>JACXTT010004683.1_pt1 | contig 20225 bp, 12 predicted proteins | sample 9270951 | NCBI WGS metagenome assembly JACXTT01 (sample SAMN15532306, study PRJNA645909) | rock metagenome | isolation source: weathered quartz diorite | place: Puerto Rico | collected 2017-06-21
GTTCTCTTTGGTTGCGGGACGGCCCGAGTCTGACCTTGCCGCTTTCTTCCAGGTCCGGACTGCCGGGCTCGCCAGTGGCGTTAGCGTTCTCTCTCACCAACTCCTCGGCTACCTCCCAGCCTGCTGCGGTCGAGTTCACTCTGATGTACAACGCGGCGGAACTCGGTTCGGTCAGCGTGTCCGCGGGCGCCGCCGCAACTGCCGTTGGAAAATCGCTCTCCTGCAATATCTCTACTTCCCAGGCGAACTGCGTGGTTTGGGGCTTGGACAACAGGACGATTGCAAGCGGAGTGCTTGCCAACGTCAGCGTGACCGTCCTCGCGAGCTCCACTACCGTCACGCGGAACATCCAGGCATCGAGCGTCAACGCCGCCAGCAGCAATGCGGACACGTTCCCCATCACGTCCACGGGCGGCACGGTCACGATGCTATCCGCTGCGCCGACGTTGAGCTCGCTGGTTTGTTCTCCGACCTCGCTTGGTTCCTCGGCGACCGCGACTTGTACGGCGACGCTTTCAGCGGTGGCGACGGCCAATACGGCGATTACGATTTCCGACAACGCTGCGGCACTCACGGTTCCCGCATCGGCGACCGTTGCGAGCGGACAGTCCTCGGTTGCATTTTCTGCGACCACAGGCATCTTGACAGCCGCCGCGACCGCTACGGTAACCGCCACGCTGAACGGTGTGTCGCGCACGGCTTCGATCAGCCTGCTGGCCCCTGTGACGACCACACCCAGCACCCTTACCTGTTCGCCGGCGTCCGTCAACGCGGGCGCGGCCTCTACCTGCACAGTGACATTGTCGAGCGCGGTTACCTCAGCTACAGCGGTCGCTCTATCTTCGAGCAATACTTCCGCCGTAACCGTACCGGCATCCGTGACTGTGTCGAGCGGACAGAGTTCCGCCTCGTTCTCAGCGGCCACCGCCGCGAATCTCACGGTGGATACTTCCGCAACGGTAACCGCGACCTTGAACAGCGCCTCAGTCGCGCAGGTTCTCACTGTGATTGCGCCGGTGACGCCGAGTTCTCTAGTCTGCTCGCCGACGACGCTTGGTTCCGCGGCGACCAGCACCTGCACGGTCACCCTCTCCAAAGTGGTATCCACCAGCACATCGGTCACTCTGTCCGACAACAGCACGGCTCTCACCGTACCTGCATCCGTTACGGTGTCCGCGGGGCAATCGTCGGCAGTGTTTCCGGCTACTACAGGGACTCTCACGGTCAGCAGTTCCGCGATCGTGACGGCTTCGCTCAACGGCACGCCGCGCACCGTCACGCTGACTCTGACGGCCCCTGTAACGCTGTCGGGTCTCGTCGCCGCCTACGCGATGAACGAGGGCACAGGCTCTACTTTGACCGACGTATCCGGCAACGGAAACCATGGCGTCATTTACGGCGCCGCGTGGACTACCGGCAAATACGGCAGCGCGCTCTCGTTCAATGGCTCGACCAGCTACGTCGATCTCGGCAATGCAACTTCGCTGCAAATGAGCGGAAGCATGACGCTGAGCGCCTGGGTCAAGCTAGCCTCCAGCCCGGCACGCAATGGGCAGATCATCGCCAAAGCGGATGACGTCAGTGGCTGGCAGCTCAAGTCGAATCCGAACTACGGCAATCGATCATTTGGGGTCGGCGTGTCGCCGAACAGCACGTCTCGCACGTTGCGATACACCTCGTTGAATCCGGGTCTCAACACCTGGTACTACGTCGCGGCGATTTTCAACGGAGCCTCGGGCGCCATGGATGTGTACGTGAATGGCGTGCTATCGAATGGCTCGCTCAGCGGATCCATTCCAAGCTCTCAATACAACAACGCCGGCCAGGCGGTGACGATCGGCAGGCGTTCCGGCGGCTACTACTTCAAGGGCGTGATTGATGAATTGCGAGTCTACAATCGCGCCTTGAGCCCCGCCGAGGTGGCAGCCGACATGAATACTGCGCTTACCTCGACAGCGCCGGCCGTGATGCTCTCGTTGCGCGGCAAACCATCTTCCATGGACGGCCAGCCTTTGAATCTCGAGGTATCGGCGTCCGGCGCCGGTCAACTGCCGGTCACGCTTTCCGCCTCCGGTCTTCCGGCAGGGGCGAACTTCGACGGCCAGACGGGCGCCTTCTCGTGGGATCCCGCGGGAGCGCCGGCCGGTTCGTATCCTGTGCGTTTCTCCGCCACCGACGCAGCGGGCGCGACGGATTCTACTGAAGTCGTACTCGACGTGGTTTCCGGCGCTCCCGTGGTCGAAGGATTGTTCCACAGCGTGACGGAAGTTTCGGGGTCTGCCTGCACTTCCGGCGGGCTCGCCTCGCTGCGTGCCTCCGGGCTTGGAACGAACCCGGACGACGTCAGGGTTCTGGTGAATGGCGCCGATGCGGCGATCGTTTCGCTGGCGGCAAACCGGCTGCAGTTTGTTTGTCCGGATGCGCCCGCCGGCACGCCGCTCCGGGTGCAAGTGCAACGCGGCGCCTTCGCATCGAACACGGTGGAGGACACCATGGTGGAGACTGCCCCAGGCATCCTTCCTTCCGATGGACCTCGTTCGGCCACGGCGAGCGGCTCGTACGAAGTGCTTGCGGTTGGGCTGAACGGCCAGGCGCAGGCGCGGCTGGTGATCGGGGGAGTTCCGGTTGCTGCCGAAGTAGTTAAGACCGGGGTCCAGGGGATCTGGAGGGTAACCGCGGCGCGGATACCGGACGGAATCCAGCCTGGCGAAGAGCTGCCCGTGACGCTCGAGGTGCTGCAGTCCGATGGCAGCAAGCTCACGAGCAACATGGTGTTCCTCTCGGTTCGGGAATAGGACTGCGCCTGCTACCGGGCTTCCGGCAGCAGGATCAGCAGTTCGAGATTCGGATTCGGAAAGTCGCCCGGAACATACGCAGCCAGGTTCCGGGCGCGCTGAATCGCTTCCCAGCAGGCGCCCGACTGGTTCAGGCTGAAATACTGATAGTTCACCTTCACAGGAATCGCGCTCGGGGGCCTCGGAATGTGCGTCAACGTCAAACCAGGCAACGCGCGCTGCACGAGGTGCTCGATGTGGTTCGCCGAGCATACCTTGACGAGGTACGGCACACTCTGAATGATCTTCGCTTCGTCCGCCTCGGTTTGCACGGCGAGGTACATCTTGGTGTTCTGCAGGTATTTGTCGTCCTGCAGAGGGGTCGCGTAGATCGAGGTCTGGGTCAGCTTCAAGGGCAGGGAAATGAAGTTGCTCGGCACCACGGTTTCGAGCAGATAGCGGATGCTCTCGTCGAGCTTCGGGAAACAACTGCCCAGATCGTCGTGATCATACTTGGGCAGATCGCGCGGATGCAAATCCTTCGAGAATGTCGTTAGACTGCCGGCGAGAGTCAGCATGAGCGAGTACAGCTTTTCGGGGTGCCCATGCCGCGTCTCGAACAAGTGGTTGAAGAGCGGGAAGTGCGAGTTGATGGTGTACAACAGCCAGAAACTCGCGATGTCGGCCGTGCCGAATTCCGCGAGGCTGAGATTCTTCTGCCTGCGCATGCCGGATAGCTGGCTGCTCTTTGCCGCAAGGACTTCCACCAGGCGCCTGGCGATGCCGTTGATGCGGTTGCTGCAGGCGAAATCGAGCAGCGGCGGCACGGTGTTGGTGTCGAGTTCGAAGGTTCCGGCGGCAGTCTTCATGATGCGGCAAATGCGAATCACCGAGTAGTTCTTCTGCGATTCGCCTTCGACGAGAATGCGGAAATTCTTCTTCGCCACCTGAATCGGACGCTCGGACAAGCCGGTATTCTCATCGCGGAGCATGGCGATTTCGGACAGGTAGCGCGTGTCGGCGTTGCTCCGCGCGAGCGAAACGTTGAGTCCCTTTTCCCGATAGTGCGGAATGGCGAGAAAGACGTCGCAGGTTCGCTGATCCTGTTCGAAAGCGTCGGCGAGCGGCTTGGGCGGCGGCGCCTGATCGGCGTCCGGAATGTCGAACAACAGCCCGTCCGGCAGAATCCCCGAGGCTTCGGAAATCGACAGGTATCCCGCCGAGAGCGACTCCTGGTTGATCACCAGCTTCTGCACGCCATAGCCCGCATAGGTAAGCGCGCTGAGCTGGAATTGCAATGAGCTTTCGAGAAACCGGTCCTGGGTTTGCAGATACTGCGGGCTCAGGAACGTACCCTTCATCCAAATGACTGGTTGCAGGCGCTTCATGGTTAGAGATTTCCTAGGACTCCAATTTCACAACGTCGATGGCCAGGCCATGCGAACCTGCCGTGAAAGACATCAATTCGCGTCCGCCCGAGGCTTCGATCACAACGCGCCCGATCGGCCCCATGACGGCTGTCGATTCATGCGGCAGCAACCCGGGAAGGAACCAGCGTAACAGGTTGGGATCCTGGAGCCGCAACTGAAAGGGCACGCCGGTGGAGGTGTAAACGTTGATGGTGTTGCGGAGGTGAGTGGCGAGAGCGTCCATGCCCGCGCTGGAACTGCAATACACGCCCCAGCCTTTGCCCCAACCATCCTTCACCAGGACATCCAGCAGCTTGGTCGCGGTGGGCGGCACGGACAAGAGATAGCAGCCGATGCCGGGCCGGTTCTGCACCAGCGTTTCGGTGAGAGGAATGGCAGGTTCGCCACAGGCTTCGACAAAGGCGCGCACAAGCATGTCCTTGGTGGCGTCGAGCATTGCGTACACAGGTTCGCGGCGGCTGAACAAGGCGTTCAGAATCGTCAGGTCCCGCTGCCCAAAGCCCTGCCAGGGATTGCCCGCCGTCGGTTGCTGCGGCAGCGGAGGCAAGGCTGGCGGCAACTGGCTGTGTTCGATGGTCGCTTCGAAAAACTGCGGCGAGGGGATCGTGCTGGTTTTCGAGAAATCCACCTCGGCCGTGGCTTCGATATGGAGGCGAAACTTACTCGACCCGGCGGCGACGATATCGAGGGCGTTCAATTGCTGTTCGGTGACCCGCGCGCCGTTCACGAACGTGCCATTGCTCGACCCGGCATCGCGCACGATGCAGAACGCGCCGTTGTTTTGCACTTCGAAATGCCGGCCCGACATGTAGCCGTCGCCCGGTATGGCGATGTCGGACTTGGTCGTTCGGCCGAACGCCATCAATTGGCCAGACGGGATTTCAATCCGGCGTCCTGCGAGGGGGCCCTCAACTGCTTCGAAGATAGCGCGCATATCTTAAGCTTCACAGCCTCCTGTTTACTTTACACTTTTGGATGGGGGACCGGAATCGGCGAGGCGCCCGATGGAGTCGTCGTCGGTACGGTTTTGGGAAGCTCGCTTATGGCCTGCTTTGTATTCTCCGCCATTTGCTGCGCTCCCTGATTAATTGTCTCGGCCCCCGCGGCTGCCGCCTGTCCCGCCTGAGCCGCCGCATTCTGGGCGGCAGCCGAGGCCTGGCCGGCCGCGTCGCGAGCTTCCTGCGCCGCTGCTCCGGCGGCTTGTGTGGCCTGCGCCGACGCATCCTGCACCGACTTCGTGACCTGCTGCGCGGCGGCCTGCGACGCCTGCGCCGCCTGTTGGGAAGCCTTCTGCGCCGCGTCTGCGACTTGGGCCTGCGTCTGCTGCATGGTCTGTTGCGCGTTCTGGGATGCCGCCTGCGCTGCCTGCGCCGCTTGCTGTGAGGCCTGCTGCACCGTGTTCGCAGATGCCTGAGCCATTTGCTGCGCCTGCTGCGCGGTCTGCGCCATTTGCTGTTGCGCGGCGCCCACCATGCCCTGCGCTTGCGCTTGCGCCTGACCCACTGCGGCGTTCACCTGGGCAACGGCTGCCTGGGCTTGTTGAGCAGCTGCCGCCGCCGTATTGTTGGCCATCTGCAGCGTTTGCGCGGCCTGCTGCGAGGCCTGGTTCAGCATCTGCTGGCCTTGGGTCGCGGCTGCTTGAGCCATCTGTTGCGCCTCCGCTGCCCCCTGCTGGAGCTGTTGCTGGGCCTGGTTGGCGGCCTGCTGCGCCTGATTCAAGGCTTGCGTAGCCTGATTGGCGGCCGCGGCGACCTCTTTCTGGCCGGCCTGCACCGCTTGATTGGCGACTTGATTCATCTGCGCCGCGGTCGCCGCAAGCTGTTGTTGCGTCTTATTGGCGGTTGCAGCGGCTTGATTCGCTGCGTTCGAGATCTGGCTTGCCGCCTGGTCGGCGGCGGCTTTCGCGTTATCCGAAACCTTGTTGATTGCCTCCGCCGCCTCTTTACGCACGTCGGCCATTGCATTTTGCATTTGCGAGGACGCGCCCTTCACGGCGTCCAGGATCGTGGCGCCCATTCCAGCGGAAGCCCCAGTGAGATTGGCGGCCATCGCCTCGACCCTGGCGATGGCGGTTGAGAACGTCGACTGGGCATTTCCCAGCGCCCCGTCGAGCATCGCTGCTAGGTCTGGCATCGGGGTCTTGGGGGGCCAGGGAATCACAGGACATGGCGGCAGCCCTGGTAAGGGCGGAACCGCGGGAAGGGCCACGGCTGGAATCGTCACCGCCGGTAACTTGGGCAAGGGCGGCGCCCCCGGTATGGCGGGAACCGAAATGATCGGCGCCCCTGGAGGCGCCGGCATTCCCGAATCTCCGACAATTACAGTGAAGCAGCCCAACACCAGCATTCCGCCGTGCGCCGTCGGATCCATGATTCGCGCCTGCGGCTGGTTCATGGTGATGACCGTCATGGAACCCATGACGATCACATCCGGGGGCCCGACACAGACGCACATGTCGCCGAGCCGGGCTGCCGGAAGCATTTGGATCAACACCGTAACGCCGCCAGGCGGCAACACCGGTCCGCCCACGTGGGGAATGGGAGGCACACCCGGGGTCACCATCGGACATACGTGCATGTCCGTAACGCGTGAGGCTGGCATCGGAGGCATGGCGCGTTATTTCCCCAGTCCTTTGAAGGCGTTCTGCACGCCTTGGGTCGCCTGGCTCGCGGTGTTGCCGACCTGGCCGAATGCCTGGTTCGCGGTGTCGCCGATTTGTCCTGCCGCCTGAGAGGCGGCATTGCTCACCTGATTGGACACTTGCGCCGCTTGCTGCTGGCCCATCTGTCCCGCTGCGGCCGCGGCTTGAGTCGCCTGTTGCGCGGTCTGCGCCACCTGCTGCGTGGCCTGCCCGGCGGCCTGCGACACCTGTTTGGCGGCGCCGTCGGTGGCCTGCTGCATCTTCTGCTCGGTCTGCTCGGCCTGCTGCTTGGCGTTGTCCGCCGCCGCCGCCGCCGCCTGACCCGCAGCCGAAGCTGCCTGGCTTGCCGATTGAACCGCCTGATTCGCCGCCTGCTGCGCCTGGTTGGCCATTGCAGCGGCCTGTTCCTGCCCCTGGGCCATGGCCTGCTGGGCCATCTGCTGGGTTTGTTGCGCGGCCTGCTGGGCAGCCTGCTGAGCCGCCTGGGCCGCCTGTTGGCCCTGCTGCGCGATCGCGTTCACCTGTTGCGAAGTCGCATTCACGGCCTGCTGGCCCTGATTCTTGACGTCCTCGGCTGCTTTCGCCGCCTGCTCGGACATCTCATGCAACTGTTCCTGCGCCTGCTGCGTCACTTGCTGCGCCTGCTGAGCCGTCTGAGCAGCCGCCTGCGAGGCTTGCTGCAGCGCTTGCTGCCCTTGCTCTTCAGCCTGGTTCGCGAGTTGCTGAGCCTGCGCTCCGGCATCCTGCAACTGCTGCTGGGTCTGGTCGAGCGCCTGAGCCGCCTGCTTCTGCGCATCGGCTACCTGGGCCGCGGCCTTGCTGGCTGCCTCTTTGGCTTCCTCCGAAACCTGATTGACTGCGTCCCCGACTTTTCCCTTCGCGTCTTCGACTGCAGCTCCGACCTGCTTCTTGGCGTCGTCGACCGCGCCCTGCACCTGATTTGCGATCTGCCCGGCGGTGCCGGCGGCTACCTGCCCCAGATTCTGCGCCGAGTTCATGAGGGTGGTTGCCGTATTCGAGATCTGGTCCATGAACACGTTCGCCATGTTCCCCAGAACGCTCGTACCCGTGTCGAGAGCGGCGGTGGTCATGCTGGTCACCTGGCTCGCCATCGCCGAAGGATCGGGCATGGCGGGAATTTTCACCAGCGTCGGCATGGAGGGCGCGGCTGCGATCCCGGCAACGGCCGCGAGTTGAGACAGAGCGGAAGGCGCCGCAGGCGCTCCCGGAACTGCCGGAGCGGCCGGAGGCGCCGGCGTGCCCGGCACGATCGGAGGAATGATCACCGGCATGACCGGCATGGGAGGCGGCCCGGGGCAATTCAACATCATCATCGGAGTGCCCGACATCTGAATGCCGCCCGGATTGATCTGAATCGAACTCGAACCTGCCTTGAACGTGATCGCCACACCGGACTCGATGTTCAACTGAACGCCCGCCTTGAGCGTGATGTTCATGCCGGCCTCGACGTTGTAGTTCATCCCGATCTTGGCCTTCTTGTTCTGCTTGACATCCTGCTCGTGGTCGCCGCCGATTTCTTCCTTGTGCTTCATTCCGATCTTGGCGGTCCGGTTGTTCTTGATCTCGACCTTTTCATCGTTGTCGATCGTCTTGGTGCGGTCGTGATGGACGCTGAATTTCTGGTCGTTGCCGATGTCGATGCGGTCGTCGTGCTCGACCTCCCGCTCCATGTCTTTTTCGGCATGGAGGGTGATCATTTCGGAGCCCTTCTTGTCCTCGAACCGGAACTCGTTGCAGTTGTCCGGACCGCCGCCCTTTGAAGACCGCGACTTGATGCCGCTTTGCGTTTTGTTGTCCGGCAGTTCGTAGGGCGGCATCTCACGGGCGTTGTAGACGCAACCAATAATGATCGGCCGGTCCGGATCGCCCTCGAGGAAGTCCACCAGTACTTCCATGTTGATGCGCGGGATGTGAATGACGCCCCATTTGACGCCCGCCCAAGGCGTCGCGACCCGCAACCAGCAGGACGACTCCGCATTTTCCTGCCCCTCTCGATCCCAGTGAAACTGCACCTTCACGCGGCCGTACTTGTCGGTGAAAATCTCTTCGCCAGGGGGCCCGACGACGACTGCCGTCTGGCAACCTTGCACCTGGGGCTTGGGCGTGCGCCGCGGCGCGCGGAATTTGAGCGATTGGGGGATGCAGGTGAACGTGTTTTCGTAATGTTGAACGTCGACGTCCGCACCAGAGCGGAAATCGCCTTCTTTTGCGCTGTGGGACACGCTGGTTACGATGTACGGACCATCGGCGTCGATGTGCTCCGTCAGCGTAAACTTGAATCCGGGCACCAGGTTCCGGTTGTTGCTCCCGCCCAGAAAATTCAGCATCTGGACTTCTTCCTGCTGCATGCGCATGTCCGCGATTCGCTTGTTTTGCTGGGAAATCTTCGCGAGTTCGCTGGCTTGTTCGCCGCCCGATTTGTTGATGCCATCGAACCAGCGCGCGTAGCCGCCAGGATACTCGTATATTTCGAACCCGTTGTTGCCGTTCAGTTTCAGCTTGTTGGTGACTATGCCTGCAGTGATCGTTTCGATAGCTTCCTTGTCGGCGTCGTTGTGCTTGTGCGGCAATTGGAAATGGTGGTCCCACAACGTGACCTTGCCGCTCCGCCACATCTGCACGCGCGAGAAACTCGAGATTCTCATCTCGTCTTCAAATCTGTTTCCGCCCTGCGTCGTGTCGAAAGTGATCGTGCTCGGGGCGTCTACTTCCGTGCTGAGCATGACCTTGTCGGTGATGATGGGTTTGTGGACGCCCTCGGCGTGCTTGAAGTAGTAGTAGATGCCTTCCTCTTCCATCAGGCGGCAGATGAAATCGAAGTCGGTCTCGCGGTATTGCACGACATACTCGCGCTTCTCATAAGTCGTGTCGAGTTGGTATTCCGTGTCAACCGCCGCGTCGCTCAAGACCTTCTTGATGATCTCGTCGACCTTCTTTTGCTGAAAGATGCGGCTGCAGACCTTCTGGGTCAACATCCACATTCTCGGCACAACCACAAGGTTGTAATATTTGAACTCGCGGTCCCATCCCTCTGCCGATGCTTGAATGACAATGCCCGAAAAATGCCTGGCATCCCGTTCATCCGTACCCAGGATGCCAAACGAAACATCTTTGCCGATCAACTGTTCGAACTTGACGACGGTGTCTTTTTTTGCGGCTAGCTCCAACTGGAACCGGAACAGCTCGGACATGGCTTCATAGCCAGTGAATGCAAGCAGGAGTAGTTTGTCATCTCCGATTGGCGTAGAGGAATAAAGATATCGATTTTCTGTTATGTAAGCATCAGGCATTGTTTCGTTGCTCCTTCGTCGGACTCTTTCAGAATGTCTTGGACTGCACGGGCCGTCTAAAGCGGCCTTCGTTCAGGCGGATACGCGAAGGCGGATCCCTGTTCTGAGGAAGGGACCCGCCCCGCGCGGCGGCACTGTCTTACCATTTCGACTCGAGGACGCCGCCACGCCTCTTGCCGGCTACCTACCGTCTATTCATAGACGAACTGGCCATCGGCGCCAACGGTGACGTTGATGCTGGTGATCTTTTCGCCTGTCGCCATCGCGGTCAGAATGCGCCGCGACATATCCGGAAGCAGCGTGTTCGTGAGAATGTTGTCCACGTTGCGCGCGCCGGATTCCACTTCCGTACAACGGTTCGCCACTTCCTGCACCAGTTCCTCGGTATAGGTAAGGGCGATCTTGTGATTCTCCGCCAGCCGCTTGACGATCTTGTTGATCTTCAGTCGGATGATCTTCTTCAGGTTCTCGTCGAGCACCGGATAGTAGGGGATGACCACCATGCGTCCGAGGAACGCCGGCTTGAACACCTTGTCCAGTTCCGGCTTCATCGCCTTCACGATGCCTTCCGGCGACGGCGCCGTTTCCGGATCCGCAATCAGCTTCATCAGCGTGTCTGTTGCGGCATTCGACGTGAGCAGGATAATGCAGTTCTTGAAGTCGATTTCGCGCCCCTGGCCGTCTTCCATGCGGCCTTTGTCGAAGACCTGGAAGAACAGTTCGAGCACGTCGGGGTGCGCCTTTTCGACTTCGTCGAGCAACACCACCGAATACGGCTTGCGGCGAACGGCTTCTGTGAGAACGCCGCCTTCGCCGAAGCCGACGTATCCGGGCGGCGAGCCCTTGAGCGTCGATACCGTATGCGCTTCCTGGAACTCGCTCATGGCGATGGTGATCATATTATGCTCGCCGCCGTACAGCATGTCGGCCAGCGTAATCGCCGTTTCGGTCTTGCCGACGCCGGAAGGTCCGACGAGCATGAACACGCCGATCGGCTTTTGCGGATCTTCGAGGCCCGCCTTGCTGGTGCGGATGCGCTGGGAGATGTGCGCGAGCGCGTGATCCTGGCCGATGACTCGCTTGTTGAGAATGTTCTCGAGATTGAGAACCGTCTCGACTTCGTCGCGCACCATGTTGCCGAGCGGAATGCCAGTCCAGGCGGACACGACATCGCCGACAATCTGCTGATCGACGCAGGCGCGCATCATCGGAGTTTCGCCCTGCAACTCGTCGAGTTCGGCGTTGAGCTTTTGATATTCCGTCTTCAACTCGGTGGTGTCTTCTTCGGGTTTCGAGTCTTCGAGCTTGTTGCGAAGGTCGCGGATCTTGCCGATGTAGTCTTTTTCGACTTCGAAGCGGGCTTCCAGCGACTTGAGCTTTTCAGCCGTGGCTGCCGTGTCCTTCTTGATGAGATCGAGACGTTCGGCGTGATCGTGGCCGGTGTTCGCTTCGCGCGTGAGGACGCGTTCCTGCACTTCGAGATCTTCGAGCTTGCGGCGGGCGTCTTCGATTTGACCGGGCGTCGCGTTCTGGCCGAGGGCCAGGCGGGCGCAGGACGTATCGAGCACACTGACCGCCTTGTCAGGCAACTGGCGGCCTGCAATGTAGCGGTGTGAGAACTTCACGGCCGCGTTGATGCCTTCGTCGAGAATGCGGACGCCGTGGTGTTTTTCGAGCGAGCCGACGATGCCTCGCAACATGACTTTGCAGACTGCTTCAGTCGGCTCTTCGATCTTGACCACCTGGAAGCGGCGGGCAAGGGCGGGATCCTTCTCGAAGTATTTCTTGTACTCGGCCCAAGTCGTGGCGGCGAGCGTGCGCAGTTCTCCGCGGGCCAGCGCGGGCTTCAGCAGGTTGGCCGCGTCGCCCTGGCCTTCCTGTCCGCCGGCGCCGATCATGGTATGCGCTTCGTCGATGAACAGGATGATCGGGATCGGAGAGTTCTTGACTTCTTCGATCAGACCTTTGAGCCGGTTTTCGAATTCGCCCTTGACGCTGGCGCCCGCCTGCAGCAGGGCGAGGTCAAGCGTGCGAACGACCACCTTCTGGAGCGGCGGCGGCACGTCGCCGTTGGCGACGCGGATCGCGAATCCTTCGACGACGGCGGTTTTGCCGACACCGGCCTCGCCGGTGAGGATCGGATTGTTCTGGCGGCGCCGCATGAGGATGTCGACCACTTTGCGGATCTCTTCGTCGCGGCCGAGCACGGGATCGATCTTGCCCTGCTTGGCGCGCTCGGTGAGGTTGACGGTGAACTGGTCGAGGTTCGGGGTCTTGGATCCGGGACGCGCCTGTCCGGGTTGTCCTCCGCCGGGGCCGGCGGTGGAAGCCGCCATCATTTCCTGCGCCTCTTCGACGCTGCCGGAAACGGCGGTTTGGAATTCCTTCTTCAGCGTCTCGGGCTGAAGCTTGGCCAGTTCGCGGGACGTTTCACGCGCGTAACGGGCCAGTTCTTCATTCATCAAAAGAGCGAGCAGGATATAGCCGCTGCGAATCTTCTGACTGTTGAACTCGAGACTGCCGTAGGTCCATGCTTCGGTCAGCAGCCGCAGGATGCGCGGGCTGATGGCGGGACGCGACGCGTTGCCCCGCTTGAAGCTTGTCATCGTCTTTTCGATCTCTTTCTGGCACCGCGACTTGTCCACGCCATACTGATTCAGAATGCGTGCAAAGTCCGTATCGTTGGTTTCGAGCAGCTTATAGAGCAGATGCTCGATCTCGATATCGTAGTGGGTCAGAGAGAGACACAAACCGGCCGCCCCGTCGAGCGCCACGCGCGTGGTGTCGTTGAGTCTGCCGATTAGGGATTTCAGGTTTACACTCATAGTTTCTTTGGCCTCCGCAGGCTCGCCTTACTTGTAAGTCAACTGCACAAACTGCTGTCAACAACGCATCGTTCAGAAACCTGCCATATTACACAAGCGCGAAACGCATCCGTTTCTGTTCGAACGGCTTGCACGGGGCGCCCGAGCATACCTTCCAGGACTGCCGCGAACGGAGGAGCCGCCCGGCGACCTGCCCGGAAAAACCTGTTCCAAACGATCACGCGGCTAAATCCGTAAAATTGTATCATCCGGGTCACGGCTCATCGCCTGGTTCTTCGACCACGACACCCATCCGAGAAGCGGGCTTTGGTCGCCCAGCGCGCCCAGCTCGCACGGCGGGGTCTCGCCTCTCTCTAGAACCAGTTGGATCTGAAAATCGAACTCCCACCCGGAAAAGAAGCGCAGAATGGCTTTGAGAGGCTGGTGCGCGCTGCCGGAGGGCAGAAAATCCAAATACTGTTTCAGTTTCAGCGGACCGAGCCGGACCAGTACGCCCGACTGTTGATCCCAGATCTCGTCGCCGACAATCGCCGCGACTCCCATTTGTTCCGAAAACGTGCTGGCCCGGTCGAACTTGCACTGGTTGGGGATCTCGAGCGGATACCACGCTCCGACCAGTTGTTCGATTTCGACGGGCACATCGAAGTAGTCCCAGAGAATCTGCCGCAACGACGCCGCGGGACGCGTATGCATCGACAGAAGGCCCGCATAGAAGAGCAGGGAATCGTCGCTGACGCTCTGCCGGTCCTGCATGCCGGGCGTGCCGATTCCGATGACGTCCATCAGGATGTGCGAGAAACGGTCGCGTTCGCCGCGTTCGTAGGCGATGGTGAAGCGGTACTTTTCCCAGGCCTGATAGAACAGCGAAATCATCCGGTGGTTGAACATGTCGAAGAAGCTCGCCATGGTGTGATCGCGCACTCGCATGCGGTCGCGGATGAGTTCGGTGTAATAGTGCGGCAGGACTCCCATGGGCCCCGTGAGGCCAAAGAAATTGACCACCATCACGGGCGCGGAGTTGCCTTCGTTGGGCCAGCGGAGTTCCTGCACCTGGCTTGCGGGAAACGCCAGGTTCTGGTGCGCCGCAAAGCGCACGATTTCGCGATGCGGGCTGGTGAAGCGCCCCACCGGAGACTTTTCCGGCTGCAGGCGTTCGAGCAGCCGCATGAGCTGAAAGAACTTGAATTCCGGCGTATACGACACCGGGTTGCGTTTTTCGTCAGACTCGAGCAGCGAACGGATCACGGCGAACCGGATGCGGCTGCGGTAATCGATGTCTGCTGCCGGTCTACTACTCGCTTGCGGCGCGAAATCCTCGTCGTTTACGACTTCAGGATCTAGAGCAGTATCTTCTGTCCCGCTCTCGGAGGCCATTCCTTCAGAGGCTCCTTTCGCTGCCGCGTGCGGACGTGCAGTTGCGTAAAGCTGTTCATCGACGCATAAAGCGCCAGGAACCGTTCCACAACCATCGAGAAGAGAAGCACGCCGCCGCCAACGAACTGCTCTTCGTCGAGATCCATTTCCACACGGGTGCCGCGCACGAAAGCAATGCCGTTCTCCGAGAAGACGCGGGCGAACTGTCTCGTGCCCTGCATCCGCATTATGCCGGAAATCTGTTTCTCGGTAAACGCCGTGCCGGCGTAGTTGTATAGCTTCAAAATTTCGCGGAACGATTCGGCCAATGGGGCGCCCGTATCCGGGGCCTGCGAGCCTCCGCCGCCGCCGCCGCCGGGCCTGCCGCTCTGGGACGATGCCGCCGCCGCCGGCCGCTGTTCTTCGGTGAGCGACAAATAGTTGAGCGTGAGGTGCGACATCAGCCGCCAGAACGCTCCTTTGCCCGTCGGAGGGCGAACGGCGTTGGTGGGCTTGCCGAGCGCGACAATGCGTTTGACCGCGGCGCTGCCTTCGAGTTCGAAGTCGCCGGATTCGTTGCCGAAGGGCAGCCGCCCCGGCAGGTCGCGGTTGGTGCACAGCGTACGTACGGTCAATACGTCGACGTCGGGCCGCACAGGCCGGGTGGACAGATCCACCATCGAGAGCGAAACGTCGGTGCCTTCGTCGTTCTTTTTGCCTGAGGGCCGCCTGTGGGCGAGCCAGAAGGTCTCGTTCGAATCGCGCACGGTGCCATGACGGTAGGAATAGAACGGATGGAAGCGCAGCAACTCGTTGGTGTCCGCATCGATGCTGATGACATCCTCGACCGAAAAGACCTCGGTGGCCATCGGACGGCGCACATCCGGAATGATGGGGTACTCGAACTTGCGCTGGTTGAGCAGGATCGGTTCCGCAGTCTGCGGAAACAGGTTGATGGCGGGCGTGCAATTGAGACGGAAGGTCTTGGCGTTGACGCCGAGCTCGAGGTTCTGGCGGCGTTCGAAGTGTTCGAACGGGGAAATGAGAAAGACGATTTCTGCGCGTTCTTTGACGCCCTTGATCCAGGCGAGGTCCACGCCCGAGAGATCGAAGAACAGGAACTTTTCGGGCAATGCAAAGTATTCCTGCAACAGGCGGTAGCCTTCGAAGGAGCGGCGCGGATACGGCAGCATTCCTTCGCTGGCCTCGAAGCCGACCGCGCGCAGGTGGTCTTCAGGCCGAAGGATGGTCGGCTGCACACGCGAATTGATCGACGGATCGCGCACCAGAATCTGCACGCAATTGCAGAACAGGAGTTCGTAGATCGTATTGGCGAGCGTGCTGTCGGCGGCGATGTGAAAACGGATGGTCTTCATGCCGAGCTTCGCAAACTGCACGCCGGGGGCGACCTTCAATTCCAGCCGAAGCGCGCCGATCGCCTCATTGGACTTGACTGGAGGCGTCAAACGATCCGGGGTTTTCCATTCCGCCTCGGTGATCGTGACTGGCCATACCGTGGTGTCGTAGGTGGACTGGAACTCGCACGGCACGCCGTTCACAGGCCGGGACTTGAGCGCCGCGCCCCGGTTGATCTGCTGGGGCGCGGTGATGCCGCCTTTGTCCGCGTCGAGATGCATTTCCACGATGCAGGCCGAAGGCAGGGGCCGCAGGTAATGCGGATACAGAATGTTCAGCAGCGCCGACGTGATCTCGGGAAACTCGTCGTCGATCTTCAGATGGACGCGGGCGGCCATGAAGGCGAACGCTTCCACCATGCGCTCGACGTGCGGGTCTTCGCACTTCTCGCTGTCGAGCAACAGTCTGCCGGCCACTTTCGGGTATTTGCCTGCGAATTCAGCGCCCATCTGGCGCATGAACGTCAGTTCGCGCTCGTAGTAGAGAAGCAGGTCGTCGCGCACTCTATTTCTCTCCCAGTAACTGGTATTCGCCGTTGCCCGGATCTCGAATGCCGTCAAAGAATATCTGCTCCGGCGCGGGGTCCATCACGAGCAGCGCTTCGATTTTGAAACGCAGCACGCGGGTGTCGCCCGCTTCGGACTCGAGCACAATCACGTGGACATCGCGCAGACGCGGCTCGAAGATCTCAATTGTATCTTCAATGTGAGAGGTGAGTTCGGCCCGGTCGTTGGACGAATTGAGGCTATAGGACGAGAAGTCCGGCAGGCCGTAGTTGAACAGGGAACGCCGGAGATCCGGCATGTCCGGACCCGCGGCTTCGTTGATGCGGCGCGTGTTGAGCAGCCACTGCAGGTCCCGCCGTACGGCTGTGCGGTATTCCTTGAGATGCTTGGCGCGCGAAAACTGCGGGTCGACGGCTTCCCTCGGCTCCAGATCCATGAGCCGGTCGACGACCGATTGTGTGATGTTGCCTTCGAACTCTCTTGCCACCGGTTCTACCAGTCTACGCTTCCTGCAATTCTAAACAACAGCCCACCCGATTCACCCGAGAGGATCCTACACACTACACGACAAGGCGCGGGCCGGGTCGAGTCTGGCGATCGCCTTATACAGCTTGGTGCGCAACTCGTAATCGGCTTCGCGGCGGTTCAGGCAGGTGAGGAACGTCGCCAGGAATTCCGCGAGCCAGGGTCCGCTTTCCCAATCCTCGAGTTTGTGCCCGTCCACCATCGCCACGCATTCTTCGACATAGCTTTGCGCCAGAACATCGTTCGTCGTTTCGATCAGAATCCAGGCGATCTGAGCCTTGCGCTCAAACCTGCCGCGGCCCGTGGTTTCCTTGGCCAACTGCGTTGCGACAGTCGTGAGCGCGTTCTGGAGATTGCCGGACTTGATGTAGTCTTTCGCGATCTCGAAGGGGTCGCGGCCCAACTTGGGCGGCGGAGGCGGTTCCGGTCCCGCATCCGGAATCACGCGCGGCGCGATGGGTTGTTCCTGCTGCAGCTCTTCCAACCACTCGCGCGTCTTCACGTTTGCCGTCGGCGAATCGTCGAGCAACTGCCAGCGCGGCAATTCGGGAAGGTCGGCAAGCAGGCCGCGCAGGTCGTTCTTGATTGCGTTGGCGATGAGGTCGTAGCCCAGAGCCTCCGCGGCTTTCACCGCGTAACGATGGACATCGAGCCAGGCGCGCCCCCCGGGGCCGGCCATTACGGTTTCAGACGCCGCGAGGCATCCGGCCCAATCCTGGTTGAGGAAGGCGCGTTTGACAGCCTGGCGTTGTTCGGTCGGTGGAGCAATCAATTCGCGAGGATCCGGCTCGGAGCCCAGACCTCGCAACTCGCCCCAGCGGAATCCACGAGCCATCATGTAGGGGCCGGGGCTCGCCGGATCCTGCTCGCGCAGGTATTTGGAGATCGCCTCCAGCCGGATGGCGACTTCTTCCTTACTGGCAGGGACCACGCCGGTAACGGTTATGCCTCGTGGACCGCCGCCTACTCCTCCTCCGGCTTCACCCGCAGTCTCCGCGCCGGCTTCGGCGTCGTCGGCCGCCTCACCTTCCACGGCATCGGTAATGCCGCGAGCTTTGAGGAACAGCTTGACGTTGTGCTTGACCTCGGTCAGCACGGTTTTGAGCGGATTGAAGCTCGGTGCGTCGCTGCCGAACTTGTCGTCGACGACTGTTCCGAGCGATGTGAGAGACTCCAGGCAGGCGTCGAGGTTGGCGCCCAGCGTCTGCATGAATTCGTTCGACGTCGCCTTGTCCGCCGTGTCCCAGTCTTCCGGCGTAACTTTGCCGTCCGCGATAGCTTCGCTGCGGACTTTCTGCTTGTCTTCGTTGCTGCCGACGTCGCCTTCGGCCGGAATCAGGCGCGATTCCTTATACTGCAGGTAGTTCAGACCGGTCTTGAGAAGAGGGACGCTCTTGACCGAGATTTCCAGCCGGCTGCCCACCCAGTCGAGGGGAGCGGCGCGCAACTCGAGATCGCCGTCTTCGATTTCCGGATAACAGCCGTCCCAGAATGTTTCGACGATCCCTTTGAGAACATCGAGACTTTCCTTCAGGCCGGCGAACCCATGCATCTTGAGCGTGGACTCGGTGAGCCACGCGGCAATCTGCAGATCCTTGGATTTCGTGGCGATCGTTTCAGAGCCGATCTTGATGACCAGCTTGTGATCGGCTACTTTTCGCTCGCGCTCCCATTCGCCCGCGGGCGCGTCGTCGTCTTCGCGGCGCGCTTCCTTGAGCTTGTCCATGACCGGGTCATAGTACAGATTCGCCCCGGCCGGGTTGTCGCCGGGAATCGGGTTGAGGATATCCTCACGCAGTATCGGCATCGTGTGTAATGGTCCCCGACAGCGAAAAGACTACTCGCCGTCTCTACTGACAGCTTCCGGATCCTGTTTGAATTCGACCTTGGCGATTTCCATGATCGAGTAATCGGTGTCGTCCACGATAAAGGTCTTTTGCCCATACGGGAGCGGATCTTCGCCAGACGTGTCCCAAATGGTGCTTCGGCCGAGCTTCACCTGATCGTCGGCCTGCTTGGCGGAGAAGGGAAACAGGGCGGGCAACAGCACTTCGCCGAGTTCGGTTCCCTTGAAGGAAGCGCCGGTGCGGAGAAACGCCGGGCGCCACAGCAGGTCGCGCAGTTTGGTGACCGGTTGGAATTCGATGCTATCGATGTGTTCGTAGCCGATCCAGAGGTAGGCGCCCGCGGCGAAGAGTTCGAACCGGGGGCCGACGCGCGGGTCGGAATCTTCCATCCAGTCGAAAGTCTTGGTTTCGCCGTTCGTGAGCGTGATGGTTCCGCCCCGAAGCTTGCTTTCGTCGATCGGCGCGGTGGGGTAATCCTTCTCGGCGAAAGTCTTGTGGCGAATCCGTTCGCCATGCATGGCCGACATGTAGAGCACGGCGCCCATCTTCGCTTCGCCGCTCACGTCGGCGAGCAGATTGAGGTGTTTGTCCGCCCGCTCGAATTCTCCGGCAAAGCAAAGCAGTTCGAATAGAAACGTTCGGCGCTTGGCGTCCTTGGGGTTTTCGCGGAGTTCCGCGCTCAGGCTCTGGATGGCCTCAGCCAGCTTGCCTTCTTGATAGAGTGCTTTTGCTTTCACAATCTCCCTTTCCTTTGGTCAGGAAACTCTTGCAGTCCGGACAGTATTGAAACGATGAACGGGGCGGCGCCCGCAGCACGCTTCCCGCGCTGCTTGCGCCGCCCTTTTGATCCTGCCACTAGCCCAGTTCGAGCACTAGACCTTGGTGCCAGTCTTGACGTTGTAGCCGAACTTGATGCCGGCATCCAGCGTTCCGTCCTTCTTCTGCGGCTTGTATTCCATTTCCAGCTTGGTGAAGTTGAAGCTGACCTGGTCGGTCGGGAGCGGGCTGCCGCCGCCCGAACCACCGGTGTGGTAGCTGGAAATCAGAAGATCGGTGAACTTCCATTCGACGAAGACCTGTTGTTCGCCGCCGGCCTTGCGGATGTGCAGGCAACCGGTCGGGATGTGCTGGCCGGTGGCGCAAGCGCCGAACAGTTTCGGGCTCGAGATGCCGTATTCCATCACGAAGTGGAAGTCCTGCATGGAGACTTTGCCCGAACCAGCGCCGCTGCCGACGCCGCTCGAACCGGAGTTCGATTCGCCCCAGCTCCAGGATTGGAGTTCGATCCACTTCTCGTGACCCTTCTGGGTCGATTCACCGTCGATGGTGTCGATCTTCAACAAATAGTCTGAACCGGCCATGATGTTGTGCTCTTCTCTCGTTCTTTTTTGTTCTTGTGGGTTTCAGGTGGTGCAGGCCGGAGGGTCTGAGGCGCCTCCGGCCCGCGAAATACAGCAGAAAGTTAGACCTTGGTGCCGGTCTTGACGTTGTAGCCGAACTTGATGCCGGCGTCCAGCGTTCCGTCCTTCTTCTGGGGCTTGTACTCCATCTCCAGCTTGGTGAAGTTGAAGCTGACCTGGTCGGTCGGGAGCGGGCT
>JACXTT010004684.1_pt1 | contig 20225 bp, 15 predicted proteins | sample 9270951 | NCBI WGS metagenome assembly JACXTT01 (sample SAMN15532306, study PRJNA645909) | rock metagenome | isolation source: weathered quartz diorite | place: Puerto Rico | collected 2017-06-21
ATCGCGCCGAGGCGCTGAAATTCCTGCTCGAGATCTACCAGCAGGAAAAGGACTGGATGAAGGCAGTCGGGATCGCGCTCGAGCTGGAAAAGGACTCGGGGCAGTCCGCGCAAAAGGAGATCGCGAATTACTACTGCGAGCTCGCGCTCGCGGAAGCGACGCATTCGCGCCCGGAAGGCGCGAGGCATCACTTGGAGGCGGCCCTCGCCGCGCACCGCAAATGCGTCCGCGCCAACATCATCCTGGGCGACATCGCCGCGGCGGCGGGCGATCACGACGGCGCCATCCAGGCCTGGAAACGGATCGAGCACCAGAACCCGGCCTATCTCGCGCTCGTCGCGCAGCGCCTGCTCGAGAGCCATCGTGCGATCGGGCGCACCGAGGCGGGGCTCACGCTGCTGCGGGGCTATCTGGCGAGCTTTCCTTCGCTCGACCTGCTCGATGTCGCCTTCCAGTCGACGCTCGACTCGGAGGGCCCCGAGACGGCGTACAAGCTCGTGAAGGACGAGCTGCGCCGCAACCAGACCCTGCTCGGCCTGGACAAGCTGCTCGAAGCGCAGCTCCTGGTCGCGCCCGCGGAAAGGCGCCACGATCTGGAGCTCGTCCGCAATCTCATACACAGCCATACGCAGCGCCTGGCGCGCTACCATTGCGAGAACTGCGGATTCAAGGCGCGGCAGTTCTACTGGCACTGTCCCGCCTGCGGCGGCTGGGAGACCTATCCGCCCAGGCGCAACGAGGAATTCGAGCTGACGCCGTGAAACCTGGAGGCAAAATTTGAAGATCACCATCGTCGGCACGGGCTACGTCGGCCTCGTCAGCGGCGCCTGTTTCGCCGAAGTCGGGAACGAGGTGCTTTGCCTGGATCTCGACGCGGCAAAGATCCGCAAGCTCGAGGCGGGCGAAATCCCGATCTACGAGCCGGGACTGCTCGAAGTGGTCAGGCGCAACAGGGCAGCGGGACGCCTGCGCTTCACCACCGACGTCGAGAGCGCGGTGCGCTTCGGGACGGTGCAGTGCATCGCCGTCGGGACGCCGCCCGGCGAGGACGGTTCGGCGGATCTCCAGCACGTGGTCGCCGCGGCTCGGGCGATCGGTCGGCACATGACCGAGTACCGGGTGATCGTGGACAAGTCCACCGTGCCGGTCGGCACCGCCGACAAGGTGCGCGGCGCGCTTGCGGAGGAGCTCCGCAGGCGCGGCGCCGACACGCCCTTCGCGGTGGTGTCCAACCCCGAGTTCCTCAAGGAAGGGGCCGCGGTGGAGGACTTCATGCGCCCGGACCGCATCGTGGTCGGCGCGGACGACGAGCGGGCGATACAGATCATGCGGGCGCTTTACGCTCCGTTCCAGCGCAACCACGACCGCTTCTTCCTGATGGACGTGCGCTCGGCGGAGCTCACCAAGTACGCGGCGAACGCGATGCTCGCGACGCGCATCTCGTTCATGAACGAGCTCGCCAATCTCGCCGAGCGCCTCGGCGCCGATATCGAGGAGGTGCGCAGAGGAATCGGATCGGACCCGCGCATCGGCTTTCACTTCCTGTACGCCGGCGCCGGTTACGGCGGCTCCTGCTTCCCGAAAGACGTGAAAGCGCTGATCCGCACGGCGGAGGAAGCCGGCGGCGTCCTCCCGATTCTCGAGGCCGTGGAGGAGGTGAACGCGGCGCAGAAAAGAGTGCTCGCGAGGAAAATACTCGCGCGATTCGCCGGAAAGCTCTCCGGGCGGCGCATCGCAGTCTGGGGGCTCGCCTTCAAGCAGAACACCGACGACATGCGGGAAGCCTCGAGCCGCGTCCTGATCGAAGAGCTCGTGGCCAACGGCGCGAGCGTGACCGCCTACGACCCGGTGGCGATGCCCGCTGCGAAGCAGCTGCTCGCGGCGCTCCCGGGGATCCGCTACGCCGAATCGCCGCTCGCGGCGCTCGACGGCGCGGATGCGCTCGCGATCGTCACCGAGTGGCAGGAGTTCCGCAGCCCCGATTTCGAGGCGATCCGCACGCGCCTCAAGACGCCGGCGATCTTCGACGGGCGCAACCTCTACGATCCGGCGCAGCTGAAGCGCCTGGGTCTGGAGTACTATCCGATCGGACGCGCGGCGCTGAAGGCGGGCCCGTGAAGGCGGAGGCTTTCTCGCAGCTGCACAAGGCGCGCGTCCTCGTCGTGGGCGACGTGATGCTCGACCGCTACTGGTTCGGGGAGGTCAGCCGCATCTCTCCCGAAGCTCCGGTGCCGATCGTGAAGATCGAAGCCGATCGCACCCGGGAGAGTCCCGGCGGCGCGGCCAACGTCGCGGTGAACGCCGCAGCGCTCGGCGCGGGCGTGACCCTGCTCTCCGTGATCGGGGACGATGAGCCCGGCCGCAGGCTGGAGCGCCTTCTCGGGGAGCGGCGCGTAAACGCGAGCCTTCACCGCGATGCGTCGATCGAGACGACGGTCAAGCTGCGCGTGATCGGAGGGCGGCAGCATCAGTTGCTCCGGATCGACTTCGAGAAACCTCCCAGCCGCGAGGTGCTGCGCGACAAGCTCGACGACTACCGCCAGATGATCGCCGATTGCGACGTCGTGATCCTGTCCGACTACGGCAAAGGCGGCCTGGCGCACATCTCCCAGATGATCGAAGTCGCGCGCGAGCGCAGGAAGAGCGTCCTGGTCGATCCCAAGGGGGACGACTACTCGCGATATTCCGGCGCGACCGTGGTGACGCCGAACCGCGCCGAGCTGCGCGAGGTCGTGGGGAGCTGGAGCAGCGAGGACGAGCTCACGCGGAAGGCCCAGACGCTGCGGGAGCGGCTCGGGCTGCGCGCGCTTCTCGTCACTCGCGGCGCGGAGGGGATGACTCTCTACGAGGCCGGCGGCAGGCGCCACGAAAGGGCGACGGAGCACGAAGTTATCGACGTGAGCGGCGCCGGAGACACGGTCATCGCGACCCTCGGGGTGATGCTGGCGGCGGGGATGCCGCTCGAGGAGGCGGTGAAGGTCTCGAACGTCGCGGCCGGCATCAAGGTTCTCAAGTTCGGCACCGCTGTCGTGCAGCCCAAAGAGCTCCGCGACGCGCTGGCGCAAGGGTGATCGGGAGAAACAGGGAATGTACTTCGTCGTTACCGGCGCGGCCGGATTCATAGGCTCGAACCTCGTCCGGGCGCTGAACGCGCGCGGCGAAACCCAGATCCTCGCCGTGGACGACCTGGAGCGCAACGACAAATTCCGTAATCTGGCGGCTTGCGAGATCGCCGATTATCTCGACAAGGACGAATTCCGGAGGCGCCTCGAGGCGGACGATTTCTCCGGGGCCATCGATGTCGTGTTCCATCAGGGCGCGTGTTCCGACACCATGGAAACCGACGGGCGCTTCATGATGGAAAACAACTACCGCTATTCGATGGCGCTGCTCGACTTCTGCATAGAGGACCAAGTCCCTCTCCTCTACGCGTCCTCGGCGGCGGTCTACGGCGCGGGCAAGGACTTTCGCGAGGAGCGAAAGTCCGAGGCGCCGCTCAACATCTACGGCTACTCGAAATTCCTGTTCGATGAGGCCGTAAGGCGGCGCCTGGGGGAAGCGAGCCCGCAGATCGCCGGGTTCCGCTACTTCAACGTGTACGGTCCCAACGAATGGCACAAGGGCCGCATGGCGTCGGTGGCCTGGCATTTCTTCAACCAGTATTCCGCGGAGCGGCGCGTGCGTCCCTTCGTCGGGTCGGGAGGCTACGGGGACGGCGAGCAGCGCCGCGACTTCATCTCGGTCGAGGACGTCGTCAAAGTCAACCTGCATTTTCTCGACCATCCCGAGGTGTCGGGCATCTTCAACGTCGGCACGGGGCGGGCGCAGAGCTTCAACGACGTGGCGCTCGCCACCATCAACGCCTGCCGCCAGGCGCAGGGCGAGCCGCCCCTCGCCTTGGACGCGGCGCGCAGCCAGGGCCTGATCGAGTACGCGCCTTTTCCGGATGCGCTGAAGGGCAAGTACCAGAATTTCACTCAAGCCGACGTCGGCGCGCTGCGCCGCTCCGGCTACTCCGCGGCTTTCCTCGCGGTCGAGGAGGGTGTCGGCCGGTACTGCCGTCGACTGCTCGAGGAAAGAAAGGCGGCGGGCGGCTGATGCGCCGCGCCATGGGATATCATAGAAACATGGATCGCAATCCGGCACTGACCTACAAGACGATCGAAGATACGGTCGGCGACACCCCGCTGGTGAGGCTGAAGCGCCTTCCGGGAAAAACGTCCAACATCGTCCTCGCCAAGCTCGAGGGCAACAATCCCGCGGGCTCGGTGAAGGACCGGCCCGCGATGTCGATGATCGTGCGCGCGGAGAAGCGCGGGACGATCAAGCCCGGCGACGCGCTGATCGAAGCAACGAGCGGCAACACCGGCATCGCGCTCGCGATGGCGGCGGCGATCCGCGGTTACCGCATGGTGCTGGTCATGCCCGAGCACTTGTCCGCCGAGCGCCGCCAGACCATGCGCGCCTTCGGCGCGGAGATCGTCCTCACGCCCAAAGCGGGCGGGATGGAGGCCGCGCGCGATCTCGCCGAGAAGATGCAGCGCGATGGCAAAGGGCGCATCCTCGATCAGTTCGCCAACCCGGACAACCCTCTGTCGCACTACGAAGGCACCGGACCGGAAATCTGGCGGGACACGAAAGGAACGATCACCCATTTCGTCAGCAGCATGGGGACAACGGGCACCATCATGGGCTGCTCGCGCTTCTTCAAGGAAAAGAACCCGAGAATCCAGATCGTCGGCTGCCAGCCCGAGGAGGGCTCGCAGATCCCCGGCATCCGCAAATGGCCCGAGGCCTATCTGCCGAAGATCTACGACAAGGCGCGCGTGGACCGGCTGAAATACGTGAGCCAGGCCGACGCAGAGGAAATGACCCGCCGCATGGCGCGCGAAGAAGGCATCTTCGCCGGCATTTCATCGGGCGGCGCGCTCGCGGTCGCGTTGAGGATTTCGCGCGAAGTCGAGAACGCGACCATCGTGACGATCATCTGCGACCGCGGCGACCGCTACCTTTCGACAGGCGTTTTCCCCGACTGACGGCGTTCACCGCGCAGGCGAATGACGCCGATCCTCGCATTCGATATCGAGACGGTGCCGGACATCGCCGGCCTGCGCCTGCTGCACGACCTGGATGCGAAGCTCTCCGACCGGGACGTCGCGGAGCACGCATTCCAGCAGCGGCGCGCCCAGACCGGCCAGGACTTCCTGCCCCTGCACCTGCATCGGGTCGTAGCCATCGCCTGCGCGCTGCGCGAAGGAGACAGCTTCCGCTGCTGGTCGCTCGGTTCCCCCGATGACGGCGAGGGAGAGCTGGTGCGGCGCTTCTTCGACGGGGTCGAAAAGTACACTCCGCAGCTCGTTTCCTGGAACGGCGGCGGGTTCGACCTGCCGGTGCTTCACTACCGCGGCCTCGTTCACGGCGTGTCGGCGCCGCGCTACTGGGACACGGGCGACGACGATCGCGAGTTCAGGTACAACAATTACATCAGCCGCTATCATCAGCGTCATCTCGACCTCATGGATACGCTTGCTCTCTACCAGGGGCGGAACTACGTGCAGCTGGACGAGCTCGCCAGGCTCCTGGGATTTCCGGGCAAGATAGGAATGGACGGATCGAAGGTCTGGGAAGCGTATCAATCGGGAAAGATCGGCGACATACGCAACTATTGCGAAACGGACGTGGCCAACACCTATCTTGTCTTCCAGCGTTTCCAGCTTCTGCGCGGCGCCTGCGATGAGGCGCTCTACCGGCGCGAGCTCGATCTGGTACGTGACACGCTAACCCGTTCCAAAGAAGCCCACTGGCGCGAGTTCGTCGGCCGGTGGAGCTGAGCCCGCAGGGACCCATGCCGATCGCCCTTATCGAATCCCTCGACCGGGAGGGTCGCGGCGTGGCTCACGTCGGGGGAAAGGCGGTGTTCGTGGACAACGCCGTCCCCGGCGAGCTTGTCGAATACTCCGCTTACCGCAAGAAGCCCGCGTGGGAAGCCGCTCAGATCGTGCGCATCGAGCAAGAGGGCGCGGCGCGGATTTCCCCGCGCTGCGCTTTCTTCGGGACCTGCGGCGGGTGCTCGATGCAGCACATCGAGGAGCGGGCGCAGGTGGCGGCCAAGCAGCGCGTGCTCGAAGACGCGCTCTGGCACATTGCCCGTCTGCGTCCGGAGACGCTGATGCGGCCGCTCTACGGGCTTTCCTGGGGTTACCGGCATCGAGCTCGAATGTCGGTGCGCTGGGTGCCCAAGAAAGGCGGGTCGCTTGTGGGCTTTCGCGAGCGCAAATCGCGCTATGTCACGGACATGACCAGCTGCGAGGTGTTGCCCCTCCGCGTCTCGGATCTCCTGCAACCCTTGCGCGCGCTGGTCGATTCGCTCGACATGCAGGGACGGCTGCCCCAGATCGAAGTCGCAGTGGGTGAGGAGCTGGTCGTGCTGGTGTTCCGGGTTCTGGTGCCGCCCGGGGCCGCCGACGCAGAACGCCTCAGGCAGTTTGCTGAGCGGCACGGGGTGCAGCTGTGGCTGCAGCCCGAAGGGCCCGACTCGGCGCGTCCGTTCTGGCCGCTTGCAGCGCCGCGCCTGTATTACACGCTGCCCGAATACGGGCTTCGCATCGCGTTCGGCCCGACCGATTTTACCCAGGTCAACCACGCGGTGAACCGGCTGCTCGTCGCCCGGGCGCTCTCGCTCCTGGATCCGCGGCCGGGCGAGAGAATCGCCGATTTCTTCTGCGGGCTCGGCAATTTCACGCTGCCGATCGCCGGCCGCGGCGCCGAGGTGCTCGGGGTCGAAGGCAGCGCGGGGCTGCTCGCCCGAGCAGAAGAGAACGCGCTAGCCAACGGCCTCGCCGATCGCTGCCGCTTCGCGCTTGCAGATCTTTTCGACGCCGCAGCGTGCGCCGATTTGCCGGCGTGCGACAAGGTTCTGCTCGATCCGCCTAGGGAAGGGGCGATCGAGCTGGTGAAGTCATTTGCCGCGAAGCCTCCGTCCCGCATCGTGTACGTCGCCTGCGATCCGGCGACTCTCGCCCGCGACGGCGGCGTGCTCGTTCACACGCAGGGGTTTCGGCTCGCCGCAGCCGGCGTGGTGAACATGTTCCCGCATACCTCGCACGTGGAGTCGATCGCGCTGTTCGAGCGGGATAAATAAAAAAGGGCGCCGCAGCGCCCCTTTTTCAGCCCGGATCGGACTTCAGTCGCGGCTGCCGCCGAAGATGCCGAGCAGCTGCAGCAGGCTGGAGAACAGGTTGTAGATCGAGACGTACAACGTCAGGGTCGCCGAGACATAGTTCGTCTCGCCGCCGCGCACGATGTTGTTGACCTGCCAAAGCATCACGAGCGACGAGAACAGCACGAAGGCCGCCAGGATCACGAGGTACGCCGTCATGTTCTGGAAGAAGACGTTGGCGACTACCGCGAGCATGATGACGACGGCGCCGACCGCCAGGAAATTCGCCATGCCGCTCAGGTCGCGCTTGGTCGTCGTCGCGATTCCGGCCATCGCGCCGAACACCGCGGCCGTGCCGCCGAAGGCCAGCATGACGAGCTGGATGCCGTTCGCGAATCCGAGCACGCGCTGGAACAGCGGTCCCAGCAGCAGGCCCATGAAGAGCGTGAAGCCGAGCAGCAGCCCGACGCCCAGGGAACTGTTGCGGTTGCGCTCGATCGCGAAGATCCATCCGTAGAAAATCGCGAGGATCGCGAAGAAGGAGAGCATCGGGCTCGTGCGCAGGAACCCGAGGTCGAGATTCGTTCCGACGGCGGCGCCGATGACCGTGGGGATCAGCGAGAGTGCGAGAAGCCAGTAGGTATTGCGCAGCACGCGGTGTTGCTGCACCGCATAGTCCTGCGCCGGTATGGAATTGCCGCTTCGAATCGGTTGAAGTTCAGGTTGCATATTCATCCTCCGTAAAACATCGATACGTCTTTGGACTCGATCGGTACCGCCCGAGTTCTCGATTGGCGCCAGCAGTATAGCGAGACCGTGCCCAGGGCGCCATTACGGAAGTGTACGTGGGGGCCGGGTGATACAATTTCAAGCGACTACAGGCACTTGCCGATCGCATGCCGGAAGGTTGGCCGAGTGGTTTAAGGCACCGGTCTTGAAAACCGGCAGAGGCGCAAGCCCCTCGTGAGTTCGAATCTCACACCTTCCGCCAGACCTTGTTTTTTGTAGTCCATTCTGTGCCTGCGCGACCTTTCGGATTGCGCGGACGCATTCGCCATGTTTGTGGCGTTACGCCGGCAGCGAGTCGAGGAGATAGGACCGGACTAGGCGCAGCGCACAAGTTATGATGAACCTGGACACACCCTCCCTTCCCAGGCGAATCTCCTCCGCCCCTTCACCTACCCATCATGTCAATCAGACCTAAGAGACTGATCGCGGCCGGCTTGCTGGCCGTAATGGTCGGCGAAGCAACGGCACAAGCGGGAGGCTCGGCGGTCGGAGCGAGCCCGATACCCAGGGACGTGCTTTCAAATGCGGCAGCGGCCACCGCGTCCGTCGCAGTGGCAGCAGCGATCGGCATGTCGCTGTCTTCACATACAACCGCGAATCACTAGCGCCAGCCCGGTTTTCGCTGCGTATCGGCATCATCATGCACGGGGTCACCGGCAGGATGGGCACGAGCCAGCACAGGCCAGAAACTCGCACGGGGCCGCTCAGACCAAAATGAAACGATGAGGGTTTATTGCCGCCGCGGAGGCTTGCGCGCATACTCAATTCGTCATACGGGAGGAGGCCCCATGTCGAACAAACCGGAGCGGGATTCCGTAGTTCGCAGCCGTAGAAACTTTCTGCGCAGCACTGCAGCACTGACCGGAGGCGCACTCGCCGCAGCGGGCGAGGCGCGCGCGGCGCCGCTGCCGATTCCGCCGACGAACAGGGAACCTGGTCGCGCGATCGACGAGGCCGCGTACGGGATGCCTTCGAAATACGAAGCGCACGTCAGGCGCAGGCGCACCGATGTCCTGAAGAACCGGCAGAACCTGTCGGACTGGAGCATGACGCCGCTCCAGCACCAGCCCGGAATCATTACGCCGAACGGCCTTGTTTTTGAGCGTCATCATTCCGGCACGCCCGACATCGATCCAAAGACGCATCGCCTCGCGGTCCACGGCATGGTGAAGCAGCCGCTGACGTTCACCATGGACGATCTCGTACGCTACCCGTCGGTCTCGCGCTTCCATTTCCACGAGTGCTCGGGCAACGGTCTTACCGACTGGCTCAAGCCCGCCTCGACGACGGTCCAGCAGACCCACGGCTTGCTGTCCGGGGTCCTCTGGACCGGCGTGCCCGCCTCGACGCTGATGGAGGAAGCGGGCATCGATCCGCACGGCACGTGGGTGCTGTTCGAAGGCGCGGACGCCTCGGCCCACACGCGTTCGATCCCGATGGAGAAAGTGCTGGACGACACGCTGATTGTGTACGCGATGAATGGCGAGGCGCTGCGTCCCGAGAACGGCTATCCCGTGCGCGTGGTCATCCCAGGCTGGGAGGGCAATACCAGCGTGAAGTGGCTGCGGCGCATCAAGGTCGGCGACCAGCCGTGGCATTTCCGCAGCGAAACCGCGCGCTACACCGATCCGATGCCCGACGGCAAGTGGCGGCAGTTCAGCATGGTGATGGAATGCAAGTCCGTCATTACGTCGCCGTCGGGCGGCCAGCAGCTCAAGGGCCCGGGTTTCTACGAGATCACCGGGCTCGCCTGGTCGGGCGCAGGCAGGATCCGCGCGGTCGACGTATCGGTCGACGGCGGCAAGAACTGGCGCGAGGCAATGCTCGAAGAGCCGATCATGGACAAGTGCCTGACGCGGTTCAAGGTCGCCTGGAAATGGGACGGCGGTCCCGCCGTGCTGATGAGCCGTGCCCTCGACAGCACGGGCTACGTGCAGCCCAGCGTGCAGGACATCCAGAAGGTGCGCGCGATCGTGGGATTTGTCCAGCACCACAATGCCGTTCAGCCCTGGTCGGTCAACGCGAAAGGGGAGGTGCGCAATGTCATCGGCCAAGCTTAAAGTGCTCGCCGCATCGACGGCGGCCGCGGCTGCGGTCTGGGGTTGCGCCAACGTGGGCGGAGGCATGGCGGCGAAATCGTCCAGTGGCATTCCGCTCGGTAGCTCGGGACCGCATGCGGTGCAGCCGCTACCCGACAAGCCGCGCTTCGGCCAGCCGGTCAGCGAGACCGACCTCGTTGCGTGGAACATCGATATCCGAACCCCCGACGGTCTGGGCTTGCCGCCGGGCCAGGGGTCGGTCGCCGAGGGCAAGAAGATCTACGAGGCGAACTGCATCGCGTGCCATGGCGCGGACGCCAAGGGCGGCTCGGTGTACGGCGCTATGGTCGGCGGCATTGGCTCGTTCAAGACCGGCGCGCGCGTCCTCACGCCGGGCAGCATGTACCCGTACGCGCCGATTCTCTTCGACTATATCCGCCGCTCGATGCCGATGGACCGCCCGCAAACGCTGGCGGCGAGCGAGGTGTACGCGCTGTCGGCATACCTGCTCAACCTGAACGGCCTGGTTCCGGCGAGCGCGGTGATGGATCAGAACTCGCTGCCGCGCGTGCAGATGCCGAACCGCGACGGCTTCCTCATCGACGACCGGCCCGACACGAAGGCGGTGCGGTGCATGACCAACTGCAAGTGATCCTATGGGCAGGCCAATGAGGTCGTTCACGTAAGGCAGACAAAAACCCCGCCGAAGCGGGGTCTGTGTCCTTGATGAAGCGAATGAGGCGGCGCTCCTTGTATGAGGCAGCGCTTTCTATTTTTGCGCACGGCGGGCATCAGCTCATGGCAAGCTGGGAATGACTGCGCCTGGCGAAGTGCGAAACGGAGGTGCAACATGCCAGACACACCCGCTCGAGCGGCTCGCGTCGCCTCCAGATTCGCCATCAGGCCCAGCCGATTCGTCGCACGATTTACTCAGACCTTTCTTCGCGATACTAGCTAGAACTACCCCAAAGTCTTTTGAGCTGGGCAAGACTTCCGTTGAATTGATTGCGGTCGCATTGGCCGACGCCGTCGACCCGATGCGGTTCCGGTCCGTGAACTCCATCGGTGTATTGCCAGAATGTCCACGTCTTGAAAGTTGGCGGAATGTTCAACGGTTTGGGTCCGTTGTATTGCGCGATCCACAAGAAGCAATTGGACAAGATCGGGTCTGGCTGGGTCATGCCTCCAAGCTGTTCCTTGATCAAATGCCCTGAATACAGTCCCGGGAACCGGTTTGCGACCTCTGCCGAATGATCGATAAACTCGCGGGCTTGACTCAGAGTCATCGTGGGACCCGTCAGGTTGGGCTCGTAATCCAGGACGAGAAGCGTCTCGTTGTCCGGCTTCGCGGTATTGAAAAAGAAATCCGCCTGGTCAGAACCATCAGCGCCCACACCGAAGTGATAGGCGCCCCATAGCAGACCGGCGTCGCGTGCCTGGTCTCTCCGTTCAGCGTACATCTTGTCGACGAACGTCAAGCCCTCGGTGGCCTTATGGATGACCCCGACGATACCATCGTCCTTGATTTTCCCGAAGTCGACGATCTCTTGATGATGTGAGAGATCGACTACAACATTGATCGGTTTCGTCTTCGGCCGGGTCGCCATCGCTGAACACCATCCTGGTGGCTCTCAGTGCAACGCCTCCGTCGGGGGAAAGGGAGTCGCCTACTGTTCTCCGCGTTTCGCTCGGTTTGCCTTCTTGAAGTCCTGGATCGATATTGTAGGGAGCCACTGTACGCGCGGGAAGCTGTCGTTTTCTTTACGAATTGACTAGCAGGGAATTCCCCTGCGGAAGCCTTACCCTGTTTCCGGTAGAATATTTACTTCACGCACTGGCCAAGCGACCCATCTGACCACTTGGCCTAACCAGTCGCACACAGACGCGCGAAGCGCCGCGCTTGGTAGACCTTTGACTTTCGGAGAATCTACCTGAAGGCCACATTCGCACTTCGTGTGTTGGGCACCGCTTGCCTCGCGCTTACCGTTCAGGCGGGAGCGCAGGAAACCGTCTGGCGCGTGAGCGTCGGCGGCGGACTGGTCAGCATGCCTAAGTTTCCAGGCGCGGACAGCCAGAGAATCCTCGCCTTGCCGTTCGTAGGGGCGACTTATGGCCGCTTTTTCTTCGGCGCGGACCCGGGCGCGGCGAGCATAGGCGGGGTCGGCGTCAATCTCTATCGGGACTCGCACTGGCGTTTTGCCACGGCGCTTTCCGCGGGACTCTCGGAAAGAAAGGAGTCCGACGATCCGCGGCTGCAAGGACTGGGAGATGTTAACCGCACCGTTTCGGCCGGGGTTGGCGTAGTCTACACGCAGGACTGGTTCGCGCTGAGCACGAGCGTCCTCACCGACGCTCTCAACCGGGGCCAAGGTACTCTCGCGCGCTTCGACGCCCGGGCTCGCTACCGGCCCGGCGAGCAGGTAACCTTCTTTGCGGGACCCGGACTCACGTGGGCCGACCATCGTTACACGCAGACGTTCTTCGGCGTCGACGCCAATCAAAGCGCCGCCTCGGGACTGCGGCAGTTCGACACACATTCCGGCCTGAACAGCGTGCGTTTCTCGCTGGGCGCTGGCTACCGGTTCGATCGCCACTGGGGCGCCGGCGTGTTCGGCTCGATCTCGAGGCTCCAGGGCGATGCGGCTTCGAGCCCTATCACCGAGGACAGGTCGCAGCACTTTGTCGGCGCCGTCGTGTTGTATCGCTTCGGCAACGCCCCCGGCCTTCAGGATTCCGGCGGGTTCGTGTTCGGCGGTCCGTGACCGGGCCAGTAAGGGTCCGGCATTGGCCGATAGCGGAGCACGTCTCCGTCGAACTCTCGCGGGCGGCGGGTGCCTGCATGTGGTACCCACGAGCTTACCCGCAAGCGCGCCCCGGGATCCGTGGCCGCACTCGTACAATCCCCGCACGCTACGGCGAGCCTAGTCGTCCCCTGTAGCCACGCAAAGGTGCTCCCCGCCCTCGTCTCCGGCGCGCTCGCGCGCTGGTTTATCGAGTTCACCGCTGCGGGTTGGTGGTAGATTACGCAGTCGGTTGCGGCATTCACGGCGCGCAATCGACCGCGGGGGCGCAACCGGTGCCGCCGCGCAGTTTCAGAAACTTTGAGGGAGATTGAGTTCACCCGGAACAGCGCCGGACTTGAGCCGAGAGCGTAGTCAATAGTTTTGGTCGTGGCCCCGCGCGACCGCGACTGGAGGAGGGATTCATGCGTGCGAACCTCAAACGGGTTTCATTCCTGCTCGCGATTGGGTTGGGTTTAATGCTCGTCGGTTGCCGGGGTGGCAGCGGCGGACACGGGGGCGGCGGCGGAGGGGGTGGTGGCGGCGGTGGCGGCGGCGGTACCCCTGGCGGAACCGTCACAATCATCGAGCCGGCCGTCTTCGCACCGCAGCTCGTCGCCGGCGCGCCCCTCCGCTTCGAAGCGAGTGTTGCCAACGGCAACGGATCGCCCGTGAGCTGGGGCGTTCAAACGGGCGACACCTGTACCGCCAGCAATGGCGTCAGCAGCCTCGGCACTCCGGGTGGCGATGCGACGCTCGGAACAATGCCGTTGAGTTCGGCGGACAAGACCGAGATTACCTACACCGCGCCGAACACGCCGCCTCCGGGCGCGATCGTCACGGTGACCGCACTGCAGTCGCCCAATACGACAGGGCCTTGCGCTGTTGTTTACGTCGTCGCGACCACCAACAACCTCTTCAACTTCCGATTCGTGTTCCGGCTCAGAGGATTTTCCGGCGCTTCCGGCCTACCTTTTGCCATTGTCGGTCGGTTCAATACCGACGGCAACGGCAACGTCACCAATGGCCTTGAAGACGTCAACATCGCTCAGGCAGACGGCAGTTCCGTCGCCTTCGTCAAGGTCCCGTTCACCGGCACCTATAAGATGGATAGCGCAAGCCATGGAACGATGACGCTAACGGTCGCGAATCCACCGTGGGCTGCGAGTCCGCCGGGGAACCCGCCGCCTTCTAAGATGAACTTTTCGTTCACGATGTCATTGGACGGGACGTCTGGCGCGCTGATCGAGACCGACGGCGCCGCGACGCCGGCATACGCCGGCTCGGGCGACTACCAGGTCCAGGGCAACAACGCCAGATTCACGACGGCCAACATCTTCGGCTCCTACGTCGTCTCGCTCGCTGGGACCGCCGGCGTCGGCGCCGCCGCCGCACAGAAAGGCCTGATCGGCAGGCTCGATTTGTCAGCGTCGACGACGCTTACCGGGACGATCGGCAATACCAGCCGGAGCGATGATCAGAGCGCCGCGCCGACGCAGACGCTGACCGGCGCCTACGCGATCGACGATCAGACGAACGGTCACGGTGTGTTCAACGTTACCGGAGGCGCGAACCCAAGCATCAGCTTTTATATCGGCGGACCCGGGCGGTTCTACGCGCTGCGAACCAACGCGAACCCAGCCAGCGCCAGCCCGGAGGGCATTTTGCTTGGGGTCGTGCGCTATCTGCCACCGACGGCGCCGTTCGATAACACTTCATTGCAGACGGCGCTGTTTCAGATGCTCGGCATCACCGGCGGCCACGCCAGCGCCGCGGTCGGTGTGTTCACGAGCGGGCAGCAGCTGCAGCCGCCGTCGACGACGAATGGTTTTCTGGCGGGGATCATGGATCTCAATGACGGCGGCGCGGTGCCAGCGAGCCTCCCCGTTTCTTTCGCCGGTCCCAACGGCCCGAATCCGGCAGCGTTCACGATCGCGCCGATCGGTCGCGGTACCATCAGTCTTTCGCTCGCCGGCGTCATGTATAACTTTGTCTTTTACTTGCACGGCACAGGGGTCGGCTTTCTGCTGGAGCAGCCGGCCAGCGACGGCAGCAACCGCGGCCGGAGCGGGTCCTTTTTCGCGCAGAACGTGACGACCACGGGCGATGGGACCTTCATCGGCGCAACGGACGTCTCGACCGCGGCCAGCCAGAATGTGGTGGCCGTGCTGCCGGTCACTTTCGCTTCCAAAGCAGCGACCTTCCAGAACGGCACGAGCGACGCGAGCGTACTCGGCTCAAGCGTCCAATCGAGCGCGATCTCGGGAACTTTTAACGTGACCGACTCGACGAACAACCGGGGAACAGTCACAATGACCAGCGGCCGTCTCGCGGGCAGCGGATCGGCTGCGTTTTACTTCATCGACTCGGGCGATGCAATCGCGGTCGGTACCGACAGCACCAACCCGGAGCCGCAGGTCGTTAGTTTCTCAGAATAGCGTTCTTCACGCCCAAGCCGGCGCGGCGGGCTTCACCGGGTGGACCCTCGTCCGGGCGCTGCACGCGCGCGGCGAAACCCGGATCCTCGCGGTGGACGACCTGGAGCGCATAATGAGCCCTGACAAGCGCATGCGGCGGGATCTTCACAGGCCGGCTTGGCCCGCCAGCTCCGCCTCTGATGCAAGATGTTAAAGGGGGGTGTTCGCTTTTGGCTTGCGGACATCTGGCTTTGGTGGGAGCATTGCATGCTTGCTTTGATCCGCCGACCGAACGCGCTCCCCGCGCTGCACGGCGCACTCAGGCACTGTGTAGAGGCATGGCAGCAGGATTGACTTACCTATCGCTGGATGTAGATTCATGTACGCATCGGCGCTGACACACCCGTTTGCCCAGGGCACGTACCTTGCCACAAGTCGGCGCCAGGACCCCTTGCAGCACTTTTCCACATGACCTCGGAGGCATTCATGTTCAGTTTCCCCCCCATGAAACGCTGGCAGGGTTTCGCCTTGCTGCTGTTGACGATACAGGTTCCCGCGTTCGCGGAAGGAATTGATTTGCAGAATACCCGGAGTTTCCAAGGAGGGCCGATCAACAACGAGACCGTGAGTCAACTCAGGGTCAAGTGGGTCTACCAGACAGCACCCGACACGGGAACGGCAAGCAGTGCCCAGGGCAGCATCTCGTCCACTCCGGCCGTCGATGGTCCGCATCTCTACTTCAATGACATGACCGGCCACCTGACCAAATTGAACCGCTTCACCGGGAAGCTGATCTGGAGAAAGAATTATGTGAACGATCTCTCGGCGCCGGGCTTCGTGGTCAAGAGCTCGCGCAACACGCCGCATGTCAAAGGAGACCTGATCATTGTCGGAAGCAATATGGGGTTGGTTGACCGCCTTTGCCGGATGATCCCAGGGGCCACGCCGAGTGCGCTCGGTTGCGCTTCCGGGGATGGCGCCATCGTCCTCGCGATCGACAAGCACAGCGGCCAGGTCGTCTGGCGAGCGAAGGCCGATACGCATCCTTCGTCGAAGGTCACGGGATCGATCAGCGGACACGGCGATACGATCTTCGTGCCGGTCGGAAACTGGGAAGAAGACTGGGCGAGGGCCTACCCGAACATCTATGTCGATCCGGTCGACCCGACCTCGCACTATCCGTGCTGCTCGGCGCGGGGAAGCCTGGTGGCCATGGATGTCAATACGGGGCAGATTCGCTGGAAGCGGCATACCAACATCGGCAATGACCCCGATCACGAGCTGTCGCCGGCGCTGAGAGCACTGCTGGGGCCCAAAGGCTCCTTCGGCACTTCGACCTACGGGCACAATCCGACGGTCGATGTGGCGAGGCGCCAGGTCTATATCGCCACCGCCCAGACGACCACGGCGCCTCAAGTGGCGCAGGACTGCGAGCAAGCCCGCCGCAGGAGCGGCGATCCCAACGCCAACATTCCAGGCTTGCCTGCTGGCGTGACCTGCAACAACCTCAACGAGAAGCTGCACATCTATGCGAACGCGATGTTCGCGGTCGACATGGATACCGGGCGCGTCAACTGGGTGTACTACGCTCACAAGTACGACGCCTGGAATCACGCGTGCGGCGCGCCGGACCTGTACGGCTGGTCGACGGTGGTTCCGGCGCTCTTTCCCGTTCCGATCTCGAATGGAAGAAACAATTGCACCCAGACCCCCATCGGGCCGGACATGGGATTCGGCCAGCAACCCAAGCTCGTCCGCAACGCCAAGCTCGGCAACGGGAAACGCGGCGACGTGGTGGTCGGCGGCAACAAGGACGGCAGGTTGTTCGGGCTCGATCCCGCCACGGGCAGAAAAATCTGGGAGGCGAACGTCGATCCCGGCGGCGTCTACGGCGGATTGCAGTTCGGGCTCGCCACCGACGATGGCAACGTGTTCTTCGGCACGACCAATTCGCGCAACAACGGCAGGAACGTCAAAACGCCCTACGTCCCCGTCACACGCTTCCTCGATGTCAACGGTTTCACCGCGCTCGGCTTGAAGACGGGACCTTTCGTGAAGCGGGATGCGGCGATGCCGTCCGAGTACCCGTCTCCGTCGAACATAGATCTGCCGTTCCCGGGTCCGAATATCATCTACGGCATCAGCGACTACCCCAATACCTTTCCCGACCCGGACGGCATCGGCGGCCCACCGAGCTTCATGAAAGGCCCGGCCAGCGGCCCGGTCGAGCTTTGGACGCTGGTGAATCCGCCGTCCGACGTGAGCGCCGATGGCGTCAGCGTGTTCAACGATCATGGAAGGCTCACGACCATCAATGGCATGGTGAGCGGCGTGGATGCCGGTACGGGAGAGATCCTGTGGCAGCGGCCTGCATACGATGGCATCAGGGGCACGATCGGCACTGGCCAGGCCTTCGGCACGCTCACCGTCGGTAACGGAGTCGTGTTCATCGGCTACCAGGACGGCAAGGGAACCATGGTCGCCCTGGATGCCGACTCCGGCCGGAAGCTCTTCGAGTTCCATAACCAGATCAGGCTCGCCGACGGCTCCATGCTGCGCTCGGGCGCCATCGAAGGCGGGCCCCAGGTCGTCGGCAACATGGTTTATTGGGGCGTCGGCGCGGAGAGCGGAGGTTTGTTCACGAACAGGGACGGGGTCAACGTCAACGCGGGAAGCCGCGTTTTCGGATTCGAATTGAAGCGCGATCGCGATGAAGGGTCTGAAGATCGCGAGGAAAGGTCCGAATAACTTGCGCACTCGCCGGACATAGAAAGCGCTGCCTCATACGCACCGCCTCATTCGCTTCAGCAAGGACACAGACCCCGCTTCGGCGGGGTTTTTGTCTGCCTTTACGTGAACGACGACTACCGATGGACTGCCGGGCAATCATCTAGTTGCGGACTCTTTTCGGCGGGCACACCTTCCGCCAATCCCCCCAAAAAAAAACGGCGGACATGAGTCCGCCGCATCAACCTCCCCTCGGTCCAACGGCGCAACTGTCGTTGCGTCTTTTGACCAGCCCGCCGGCCCAGCGATTGAGAAGTCGGGCTAGTGCTTGGATTCTTCGGACTTCCTGCGCTTGCTTCGCGTCGCCTTGCGCAGGCTCTGATAGAGATCAGGATGGTTGGATTTCAGATGGTCGATGATCTCGAAGTCCTCTTTCTTCACGCGGCTGAGATCGACCCGCTCGACGTGGACAAGCCGCAGCAGCTGGCGAACCGGCTTGGGCATCGTGCGGCCGCTTTCATAGCGCGAGCCGCCGCTTTGTGTTACCCCGATCCTGGTCCAGAATTCCTCCTGGTTCATGCCCAGGCGCCTGCGGATTTCCCGCGGGTTGACGAGTTCAAGGAGTTTCATGTTCGCTCCGCTGCCGCCAAATATGACGATGCCTATGCCAACAGCATGGACCGTGCCAAGGCTCTTCGGCAGGGGCGGGCCGGGTTCGGCCGATCCTTACCTTGGTGACGAATTTGCGATAAAATTCAAGGACTTTTCCCAGAGGCAGGAATGGCGCTGATCGTACAAAAATTCGGCGGGACTTCGGTGGGCACGACCGAGCGGATCAAGGCCGTCGCCGGTAGGATTTCCGCTTTCAAAGCCGCCGGCCATCAGCTGGTTGTCGTGGTTTCGGCAATGAGCGGAGAAACCAACAGACTCATCGCTCTCGCCAAGGAGGTCCAAGCTGAACCCGATCCGCGCGAGTACGACGTCGTCGTGTCGACCGGCGAGCAGGTGGCGATCGGCCTCCTGTGCATGGCGCTGCTCGAGCGCGGCGTCAAGGCGCGCAGCTACACCGGGGGACAGGTCAGCATTCTCACCGACAGCTCGCACACCAAAGCACGCATTCGCAAGATCGACGAGGAGCGCATGCGCGCAGACCTCGCCGAAGGAAGGCTCGTGGTCGTCGCCGGTTTTCAGGGCGTCGATTCCGAGGGTAATGTCACCACGCTCGGTCGCGGCGGATCGGACACCACTGCGGTCGCGCTCGCCGCCGCCCTGAAGGCCGACGAATGCCAGATCTACACCGACGTGGACGGGGTCTACACCACCGACCCCCGCATCGTGCCGGAGGCCCGCCGCCTCAAATCCGTGACCTTCGAGGAAATGCTGGAAATGGCGAGTCTTGGCTCGAAAGTCCTGCAGATCCGTTCGGTGGAGTTCGCCGGCAAATACAAGGTGCCCCTGCGCGTGCTCTCCAGCTTCCAGGAGCAGGGCGAGGGCACGCTGATCACATTCGAGGAAGACGCAAAGATGGAAGATGCCGTCATTTCAGGAATAGCCTTCAACCGCGACGAGGCGAAGATCACCGTGATGCGTGTGCCCGATCGACCCGGAATCGCCTACGCCATCCTCGGGCCGATCGGCGACGCCAACATCGACGTCGACATGATCATCCAGAACGCCGGCGTCGACGGTATGACCGATTTTTCGTTTACGGTGCACCGGAACGAGTACCAGAAAGCGCTCGACGTGCTCAACCGGAAGGTGAAAGACCACATCAAAGCTGTCGACATCCGCGGGGACAACAAGATTTGCAAGGTGTCGATGGTGGGCGTCGGCATGCGCACGCACGCCGGGATCGCGAGCCAGATGTTCCGCACCCTCGCCGAAGAGGGGATCAACATCCAGATGATCTCCACCTCGGAGATCAAGATCTCGGTCGTCATCGACGAAAAATACATGGAGCTCGCCGTGCGGGCGCTGCACAAGGCCTTCGGCCTCGATCAAGCGACCTGACGCGGGAAGGACGCGCGGACGCGTGTGATATAGTGCGCCGCACGACCGGAGAGATGCCCGAGCGGTCGAAGGGGGCGCCCTGCTAAGGCGTTATACGGATTAACCCCGTATCGAGGGTTCGAATCCCTCTCTCTCCGCCAGAGATAAGTACTTGATTATGCAGTGTTTTGTATCAACTGCATCCAGCCTAAACAGTCCCGCACAATCCGCGCGTTAGCGCATCGCTCGAAAGGCACGTGGTCAGCTGAGAGCGAATCAGTGCGGCAAACGTGCGCGTGATATCGCGGAAGTCTCCTACGCTATT
>JACXTT010004685.1_pt1 | contig 20224 bp, 13 predicted proteins | sample 9270951 | NCBI WGS metagenome assembly JACXTT01 (sample SAMN15532306, study PRJNA645909) | rock metagenome | isolation source: weathered quartz diorite | place: Puerto Rico | collected 2017-06-21
CCAGTAGGGTCTCGATTTCGACTAGGGGGGCCTGGTGGCCGGGCTTCGACCCCTTGTGGGCATCACCGGCCGTGACGCTGCCCCACACCCAGTTGCTGGCCGCGCAGCCCCACGATCCCACGGAGCTCGAGCTGCAATCGAGTGAGCGGTAGGCCGCGATCAGCAGGCCTTCCACGCCATCCTTCGTCGACAGCGCGTCCACCCCCAGGACTCCCTGGGGTGTGGTGTTCAAGAAATCTTTGCAGGCGTAGGTGACGCCGATCGCGGTCGTCACGATCGCCGTCCCGAGCAGCAGCTTGTTCCACTTTCGCGTGTTCATCGTCTTCCGTCCCTCGTAGTTGAAGACGAGTGCCGTGCCACCGTCGTGGCACGGCACGAGTCGCTAGAACGTGGTCGAGATTCCGATCGTGATCGTCCGGTTCGAGGGATACGACCCCTGGTCGATCCCGCGATACTGGTCGCGAACGTCGCCGGCCGCGCCCGTGACGTCCGCCGCCGGCAGCGACGGATCGAGCCCGGAGTAGCCGGTGATCGTGAACAGATTCTCCGCCTGCAGATAAATGCGGGCGGCGGGAATCCAGCGGACCAGGGCCGGCGGCAGGTTATACCCGATCTGGAGATTGCGCAGCCGCAGGTAGGACCCGCTCTCGACCCAATAGCTCGAGAACTGCCGGCTGAAGGCGTCCTGCGAGTCCAGTCTGGGATACTTGGCGCCGGGGTTGGTCACCACCCCGGGGCAGACCTTCGCGACGTCGTTGCACACTCCACTCAGCACGACGGAGTTCGCGAGCAGGTCGCTGCGCACGTTGGTATCGAAATACCGGAACACGTACCAATACTTCTCTTCGTTGAAGATCTTGTTGCCGACCGTTCCGAAGATCGTGGCGGAGAGGTCCCAGTTGCCGTGCCGCAGCCCGAGATCCAGGCCGCCCGAGAAGTTCGGGTGTGGGCTGCCGATGATCGCACGGTCGGCCGAGGTGATGTGGCCGTCGCCGTTGAGATCTTCGAACTTGAGGCGGCCCGGGCGGGCGCCGTCCGCCCAGTAGGGCGCCGCATCGAGCGAATCGCGGTAGTAGCCGTTCGCCACGAGTCCGTAGAACGCCCCGATCGGCTCGCCGAGCCGGTTGATGACCGGGTTCTGGTCCCGGATGATGTTGGCCGGGAAGAACTCCTTCGAGATACCGTCGATATTGACGATCCTGTTCTTGTAGTGCGCGCCGTTGATCGTCGCGCTCCAGAACGTCGACCCGCCGATGATGCCCTTGTAGCCGAGGGCGAAGTCAACACCGTTGTTCTTCATCTTGCCGATATTCACGATCGGCGGCGCGGCGCTGCCGGCCGTGGCAGGCGTGCGCGGATCGAACAACAGGTTGTTGGAATTGCGCGTGTACACGTCGACGGTGAACGAGCCCTTCCCCTGGTTGAACTCGAGGTCGGCGCCGACGTTCAGCGAGCGGTTCTCTTCCCACTTCAGGTTCGCGTTCCCGGTCTTGGTGAACTTGAACCCCGGCGTAATCGACGTCTTCGAGCCACCGCCGATGTCGTAGAACGTGTCACCGCGGTCGCCACCCAGCTGGCTGACGATGCGGTCGGGGGGAATCTGCTGGTTGCCGGTGATCCCGAAGCCGAAGCGCAGCATCGCGCTGTTGATGAACCCGGTCGGGAAGAACGATTCGTTGGACACGCGCCAGCCGAGCCCGATCGCGGGGAACGTCCCCCAGCGGTGGTCCGGCCCGAGACGAGAGGACCCGTCACGCCGCACCGTGGCGCTCACGAAATAGCGCTCACCATAGTTGTAGTCGGCCTTGCCGAAGAACGACAACAGCGACGCCACAGCACCGGTGCTGGTGACGTTCTTGGTGGTCGGGTCGCAGAGCGCGTCCTGGATGAACCGGTTCTGCACGTCCGTGTCGAGCAGACCCGCGCAGCTGCCGGCCTCGAAACGGTTGACGTTCTTCGTCGCTTCCTGCCCGAGCAGCACGGTGACGTTGTGCTTGTCGAATGTGCGCTGGTAGTTCAGCGTGTTGCTCCAGGTCCACTCCGTAAACAGGTTGTAGTTCTCGTTGATGCCGTTGACCGCGGTCACCTCGGAGTTCTCAGGGGTTATCGCGGTGAACCCGTGGAAGTTGTTTTGATCGAGATTGAACCCGAACCGCGTCTTCAGGGTGATGCCCTGCGTCGCGTCCAACCCCGCGTACACGTTGCCAAACATGCGGTCGTTGGTGTTGATGTTATTCACGCTGGTGGCTGCGACCTTCAGCGGGTTGGTCAGATTGGAGAGGCCCACGGCCTTCCCGGAGGCGAAGTAGCCCTTGATGTCGAACACCGGCACGACCGGCTGCTGGAAGATGTTCTTGCCGATGATCCCACCTTCGCCCAGCCCATTGTCGTCGAGCCCGCCGTAGCCTTGCTCACGCGAGATCGACAGGTTCTCCCCGACGCTCACCCGGCCCATGTTGAACGTGGTGTTGATGCGCACCCCGCCCCGCTGGAACAGGTTGAACGCCGCCGTACCCTGCTGGTTCAGATAGTTGAAAGACACGAGGTACGCGTTGTCCTCGCCGCCGCCCGAGATCGAGAGATTGGCGTTGCGCACCTGACCGGTGCCGAACACCGCCTTCCACCAGTTCGTCCCGGGGCTCCCCGGCATGATCAGCCTGCTGCCGTCGGAGGTGAGCGCGTACGAGCTCGTTTTCAGCGTATCGCTCGTTTGATGCACCCCGTCGTTCGGCCAGATGAAGGCCGGCACGCTGGGGTTGGCGGAATCCCCGTAGATGTTCGTTGGCGGTTTCTGTCCGGCGTTCCGGAAAGAGGTCTTCACCACCTGGTAATAGTCCAGCGAGTTCTGGATCAGGATGTTGTCGTAGCCCTGCACCGGCGCAGCGACGCCGGTCGTCACGTCGAGCTGCACCCGGCGCCGGCCGGGATGGCCGCGCTTGGTCTCGATGACGACCACGCCGTTGCTCGCGCGCGAGCCGTAAATCGAGGACGCCGAAGCGTCCTTCAGCACGTTCACCGTCGCGATATCGTCCGGGTTCAGGAAGTTCAGGTACGAGTCCTGCACCGGCGTGCCGTCGATGATGTACAGCGGATCATTGTTCTGGAACGAGCTGAACCCGCGGATGCGCACCGTGGTGCGCGAGCCGGGCGAGCCGCCGTTGTCGACCGTCACCCCGCCGACGCGGCCATCGAGCCGCTGCAGCACGCTCGCACCCGACTGCCGCTCGGTGCTGGCGACATCGACCTGGGAAATGGAGCCGGTCTGATCGGCCCGGCGCGCGGTCTGATAGCCCGTCACCACGACCTCGGGCAGCACCGCCACCGATGGCTCCATGACGACGTCGACCGTCGCCCGCCCGCCGATGGTCTGCCCGACGCCGCGGAACCCGATGGTATTGAACACCAGGATCGCGTCCGCCGGCGCCGTGATCGAGTACTTGCCCTGGTCGTCGGTCGTTGTGCTGGTATTCGTGCCGCGGATGCGCACGGTTGCGCCCCGGAGTGGCTGACCTGCCGTCGACGTCACTGTCCCGGAGACCGTGACGTCCTGCGCGACGGCAACTCGGCTCAATGCCAGGACCAACAATGCACACATCCCCACCGCACGAAGTACGCGCTTACCTAAGAGCATGCTTTCCATAGCAACCCTCCGGTCGCGGATCATTGTGGGGGTCTCTTCATCGTTTGCAGACCTTGCTTCCCGATCAACTCACGATACGTAATGAGATGGACATGGCGGTCTTTGAGGGCTTGAGCGAAGCGCGGCGACGTGAGGCCATCGAGCTCGCCCTGGCGATTCTTGCTCATATCGGCCAGCGGCTCGGCGGTGTTCATGTCGATGAGCGCCCCGAGCTCCGCGTCGTCGATCCCGACGTGCGTGACGAGAACCGTCACGCCGGACTGCAGTCGATTCACCAACGCCACCAGGCTGTCGCCTTTGTTCGCCGGCGCCGCCCGGTACTGCGGATCCGCCGTCGAATCACCGAAATAGCCCATCATCCCCAGCGAGTATTCATGCGCGAGTCTCTCCACGATCTCGCGGAACTCGGGGAACTCGACCGCCGTCCCCATGTGGTAGTCGACATAATCGATCTTGAGACCCGACTTCAGCGCGCGGTCGATTTGCGCGCGGAGCTCCTTCTCCACCTGCCCCAGGTCGGGGTGATGGTCGTGCAACGCCTCAGCAGATTGAAAGAAGTACCCGTTCGAGTCGACGAGCGTCGGCGCAGCCTCACGCCCGACAATCGGGCCCCAGCGATAATTGCGCCACTCGGAGTTCAGTGTCAGATGAATGCCGACAGACACTTCAGGATGCTGCTTCAGGATTTCGACAGTCTCCTGATACCACGGCGTGGGGAACATCACGGAGACCGACAACGGCAAACCGGTTTGGATCAAACGTGCGAGCGCCATGTTGACACTGTGACTCATCCCGGCGTCGTCAGTGCGGATGATCAGCGTTGCGGCGGAGGCGGAGGAAGTCTGCGCGCGAACGGCTGCAGAAAAACTCAAAACACACAAAACGACAAAAGCGGTGGTGCGTAGCACACCACCAGCGAGCGCGGCATAGAGGTGACGGCCTCGTGCCATACGCCTGCCCCCTACCTGGAGGACTGCCCCCGACCGAATTGATAAGCGAGGTATGGAGATACGCGTCGGATTCGGACTCCGCAAGAGCCCGAATCCGGCCTAAGGCATTGTCAGAGACCGCCCCCGGCCCACGTGCCGAGTGTTGTACTGCTCGATGTAGCGCCGGTGCACCGGGTCGGCCGAGTAGGTCTCATTCGGACCATAGGGGTAGCGCGACATGGCATGGAACGGCAACGGGCCTACCGTTCCGGCCGTTGCGGTATTGCGGTCCGCGTCCTTCAGCCAGGCGTCGGTATAAAGGATGAAATCCCGCGCCCAGCCGGGCGGGGGTGATGCCAGCGCCCCCGCCTCGAACTGCAACGTGATTTCGTCCCCTGGAGCGGTCACTGCGTAGCGATCGTCAGCGTCGACGAGGAGCGGCAAAACGTCGCCATAGCGCGTGTAATCGCCGACGATCGGCTCCCACGGTGATTCCCGCGTCACCCTCCCGTAGTCGGGCCACTGTGGACCGTACCGGCCGCCCTTGCGGACCTGCGTCGAGAAGCCGCGGTAATGCAGGTCGGCGGCGACGGGATCCAGGGGGGTGACCTTTACGGAGGTCAGCGGGCCGCGCGCCGCTAGGAACGCCTGGTCCCAGTAGATCTCCATGTTCGTCCGGAGACGGACCCGCCGGTCCGAGCTCAGGAGTTTGCCGCTGAGATTCACGATGACCGTCTTGCTCTTCCCGGACGGGAAGCTGACGTCCGCTACCCGCCGCCACTGCCCCGCGCGATCCTCGACCTCGAGGTACGGGAAGATCACCCCCGGCCTGGTGCCATGCGCCAGCGACAAGTTGATGCTGGCATCGGTGGGGAAGATCCAGCCGGTAAGGAAGAGATAGATGCTATCCATGCGATTCAGGTCCCCGAAATCGAGGACGAGGTCGTGCAGCGTGGCGATCCCCTGATAGCGCGTGGGCTGGAGCGGGGCCACGTACCGGTCGTCGCGCGCCAGGAGCGCGACACGCCAGTCGGTGCCATGTTCGTCGGTCGCGACCAGCGGCGGCCGTGGGTGCGCCACCGGATACAACTCGAGCGCCGCCGCGCCCGGAGTGGGCGGCACGAAGCCTTCGTCGAGATAGACGTCGAGCGAGTCGGGGTGATCGACGACCAGCAGCTTCGCGTCGTCCACATACCCCGTCTCCCACAGCTCTTCCGTGATCTGCAAGACGTAGCGTCCGACTTTCGGGACCAGCGCTCGACCGGGGATACGCATGTATTCCCGTGAAGCGTACGGCGGCGCCGAGGCAATGCCGTGCCCGCCAGCCATAATGCCGAGCGGCATACCGAGGGCGCTGCGCCACATCACGTCCGTCACGAAGCTGAACTGGTGTCCATCCCAGGCGTAAAGGTAGGGACAGGACCCCTTGAGGATCTGCTGCTCCAGGACGTCTTCGTCCGTCCCGGGATAGTAGACCGTCTGCGAGACACCGTTGGGCCAGTGCACGCGCAGCACGTCGGCCTTGAGGCGTTGCCCGAGGCCGAAGTGGGTCACCCGGCCGGTGACGACGCGCGTCTCGTACAGCGGCCCGGCACGAAGCTCGAGGGTCGAGCCGATGCCGAAGTCGTTGTTCTTGCCGCTGCCAGTGCGCAGTGCGGCGAGCTGCACCTGAACGTATTGGTTCGCGTTGCCGCCGTCGTTGAGCAACAGGTGCGGCCGGCCGTCCGCTCCGACCACGATGAGATCCAGGTCGCCGTCGTGGTCCCAGTCCACAGCGGCGACTCGGCGCGCGGCCCCGAGATCCTTGGGGAGACTCGCCGAGCGATCCTGAAAGCGTCCCGCGCCATCGTTGTGGAACAGGAGGGCTCGATTCCCCACGACGGCGAGATCGAGGTAGCCGTCATTATCGTAGTCGAAGAACGTGGCAGCGGCCGTGGACACGCCCCGCAACGCCCCGAGCGACGCACTGCCGCGGGAGTCGACCTCGAAGGTGCCATCGCCGATGTTGTGATACAGCACTGGTGCGGCGCCGTCCTGCGCCGTCAGCAGGACGTCCAGGGCGCCGTCGTTGTCGTAGTCGCCGACGACGATCGCGCCGGCGTGGGTCGGTCCCCCCGCCCCGAGCCCACTCGCGGCCGTCGCATCGGAAAAGTGACCCTGCCCCGCATTGTGCAGCAGCCGCACACGACCGTCCTGACCCAGCAGCAGCAGATCGGTATGGCCGTCGTCATCGAAATCCCCGAACTGGACATCCCGGCTTCCACTCAGTCCCCCCTCTCCCGAAGGGAGAGGGGGAGTAGGGGGTGAGGACGGCGGCGGTACGACGTCGACGGTCATGTCCTGGAACGGCCCGTCGAGGGTGTTGCGATAGGCGCGGTCTCCCTCGGGCGACGCCAGGTACAGGTCGAGATCGCCGTCATGATCGAGATCGAGAAACAGCGCGGTCGCCGCTCGAGGAGCGTTGCCCAATCCGGCCTGCGGCGTGGTATTCGCGAACGTCGAATCGTTCACGTTGCGGAACAGGATTCCACCGTGGGTGGTCGAGACGTACAGATCGAGCCGTCCATCGTTGTCGTAGTCGCCGAAGGCCGCCGCAACAGGCCGGTCGCCACTCGGCAACACGATGCCGGCCGAAGCGGTGACATCCACAGAACGGCCCAGCTCGTTCTTGAACAGGTGCCCACCAACGAAGAGATCTTCACTGCCGTTGCCGTCGTAGTCCCCGACGGCGATCGCCTGGTCCCCACTGTCAATCAGTACCGGAACGGCGTCCAGCCCCGCAGCGGCGGTCACGTCGGCAAAGCGGACGGCCGTGGCCACCGCCTTCGTCCCGATAGTCGGCGAGCCCATGTTGGGGCTGAACGTGAGAATCGGGTAGCCGGCGAGCACGCCAGTCGCGCTGCGCAGGTGCTCCAGGGCCGCCTGATACGCCGCCGTCGTTTCCATGAGGTGGTGAAACGTCGTCTCGGGCCGGGCGGCCTGGCTCGCGTGCCCGGCGCGGGCGAGGGAGAGCGCGTGCTGGAAATACCGCGTCGTTTCGCGCGGCAGCTCGGGCAGCTGCCGCTCGAGCCCCTCGAGCAGCGCCGCTGACGAGTCGGCGCTACCCTGGGCCAGCAGCACGTCGACCAGCTCGAGCCGCGCCGCGATGTTCGCCGGCGTGCGGTTCACGATCCTGCCGAGGTAGATCGCGGCGGAGTCGGGGGAGAGCTGGACGACCGTATACAGCGCACGCAATTCGGTGGGGCTGCGGCGCAGCACCCGATCGACTTGCTGCCGCGCGTCGGCGGGGCGATCGGTCAGCCGATAGACAGTCGCCAGCATGAGCGCGATGTCGTCGCTCGCGGTGTCCAGCCCCGCCGCCTTACGGATCTCGCGCTCGGCCTCCTTGTAACGCCCCTGCCGCAGGTGCACCAACCCCAGATTGGCGTGGCCCAGCGCTTGCCCGGGCGCCATATCGATCACCTTTTGGAACGCCGACTCGGCCTGCACGAGCTGCCCATCCCGGAGGTAGGCCAGACCAAGCGTCCGGGCCGTGATGATCGCCTCGCTCGGCTGACCTTGCGAGGGCTCATGGCCACGGCAGCTGGGAAGAAGGACCGCAGCAAGAAGAGCAAGACGGTTCAGGGCGTTCATGTGGGAAGGATCATCCGCTCATCGCAGGGTGACAAGCCCGTGCGGCGCATGGTATGGTTCACGCCGTGACGCCCCACAATTCACGTCGCATCCTGTTGGCCGTGGTCTTCGCCGGCGCCATCGCCCTCGTCGTCGTGCTGAGCCGCAGCCGAGCGGAGACCGGCAGGAACGCGCACGATCCAGGGTTCGTGCTCCACGACGTCGCCCACGAGGTCGGGATCGACTTCGTGCATCAGCGCCCGACCCTCGATCCGAAGTTGAACAACATCGCACCGCTCATCGCGGCGATGGGCGCCGGCGTCTCGGTCGTCGACGTGAACAACGACGGCTGGCCCGATCTCTACTTCACCAACAGCCGGTTCGGCGCCCCCAACGCGCTCTATCTCAACCGCGGCGACGGGACGTTCACCAACGTGGCGCGGCAGGCGGGAATCGCAGACGTGAACCGCCTTGGCGAAGGCGTGTCGATGGGTGCCGTCTGGGGAGACTTCGACAACGACGGGCTCGAGGACCTCCTCATCTACAAGTGGGGCTACCTCCAGCTCTTCAAGAACCTGGGGAATCTGCGGTTCGAGGACGTCACGGAGGCCGCGGGGCTCAAGCGGTGGATGAACAGCAACGGAGCGATCTGGTTCGATTACGACCGGGACGGACTGCTCGATCTGTATGTGACCGGCTACTTCCGCAGCGATATCGACCTGTGGCACGTCACGACGACGCGCATCATGGAGAACAGCTTCGAGTTCGCTCAGAACGGCGGGAAGAACCGGCTGTTCCACAACCTCGGGGGCGGCCGGTTCGCGGATGTGACCGATCAGATGGGGGTCGGCAGCACCCGCTGGACGCTTGCCGCCGCCGCCGCCGACTTCAACGGCGACGGCTGGCCCGACCTGTTTCTCGCCAACGACTACGGACCCGAGGAGCTGTACGTCAACCAGGACGGCAAGCGCTTCGTGCTGCAGCGGGCGGGCCTCGAGAGCGACTCGAAGAGCGGCATGTCGGCATCGCTCGGCGACGTGCTGAACCGCGGGCGGATGGACGTCTTCGTCACCAACATCTCGGAGCGCGGCTACCTGTTTCAGGGGAACAACCTACGGCTCAACTTCCTGTCGGAGCTGGGACGGTTCGAGCAGGGCGCTAACGGCAGCGTGCTCGCCGATGCCGGGTGGGCATGGGGAGCCCAGCTCGGCGACCTCGACAACGACGGGCGCAACGAGCTGTTCATCGCCAATGGCTACGTCTCCGCCGACCGTACCCGCAATTACTGGTACGGCTTCTCCAAGGTGGCGGGGGCCAACGGCAACCTGTTCGAGGACACGAAGAACTGGCCGGCGATCGGGACCGCCAGCCTGTCGGGGTACGAGCGCTCGAGCGTGCTCGTGAACCGCGGCGACTCCGGCTGGACCGACGTAGCGGCGCGCGTCGGCGTCACCGACGAGTACGACGGACGCGCGGTCGCCTTCGTCGATCTCTTCAATCGGGGCGTGCTGGATGTGGTCGTCGCGAATCAGAATCAACCGGCGCTCGTCTACAAGAACACCGTCGCCCCGGGACGGCACTGGATCACGCTCCAGCTCGTGGGGACGCGCAGCAACCGATCGGCGATCGGCGCCGAAGCGACCCTCCATGCGGGCGGCAGGCGGCAGCTGCAGGTCGTTACGGGCGGGGTCGGGTTCGCGAGCGAGAACGACCGGCGGTTGCATTTCGGCCTCGGCGCGACGACGCAGGTGGACAGCGTCGTGATCCGCTGGCCCTCGGGGACGCGACAGGTCCTCGACCATCCGCGCGTCGACCAATTCCACGAGGTGCGCGAGCCATGAGCGGCGGCGCGATCCAGCGCCTCTGGACCAGATTGGGCACCGTCGACCCCCGGTACCTGGTCTCGTTCCTCATCACGCTGATCCTGGTGCTGGGGGAAGCGTTCTACGGCATCCTCGGCGGGTACGAACGGCTCGCGATCACCCTCGGTGTCTGCGTGGCGACAGAGCTGGTGCTGTCGTGGCTGATCCGTGGAAAAGTCGTACCACTGCAGAGCGCGTATGTAACGGGGCTGAGTCTCGCGCTGCTCCTCAAACCGCAAGCCGGGCTGCTGTGGCCATTCGCCCTCGGCTCGTTCCTGGCGATCGGTTCGAAGTACGTCCTGACGCTGCGCGGGCGACACCTCTGGAATCCCAGCAACTTCGCCATCAGCCTCCTCCTGGTCCTCGCCCCGACGCGTATCGCCTTGCTCAGTCACCAGTGGGGCAATCATCTCGCCACCAATGTCGTAATCTGGACATTTGGGCTGCTGATCGCTTCTCGTGTGAAAGTGCTGCACGTGACGCTCACGTACGTCGCCTGCTACCTCGTGCTGGCAGCGTTACGCAGCGCAATGGTGGGCACGCCGCTCGTCGCCGAGCTGGCACCGATCACGGGCCCGATGTACCAGCTGTTCATTTTCTTCATGGTGACGGATCCGCGGACGACAGTGCACACGATGCGCGGGCGGATCATCGTCGTCGCGATTGTGGCGGTGGTGGAAGCGATCATTCGGATCGCTGGAGACTACAACGTCGCAGCGCTCACACCGTTGTATCCTGCGCCGCCGATTCTCGCTCTCGCGATTGTTGGTCCGATCGCCATGGCGATCGATCTGACACGAGACGCTAAGGGTGGCAGGCGGCAGGGAGACGCTATAGCCGCCGAGCCGCCGCGTGGACGCCCAGGAATTCAGGCGTGAGGCCCATCCTCGTCCTCATTACCTCGGCGTCCACCCAGCCGGCTCGGCGGCTTGGCGTCTCCCTCGGCGTCTGTCTACTGATGTCCGAGGAGCAACACCAGGCGATGATTGTTCCGAGCAACAACTACCCCGCGACGTCCGCCTGCTATCCCTATGGTCGCCATATGCGGTACCTGTCCGTCTATCACTATTCCACTCTGTTCCATGTCTACCGCCGAGAACGTCCCATCCCCAGCGCCCTTGAGCAGTAGTCCGTAACTCGCGTCGTAGCGCCCCAACACCGGCGGCACGCCGTACAAATTGCCGGCGACCAGAAGATCGACGTGTCCGTCGCCGTCGAAATCGTCGGGGACGACAGCCCGGATCGGGGCCAGCTGCGCCTCGGGGGGCAGCGGGCGCAACGTGAACGTCCCGTTGCCATTGTTCAGCGCTACGGCGCTGGCAAAGGTGTGCGCCTCGAGCAACCGGGCCCGCTTCAGCTCGGCGCTTGGGAAGATGTCCTCGAGGCGGCTCGCCCCGAACGACGCGTACGTCGGATAACGGCTCTGCAGCTGTGGAATGAGGCGCAACAGCTCGTCGCGCGTTGCGATCGGGTAGCTCACTCCGTCGCTGTACGACGTCAGGATCTGCTCGACGAGGCCGTTGTGGGCAAAGTCGCCGACGTACATCCGGGCCGGTTCACTGGGCGTCGCGTGCAGCAGCGAGTTGAGTCCGAGGTTGCCGAGCACGAGGTCGGGGCGGCCGTCGCCGTTCACATCGACCGCCGTGACGCTGTTCCACCACCCCTCGGTTCCCTTCAATCCAGCCTCGGCGGTGCGATCGATGAACCGTCCCTGCTCCTGATGAAACACCCGCACCGGCATCCATTCCCCAACGACGACCAGGTCGAGCTGCCCGTCATGGTCGTAGTCGATCCACGTTGCAGAGGTCACCATGCCGATCTGGGAGAGCCCGGGGGCGATTTGCTGCGTGACGTCGGTGAAATGGCCGTGTCCGTCGTTTCGAAGCAGGTGGCTGTGCGGCGGGACTCCGTACTGGCGGGAGATCACCCGGCTGCCGACGAAGAGATCGATGTGCCCGTCGTGGTTGAAATCTCCCGGCGCCACACACGCGCCATCCTCGAAAAACGTGGGGAGGGCATCCGGGACCCGCTGGAAACGGCCTTTGCCGTCGTTGTGATAGAGGCGCCCCCGCAGCGCGTCGTCGTTGCCCCAGAACTCGTTCCCGCCGCTCACCACGTAGAGATCGGGGTGTCCGTCTCCGTCGGCATCGAAGAACGCGGCATCGACGTCTTCGAACAGCGAATCGGCCTGGAACGCAGGTTCAGGGGCGGGGCGAAACGTGCCATCGCCCTGCTGGAGCAGCAGCTGACCCGGCTGCCACTTCGCGCCACCGAGATAGATGTCCTCCCGACCATCGCCATTGACATCGGCGACAGCCAGGGCGGGCCCCTCGGTCGAGACGTAATGCGGCAACAACGGCTGCAGCGTGAGATCGCTGAAGGCGTTCTCCTTGTGTGGGGCCGCGCCCCGGATGCGGACGCTCGCGTCAGTAAAGACTGGCGTGGGAGCGGAGACCGCCGTGCCGCGCGGATACGCGTAGCGACCCGAGGCGTTTGCCTGCAGCACGGTGAGCGTCGTATCCACCGCTACGCCGGTCAGCACCTGGAAGCGACGGTCGGGCCAGATCACGGTCACGGAATCGATCCGTGTCGCGTCCCCCAGGCCGAAGTGCGGTCGGGGGTCGACCGACGACTGGAAGCCGCGTGTCGGCATCTGTTCCAGAAGCTGGGTCGTGCCGCGAGTGGTGACGAGCACCTTGGCGCCGATCCCGGCAGTGTTTCCTCCGATTCCGCGCAGCACGACGCGGAGGTAGTGGTTGTGATTCACTTCGCGGGCGCGGTTGCGATAGATCGCCGCGGGGGAGCCCAGCTTGTTCACAACCAGGTCGAGGGCACCGTCGTTGTTCAGGTCGACGTACACGGCGCCGTTCGAGAATCCGGGCTGGGCGAGTCCCCAGGCGCCGGCCTCATTCGTAAACGTCAGATCGCCGTTGTTATGAAAGGCGTAGTTGGCGATCGGGACATGCGGCATGCGCTTCAGCAGCGGCGCCAGGTTCTCGCTGGTGATGGCGACCGACAGCGAAGCCTGAATGCTGTCCTGCCCGACGAAGCCGACGTAGTCGAGGTCGTTGGGCCGGCGATAGATCCCGTTCGTCACGAAGAGGTCCTTGCGGCCGTCGTTGTCGAGATCGGCGAACAGCGGCGCCCAGCTCCAGTCGGTGGCGGCGACGCCGGCGAGCGCCCCGATCTCACTGAACCGACCCATGCCACGGTTCAACTGCAGCGTGTTGCGCGTGTATTGCGGATGAAAACCGGCCTCCCGCATGAGATTGAAGGCCATCATGTTCTCGGTGCTGGCCGACGTGTTGCGGATGTCCTGCCGTTCGGGGAGCATGTCGAGCACCATCACGTCGGGCCGGCCGTCGTTGTCGATGTCGGCCGCATCCACGCCCATCGACGACTTGCTGATGTGTCCCGTCGCGCGCGCGATCGACTCGGTGAACGTGCCGTCACAGTTGTTGATGTAGAGGTGATCGTTCTCCTCGAAGTCGTTGGCGATGTACAGATCGGGGCAGCCGTCGAGATTCACGTCGCTCGCGACCACGCCCAGGCCGTACTCTTCGGCGCCGCCCTGAATCCCGGCACGATCGGTGACGTCGACGAAATGGCCGCCGTCGTTGCGGTACAGGCGATCCCCCGACGGCTGGTCGGGGGGGCGGCGCCCGAAGCGCACCATGTTGCGGTGCGTCGAGTGGGTGAGGAGATACATGTCGAGGTCGCCGTCGCCGTCGTAATCGAAGAACAGCGCCTGCGTAGAGTGGCCGACGTGATCGAGGCCGTACTCTTTGGTCCGGTCGGTGAACGTGCCGTCGCCGTTGTTGATGTAGAGGACGTTGTGGCCGTGTTTGGTCAGATAGTCGACGCCCGACACGTAGATGTCGACCTGGCCGTCGCCATTGACGTCGGCCATCGTGACGCCGGTCTTCCATCCTTCGGAGTCGGCCACCCCGGCTCGAGCAGTGATGTCCTCGAAGCGGTAGTTCCCCTTGTTCAGATAGAGATGATTCGGGCCGAGGTTCGACGTGAAATAGAGATCCGGGAGCCCGTCATTGTTGACGTCGCCGACGGCGACGCCGCCGCCGTCGTAGTAGTACAGGTAGTTGATGATGTTGAGATCGGCCGACTCGGGGACCGCGTTGGTGAAGGTGACGCCGGTGCTGGCCGGCGAGAGCAGCTCGAACAGCGGCGGAGCCGTTGGCCGGCCACACGCCGAGAGCGCCGCTGCCGCGGCGAGGACCACCACACCTGCGGAGCGCACCGACTACTTGTAGCCGCGCGTCAGCAGGGTCTTGGCGCCGTACGCGAACGATTCGGGACCCGGGACGTCGAAGTCCAGGGTGTCGGCCATGCGGTCATACATGTTGAACAGTACGGCGACGTGAATCGCGTCCTCGATCGCCTCGTCCGACAGACCGAGCGCTCGGAGCGGTACCACATCCTGGGCCGTCACTGCGGACGGCTCGAGCGTCAGTTTCTCGAGGAAGCCGAGCATCGCCCGCAGCGGCTCGGCGACCGGCGCCGTGCGCCAATCGTCCAGCACCTGCTGGATCAGCTTGGGATCCCCGAACGACCGCGACGCGACCGCGCCGTGCGCCGCCGTTCAGAACCGGCACTTGTTGAGGTTGGAGACGAAGGCGGCGAACAGCTCCCGCTCCCACACATTCCAGGAGGAGGGGCCGCGCATCACCGCTTCCGTCCATGCGCTGATCGGGCGTCCGAAGAACTCGGGCCGGTAGAAGATGGTGCGGATGATGTCGACCGCCCGCATGCCCGACGTGAGGCGGATCATCGCGAGAATGAACTTCTGCGGGAGCCGGTGACCCCGCTCCACGGCCTGCAGCCGCATCAGACCGTTCCTCGCAACGCGGCGAGACCGCGCTCGAGTCGCGCCAGCCCGGCTCCCAGCGCCGCACTTGCCGTGATCTCGAAGATCGCCTGCTCCGAGTAGCCCGCATGCCGCAGGGCCAACACGTCATCGTCGGTCACCTCGTAGGCGTGCTGAGCCACCCGGTCCACGAACGCCGTCAGCTCTTGCGGCACCTGTTCTACTGGCCCGGGGCGACTCCCCAGCGACGCCGCCCGGGCCTCCACCGCCTGGCGCAGCGATGGGTCGGTAGCGGCCCCGCGAGTAGGCCCGAGGACCGCCTCCCGAAGCCCACGCGTGAAATCGGTGTAGCGGTTCGCGTCAGGTGGCATCGTACCCGGCGAACTCCCCCGGCTGGACCACGTTCCCTTTGTACTCCTGGTCCTTGTGAATGCCGATGCTCGAAGTGTAGTAGCCCTCCACCGTCCAGCGCTTCAGCTCGTTGAAAAAGTGCTCTTCCGGCGTCTTGGGGTTCTCTTCTCCCGCCGCCATCTTGTTGAGCACGGCGAGACGCTGGTCGGGCGTGGCGTCGAGAAACGCCTTGTTGTTGAGCGTGTGAGAGAGCCCGTTGACCAGCTTCAGTCCGCTGCGCCATTTCGCCTGCCAGTCGTGCTCGACTGAGATCGAGAGCCGATAGTCGATGTAAGCCGCGACACCGGCAGCCTTCGCGCCGGGGGAGTGATCATCGGTGGGAATGATCATTTCGCTCAGCTCGTCCAGCAGGGCGAGCTCCGCCGCGGTGAGAAACTTCCCCGGCGGCGAGGCGGTGACCAGCGCCTCCGCCGACACTTTCACCAGCGGCGTCGCGGCCACCGCGGCCGCGGTCAACTCGAGCATCTCGCGTCGCGAGAGGGGACCATTCATGAGCTCGCGCCTCCCTTGATGGTGTGGGAAGCCTCGTCCCACGTCACCGCTGCTCTACGGAAGTACGAATCGTTCGCCATGTGGCACGCCAGCGCGGCGTTGTGTCCGAACACCGCGTCCTCCACGACCGGCTTCCGCGTCCGGACCGCGTCGAAAAAGGCTTGCAGATGGGGTCGTTGATCGTCGTAATCCGGAGCCCGGAAGGAAATCGACTCGGGCATCGGCTCGTGCCCCAGCGGCGCATCGTTGTCCTTGTGCCACTGCTCTTCGTACGCCTGGCGCATCGCGCGCGGATAGCTGCCGGTGTAATAGCTCGGGTACATGTCCTTGCCGCTCTGCGGCGAGAAGCTCAGCGAGTTTCCCGTCACTTCGAGCAGGCCCTTCGAACCATGGAAGCGATACATCTCCTGCATCTCGGTGCCGAGGTTCAAGTGCATCGAGACCGGCAGGTCGCCACCGTAGTAGTACTGGGACAGGTGCACGTCGGGCATGTTGCGACCATCCTTCCAGCGGCGGATGCCGCCGACAGCCATCGCCTGGGTCGGTGGCTCGTTCCTGCCGAGCATGAACAGCATGCCGCTGATGAGGTGCACCAGCAGGTCGCCGGCGACGCCGGTGCCGTACTCCTTCCAGCAGCGCCAGCGGGCGAAGACGTTGGGATCGAGCGGCCGCTTGGGCACGCGGCCCTGCCAGGTATCCCAGTCGAAATTCTGTAGCGACAGGTCGGGCGGCGGCGGGTACTCCCACGCCCCCGTGGGATCGTTCCGGCCCAGCCATCCCTCGACCATCATCATGTCACCCAGCATCCCCTGCGCGATGAGCTCCTTTCCCTTTGCGCAGACGAGCGAGCTGACTCTCTGCGAGCCGATCTGGACGATGCGACCCGTCTTCTTCTGCGCTTCCACCATCGCTACGCCATCGGCCGGACTATGCGACATCGGCTTCTCGCAATAGATGTCCTTGCCGGCGTTCACCGCGTCGACCACGAGCGGCATGTGCCAGTGGTCGGGGACCGCCGAGACGATGCAATCGATGTTCTTGTCCTCGAGCAGCTGCTGATAGCGGCGCGTCACCGGCAGATTGGGCTTGTTCGTGATTTCACGGGACAACGTATGCCGCCCGTCGTACAGATCACAGGCGGCGGCGCACTCGACGCCCGGCAGGTTGATCGACATGTCGAGCAGTCCCGAGCCTTCCATGCCGACACCGACCATACCGAAGCGCACCGTGTCGCTCGGAGGAACGTTCACCCGCACATTCGGCAGCCCTTTCCCGACGAGCCCGACGCCCGCCGCCGCGGCGCCCACTTCTAGAAATTCTCGACGCGACAGACCGCTCTTTTTCATGGCTCCCCCCTCAGAGATTCCCCTTCCGGAATTCATCGGCCAGGTGTTCGCACGAGCGCCAGCACAGCGACATGATCGTCCACGTCGGATTCTGGCACGACGCGCTCACGTGACTCGAGCCGTCCACGACGAACAGATTCTTCACGTCGTGCGACTGCTGGAACTGATTCAGGACCGACGTCTTGGGATCGCTGCCCATGCGCGCCGTGCCGAGCTCGTGGATCGACCAGCCCTCGGTCAACACCTCGCGGTCGACCCCGATCACTTCGATCCCCGCCTCCTCGAACATCTCCTTCGCCGACACGGCCATGTCTTCGGCCATCTTCTTTTCGTTGTCCCCGAACTCATAGTGGAACCGCAGCACCGGAATCCCCCAGGCGTCCTTCACCACGGGGTCCAGGTCCATGTAGTTCTCGAATCGGGGCAACACCTCGCCGAAGGCGCCCATGCTGATGTAGGCCCCGGCATAGTCGCGCACGTGTTTCTTGTATGCGGCGCCGAAGCCCGGCGTGTCGGCTCCCGGCGGGAAAATCTCATCGCCGGAGCCGCCCTCGAAGCCATAGCCGCGGATGAAGCCGGGCTGCTTGTCGGTGAGGTTGCGGAAGCGCGGCACGTAGAATCCGCCGGGGCGGCCGTCGTCCAAGGTATGCGACTTGCCGACCAGGTCCTTGACGAGCCCCGTGATCCCGGGCCCCATCACGTGCTCGCAGAAGTTGTGGCCGACATGGCCGCTCGAGTTGCCGATGCCGTTGGGATGCTGCGGTGACTTCGAGAGCAGCAGCAGCCGCGCCGATTCGAGCGTCGACGCCGCTAAAATCACCACCTTCGCCTTGGCCTCGAGCGGTTTCTTCGTCACGCTGTCGACGAAACCCACGCCGCGCGCCTTCCCCGTGTTTTTGTCGACCCGTACCTCGTGGCAGGTCGAGTTGGTGCGCACCGTCAGGTTCCCGGTGTCCATCGCGGGATAGATGAGCCCGGTGGGGGAGTCGAAGGCGGCATGGATGTCGCAGCCGCCCGGCCGCCGGTTGCATCCGCCGCGACCGAGGCAGTGGTTGCGATACTTGTTCTTGACACCGTCGGTCGTGACGCCGGCACGATACGGCGTCAGCACGCGTCCCATCCCCTTGAGCTTCTCGCGCAGCTGCACTTCGGCGAGGTTGAGCTTCACAGGACGCTGGAACAGGCTGTCGGGCAGGTGCGGAAGGTTTTCCTTGTGACCCGAGATCCCCAGGTAGGTGTCGACTTTGTCATAGTAGGGTGCGATGTCCGCATACGAGATCGGCCAGTCTTCGCCGTAGCCGTCGTGCGTCTTCCCCTTGAAGTCGTAGTCCGACAGTCGCAGCGCCAGACGTCCCCAGATATTCGTCTTGCCGCCGAGCAGGCGCGCGCGCACCCAGGCGTACTTGGTACCGGTGTAGGGGTGCTCCTTCTCATCGACCAGAATGTTCTTGACGTAATCCGACCCGCCCCAACCGCCGACGTACGAGTACACGTGACGGAACGCGCTGCCTTTGGCGTAGGGAGGCTTGCGGATCTGGTATTCGTTGAACGAGAGTGCGTGGTTGCCTGGAGGGAAGTCACCGCGACGCGGATGATCGTACGGCCATTGCATCGACCGCAGCTCGGCGTTGATCTCAGGGATAGAGAATTTCTTCCCCGCCTCGAGCAGCAGCACCTTGAGACCCAGCTCGGTCAGGACGTGGGCCGCCATCCCGCCGGCCGCTCCCGAGCCGACGATACACGCGTCGTAGGTCGTGGTCAGGTCGACTTCTTGATCAAGAGGTGGCGCAACCTTGATCAGGGTCATCTGGGGCTTCCTCCGTGACCGCTGTTCGAACGCCTGGGATCCCACACCGCGACGCCCACTCGCGAATCCGCCGAACCGTAGTAGAGGTACCAGCGCCCATGGAATGGCACCAGACCTTCCACGAACGTCGTTCCCTCAGGGTATTGCCCGGTCCGCTCGTAGGATTCGGTCGGCGTGATGAACGGCTCGGCGGAACGGGAGAGCAGCTTCATGGGATTTGTCGCAGCGAAGAGCGCTTGTCCAGCCGTGTAGACTCTGGCCGGGAGCGTGGCAACGCCGATGGTGCCGCTGTTACCTGCATTATAGATCAGCACGATCCCCTGGGCGGTGAGGACCGCCGGGGGGCCCGCCTCCACCAGCCAGGAATCGAAGTATCCGGGCCGCGGCGTGAGCACTTTCACGAGCTTTCCGTCGCCATCCTCGAGCGGCGTCCAATCGAGCAGATTGTCGGACGTTGCAATCAGCACCTCCGGGACGTTGAAGTACATCCAGTAAGTCCCGTTCACTTTCGTGGCAATGAGGTGATCGCCCTCGGCGCGGGCCAGGATCGCTCCTGACTTCGACTCCATGTTGAGGTACTTCCCAGAGCGGCTGGCAGCGAAGGCGGGACCGTGCTTCGTCCAGTGGATCAGATCACGGGACGTCGCGACCGCGAGCCGCGGGATCTGCCGGTTCCACTGCGTATAGGTGAGGACGTAACCGCCGTCCTCCGTCTCGACGATGCGCGGGTCCTCCACGCCGCCGGGCCACTCGTACTGGCCCTGCGCATCGCTGTCGGGGTACAACACCGGCGCAGACCTCCGAGTAAAGTGAAGGCCGTCAACGCTTTGCGCCAAGCCGATCCGCGATGTGTGGCCCCCGATCTTGAGCTCACCGCTGGCGTCCTCGGCTCGATACAGCACGAAGACTTGGGCTTGCCGCACCACGGCAGCCGGGTTGAACGTCGCCGTAGCCTCCCAGGCGATTCCGGGACGCGGGCTGAGGACGGGGTTGCTGCCGTTGGCCTTCGTGAAGGGCCCGAGCATCCACGCCTCTTGTGCGCGGGCGGGTGTGGCCGTCGCGGTGCAAAGCAGGACAAGCAACAACGTCGTATACTGTAACGTGGTGCTTATGCGACGGCTCGCTTTCCGCATGATCCCGTATGCCGGCTTCGTGACCGGATTGTTGTCGGGCTGCGCCCATCCCCGGAGCGGCAACCCTCAGCAGGTCGCGGGTACGACGCACCGCCGCGCTTCCAACTTCGGCCGGTCCCCGGGGGGGGGGGCCGGTGACTGCAGCGCACTTACAAAGGCATCCGCCC
>JACXTT010004686.1_pt1 | contig 20223 bp, 13 predicted proteins | sample 9270951 | NCBI WGS metagenome assembly JACXTT01 (sample SAMN15532306, study PRJNA645909) | rock metagenome | isolation source: weathered quartz diorite | place: Puerto Rico | collected 2017-06-21
ATAAAGACCGGCAATTTTACCGACAACATGAAGGATATTGCCGCCTGCGACTGGATCATTGAAGTAGTGGTAGAACGGCTGGACATCAAGCAATCCATTTTTACCGAAGTAGAAAAATACCGCCGTCCCGGTACGCTCATCAGCTCCAATACCTCCGGCATTCCCATCCACCTGATGGCCGAAGGCAGGAGCGATGATTTTAAAAAACATTTCTGCGGTACGCATTTCTTTAACCCACCCCGCTACCTGCGCCTGCTGGAAATTATTCCCACGCCGCATACCGACCCCGAAGTAACCGCCTTTTTGATGCATTACGGCGACCTGGTGCTGGGCAAAACCACCGTGCTCTGTAAAGACACGCCCGCTTTTATCGCCAATCGCATAGGCGTATACGGTATTATGGCCATATTCGGGCTGGTGGAAAAAATGGGCCTTACCGTAGATGAAATTGATGCGCTGACCGGCCCCGTTATAGGCCGCCCCAAATCGGCCACCTTCCGCACCGCCGATGTGGTAGGTATCGACACCCTGGTAAAAGTAGCCAAAGGAGTAGCCGACAACTGCCCCGCCGATGAGCAGCGCACTATATTCACCATCCCTTCCTGGCTGGAAAAAATGGTCAGCTCCGGCTGGCTGGGCGATAAAACCGGGCAGGGCTTTTTCAAAAAGACAAAAGGGGCAGGCGGGGAAAAAGAAATCCTTACCCTCAACCTCAAAACACTGGAATACGGCCCGCGCGTAAAACCCAAATTCGCCAGCCTCGAAGCAGCCAAACCCATCGACGATTTAAAGACCCGGCTCAAAATGCTGGTGCAGGGCACCGATAAAGCGGGCGAGTTTTACCGCAATTTTCACTATGGGCTGTTTTCGTATATATCGCACCGTATCCCTGAAATCAGCGATGAAGTGTACCGGGTAGACGATGCCATGATGGCCGGCTTTGGCTGGGAAATCGGCGCCTTTGAAAGCTGGGACACGCTTGGCGTAGCCAAAACGGCCGAGGCCATGAAAGCAGCAGGTTATACGGTAGCGCCCTGGGTAGATGCCATGCTGGCCGCCGGTATAAAAAGCTTTTACAAGGTGGAAAACGGCAAACGCCTTTATTATGATATTGCCTCCAAAGCCTACCTGCCGCTGCCCGGCGGCGAGGCGTTCATTGTGATGAAAAATTTTGAGAACCAACCGGTATGGAAAAACAGCGCCTGCCGCACCTACCACCTGGGCGATGACGTGCTTGGGCTGGAATGGTACACCAAAATGGGCAGCATTGGCGGCGAAGTACTGGAAGGCATCCAGAAATCCATTGCACTGGCGGAAGAAAAATACAAGGGACTGGTTATTGCCAACGACGGCGCCAATTTCAGCGCCGGCGCCAATGTGGGGATGATCTTTATGCTGGCCATCGAGCAGGAATACGATGAACTGGATATGGCCATCCGCATGTTCCAGAATACCATGATGCGTGCCCGTTATTCCGCCATCCCGGTAGTAACGGCCCCGCATGGCCTGGCCCTGGGCGGCGCCTGCGAACTAAGCCTGCATTCCGATAAAATATGCGCAGCGGCCGAAACCTATATCGGCCTGGTGGAACTGGGCGTTGGCCTTATTCCCGGGGGAGGCGGCACCAAGGAGTTTACCCTCCGCGCCGCCGACGAAATGCACGAAGATGAACCGGAAACCATCACGCTTAAAAACCGCTTTCTTACCATTGCCACGGCTAAAGTAGCTACCTCGGCGTTTGAAGGATATGACCTGGGTATTTTGAAAAAAGGGCACGATGCTATCATCCTCAACCAGGGCCGCCGCATTGCAGAAGCTAAACAAGGCGTTATTGAGTTATTCGACAATGGTTATGTAATGCCCACCCCGCGCAAAGATGTAAAAGTGCTGGGCCGTTCGGTGCTGGGCGCATTGTACGCAGGCATCAACGGTATGTGGAGAGCCAATTATGCCACCGACCACGATGCGCTGGTGGCCAGGAAACTGGCCTATGTGATGTGTGGCGGCGATTTAAGCGAACCCACCCTGGTATCCGAACAATACATACTCGATCTTGAAAGGGAAGCCTTCCTGAGCCTTACCGGCGAAAAGAAAACCCTTGAAAGAATACAAAGCGTGCTGAAAGGCGGCAAGCCGGTCAGGAATTAATCGTTTGCCGGGATGGTGCTATTCACTGCTGCATCCATTATCCGTTAAAAAACGGATAAATGGTTAGAACAATCGCGCACAAGGGATTATCTTCAGCGTCTAAAACCTGCCCCTTGTCAGTTCTATCCCTGCAAAATATCAGTAAGTCGTACGGCAAAATCCAGGCGCTCAACAATCTTTCGTTTGAAGTGCCCGAAGGTTGCGTATTTGGCATCCTCGGGCCTAATGGCAGTGGTAAAACAACCCTGCTCAGCGTGGTGCTGGATGTATTAAAAGCCGATGCCGGCAATTTCCGCTGGTTCGGGCAGCCCGGTTCTCCCGCGCAGCGGAAGAAAATTGGCTCGCTGCTCGAAACGCCCAATTTCTACCATTACCTCAGCGCCGTCAATAACCTGAAAATTACCCAAAGCATCAGTGGCAGGGGTGGTCCCGCCGATATTGACAGCGTACTGCAGAAAGTAAATCTTTATGATCGCAGGAACAGCCGTTTCAGCAGCTACAGCCTGGGTATGAAACAACGCCTGGCCGTTGCCGCAGCACTCCTGGGCGACCCCGGCGTGCTGGTGCTGGACGAACCTACCAACGGGCTCGACCCGGTAGGCATTGCTGAAATGCGGGAGCTCATGCTGGAGCTGAACCGGAAAGGGCATACTATTATCATGGCCAGCCACCTGCTGGACGAAGTGGAAAAAGTGTGCACCCATGTAGCCATCCTTAAAAAAGGCACCCTTATCACTTCCGGCGATGTGGAGGAAGTGCTGGTAGATGAAGACATCGTGGAAATAAGCGCCGCCAACATGGATGCCCTGCTGGCGCTGATGAAAAGCTGGGGCGCCGCGCAATCGGTCACTGCAAAGGACAGCCGTATTTACCTGGTCTTTGCAAAAGGTACCGCCCGGCCCGAGGCCATCAACCAATACTGTTTCAACAACGGCATTGTGCTGGACCATATCCTTATAAAGAGAAAACGGCTGGAAGCCCGGTTCTTTGAATTAACCAACAACTAAACCGCCCAATACAGCTCTTATGCAGCAGATAATACGAACAGAATGGCTGAAAATGAAAAAATACCCCGCCTTCTGGTGGGTCATGGGTATAACGGCATTTACCTACCCGGGCATTAATTATATGTTCCTTAATATTTACCAGCATATTACCGACCGGCAAAGCAGCTCCGGCAAGGTGGTAAAGATGCTCGTGGGCAATCCCTTTTCTTTCCCGGAAACCTGGCATAGCGTGGCTTACTTCTCTTCTGCGTTTATTTTTATGCCCGCTATCGTGATCATTATGCTGATCACCAATGAGTATACCTATAAAACCAACCGGCAGAATATCATCGATGGCTGGAGCCGCCGTGATTTCATGATCGCCAAGCTCGTAGATGTACTGATACTTTCGGTTATCGTAACGGTTCTTTACGCAGCAGTAGCCTTATTTATCGGTTCCACCAATACCGACAATCCATCGGCCGGCAAATGGGACCAGGCTTATTATATCGGTCTTTTTGCCTTACAAGCCGTCTCACAGTTATCCCTTGCCTTTCTTGTAGGGCTGATGGTCCGCCGATCATTTATCGCACTGGCCGTCTTTGTTTTTTATTACATAGCGGAAGAAATCAGTGTTGGGGTACTTAAATACAAATATCATAATGGTCTTGGTGAATACTTCCCGCTGGAAATATCCAACAAGCTGGTGCCAAGACCCCAGTTTTTTGCCAAGCTGGATGAAGCGGGTTATAAAGTACTCATCCATGACATTAACCCGCATGTTTATTATACCATCCTGCTGATTGTCCTGACCTGGCTTTTTTGCTTTTGGACTAACGGCAGGAGGGATTTATAACCGCCCATTCTTAATGCAACCCGGTATGAGCACAGTAAAAAGTATCTTCAAAAACAGCCTGGCAGCAGCCTTATTTCTTTTTGTCCATACCATTGCCCCGGCGCAGGACTATACTACCGTTATAAAAACACAGGCGCTTGAAATGGCAAGGGCCATCCTGTCTAAAGATGTAAACAAGGTGGTGGAATACCTTCCACCCAAACTGGTGGAAGCCAGCGGCGGCAAGGCCCGTGTACTTACGGTAAGAGACTCGCTGAATAAGTTCATGCAGCAATTTGGCGCCGAGGTAAAAAAACTCCTCATTGGCAATCCCGGCAAAGTGATCAGTTATAAAAACGAGCTGCAATGCACGCTGCCCCAGACCACCGAAGTAACGTTTATGGAAAATACGGTAACCATAGAAAGCACCCTCATTGCCATATCGGAAGACAAGGGGAAACACTGGTACTTTGTAGATACCAATATCTATCGCAACAATAAACTCAAAGAAGTACTTCCTAACCTAAGCCCTGATCTTGTTATTCCTCCGATGAAGCAACCGCAGATTAAGCCGGCAACACCTTAACCGGTATTGCGGCTTCAATAGACGGGTACAGGAAATTAAATCCCGCTGTGCGTAATTTATCCGCGCTTATGGTAGCGCTTTTTAGTATTTCTATACTCATTTCTCCCAGCACCACCCGCAGCACAAACGAAGGAACCGGCAGGGGCAGGTAAAATCTTCCGCGTACCGCTTTTGCCAGTTGCAGTACCAGCGTTTTATTGTTCACCGGTTTGGGAGCTACCACGTTGTAAACACCTTCCATCGTATGGTTTTCAATGGCGTGCAGGTATACCCGGCATATATCGTCCATGTGTATCCAGCTTACCACCTGGTTGCCGCTGCCCAATATTGCCGCTATGCCAAAGCGCAGCGGTTTTTTAAATTCCAGCAGTGCGCCGCCATCATTACTAAGTACAATGCCCGTACGGAGTATCACCAGCCGTTTGCCGGATTGCAGTACCGGCTCAATGCTGCTTTCCCAGGCCCGGCAGGTTTCGCCCAGGAAATCCATGGCGGCCGGGTCGGTTTCCACAAATGGTTTGGGATTGGGTATTGCGGGGTCGGGGCCATACCAGCCCACACCCGATGCACTGATAACCGCTTTTACCTTATTGGGATATTCTTTTAAGGCTTTTACCAGCAACGCGCTGCTGCCGGTACGGCTTTCCGCTATCTCCTGTTTTCGTTTGCCCGTCCAGCGTTTGTCTGCCACGCCCGCGCCGGCCAGGTGAATGATATAATCCGCTTTTTGCAGCGCATCCGCATCAATGGTTTGGTTCACCACATCCCAGGCGGCATAACTCACCCCTTTCATGGCCACCCGCTTTTTGCCTGCCGCTCCACGGGTAAGTACAATGACCTCATACCCCCTTTCCAGCAGCAGCGCGCTCAGCGCCCTGCCAATCAATCCCGTTCCACCGGTTATAAGTACAGTTGCCATATACAGCATTTCTGATTTGAAGTTACACGATATTCGTCCAAAAAAAATCCCTCCCGGAGCAAAACCGGGAGGGCTAACAACTATCCTTTCGACAGGATACAACAACTAAAAACCTACGATACTTGTAAAAACACAATGCTCGTTAATCCGGTTTCTTACCATCAAGGAAGGTATTGATGGTACTAATCTGCCCATTATTATTTTCGTCGGATTTTACTTCGTAATTGCTATAGAAATTTTCCGCCGGGCTCACGGTATTGTAAAGCTCTAAATTGCGGCGGATGTATGCCGGCACAGTTTCAAACTCATTATTTGCATCAGCAGCATTTATATTGAACGACAGGTTACGTAATTTCTGTATACGTTCTGCTGCACGACGTTTGTTGTCATCTACCTCGTCCCGCATCGCGGGGTCCTCTGTAGACAACGTGGGAGGTTGTTGAGTTTGTAGGGCCCGAGGCTCATCCGCCGCCGTTGAAACTTCATCTTTGATGACCAGCTGCATATCGAAAGAAGGTTCTTCTTCTTTTTGAACCGACGCTGCCGCAGGCTCTTCAAAAACGGGTTGTTTCACAGGAGACAAGTGTTCGGGGCAGGGATTTTCTGCTGACCGTTGTGGTTCCGCATAAATATTGGATGGCTTGGCCAAGTATCCCCCCGACGCTGCAGACGCAGGAGAACTATTTCCAACAGGTGTTGTTTGCTGTAAGGAGGATGTGGGTAACGGTTTGGAGGTCATCGATGGAGTACCGGATGGCTGCGAATATACCAACTCCATATACGTGGATTCCTCTTTCTTCTCCACAGGATTGTCCACAGTAGTTTTACTGGCAGCTTCTTTCGTAAAAACCGCAACGGGCGCGGGCCCGGCAACCGGCGTTTCCACCAGTTTGGGCTGCAGCATTTCGCTTAACCCCGTTTCCGGCTCCCGTACAAACAGGGGTTCCGGTTGTGCGGCAACGGGAAGCTTTGCTTCCATTACAGGTTTATCATATATGACTTCGGTGCGTTCATCCAGCGGCAGGGCAAATTGTTTGGAAGGCCCCGGCTCTTCTTTCTTCATATCCAGCACCATTACAATCTTTTCTTCTTTTTTGGGCTCTTCCTTTTTAGGCGCCTGTTTGGCAAACGGGTCTTTGTATTCAAACCCGGTAGCAATCAGGGTAATGCCAATCTGCGCGCCCAGGCTGTTATCGTAACCCAGCCCCAGTATAACATCTGTTGTTTCGCCGGCGCGGCTGAGGAGGTAGTTCTGGATAATTTCCACCTCGTCCATCGTAAACTCATATTCGCCTTCGGAAGAATTGATATTGATCAGTATCCATTTGGCGCCCGAAATATCGTTGTCGTTCAGCAGGGGCGAATTCAAAGCTTCTTCAATGGCCTGCTGTGCACGGTTTTCTCCTTCCGCTGCCGCATTGCCCAGGATAGCCACACCACCATTTTTCATAACGGTGCATACATCGGCAAAGTCAACATTGATCTGGCCGGTGCTGTTGATGACATCGGTAATACATTTAGCCGCCGTGGCCAGTACATTGTCTGCCTTGGCAAAAGCCTCTTTCATTTTGAGGTTGCCAAACTGGTGGCGCAGCTTATCATTGCTGATTACCAGCAGGGTATCTACATGCTGTTTCATGGCAGCAATGCCTTCTTCCGCCTGTATCTGCCGCTTTTTCCCTTCATAGGAAAAAGGCGTGGTTACAATACCCACAGTAAGAATGCCCAGGTCTTTGCAAATCTTGGAAATAATAGGCGCTCCTCCCGTTCCGGTGCCACCGCCCATACCGGCAGTAATAAACGCCATCTTGGTATTCACTTCCAGTATGCGTTTTATTTCTTCCAGGCTCTCCTCGCAGGCCTGTTTGCCAATTTCAGGATTGGCGCCGGCGCCCAGCCCCTGTGTAAGGTGTGGCCCCAGCTGTATTTTATTCGGTACGCTGCTCTGTGCAATGGCCTGCGCATCTGTATTACAGATAATGAAGTTCACCCCCTCAATACTTTGACTGAACATGTGGTTCACTGCATTACTTCCCCCGCCACCTACTCCTATTACTTTAAGAATAGACGACTTTTCTTTCGGTAAATCAAAGTGTATCATAATTGCTGGATTTTACACCCATCGCCTCCTTCATTGGCCGCTGCATGAGTGCTATTGAATCAATGGTTAATAAGAAAAGATGGTAGTTGTTAGTTGATGGTTGATAGGCTTTTGCATCGCTTCCGGCTATCAACTATCATCTGTCAACAATCAACTCTTTACAAATGCTTGTCTTCTTCTTCCTTAAACAAGTCAATCAGGCTGTCCTTGAACTTGCCCCAGAAATCTTTCATGCCCTTCCTGTTTTTCATTCTTTCCGTTGCCACTGCCGTCAGCGTTTCAGTGGCGGTAGCCGCTTCCGATGCTGCCTGCGCCTGCTTTAAGGTTTCCGGTACTTCCACGCGGCGGTAAGCATGTTCAAACTGCTTGCGGTTGTGTTCGTAATCGTCGTATCCTTTTAAGATAAGACCGATACAGGTGGAATACGTGGGCTTTGCCAGCTCCTCTATATGTCCCCCGCTCAGGTGCTCTGTCGGGAAGCCAATGCGTGCATTCAGCCCGGTTACATATTCGGTCAGCTGTATCAGGTGCTTCAGCTGTGCGCCGCCACCGGTTAGCACAATACCGCCGTTCAGCATGCGGTTGTCGAGTCCCACCTGCTTGAGGTGGTAAGTCACAAAGTCCATGATCTCGCTCATCCGCGCCTGTATAATATTGGCCAGGTTTTTTACGCTAATCTCTTTTGCCGGCATGCCGCGCAGACCGGGTATGGTAATAAAGGCGTTTGTTTTTGCCTCGTTCGATAAGGCGCTGCCAAACTGTACCTTCATTTGTTCCGCCTGCGTTTTCAATACGCCCAGGCCGGTTTTAATATCGTTGGTAATGTTTTCACCGCCAAACGGTATTACCGCCGTGTGTTTTAAAATACCTTCGTAAAACACGGCAAGATCGGTGGTACCGCCGCCAATGTCCACAATGGCAACACCCGCTTCCAGGTCTTCCTGTCCCATGACGGCGCTGGCCGATGCCAATGGCTGCAATACCAGGTCCTTGGTATGCAGGTTGCTTTTTTCCACGGCGCGGTTAATATTGCGGATAGCGTTTTTGTCGCCCGTAATAATATGGAAGTTGGCGCCCACCTTCACCCCGCCGTAGCCGATGGGGTTGGGAATGTTCTGGAAATTATCTACCGTAAACTCCTGCGGAATCACGTCTATGATCTGGTCGCCGGCAGGGATATAGGTCTTAAACTGGTCGGCTATCAGCTGGTCTATTTCACGCTGGGTAATTTCTTCGTTGGTATCCTGGCGCACAATATCGCCACGGGTTTGCAGGCTTTTAATATGATGCCCTGCAATGCCTACGTACACTTCGGTAATCTCCAGGTTGGGGTTAGAGGCATAACAGTTGTCCATCGCGGCCTGTATGGCCTTGATGGTTTCATCAATATTCAGCACCTGGCCATGTTTTACACCATTACTGTTGGCCCGTCCAAAGCCTAGTATTTCCAGTTTGCCGTATTCGTTTTTACGGCCGGCAATACAGGCAATTTTGGTAGTGCCTATATCAAGCCCCACAATAATTGGTTGTTCGCTGTTCATAGATTATGTTGTTTTTAGTTGTTCCTTTTCTTCATTACTGCTTTTGGCTTCGGTTTTGCCTGCTGCGCGCCGGGCGGTTTTATCAATGGTTTTTGCACAGGGTGAAGGGACGGAGCCCGGTTTCTCATCGATGGCGGATTGGGTTGGATTGGAATACGGCTTAGGGTATCAACTTTTTTGGTTGCTGCAGCGGAATCTGCATTATTTGACTGCGTTGTTAAAACCGGTAAAATTGAGCCAGATGCAGCACTTACCATAATATTATTATCCACGCTTGTGGATACTGTATCTACCGGTACCCGTTTCGATGCTTCTATCATCTGCTGTACATTCTTCAATGCCTGCAATGAATCTACCTTGCTCACCGTTCCTTTCCTTGTTCCTATTACCTGTCCCGCATACTGTACATCCACCACGCTGTATTTATCAAAACCCAGTTTTGCCGCTACCTGCTGGTAAAACAACAGCAGGCGGTGAAACTTGGCTTCGTAATCATTGCCATCGCCAAACTCAATTACATGGTTGCCGATAACCGGTATCATTTCAAACCCGCGGCGGCCGGTAATAGCCGTCTGTTCTACCTGCGCCAGCCAGAAAGTATCCTTCAACATATACCTACCCAGCTGTTTTACCTGCTGCGCCAGCAGGCTGTCTTCGCCATGCCATACCAGGCTTTCCGAGGGGAAACCGGTAAACACCGGCAGCCTTACCGCCATCTTATCGCTCAGGGGCAGGCGCGTGCCGCTGCTGTCCATATAAAAACTATTGCCCGCGCTGGTAAATACCCTTACCACCGGTTCGCGCTCATCGATGTTTACCCGCAATAAACCGCTGTTATCAAAGAACAATTCGGCATCTTTTACCCATGCATCATGCCTGAGCAGCTCTTCCAGCCGGTGCAGGTCAAAAGAAGCTGTCGGCCTTCCCTTGCAGGGATTGTTTTTGCCCGGCGCAATCACGTTCATAATATCCTGGCGATCCAGGAAAAGATGGTCGCCGCCCCGTATCGTTATCTTCACTCCTATGCAGGCAGCATGGTTTCTTTTACTGATGGCGGCCAGCAGCAACAGCAATAAACCGGCCCCCGCCGCCACCCAGAGCGACAGGAACAAGATTTTACGGATGTTACTTTTAATAGCCATAGCATTCGATGGTCAATGGTCAATAGTGAATGGTCAATGAGCGACGCGGCAATTCACTATTCACTTTTCACTATTCACTACTCCTTTTATCGGTTGCACCAGCGCATCTATATCTCCCGCACCGGAGGTTACCAGCAATGCCCCCGATCCCGCACCTGCGCCCGGCGCCCACTGTTCTTTTATATATTGCAGCAACGACGCTTTGGTCATTACTTTTTTATTGTCCAGTTTCATCCGCTCCAGGATCATTTCGCTGCTCACACCGGGTACAGGCAATTCCCGGGCCGGGTAAACGGGCAATAAGATCACTTCATCCGCCATATCGAGGCTGGCGGCAAACGCATCCGCCAAATCCCTGGTGCGCGTAAACAGGTGCGGCTGAAAAATAACCGTGCAGCGCCGCCCGCTGAACAAACTTTTTGCCCCTCCAATCAATGCTTTCAGCTCTTCCGGGTGATGGGCATAATCGTCTATAAATATTACCCCGCCTTCCTGCTTTGCAACCGGGGGAAGGATATATTCAAATCGTCTTTTTACTCCCCTGAACGCCTCCACGGCGGCTTTGATCTTAGCGGCATCAATACCCAAATGTTGTGCTACGGCAATGGCCGCCACCGCATTCTCCACGTTGTGCATGCCGCCCATGTGCAACACTACGCTATCAATCCGGTCGTCCTTCAGCACTACATCAAATTCATAGCTCCCGTTCATCATGCGGATATTAGTGGCATAGCAATCGGCGCTCTCATTTTGCAGGCTGTACAGCAGGTGCTCATCGGCTTTCAGCTCCCGGCTTCTTTCCAGCCCGAACTTGCTCAACAGCAAGCCGCCTTTTTTTACCCTTGCACCAAAGGCCACAAAAGCATCCTGCAACGCTTCCTCGGTGCCATAGATATCCAGGTGATCGGCATCCATGGCGCTGATAATGGCAATATCCGGGCTCAGCCGCAAAAAGCTGCGATCGTATTCATCGGCCTCAATTACGCACACATTGCGGGCATTGCTCCAGAAATTGGTATCGTAATTCACCGAGATACCGCCCAGGAACGCATTGCAGCCATAGCCTGTATGACGCAGCAGGTGCGCAATCATGGTGGTAATGGTGGTCTTGCCATGTGTTCCGCCCACGCATATATTAAAAGAACTATTGCTGATGATGCCCAGCACTTCGCTGCGCTTCAATACCGTAAAGCCGTTTTGCCGGTAGTAATTCAGCTGCCGGTGGTCTTTGGGCACCGCCGGTGTATATACTACCAGTTGCACATCGGCCGGCGCGGCCGCTACATCGTCTTCATATAGCACGCCTATTCCTTCCGCCGCCAGTTGCTGTGTAAGCGGTGTAGCTGTTTTATCATACCCGCTTACCGCGCATCCCCTCGATTTGAAGTACCGGGCCAGCGCACTCATGCCAATTCCGCCGATACCGATAAAATAAACCTTCTTTATGTCGTCTAACTGTATCACTTAACTGATTGTTTTCAATATCTCAGCTGCTATCCTGGTATCCGCGTCCGTTATCGCCAGTTTGCCAATATTGTTGCTCAATTCTTTTTGTTGTTGTTCATTTTTTGCCAGTGCAATGACCGTGGGCACCAGCTTTTCCTTCGTCTCGCTGTCCCTGATCATCAGCCCTGCTTTCTTTTTTACCAGGTTCATCGCATTGACCGTCTGGTGATCGCCCGTTGCAAAAGGATAGGGCACCACTATCACCGGTTTTTTAACCACGCATAATTCATAGATCGTACCGCCCGCGCGGGATATGATAATATCCCCGGCGGCATACGCATATTCCATCCGGGGGATAAAATCATTGGTCCATATATTCTTTTTGCCTGCCGCGCGTTCTTTTGCCCTTTCCGCATACAACTTGCCGGTTTGCCAAATGAGCTGCAGATTGTTTTTTTCAAATTCCTCCAGCTGCGCGTCGAGCCCTTCATTGATCCCTTTGGCGCCAAGGCTGCCGCCGGTTACCATCACTGTTTTCAATGCCGGGTCCAGGCCAAAAAAACGGATGCCTTCTTCTCTTGTCACCTTACTGTTGGTGATATCCGCGCGTACAGGATTGCCCACCACCAGTATCCGGTCTGCCGGGAAATACTTCTCCATACCATCGCTGGCCGTAAAAATCTTCGTAGCCTTTTTCCCCAGCATTTTATTGGCCTTACCGGCAAGCGAATCAATTTCATGAATAAAACTGGGTATGCCTTTCGACTGCGCATAGCGCAATACCGGGTAAGTGGAATAACCGCCTACACCCACCACTGCATCCGGCATAAAATCGGCCATGATGCGCCGCACCTGGAAATAACTTTTTACCAGCTTAAACGGCAACGCCACGTTCTTTATCAAAGAGCTCCTGTTGAACCCCATTATATCAATTCCTATAATGCGAAATCCCGCCTGCGGCATTTTTTCCATTTCCATCTTGCCCTTCGCACCTACAAACAACAACTCTACCGAAGGGTCTGCCTTCTTCAGCGCATTGGCAATGGCAATAGCCGGGAAAATATGCCCGCCGGTGCCGCCTCCTGCTATAATAATTTTTTTGCTCATGCTGCTTGTTCTTTTTCAGCGGGTACAGGCTGCGGGGCCCCTTCCAGCTGTTCCACATTTCTTGCCACGCTTAATATAATGCCAATCGATATACAGGTAAAAATAAACGAACTACCGCCCATGCTCACCAGCGGAAGCGTTACCCCGGTTACGGGAAACAGGTTTACCGCCACCGCCATATTGGCCAGCGCCTGGATGACCAGCGTAAAGCTCAGCGCCAGCGCCAGGAAAGCCCCAAACGCGTAAGGGCATTTGCGGAAAATGCGGATGCTCCGGTACAGGAAAAGCAGGTAGATAAACGTGATAAACAAACCACCCATCAGCCCGTATTCTTCCAGTATAATGGCAAAAATGAAATCGCTGTACGGGTGCGGCAAAAAATTACGCTGTGTACTGTTGCCCGGCCCCAGGCCCATCCACCCGCCGTTGGCAATGGCTATCTTGGCCTGGTTAACCTGGTAATTATCATCTTCGTCCGTTTCCTTGCCTGCGTACATAAAATTTTCCACCCGGTTTATCCAGGTGCCCACACGGGCAAACAGTTTGGAATGCGCTTCCGGTTTTACAATCTCGTTGTTGTTCGATTTATGATGAATGACTGCCGCGCTGACCAATATCAGCAATGGTATGAGCGCCACCCCTACCACCATCAGCAAATGCTTTACCCGCACCCGGCCTATAAACAACAACAACAGGCTGGTAGCGCCAATGAGCAAAGCGGTCGATAAATTGGCCGGGGCTATCAGCACACAGATAATGCCCACGGGCAGGATGACCTGCAAAAAGCCTTTTTTAAAATCCTTGATATCATCCTGTTTGCGGCTCAGCAGGCGGCTCAGGTACATAAACAGGGCCAGTTTGGCCAGGTCGGAGGTCTGCATGGTCATTTGTATGATGGGCAGTTGTATCCACCGGCTGCCCTCGTTGAGCCGCACGCCAAAAAACAAGGTGTATACCAGCAGGGGTATGGAGAGTATAAACAACAACCGTGCTATCTGCGAATACACTTTGTAATTGACCTTATGCAAAAAGTAAATCACCATCATGCCGATGGCGATAAACATCACCTGTTTAAACAAGTACGATTCCGTGCTTTTTCTCATTTTGTACGCCAGCGTACCGGTGCTGCTGTACACTACCAGCAGCGATACCAGCGCCAGCACCACCACCACCGCCCAGATCACTTTATCGCCCTTCGTTTTATTCAAAAGGCTTCTCCGCACGCCCCCCGTAGGCGCCATTTCATGAAATAATATGTCTTTTACATCGCTCATAGCTCCTTTACCGCTTCCTTAAACTGCCTTCCCCTGTCTTCGTAATTTTTAAACAAATCAAAACTGGCGCAGGCAGGGCTTAGCAGCACGGTATCGCCACGTCCGGCAAAATGAAAAGCAGCCTGTACGGCTTCTTTGGCGCCGGCGGTATTTACAATCAGCTCCACCTCTTTGCCAAAGGCTTCATGTATTTTACGGTTGTCTACCCCCATGCATACAATGGCTTTTACTTTTTCCTTGACCAGGTCGAGGATAAAGGAATAGTCATTGCCCTTGTCTACGCCGCCCAGGATGAGGATAGTGGGCTTTGTCATGCTTTCCAGGGCATACCAGGTGCTGTTTACATTGGTAGCCTTGCTATCGTTTATAAACTCCACCCCCCTTACCGTACCCACATACTCCATACGGTGCTCCAGCGCTTCAAACGACTGTATCGCCTCCCGTATCTTTTCCTTCCGCAGCCCGATAGTAGCTGCCGCAATGCCTGCTGCCATAGTATTGTATTGATTGTGTTTCCCCTTCAGCGCAAAGTCGTAAATACTCATGGAAACGCGTTCGTGGCCCGTCTCTATGTTCATCTGACCGTTCTTAATAAAAGCTCCTTTGTTTGGTTCCTGTTGCATAGTGAATGGTAATGGGTTAGAAAGAATAGCGAATTGAGTCATGTATTTCATGGTTACCGGATCATCGGCGCAGTAAATGAAATAATCGCCGGCCTGCTGGTTCATGGCTATCCTGAACTTACTGGCGATGTATTTCTCAAACTGGTAATCGTACCGATCGAGGTGGTCTTCCGTGATATTGGTTAGTATAGCTATGTCCGGCCGGAACGAAATAATGTCGTCCAGCTGGAACGAACTGATTTCAGCAACATACCAGGGCCTGGGGTTTTCGGCCACCTGCCGGGCAAACGAGTAACCGATATTGCCCACCAGCGCGGCATCCAGCCCGCCATGCGTACAGATATGAAAGGTCAGCGCCGTGGTAGTGGTCTTGCCGTTGCTCCCGGTAATAGCAATAATCTTGCTATCCCCTTTGTGGCGGTAAGCCAGCTCTATTTCGCTGATAATGGGAATACCCTTTGCCCGCACCTGTTTTACCAGTTCGTTCTTTTCGGGTATGCCCGGGCTTTTTACCACCTCGTCTGCATCCAATACAATCGCGGTGGTATGCCCCCCTTCTTCATAAGCAATGTTGCCTTCCTGCAACGATTCCTTATATGCTGCTTTCAAAGAACCTCCGTCTGAAAGAAATACGTCATACCCCTGCTGCTTCGCCAACAGGGCAGCGCCAACACCGCTTTCTCCTCCACCGAGTATGACCATTCTTTTACGCATCACATCAACGCTTTTTTCCACGAGGGTAGTTAATAAGCCGGATTAAGGGGGTTCTTCAATAGTTTGAACTTTCTGCACCACAATCTCTTCTTATGTTTATTGTTTAGGTTGGTTCCTCTGTATTGGATTTTGCGAGACCCGGTTTTTCAGAAATTATTTGAAGTGAATGGTGAATAGTCAATGGTCAATTGGGTTGCCTTCAACTATTTTGCCGTCCACCTTTTTTAAGTCCGTTAATGCCTCCGCCCGCCATTCACTATTGACCATTCACCACTACCTGATTTTCAACGTTACTATCGCCAGCACCACGCACAGTATCGTTACAATCCAGAACCGCGTTACAATCTTGCTCTCATGGTATCCCAGTTTCTGGTAATGGTGGTGCAGCGGGCTCATCAGGAATATTCTCCTGCCCTCACCGTATTTTTTTTTTGTGTACTTAAAATAGCTGACCTGTATGACCACGCTCAGGTTCTCCACCAGGAACACGCCACAGAATATGGGCACCAGCAGCTCCTTGCGGATGAGGATGGCCAGCGCGGCAATGATACCTCCCAGCGTAAGACTTCCTGTGTCGCCCATGAATACCTGCGCCGGGAAAGCATTGTACCATAAAAACCCGATACAGGCCCCTACCATGGCGGCGATAAAAATGCTCAGCTCGCCCAGGTTGGGGATATACATAATGTTGAGGTAATCGGCTACCCGCAGGTTGCCGCTGGCATAGGCAAAAATGCCCAGGCATACCCCAATCAGCGCCGATACTCCTGTAGCCAGCCCATCAATGCCATCGGTAAGATTGGCCCCGTTGGATACGGCTATAATAATAATGATCACTACCAGCACATATAAGACCGGGGTATAATCGCGCAGCCCTTTTGGCAACAGCTTGGAATAATTGAACTCATGCGATTTTACAAACGGGATACTGGTAATCGGCTCTTTTGCTTTCGCCTCTACAAAATACCGCACCCCGCTATCGTACGTCACCTTCTTGACACCTGTTGAATCAACTGTTTTTATATCCCCCGTAAACTCACGGTAAGCTTTTACATTATCGTTATACAGCAGCGTAAGCCCGATAATCAATCCAAGCCCTACCTGCCCAAATACTTTAAACCAGCCGGCAAGACCATCCTTATCACCTTTTTTATACGCCACGCCCTGTTGCTTGGCCAGGCGTTTGGCCCGCAGTTTCAGGTAGTCGTCCACGAAACCGATAACGCCCAGCCAGATGGTGCTTAAGATCATCAGGCGGATATAAGCTTTGTTCAGGTTGGCCAGCAGCAGCGTGGGCAGCAGTATGCCCAGGATGATGATCAGCCCGCCCATGGTGGGAGTGCCTTTCTTCTGCTGTTCGCCCGCCAGGCCCAGGTCGCGCACTTCTTCACCCACCTGTTTCTTTTTCAGGAAGTTGATCAGCCGCTTGCCGAATACCGTAGTAATGATGAGCGATAACAATACCGCCAGCAATACCCGGAACGTGATGAACTGGAACAATGCTCCGCCCGGCACTTTCATGCCCTGTTGTTTAAACCATGTAAATAATTGGTAAAGCATAATCTTTATTATTTACCGAGCATTTCAATTGTTTTTATCAATTCCTCCTTATCGTCAAAATGGTATTTCACCCCTTTTATTTCCTGGTATTTTTCGTGGCCCTTGCCGGCTATCAGCACAATGTCTTCGGGGCCTGAAAAACTGAGGGCCGTTTTTATGGCTTCCCGCCTGTCGGTAATGGACAGTGCTTTTCGCTTCGCCGCCGTATTCAATCCCTTTTCCATATCGCGCAATATCTGTTCCGGGTCTTCGCTGCGCGGGTTATCGGAAGTAAGGATAACCCGGTCGCTGAAGCGGCAGGCTTCTTCCGCCATCACCGGCCGTTTTGTTTTATCGCGGTCGCCGCCGCAGCCTACCACGGTAATAATATGTTCATGGCCCTTGCGCAGCTGCTGGATGGTGGTGAGCACATTTACCAGCGCATCGGGCGTATGGGCATAATCCACGATGCCCACGATTCTTTCCCTGGGCGATATAATATAATCAAACCGGCCTTCTGCGCCCGTAAGCACGCTCAGGCTGCGCAATACCTCGTGCCGGTCTTCCCCCATGCTCACCGCCGCGCCATATACCGCCAGCAGGTTATAGGCATTGAACTCGCCAATAAGCCTGAAATGCACTTCCTGGTCGTTGATGGTCATGACCAGCCCGGTAAGGTTGTTTTCCAGTATGCGGCCTTTAAAGTCCGCCATCGTTTTCAGGCTGTAGTAATACTTGCGCGCCGGCGTATTCTGCAGCATCACCGCCCCTCGTTTATCGTCGAGGTTGGTAATGGCAAAGGCATTGCCGGACAACGCATCAAAGAACGATTTCTTCACCCGGATATACTCATCAAACGTTTTGTGGTAATCCAGGTGGTCGTGCGTGATATTGCTGAACAGCGCGCCCGTGTACTGCAAACCCGCTATACGGTGCTGGTAGATGGCATGCGAGCTGCATTCCATAAACACATGCGTGCACCCGGCATCCGCCATCCGCTTCAGCAGGGCGTTGATGCTCACCTGGTCGGGCGTGGTATGCGTGGCCGGGATGATTTCCGCGCCCACCTGGTTTTGCACGGTGCTCAGCAAACCGCATTTATATCCCAATGATGTAAAGAGCTTGTGCAGCAGGGTGGCAATGGTGGTTTTGCCATTGGTACCGGTTACCCCTACCAGCTTAACGCGTTCCGAAGGCTGACCGTAAAAATTATGCGCCATATAGCCTGCCGCCCAGGCGCTGTCGGCTACCTGCACATAGGTAATTGCCTCATTCAATACAGCCGGGAACTGCTCACAGATAATTACCGTGGCGCCTTTTTCAATCGCCGTATCAATAAACCGGTGCCCGTCGGAGGCCGAACCTTTTATGGCTATAAACGCATCGCCCTGCTGCACCTGCCTCGAATCGATTTGCAGGCCCTTCACCTCCGCCTGCGTATTGCCATGCACCGAGCGGATACTCACTTTATACAATATGTCCTGCAGTATCGCCATATTCAAGTGTTTTGTCGCACAGAGCAAAAAGAGAAAAAGAGAAATACAGTTCCATCCTATCAAATCCTCTTTCTCTCTTTTGGCTCTGTGCGAGCCATACTATCATGTTCTGAAAACCTACATTAGCTTAGTTCAATGATAATCGTTGCACCCCTGGCCGGTTGCCTGCCCGCTTCTATCGACTGGCTCACCACCCTTCCCTTTCCTCTTGCAATTACTTTCAGCTTCAATCCTTCCAGCAGGTACAGCGCATCTTTCAGGCCCAGCCCCTTTACATCGGGCACCAGGTTTTTTGCCAGCATGCGGCTGGCTACCACCGGCCGGTTGCCATTGCTGTATACGCTGCTCAGGCGCTGGTTGCCGCCCGAATCCACAAAGGCAACATTCAATGTATTCAATACCTGTTTTATCGCGGCCGTTTCGCCGGCATAATAAAACAGGGAGCTGTCTTTTTTAAGGCCGCCCGCCGGCAACGCCTCATTGTGCTGCGCGTTTAAGGCATACAGCTTATCGGCTATTTCCCTGAACACCGGGGCCGATACTTCGCCGCCCATGTGCTTTTCGGGATGCGCTTTTGTTTTAATGACCACAATACAGCTGTACTGCGGGTGATTGAAAGGGAAAAAGCCGGCGTACGAAGCCTGGTAAATGCCATCATCATACCCCACATCCTTGCCTGCCACATGCGCGGTACCCGTTTTGCCGCCCGAACTGTACAGGGCTGTGCCAAACGCTTTTTTGCCCGTGCCCTCCGTGGTAACCGCCAGCATGCAATTGCGTGCCGCTTTAATCACTTCCTCACCCGCTATTTTTTCTTCCAGCACTTCGGGGTTAAATTCCTTTACCACCTGGTTGTTGTTCTGTACCCGGTTAACCAGGTAGGGCTTCATCATTTTACCATCGTTGGCAATAGCATTGTACAGCATCAGCGTTTGCAGCGGCGTTACCTCAATGGCATAACCAAAACTCATGGTTACCATGGCGTGCATGCCTTCCTTATTCCGTTTAATCTTTGGCAGCACCGGGCTTTCCTCGCCTATTAAATCAATTCCTGTCTTTGTATCAAAATGATAGCGGTGCAGGTAACTTAAGAACTTATCGGGCTGGCCGGCAAAGGTTTGCCAGGCCAGTTTGCTCATACCTACATTGGAACTGTGGGCAAAGCATTCGCGTACCGTCATCACCGGCTTGGGCATTACCTCCGCTTCGGTTACCATGCGCACACCTACATACTGGTTGCCGGTAGCGCCTACATCTACCATATCGTTAATCGTGGTTTTTCCTTCACTCAGTACCGAAAGCAGCGTAGCCAGCTTAATGGTAGAGCCCGGCTCGGTGGCGCGCAGCGCATAATTGTAATCTTCCCAGTAGCCGCCATCCGGCCGTTTGCCCAGGTTGGCCAGCGCTTTTATTTTACCGGTGGCCACTTCCATTACAATGCAGGTACCGTGGTCCGCATCGTTTTCCAGCATGCTTTTCAGCAGCGCATTCCCGGCAATATCCTGGGTGTTTACGTCTATCGTGGTAATGATATCCTTCCCATTCTCGGGGTCCGTTTCCGAACCTTCCACCGGCACATAGGCCCCGCCGCTGATGTAGCGTACCAGCTGGTGCCCGCTGTCGCCTTTCAGCAAGGCGTCGTAGGTTCGCTCCAGGCCCACGTTCTGGTTGACCATCTTACCCGTTTTGTCTTTATACTCGCGCGACAAACCAATGGTGCGGTTGGCCAGCAGGCCAAACGGGTTGAGCCGTTTGCTTTTTACTTC
>JACXTT010004687.1_pt1 | contig 20219 bp, 16 predicted proteins | sample 9270951 | NCBI WGS metagenome assembly JACXTT01 (sample SAMN15532306, study PRJNA645909) | rock metagenome | isolation source: weathered quartz diorite | place: Puerto Rico | collected 2017-06-21
CCCGAGGTGACGGCGGTGAGGCGGGCGCCGCGACGGGCGCGCAGTTGCTTGTGCACGGCATCGCGATGGATGTACGCGGCACGCGCGCCGCGGCGCGTGGTGAAGCCGTCGGCCAGCATCCGCACGGTGGCGTCGAACTGCTCGCGCGTGAGGTGGCGATAGGGATAGGCGCGACGCAGCGTGTCGAACAGCGCGTCTTCGTTCCATTCCTGGCAGGCCACTTCCGCGACGATCTGCTGGGCGAGCACGTCGAGCGGTTGCGGGGGCTGGATCAGGGTGTCGAGTTCGCCGCGGCGCACGCAGTCGAGCAGGGCCGTGCATTCGACGAGGTCGTCGCGGGTGGTCGGGAACAGGCGGGCTTTCGGCGTGCCGTCCACGGCGTGGCCGGAGCGGCCGGCACGCTGCAGGAAGGCGGCGATGGAGCGTGGTGAGCCGAGCTGGCAGACCAGGTCGACATCGCCGATGTCGATGCCGAGTTCCAGCGAGGCGGTGGCGACCAGTACCTTGAGGTCGCCGCGCTTGAGGCGTTGCTCGGCGTCGAGGCGTTGTTCCTTGGCGAGGCTGCCGTGATGGGCGGCGACGGCCTCTTTGCCGAGACGTTCGGACAGATGCCGGGAGACGCGCTCGGCCATGCGGCGCGTATTGACGAAGACGAGCGTGGTGCGGTGGTTTTCGACCAGTTGGGCGAGCTGGTTGTAGACCAGTTGCCAGCAGTCGTTGGACATCACCGATTCGAGCGGGACCGGCGGAACGGCGATGGCGAGGTCGCGTTCGCGGGTGTGGCCGACGTCAATGATGTTGACGTTGTCTTTCCCCTTCTCCCTAGGGAGAAGGTGGCCCGAAGGGTCGGATGAGGGTGCGGGGCTTGCTGTAGAGGCTGGAAGAGCGGCGCTTGGCTCTGGACGGCCTACATCGCGAGACTGGCCCCTCACCCCAGCCCTCTCTCCCACGGGACTACCTTCGGGTCGCCCGGAGGGGAGAGGGAGTTGAGCGTGCGAACCGACTAGGAACTTCGCCACTTCCTCAATCGGCTTCTGCGTCGCCGACAAACCAATGCGCAGCAAGCGCCGCTGACACAACGACTCCAACCGCTCCAACGACAACGCCAGATGCGCGCCACGCTTGCTCGAAGCCAGCGCATGAATCTCATCCACGATCACCGTACGCGTCCCCGACAACATCCGCCGCCCCGATTCGGAGCCGAGCAGGATGTACAGCGATTCGGGCGTGGTCACCAGGATGTGCGGCGGTTGCCTGCGCATCCAGTTGCGTTCGGCCTGTGGCGTATCGCCGGTGCGTACGGCCGTCCGGATGTCCACGTCCGGCAGGCCCATCGCGGCGAGTTGCGCGCGGATGCCTTCCAGCGGTGCTTCCAGATTGATGCGGATGTCGTTGGACAGCGCCTTCAACGGCGACACGTAGACGACCGAGGTGACGTCCTGCAGCGTGCCGTTGTTCTCCACGCCTTCACGCACCAGCGTATCAATCGCGGCGAGAAAGGCGGTGAGCGTCTTGCCCGAACCTGTCGGCGCGGCCACCAGCGTGTGCTGGCCGGCCCGGATGGACGGCCAGGCGGCTTTCTGCGGCGCCGTGGGCGCGCTGAACGCGCCCTGGAACCAGGCCGCGACGGCAGGATGAAAATCGTGCAGTGGCATGGACTTAGAGGTGGACGGCGAGCTGACCCAGACTACTCCCAGATGGGGTCGTTAGGGACATTTGCCAGTCTCAGGCGAAAAGTTTTGCTTTCGTTAACCACCTTCTTTCGATGACAATAACGTGACGTCGCCGTACGCATCGGTATGTTCTTGCGACGCGTTTTTGTTCGCCACCGCCCTCCTAAAATTTCCGGGGAAATTCCAATGACCGCCGCCAGCCCGACGCGCTTCGCCGTGCTTGCCCTTTCCATTGCCAGCGCCCTTGCCCTGGGTGCTGCCTCCTCCGCCCAGGCACAGGACGCTACGGCCCAACAGAGCACGCCAGCCAAGAACAGCAAGCCTGTCGAGCTGGCCACCGTGAACGTGACCGCCGAAAAGCGCGTCGAGAATCTGCAGAAGGTGCCGATCTCGATGACGGTGCTGACGCCCGCGCAGCTCGACAACTACGGCCAGTCCGGTGACACCGTGCTGCAGCTCGCCGGCCGCGCGCCGAGCGTGTACGCCGAAACCTCGTATGGCCGTGAGTTCCCGCGCTTCTACATCCGCGGCCTCGGCAACAGCGACTTCGACCTCAATGCGTCGCAGCCGGTGTCGATGGTGTACGACGACATCGTGCAGGAGAACCCGATCCTCAAGGGCTTCCCGCTGTTCGACCTGAACCAGGTGGAAGTGCTGCGTGGTCCGCAGGGCACCATGTTCGGCCGCAACTCGCCGGCCGGCGTGATCAAGTTCGATTCGGTGAAGCCGAGCCAGGACACCAGCGGCTACGCCCGCGTGTCGTACGGCACCAAGGGCACGGCGAACGCCGAGGCGGCCCTGGGTGGTTCGCTGGGCGGCCACTGGTCGGGCCGCGTGTCGGCGCTGGCGCAGCATCGCGACGGCTGGATCGACAACGGCTACACCGGCGAGAAGGATGCGCTGGGCGGCTATAACGACCGCGCCATCCGCCTGCAGGCGATGTACGACAACGACGGTTTCAATGCGCTGCTGAACGCGCATGCACGCTGGCTCGACGGCAGCGCCATGGTGAACCGCGCCAACGCGATCCCGCTGGGCAGCGACAGCCTGGTGCCGGGCTTCCAGCGCGACACGGTGTACCAGGACGGCCGCAACCGCCAGCACCTGTTCTCGTGGGGCAGCAACGCGCACCTCACCTGGAACCTGGGTGACTACACCTTCACCTCGATCACCGGTTTCGAGAAGGCCACCACCTACAGCCTGGGCGACGTGGACGGCGGCATCGCCATTCCGCACAACCCGAGCCAGGACAAGTACGTCACCGCGTTCCCGTCGGAAACGGCCGATGCGCTGCCGCACGACAACCAGATCACGCAGGAATTCCGCCTGGCCAGCAACCCGCAGGACCAGCTGAACTGGCAGGTGGGCACGTACTACTTCTACGAAGACATCGCGATCGCCAACTACGACTACGCGACGCTCAACAACCACGCGATGGACGGCTATGCGGTGCAGAGCCAGACCACGCGCGCCTGGGCGGGCTTCGGTTCGGTGGACTATCGCCTCACCGATTCGTTCGACGTGCGCGCCGGTGCGCGTTACTCACACGATTCGCGCGACTTCCACGTGGACCGCATCCTGTCGCCGATCGGCGGCGGCCCGCTGTCGCTGAGCGCCAACCCGCATGACTCGCGCTGGAGCGGCGACCTCACCGGCACCTGGACGCTCAACCCGAACGTGAACGTGTACGGCCGCATTGCCAACGGCTTCCGCGCGCCCAGCGTGCAGGGCCGCGTGCTGTTCGCGGACTTCATCTCGCAGGCCAAGCCCGAGACGATCACCTCGTACGAGCTGGGCGTGAAGACCACCGGCATGGACAACCGCCTGCGCTTCAATGCGGACGTCTACAACTACATCATGCACAACGAGCAGCTCACCGCGGTGGGCGGCGACATCAACGTCACGCGCCTGATCAACGCGAAGAAGACGGAAGGCTACGGCGCCGAGTTCGACCTCGAAGCCTATGTCACCCCGAACTTCGTGCTCACCGCCGGCGGCAGCTACAACCACACCGAGCTGAAGGACCCGAACCTGGCCGTGGCCATCTGCGGCTCGGGCTGCACGGTGACCGACCCGCTCAATGCGCAGGGCAACGCCCTGGTCGACGGCAACCCGCTGCCGAACGCACCGAAGTGGATCGGCAACCTCACGGCGCGCTACGGCATCCCGTACGGCGAGAGCGGCGAGTTCTTCTTCTACACGGACTGGAGCTACCGCAGCGAAGTGAACTTCTTCCTGTACCAGTCGGAAGAGTTCCGCGGCAAGCCGATGCTCGAGGGTGGCGTGCGCGTGGGCTACAACTGGGATTTCGGCAAGCGCGAAATCGCCCTGTATGGCCGCAACATCACCAACAAGACCTACATCACCGGTGCGATCGACTTCAACAACCGCACCGCCTTCGTCAACGACCCGCGCATCCTCGGCGTGGAGTTCCGCGCCGACTTCTAAGTCGCCACGGTCGACGAGGGTCCCTGGAGGGGAGCGGCCTGGCCGCTCCCCTCTTTTTTTGGGGCGCCATGCGCCATGGCGCACCGGCTTGATGCAGAATCCGGATCTTTCCCGACCAGGCCTCCACGTGACCCACCCGGGCGACCACCGCGACGACGGGCAACTGCTCACCATGCCCGATGGCCAGACCCTGTTCGTGCGGGACTGGCCGCACACCCGGGCGCATGACGCGGTGCTGGTCGTGCACGGCCTGGGCGAGCACAGCGGCCGCTACGAGCGGCTGGCCCAGTGGTTCCATACCCGGGGCTACGCGGTGCGCAGCTACGACCAGCGCGGCCATGGCCGCACGCCCGGCACCCGGGGCGGCATGAGCCATGGCGACGACCTGCTGGAAGACCTGGCCACGGTCTACAACAGCTACGCCGGCTCCCTGCCCCGCCCGCCGCTGCTGCTGGGCCACAGCATGGGCGGCCTGGTGGCCGCGCGCGCCGTGCTGGACCGCCGGGTCCGGCCGTCGGCCCTGGTGCTGTCCTCGCCCGCGCTGCGCACCTGGGAGACGAAGTTCATGCAGCGCGTGGCCGAGGTGCTGGCCCGGCTGGCGCCGAACCTGCCGCTGCCGAACGGCCTGCCGTTCGACAAGCTCTCGCACGACCCCCAGGTGGAGCCAGCCTACCGCGCCGACCCGCTGCGCCATGGCTGGATCACCCCGCGCATGGCCGATTTCATCTTCCGCGCCGGCGACTCCACCATCGGCGACGCCACCCGCCTGGCCGTGCCCACCCTGCTGCTGGTGGCCGGTTCGGACAAGCTGGTGGACCCGTCGGGCAGCCGCGATTTCTCCGCGGCGGCGTGGGCGGGAAACCACCTCACCACGCGTTATTTCGATGCGCTGTACCACGAGCTGTTCAACGAGGCCGAACCGGCGCGTAGCCAGGTGTTGAAGCAGCTGGGGGATTGGTTGCAGAAGCGGGCGTGAGGGTCCCCTCACCCTTCCCTCTCCCTTGTGGGAGCGCACCCAGTGCGCGATCGCAGAGTCTGGCCGATACCGCGCTGTAGGTTTGTCGCGCACAGGGTGCGCTCCCACAACAACTGGGGGATACACCGTGCCTTTCTTGTGGGAGCCCACCCTGTGGGCGACCGGGGAGCCTCGCCGTTACCGCGCTGTAGGCTTTTCGCGCACTGGGTGCGCTCCTACAAGGAAACAGAGGCCCTGCGGCTCGCCTACAACCACTCCCGCTTGCCGGTGAACACGATGGTGAGCCACTCCACCCGGATATCGCTGCCCAACCGGTGCGCGATCTCGCTGCGCACCTCGTCGATCGCATCCATCGTCCCCAGCGGTCGCGAGGGATCGACCAGGATGTGGATGTCGATGAAGCGCATGCGCCCCATCTTGGCCACGTAGCTGGAGAAATCCAGGTAGCCGCGTTCGTGCACCATCGCCTGCATCACGCTGCGCACGCGCTGGTCCAGCGCGTCGGGCGCCAGCTGCAGCACCTCCAGCAAGGCCTGCCACAGGCTGCTCAGGGGTAGCGGCAGCAGCACGACGACCAGCAGCAGCAGGATCGAGGAGTCGATGTAGCGCGTCCAGTGATCGAGCGGCCCACCCTTGATCACCGCGGCCAGCGCGAAACCCACCAGCACCGCGATGCTGATGCAGCCGCCGATCAGCCAGCCGCGCGCATCGAGCTGCACCAGCACCGAACCCAGCAGCTTCGACTGCCGGTTCATCTGGTACGCCATGCCCATGCTCACCACGCCCATGAAGGCCGCCCACGCCGCGCCGAGGCCGAAGGCGAGTTCATGGCCGCCGGTAAGCAGGTCGTGCAGCGCGGTGAAGGCGGCATAGCTGCAGATGGCGCTGAGCACGGTGGCGTTGAACACCACCATCAGCGGTTCCAGGTGCCAGTAGCCGAACTGGAAGCGGCGACTGCCTTCGCTGGCCACCAGGCGTGACACCAGCAGCGAACCGCCGGTGAGCACCACGTCGACCAGCGAGTAGAAGCCGTCGAACGCGATCGCCTGCGAACGCATCATCAGGCCGACCGCCACGCAGGCCACGCCCACCATGAAGGTGACGATGATGGAGAGGCGGAGCTGGCGTTGTTCGCGTGTGGTGTCCATGCAATGCCAGCCCCCAAAGGTGTCCGGATGCACCGGGTGCGCCATATGACAATGCCGCATCGCCCGGCGACTTTCCGGCGGATTATAGGGTGCGACCTGCGGTCGACGGTTCGTGAATGCGGCGGCGGATCGATACGCCTGCCCCTTCACGTTTTGATCCCACGGTGCGCGCCAGCATGCCTTGCGCTTCCATGCGATCGCCCTGGGGATCCCCATGTCGAACAAGCCTAGCTCGCCGTCGCGTCGCGACTTCCTCCGGCAATCGATGGTGGCCGTTCCGGCTGTCTCCCTGCTGGGTGGCTCGGCCCTGGCGCAGTCACAGGGTGCCGCGGCACCGGTGGCCGGCGCGGCCTACGCGCCACGCTATTTCAATGCCGCGGAGTGGGAGTTCCTGCAGGCCGCGGTGGACCGGCTGATTCCGCCGAACGAGGACGGTCCCAGCGCGGTGGAAGCGGGCGTACCCGAGTTCATCGACCGCCAGATGGAAGACACCTACGGCCACGGCGGCTACTGGTACATGCAGGGCCCGTTCGCGCCCGACACGCCGCCGACGCTGGGCTACCAGCTGCGCTTCACGCCACGCGAGCTGTATCGCACCGCGATCGCCGCCGTCGACGACTGGTGCCAGAAGCAGCACGGCAAGAAGTTCGCCGCGTTGTCGGCGGACGAGCGCGACGGCGTGCTGCACCAGCTGGAGAAGGGCGAGATCAAGCTGGACCAGGTGCCGGCCGCGGCGTTCTTCACCCAGCTGCTGACCAATACCAAGGAAGGCTATTTCGCCGACCCCATGTACGGCGGCAACAAGCACATGGGCGCGTGGAAGATGATCGGCTTTCCCGGTGCGCGCGCCGACTACGCGGACTGGATCGTGCAGCCCGGCAAGGCCTATCCGCTCGGGCCGGTGTCCATCCAGGGAGACAAGGCATGATCCGCATGAAACCGGTCGACGTGGTGATCGTCGGCTTCGGCTGGACCGGCGCGATCATGGGCATGGAGCTGACCGAGGCCGGCCTCAACGTGCTCGCGCTGGAGCGCGGCACCTACCGCGACACCTCGCCGGACTTTACCTATCCTCACAATGCGGACGAGCTCGCCTATGGCATCCGCGGCAACCTGTTCCAGCCGTTGGCGAAGGAAACCATCACCATCCGCCACGCGCTCACCGAGACGGCGGTGCCTTACCGGCAGTACGGCTCGTTCCTGCTCGGCAACAACGTGGGCGGCGCGGGCATCCACTGGAACGGCCAGCACTATCGCCCGTCGCCGGAAGACCTGGTGTTCGAAAGCCACAACCGGCAGCGCTATGGCGCGAAGTTCATGCCGGAGGACATGCAGATCCAGGACTACGGCGTCACCTACGACGAACTCGAGCCGTTCCTCGACCAGTTCGAATACCTGTGCGGCACCTCCGGCCGCGCGGGCAATCTCAATGGCGAGCTCAAGGACGGCGGCAACCCGTTCGAGGGGCCGCGCAAGCGCGAATACCCGAACCCGCCGGTGGCCGACAACTACGGCGCAAAGCTCTTTGCCGATGCGGCCCGCTCGCGTGGCTACAAGCCGTTTCCGCAACCGTCGTCGAATGCTTCGCGGCCGTACACCAATCCGCACGGCGTGCGCCTCGGGCCGTGCAACCTGTGCGGCTATTGCGAGCGCTTCGGCTGCTTCATGTATTCCAAGGCCTCGCCGCAGACCACCATCCTGCCGGTGCTGATGCGCAAGCCGAACTTCGCGCTGCGCACGCAGAGCCATGTCACCAGGATCAACCTCGACAACACCGGCAAGCGCGCCACCGGCGTCACCTATATCGACGCGCAGGGCCAGCAGGTGGAGCAGCCGGCGGACCTGGTGATCGTCGCCGCGTTCCAGATGCACAACGTGCGGCTGATGCTGCTGTCGGGCATCGGCACGCCGTACGACCCGAACACGGGCAAGGGCGTGATCGGCAAGAACTACGCGTACCAGATGATGAGCAACGTCACCGTCTTCTACGACAAGGACGTGGCGATCAACCCCTTCATCGGCGCGGGCTCGGGCGGCAACCAGATCATCGACGAGTTCAATTCCGACCATTTCGACCACGGGCCGCATGGCTTCGTGGGCGGCGGCTACATCCTCGGCGGGCAGACCGGCGGCCGGCCGATCCAGCAGCTGCTGCTGCCGCCGGGCACGCCCGGCTGGGGCGAGAAGTGGAAGCGCGCGGCCAAGGACAGCTACCTGCACACCACCGGGGTGCAGACGCACGGCTCGGTGATGGCCTATCGCGACCGTTACCTGGACCTCGACCCGACCTACAAGGACAGCTTCGGCCTGCCGCTGTTGCGCCTCACCTTCGACTGGCACGACAACGAATACAAGATGACGCGTTTCCTCACCGACCGGGCGCAGGAGATCGCCGATGCGATGAAGCCGCGCCAGACCTCGCAGACCATCCGCAAGGCCGGCGACCACTACGACGTGCGCCAGTACCAGACCACGCACACCACCGGCGGCGTGATCCAGGGCGCCTCGCCCGAAACCAGTGCGCTCAACCGCTTCCAGCAGAGCTGGGGCGTGCACAACGTGTTCGTCACCGGCGCCTCCGCGTTTCCGCAGAACCTCGGCTACAACCCCACCGGCCTCATCGGCGGCCTGACCTACATGTCGGCCAAGGCGATCCGTGAGACCTACCTGAAGAACCCCGGCCCGCTGGTGCAGGCATGAACGCCGCCCGCTCGCGTCGACGCAAGGGTGGCGGCGGCCTGATGCGCGCCGTGGTGGCGATCGTCGTGCTGGTCGCGCTGGCGTGGCTGGCGACGCTGCTGTTCCGCGGAGGTGGCGGCGATGCATCGGCGACCGCGCCGGCGCCGAACGACGAGCTGATCAGGCAGGGCGAATACGTGGCCCGCCTCGGCGATTGCGCCGCCTGCCACACCGTGCCCGGCGGCCAGCCGTTCGCCGGCGGCCTGCCGATTGCCTCGCCGGTCGGCACCATCTACAGCACCAACATCACGCCCGACCCCAACACGGGGATCGGCCACTACACCTACGGACAGTTCGAGCGCGCCGTGCGCCGCGGCATCGACGACGAAGGCCACACGCTGTATCCGGCGATGCCCTACCCCTCCTACGCGAAGGTGAGCGACCAGGACATCCAGGCGCTGTACGTCTACCTGATGCACAAGGTGGCGCCGGTGGCGCAGGCCAACCGTGCCGAGGGCATCCCGTGGCCGCTGTCGATGCGCTGGCCGCTGACCTACTGGCGCTGGCTGTTCGCTCCCAAGGTGTCGACGGTGGAAACCGCCGCGACCGGCGACGCGACGATGGCGCGCGGGCAATACCTGGTGGAGGGCCTGGGCCATTGCGGCGCCTGCCATACCCCGCGTGCGTTCACCCTGCAGGAGAAGGCATTGGCACCGAGCGACGGCACGGTCTACCTCAGCGGCGGCGCGAACGACAACTGGATCGCTCCGAGCCTGCGCGGCGAACTGGCCAGCGGCCTGGGCAGCGTGAACGAGGAAGAGATCGTGGCCCTGCTGAAGAACGGCCGCAGCGACCGCAGCGCCGTGTTCGGCGGCATGGGCGACGTGATCGAGCACAGCACGCGCCACATGAGCGACGAGGATCTCGCCGCGATCGCACACTTCCTGAAATCCCTGCCCCCGGCCCGGCAGGAGAGCGCGATCACCTACGACCAGGCCACCGGCAAGGCCCTGGCCAGAGGCGACGTCGCCGCCACCGGCGCGCAGCTCTACGTCGACAACTGCGCCACCTGCCATCGCACGGACGGACATGGCTACGGCCAGGTGTTCCCGTCGCTGGCCGGCAATCCGGTGCTCAACGGGCCGCAGGCCGACTCGGCGATCCGGTTGGTGCTGCAGGGCGGCACCATGCCGGTGGGGCGCGATGCGCCGGCGCAGTTCAGCATGCCGGCGTTCCGCGATCGCCTGAGCGACCAGCAGATCGCCGAACTTCTGACCTTCGTGCGTAGCAGCTGGGGCAATCGCGGCGACGCGGTGAAGGCGCCGCAGGTCACGCGGTTGCGCAACCTGCCGCCCGCGGGCCAGCCGTTGATGACCGGCTACGACCCGCGCGCCACGGAGCCGCCTGCCAAGCAGTAATGCTGCGCCTCAGCGTTGCACCATCGCCGTGGCGGCGGCATCGTCGGTGCTGCCCGCCCAACCGCCGCCCAGCGCACGGAACATGGCCACCGCGGCACGTGCATCGTCCGCATGCACACGGGCCAGCTGGTCACGCGAGCTGAGCAGCTGGCGATCCTCGTCCAACACTTCGATCAGGCTGACCGCGCCACCCTTGTAGGCATCCTGGGCGGCGTCGCGCGCCTGCTGGTGCGCGGCCACTTCGTCGGTGAGCTCGCGGTGCTGCGACTCCAGCTCGGCCAGCGAGACGATGGCGTTTTCCACGTCCTCGGTGGCGCGCAGCATGGACTGGCGGTACTCCGCCAGCGCCTCGGCGTTGGCGCCCTTGGCCTGCGCCACTTCGGCGTCGACGCGGCCGAAGTCGAACAGGCGCCAGTGCAGGCCCAGCACGGCCTGCGGCTGGAACGCCGCGGAGGAGAACAGCGACCCGCTGCTCAGGCTTTCGAAGCCAAGCAGGGCGCCCAGCGACACTTTCGGGTAGTACTCGGCCGTGGCCACGCCGATGCGCGCGTTCGAGGCGGCGAGCTTGCGCTCGGCGGCGATCACGTCGGGGCGTCGGCTCAACAGCATCTGCGGCCCGCCATCGGCAGCGACCGCCGGCACGGTGTAGGCGGCACCGGGCGCCTGCAGCTCGGCGGCGTAGGTGCCGGGAGCGACGCCCATCAGCACGTCGAGGCGATTGAGCTGCTGCGCCAGCGTGATGCGCAACGGCGGCAGGGTGGCACGCGCCTGCAGCAGCAGCGCCTGCGCCTGTGCGAGCTCGCGCGAGGTGGCCAGCCCACCGGCGAGCCGCACTTTCACCAGCTCCACCAGCTGCGCCTCGGTATCGATCTGCTGTTGCGCGAGGCGCAGGCGCTCCTGCGCGCCGCGCGCCTGGAAGTAGCTGTCGGCCGCTTCGGCGGCGACCATCACGCGCACGCCGTCCTGGGCCGCCTCGGCGGCTTCGGCCTCGGCCTGCGCGGCTTCGGCGCCGCGATGCAGGCCGCCGGCCAGGTCCAGCTCCCAGCTTGCCCCCACGCCGATGTTCTCCAGCGTCTGCGTGCGCTGGTAGCCCGGCTCATAGCTTGCAAGCTCGCCCAGGGGGCTCTTGGTCGACTGGTGCTGTTGGACCACCTGCGCATCGAGGCTGCCCTGCGGCGCGAGCTGCGCACCCGCCTCGCGCGCCGCGGCACGAGCCTGGTCGACGCGGGCGATCGCGGCCGCGAGGTCGAGGTTCTGCGTCATCACGCGGCCGACGATCACGCTGAGCTCGGGATCGGCGAAGCCCGTCCACCAGGTATCGAGCGCGGGCGCGGGTCGCGAGACCTCGCGCGCCTCCAGCATCGACTGGTGGGCGTAGCCGGCGTTCGTCGTCACTGCGGGACGAACGTAGTCGGGGCCGACCATGCAGCCGGCGAGGCCCGCCATGGCGGCGACCATGGCCGCCAGGCGCAGGGTGAAGCGACGCGAGGTCCGCAACCACGGCGAACCAGCGACCGGAGAAGACGACAGCGTGGTGTTCATGGAGGTGTCCTGGGCCATGGGCCCGGTTGACAGGGGAAAGGGGAAGCGAGGATTCAGTGGGAGTCGGCGGACGGACCCGCCGGCGGCGCGACCTTGCGCATCAGCGGCACCAGCATCGTCGCGATCACGAAACAGACCATGATCACCCCGAAGGCATCGGCGTAGGACTGCGTCTGCGCCTCGCGATAGGTGAGCTGCCACAGCTGGTGCAGGGCGCTGTTGCCCGCCTCCGCTGCATTCGAGCCCAGCTCGGCGAGATGACCGCCGGCTTGCGCCAGCCACTGGTTCATCGCCTCGTTGCCGACATTCAGGTGCTCGGCCAGGCGATAGAAATGCAGGTTGGTACGGTCGTTGAGCACGGTGGCGCACACCGCGATGCCGATCGCGCCGCCCAGGTTGCGCATCAGGTTGAACAGCCCCGAGGCGAGCTTCAGTCGCGCCGGCGGCAGGCCGCCCAGGGTCAGCGTCACCGTCGGCGGCACCGCCAGCTGTTGCGCCATGCCGCGCAGCGCCTGCGGCAGCAGCAGCTCGTGGCCGCCCCAGTCGTGCGTGATGGGGGTGAAGTCCCACATCGACACGGCGAACAAGGCCAGGCCCGCCATCATGATCCAGCGCAGGTCGTAGCGCTGGGCCAGGTACGAGTACAGCGGGATGGTGAGGATCTGGAACACGCCGGTGGAAAAGATCGCCTCGCCGATTTCCAGCGCGCTGTAGCCACGCACGCGACCGAGGAACAGCGGCGTGAGGTAGATGGTGGCGAACAGGCCGATGCCGGTGACGAAGGAGAACAGGCAGCCGAGCGCGAAGTTGCGGTCGCCCAGCGCGCGCAGGTCCACCACCGGATGATCGTAGGTCAGGCTGCGCAGCACGAAGCCCACGCCTGCAAGGCCCGACAGCCACGCCGTGGTGAGGATGGTCTGGTCGCTGAACCAGTTCCAGCGCGGACCTTCCTCCAGCGTGTATTCCAGGCAGCCCAGGAAGATCGCGAGCAGCACCATGCCCAGGTAGTCGGCGCGGCGCAGCAGCGACAGGTCGTGGGTATCGATGTTCACCAGCGTCGGCACGGCGATGGCGACGAACAGGCCGGGCACCAGGTTGACGAAGAACAGCCAGTGCCACGATGCGTGGTCGGTGATCCAGCCGCCCAGCGTGGGCCCCAGCGTCGGCGCCAGCGAGGCCAGTGCGCCGATGGTGGCCGCGGCGATCACGCGCTGCTTGTTGTGGAAGAACACGAAGGCGGTGGTGAACACCATCGGGATCATCGAACCGCCGAGGAAGCCCTGCAGCGCGCGGAACACGATCATGCTCTGGATGTCCCACGCCACGCCGCACAGCATGCTGGCGATGGTGAAGCCCAGCGCGGATGCCGCGAACAGCCAGCGCGTGGAGAACACCCGCGACAACCAGCCGGACAACGGGATCACCACGATCTCGGCGATCAGGTAGCTGGTCTGCACCCAGGCCGTTTCGTCGGTGCCGGCGGAGAGCCCGCCACCGATGTCGCGCAGCGACGCCGAGACGATCTGGATGTCCAGCAGCGCGATGAACATGCCCACGCACATGCTGGCGAAGGCGAAGACTTTCTGTGCCATGCCGAGCGTGGCCGGATCCATCGGCTCCGCGAAGCGCATGGCGGAGGCCGTGGCGCTCATGGCGCGGGGGCCCCGCGGCCTTCGCGCGTATCCACCTCGGCCACCACCGACAGGCCCGGGCGCAGCAGGCCCAGCGCATCGTCATGGTTGTCGAGGATCACGCGCACCGGTACGCGCTGCACGATCTTGGTGAAGTTGCCGGTGGCATTCTCCGGCGGCAGCACGCTGAACTGCGCGCCGGTCGCCGGCGCCAGGCTGGCCAGGTGCCCGTGGAACACGCGGCCCGGCACCACGTCGGCGCGCACTTCCACGGCCTGGCCCGATTGCATGCGGGCCAGCTGGTCTTCCTTGAAGTTCGCGTCGACCCACAGGCCATGCGCGGGCACCACGGACAACAGCTGCGTGCCCGCGGCGGCATAGGCGCCTACGCGTGCGCGGCGGTTGCCGATGACGCCGTCGAACGGCGCGCGCAGTTCGGTGTAGCCCTCGTTGAGGCGCGCGATGTCCAGCTCGGCCCTGGCCTGGTCCAGCGCGGCATGGGCCTGCAGCTTCTGCGACTCGATCACGTCGATCTGCCGCTGCGCCGCCATCAGTGCGGCCTGCGCCTTGGTCGAGGCGGCCTGGGCCGTCTTGTAGGTGGCGTCGGCGCGCTGCGCGCTCTCGATGGAGACGGCCGAGCGGCTGGACAGTTCGCGGTAGCGCGACTCGTCCTCGCGCGAGCGCTGCGTTTCCGCATCGGCCGCGACGACGCCGGCCTGCGCCTGGTGGATCACTTCCTGCTGCAGGCGTTCGGTGGCATCGAGGTTGGCCAGCAGGGCCTGCTCGGCGGCCACGGCGCCTTCGGCCTTGGCGACGGCGGCGCGATAGTCACGGTCGTCGATCTTCACCAGCAGGTCGCCCGCATGCACGAACTGATTGTCGGTGACCTGGAGCTGGGTGATGTACCCGGACACCTTAGGGCCGACCACGGTGATGTCGGCGCCCACGTAGGCGTCGTCGGTGTCTTCGATGAAGCGGCCCACGCTCCACCAGTGCACGCCATACACGATGCCGGCCACCACGGCCGCGCCAGCCAGTGCGCGGACGACCGTTTTGCGCCTGTTGCGTGGCTCGGCGATGGGAATGGCAGGCGTATCCGCCCGCTCGACGACGATGCTGCTCATGACACGAACTCCGGGGAGAGGAAGGGAAGAGGAATCAGTGGCGGTCCGCGGCGAGGTGCGCGTTCCTGAATTCGACGCTGGCGCGCGTGCGCTCGTCGGCGGCCGGGCCGGCCAGGACGACGTGTCGGCTCCGCGCGATGCGTTCGCCCGTGTTGAGGTCGACCTGCGCCAGTTCGACGGGCAGTCCCGTCGCGGTATCGGTCAGCACGATGCTCGGCCCTTCGGGCGCGAAGTGGCGGTTGCCCCAGGCCATCAGCGCGAGCAGCACCGGGCGGAAGTCGCGCCCCTGCTCGGTGAGCACGTATTCGTAGCGCCTGGGACGCGTGCTGTACGGCCGGCGCTCCAGCAAGCCTGCCTGCACCAGGTCCGCCAGCCGGCGGCTGAGGATGTTCGGCGCGATGCCCAGGCTCTGGATGAAATCATCGAAGCGGCGAATGCCATAGAACGCGTCGCGCAGGATCAGCATGCTCCACCACTCGCCCACCCGCTCCAGGCTGCGGGCGACGGGGCACTGCATGGCTTCAAAGCTCTTGCGTTTCATGACGGGGAGCCTCGCTCCGCGCTTTAGATTATGTGCATCATATAAATAGAAACTTGCAAGTTGCAAGCGACTTTTTGTGACGATGGCGTCAAGGTCCGGGGCGTGGATGCGCGCAGCGAAACACCGCCGCGTGGGCGGCGGGGCGGGGCGGATCGGGAACGGACCCGCGTGCGCGGGGGCAGGCGTATTACTTCGGCGGCAGCAGGGCCAGGGCGGCCTTGCGGCCCGCGGCCAGGATCTCGTCCGAGGCCTCGGGGTCATTCACGGCGCGCGCCATGGCGAGCGTGCCGACCATGGTGGAGAACAGCGCCATCGCCGTCGCCCGGCGCTGCCTGGGCTTGAGCGTCCTGGGCAGGGCGTCGGCCAGCAGGGACACCACGTCCTCGATGCCACGAGTGAATTCCTCGCGGACGATATCCGCACCGCGGGCGATTTCCGGCGACAGCGCGGCGGCGACGCAACCGGCGGCCATGTTCTCGCGGTGCCGCGTACTGAGGTAGCTGTTGATCAGCGCTTCGACGCCGCCGTGCTCCGGATCGTTCAGCACCTTCTCCAGGCGCTCGCGCGTGCCCTGCCAGCCCTTGGCGACCGCCTCGCGGGCCAGGTCGTCCTTGGATTCGAAATGGTTGTAGAAGCCGCCCTGGGTGAGGCCGATGTCGCCCATCAGGTTCGCGACGCCCACCGCGGCGATGCCCTCGCCGCGAAAGCGGGCCGAAGCGGTATCGATGATCCGCTGGCGCGTGGCTTCCTTGTGACCTTTGCTGTAGCGCATGGAGCTTTTTCCTGCCGGCCGTTGGCCAGCCATTGAAAACCTTGTGGGAGATCATATCAAATGACAACCGTAATTTAAAAACCCGGCGATGCCGGCCCCCTTCCCTCCTCGAGGTCTTCCCCCATGAACATCCAAGGCTCCATCGCCCTCGTCACCGGCGCCAACCGCGGGCTCGGGCTCGCCTATGCCCGGGCGCTGCTCGCCGCCGGTGCGAGCAAGGTCTACGCGGGCGCCCGCGATCCCTCCACCGTGACCCTGCCGGGCGTGATCCCGGTGAAGCTCGACGTGACGAATCCGCAGGATGTCGCGCATGCCGCGGCGCTGTGCGCGGATGTGAACCTGGTGGTCAACAATGCCGGCATCAGCGGCGGCTCGGCCCTGCTGGACGCCGCCGACGGCGACGTGACGCTGCGGCGCCTGCTGGAGACCAACCTGCACGGCATCCATGCCATGGCCGTGGCGTTCGCCCCGGTGCTGAAGGCGAACGGCGGCGGCGCGCTGGTCAACATGCTCTCCGCGCTGAGCTGGCTGAGCCTGGGCACCACCGGCGCGTACTCGGTCTCCAAGGCGGCGGCCTGGGCGCTGACCAACAGCCTGCGCAACGAGCTGCGCGCACAGGGCACCCAGGTGCTTGCGGTGCACGCGGGCTATATCGACACCGACATGGTGAGCCACGTCGACGCGCCCAAGAGCAACCCCGCGGATATCGCCCGCCGCACGCTGGAGGCGCTGGCGAAGGGCGAACTGGAAGTGCTGGCCGACGAGACCTCGCGCCAGGTGAAGGCAGGCTTCGGCGCCACGCCCTCGGTGTACCTCGGCGCGGCCTGATAGACGGCCAAGCGGCGGCCCCGATGCAGCCTGATGCGTCGGGGCCTCGGGCCATTCGGCGTCGAATGGTTAAAAATTCACGCGCGTTGCAGCGCACCACTGGACGAACCGGCCCGAGGGAGTCACCCTTACCGTCTCCCCCGCTTCAGGATCGTCCATGAGAACGCCGACCCGTGCCGCTGCCACGCTGCTTGCTGACCTTGGCGGCACCAATGTGCGATTCGCCCTGGCTGATCCGGGTCGCGCCTCGCCGCTGATGGACGACAGCGTGCGCCGTTATCGCGTCAAGGACTACGCGTCGCTGGCCGAGGCGATCCGCCAGTACTTCGAAGACACCGGCCACACCGCCCCGCGCGCCGTCATCGCAGCCGCCGGCCGCGTGAGCGAAGGCGAGACGGTCAAGGTCACCAACAATCCCTGGCTGGTCGCGGCGCATGCGCTGCAGAAGGAACTGGGCATGGAGTCGGTGCACCTGGTCAACGATTTCGCCGCGCAGGCGATGGCCGTGCCGCTGCTGGTGCACGACCAGCTTTCCTCGGTGGGCCCGCAGGCGATGCCGACGCTGGGCCAGCGCGAGCCGCAGACCTTCGTGGTGATGGGCCCGGGCACCGGCCTGGGCGTGGCAGGCCTGCTGCGCCGCGAGGGCAACTGGATCGTGCTGGAGACCGAAGGCGGCCACGCCGGTTTCGCCGCGCACACCGCGGAAGACGTGGAGATCCTGCATCGCCTCAACGACCGCTTCGGCCGCGTCTCCAACGAACGCATGATTTGCGGCAACGGCCTGGTGAATCTCTACCTCGCGCTGGCCGATATGGCTGGCCAGGTTGCCGAGGAGTACACGCCCGAGGACATCACGGCGCGTGCCGAGGCGGGCACTGATCCGCTTTGCGTGCGCACGGTGGAAACGCTGGCCGGCATCTTTGGCAGCGTGGCGGGTGACCTCGTGCTCAGCCTCGGCGGCTGGGACGGCGTCTACCTCACCGGCGGCGTGCTGCCGATCCTGCTGCCGTGGATCAAGCGCGGCGGTTTCCGCGAGCGCTTCGAGTCGAAGGGCCGCTTCCGCGAAACCATGGAGCAGGTGCCCACCGTCGCGATGATGCACCCGGAACCGGGCCTGCTCGGCGCCGCCGCCCTCGCGGTGCTCGACGCCGGCAAGCCGCTCGTCCCGGGCGGCTGAGGCCCACCCCGACCGCTGGCACCGGTCAGCGGTACTGGCGCGTCAGCATGAACGTCGTGTCGCCTTCCGCGCGCTCGATGAAGTAGTCGAGCAGCGCGCTGTCGGTCGCGGCCGGCGCCGGCGTCATGCGCTCCATGTCGATTGCGCGCCGGCCTTCGCCGGCACAGTCGCCGCCAAACTCCCTGCCCAGCTGCAGCTGCCGGGCACTGCAGGTGCCCTGGACAACCTGGCCCACGAAGCTGAGACGGCCACCGGCAGCGAGTGCGCCTTCGCTGCTGATGCATGCGACCAGTGCCACGAAAGTAAGCAGATGTTTGCGTTTCATGATCCTGCTCCGAATGGATGGTGGGGAGTCGCGCGGGCCATTCGATGAGATGTCGCAGCCGGTGAATGTGCCCGGACGACACCTGGATGCTGGGCCGTTCGCCATGGACTGTCTGTCGGGCAGACGGCGCGCCTACGACGCGATGTGTCATGAATCACATTGACGGGTGGCGCCTACAACGGGTGCTACCCTTTGCCGATCCTTCCCGAGCGAGCCATCCCCATGCCCCGCAGCGATACCGCCTTCCTGTTCGACCTCGACGGCACCCTGGTCGACAGCGTCTACCAGCACGTGCTCGCGTGGAAGGAAGCGCTCGATCGCGAAGGCGTGGAGCTGTCGGTGTGGCGCATCCATCGCCGGATCGGCATGAGCGGCGGCCTGTTCACCAACATCCTGCTGCGCGAGACCGGCATGGAGATCACCGAGGAGCGGCTGACGCGCCTGCGCACCTGGCACGCCGAGGCGTACAACCGCCAGGCCACGCAGGGCTCGGTGCGACCGCTGCCTGGCGCGCGTGAACTGCTGGCTTTCCTGACTGAAGAAGAAATCCCGTGGGCGATCGCCACCAGCGGGCGGATGCAGACGGCTGCGCACAACCTCGAGGCGCTGGGCGTCGATCCGTCGAAGGTGCCGGTGGTGACGCGTGACCAGGTGCGTTATGCCAAGCCCGATCCCGACCTGTTCGTCACGGCCGCGCAGCGGCTTGGCATGGACATCCATTACTGCCTGGTGGTCGGCGACAGCATCTGGGACATGCTGGCCGCGCAACGCGCACGTGCGCTTGGCGTGGGCCTGCTTTCCGGTGGCTACGGCCAGGAAGAGCTGGAAGATGCCGGCGCCTTCCGCGTGTACGAAGATCCCGCCGATCTGCTCAAGCACATCGACGAAGTGGCCGCGCGACGTTAGCGCGAAGTAAAGACGCGCGAATGGAAATGTTGCGCGACGCAGCGGAGGGCCCCATGTCAGGCGCGATTCATCGCCGCGCGGTGGGTTGTTGTTAGTCTCCTAGTCTGATCTTGCAGCCTGGAGGCCGACATGCGCCGATATCTCGCCATGCTTCCTCTCGTCATGCTCGCGGCATGCTCACCCGCGTCCGCGCCACCCGACCAGAAGCCGCCCAAGCCGCAGGCCGAGCAAAGCGCCCCCAACAACGCCGCACTGGGTTCCACCGAATGGTATGCATGGGTGGACGAACGCCTGCACATCAGCGACGACGGCCACGGCCCGGACCAGGGCTCCGCCGAATGGAACCACGCCGTGCAGCACAAGCTCGGACAGGAAGCGCCCCAGTCACCGGTTGGTTCGCCGCAATGGCAGCAGGCGGTGGATGCGTTGTTGAGGACCAGGCCGGCGCTTTGAGTGCAGGCGGAGAGTGAAGGTGAGTCGCTGGAGTGGCCGGTCACCACTTTAAAGTGGATCACGGCGCACCTCTCTCCAGCGTGAGAAGGCGCGAAGCGATCTCGGTCTTAAGTCCTCAGCGCTACGGCGCGTTGCGGTGTAGCTGCTCGCTATAGGCGAAGGCTGTCGCAATCAGGGCTCCGGAACCTTCAGGGCTTTTCCCGGCATCCCGCTGCCAGCTCTGGCTCTCGAGGTCATTTTCTTTGGGTTACTTTTCTTTTGGACCAGCAAAAGAAAAGTGACTCGAGCTTCCCACGGGGACTAGCTTCGCGTCGCCGGCAGGAGATCGAAACGCCCGCTGCGTCCCACGGGGACTCTCTTCGGTCGTAGGCGGCACCCTGGCGCTAGCGTGACTACCGAAGCCGAAAGTCACTGGACGCCTGTCTTCGCCGGAATGACGGATAGGAATGACCGCGGCGAAAGGCCTCGCGCACAGGGTGCGCTCCTACAGAGGTAGGCAGGGGTCGAAATGCCTGCCGCGTCCCACGGGACTCCCTTCGGTCGTAGGCGGCACCCTGGCGCTAGCGTGACTACCGAAG
>JACXTT010004688.1_pt1 | contig 20219 bp, 17 predicted proteins | sample 9270951 | NCBI WGS metagenome assembly JACXTT01 (sample SAMN15532306, study PRJNA645909) | rock metagenome | isolation source: weathered quartz diorite | place: Puerto Rico | collected 2017-06-21
CCGCGGCAATATGGTTTCCGCACGACTCCGGGCCGGCTGGGAAATTGATTCCATGTGCGTTCGATACCTGCAAAACCCTTGTCGATCTTAGCGGCGATCCGCGTAGCGGCGTCTCGATGATCGAATTGCGTCAACTCTCTCGGACCGGGAACATTCAGATTCCAGATTGGGCGCATCCGTTAGGCGCACGACGACTTGAGACTTCTTCTGTAGCCAACGGCAACTTCGCGAGCGGCTATAGCATCACTGTTCCACTCACCGACACCACGATTTATCTCGATTTCTTGTGCGAGCGTTTAACGAATGTCGGCGCTGCCGTTCACGCCGGCCGGCGTTTGAAGAAACTCGAAGACGTCGATCCCACATTCAATCTCGTGATCAACTGCACCGGCTTCGACGCCAAAACGCTCGTGCACGACGCCGATCTTGAACCGCACCGCGGACAAGTCGTGATTGTTCCAAAGATCGATAATCTCAACTGCGCGATTGTATGTGATGATGCGCCCCTGATGTACGCCATCCCGCGCACGCACGATTGCGTGTTAGGCGGCACTAACGAAATCAGCCCCGATCTCGCGGTCGATCCAGCGTCCAGTACGCGTATCGTGACCGAATGCAGCCGGGTCTTGCAGATCGACCAGCCACGTGTCCTGGCCGAACGTGTTGGTATTCGCCCATTCCGCAAATCTGGGGTCTGCGTCCAATACAACCGTTTGCACGACGGCCGGACCGTTATTCACAATTACGGTCATGGCGGCGCGGGCTTTACCCTATCATGGGGCTGCGCCCGGGAAGTTCTTTCGCTCGCTGATTAGTTGAGAGCGTAAAGCTCCGTGAGAGCCACGCTCCTTTACGGAGTTGATTGGAGCTTTCTGACGTCTGACCTCTGCTTGCAGCGCAGTCTTGTCAGGTCGTAGCTTTAGCGAAGGCGGATCAGCTAAAGCGCTGGGGGTTCCTCTCACATTGAGCGTTCGATGTTGGACGTTGAGCGTTGGACGTTTGCTTCTGTCCGCCCTCCGACTTCTCCGACCGCAAGCTTTCGCGAACCAGCCTTTCCATAAAGCTACGGCGAGCCGAGAGGCTACGGCTTGGCAAGCTGACCTCTGTCTTCTGCTTCCTTTTCTGCTTCCGACTTCTGACGTCCGACCTCCGACATCTGAATTCTGGCCCACTTTGCTCTGGAAAAAACGGGAATCTGCCTGAGATTGAAGATTGAGTTTTTAACCCATGCCCGACCCTGTCAGTCCACCTCCCGTTGTGCCAGTAACCGCTCCGTCGAGCGACGGTGCCGCCGACGCTAATCCCGCTCCAAGTGCAACCGCGCATACGATCTCGGATCGTGCCGATCTTCGCCCGGAAAATATTCAGGACGCGGTCATCCGGCTGGCCGGCAATTCGCAGGACGGAATTCAGACAGCCGGCGCTTTTCTCGCGCGCCTGGCCGGACGAAGTGATCAGGATGTCATGACCTACATGACCATCCCGGCCACCATCTCCGGTGGTCCGTCGATTTTCCAGGTTCGCATTGGTTCGGGCGAAGTGCTTTCCGCCGGCGACGAAGCCGATTTTCTGGTCGCGTTTTATCAACACAGTTATCAGGACCACATCGGCTTTCTCAAGGAAGGCGGCGTGTTGCTCTACGATTCGGACAACGTCGAGCCGAATTTTGACGACAAACGTTTCGTTTACGTCGGCGTTCCGATCACTGGCCACACGGTTGAGGCGCTCGGCGGTACCGCCAGGGACAAAGGCAAAAACATTTTCGTCCTCGGCTTGATCTCAAAAATCTTTTCGCTCGACGTCGAGAAGCTGAAAAAGCTGATCAGCGAGAAATTTGCCGGCAAAAACGAAAGCGTGGTCAACACGGCGCTGATGGCGTTCCAGGCCGGCTATGGCTATCCGGTCGGCAACGTCCTTTCAAAACTATATCAATTTGAGAAGCTCGAGAAACCTGGTGGCCGCGCGCAGATCACGATGGACGGCAACCAGGCGCTCGCTTACGGACTCATTGCCGCCGGTGTGCGTTATGGCGCCGGTTATCCGATCACACCGTGGTCGACCGTCATGGAAGTGCTGCGGCGGGAACTTCCGAAATACGGCGGAATTTTCGTCCAGGCTGAAGACGAGCTCGCGTCCGTTTCCATCGCGCTCGGCTTTTCCTACTCCGGATACCTCGCGGTCACCGGTAGTGCCGGTCCCGGAATTTCGTTGAAGACCGAGGCGATCGGCTGGGCGTCCATGGCCGAGATGCCGCTCATCATTTGTAATATTCAGCGGGGCGGCCCAAGCACCGGTCTTCCGACAAATGTCGAACAAAGCGATTTGCATCAGGCGATTTTCGGTGGCCACGGCGACAGTCCCCGCGTCGTTCTCGCGCCATCGAGCGTAGAAGATTGTTTCTACATCGCGATTGAGGCCGGTCGGATCGCGCGCAAATACAGCACGCCGGTTTTCATTTTGAGCGATACCTCGCTCGCCACCCGCATCGAAGCGTTCGCCGAACCGGACCTGTCGAAGTTGATGCAGGATCCAAAACCGGATTTGACCCCGCGACAAACCCATAAACCATATCCGCTCGACGAAATCACCCACCACGTGCCGCCCGGGACGCGGATTCTCGACGGAAAATACCCGCTCATGTCCGGCCTGGAGCACGACGAAATGGGCCATCCGACCGGCAGTCCGAAACTCCATATGGCGATGACGGCGAAACGCCGCAAAAAATTGCAGAAGCTCGCCGAAGAAATTCCGTTACCTGAAATTTACGGCGACCAGGAGGGCTACACCCTCCTCATCGGTTGGGGATCGACCCTTGGGCCGATCTACGACGCAGTCAAACAGGCGCGCGAGCACGACGAGAAAATCGGCGCGATTCACCTGCGCCACCTTCATCCGTTGCCGAATGGGCTCGACCGAATCTTCACCAAGTTCCGGCGGATCGTGGTTGTGGAGATGAACGACCACGGCATCTACGGGTTCGGCCAGCTCGCGACAGTTCTGCGGGCGCGCTACTGCGAGGCCAAGATCGAGAGCGTGACCAAGACCGATGGTCTCACCTTCCGGGTGAGAGAAATTTTGGAAGGCGTCTTCAAAGGTCGATCATTCACCGCGAAAAAGATTTCAACGGACGGTGCCACGCCCCTTGTCCACCACGATACCGCACTGGAAACCGTGAAATCGGTGGATGAAATCGTGCCGCAGGGCGTCGGCTAGTTATGAGCAGAAAACGTCGAACGCCCAACGTCCAACGCCCAACGCTGAATACAAATTGTAGAGGCGTTGCCTCGGCGTGCGCGTGTCCAATTGTAGGGCGTCTGTGTCAGACTCTGCCGTTTCACGATGTAACGAATCACGTAAGATGTTTGATGTGATGAGAGAGTTTTCTGAGTTGGACGTTGAGCGTTGGACGTTGAGCGCTCGCCGATGGACAGCCCCGAGTCTTGTCGGGGTTGGACGTTTGCTGCGGACCCAGGTGCAACTTCTATGAGTGATTCCGTAACTGCCACTGAACAGCCGAGGGAGAAACTAACGAAAAAGGCAATCACCGCCGATCACCCGACCTGGTGTCCCGGCTGCGGCGATTTCGCCGTGCTCGCTTCCTTTTACAAAGTCCTCGAGAAACGCAACCTCGATCACGAAAAGATCGTCACCCTCGCCGGGATCGGTTGTTCATCGCGCTTTCCTTATTTCGTCAACGGTCACGGCGCGCATTTCATTCATGGCCGCGCCGTCCCGCTCGCCAGCGGCATCAGCCTGGCCCGGCCCGATCTCCACGTCTTTTTGTTCGGCGGCGACGGCGACGGTTTCTCCATCGGCGGCAACCATCTCGATCACGGCGCGCGCAAGAACATCAACATGACGTACTTTATCATGGACAACTTCGTCTACGGCCTGACGAAGAAGCAAACCTCGCCTACGTCGCCCATCGGGTTCAAGAGCAAGACCGACCCGACCGGCGCGATCGATCAGCCGGTCAATCCGATGAAAAAACTGATCTCGGCCGGAGCCACCTTCATCGCGCGCACCCACGCCACCCAGGTCAAACACATGATGGAAATGATCGAGCGCGCGTTCGATCACCAGGGTTTTTCTGTGATCGAATGCTTGAGCGAATGCGTCGAATTTTTTCCCGACGTGTTCGATCCGGCCGATCCCAAGAAAGGCGGCAGCTTCGAGCTGGTCCAGGAAAAGAAATGGGACAACACGCCGGAAGACGAACTCCGCCACGACGTTACCGACGAGCTCGCCGCCTACAAGTTAGCGCAACTCCCTTTCCCCGGCGTCTTCGGCGTGTTTTATGAGACTGATCGACCAACGAAGAATGCCTTGGAGAAGAAGTGGATTGAGACCACAAGAGAGAAGATCGGGAATGCAACCGATGTCGAAATCCTGCAAAAGACTTTCGATCGGATGAAATGATTCGGGGAGCGCACGCGCCTCGCGTGCTGGTTTGCGTGCCTCGCGCAAACGAAGTTCGGCCTTTTTATGAATTCGCCGCTTAAAGAACAACTGCGGGCACTTCTCCGGGAAAAGTCAGTCTGCCATGGCGAGTTCACCCTGGCCTCTGGCGCGAAGAGCGACTTCTACGTCGACGCGCGCGTCACCACGCTCGATCCGCGCGGGGCTTCCTTGATCGGCGAGGTAGGCTGGCAACTGGTTAAGGAAACAGCATCGAAATTCAACCGACCTGTCAACGCCATCGGCGGCCTGACCCTGGGTGCCGATCCGATTGCGCTCAGCATCGGCATCGCAGCGCAGCGGCAACATCCATCCGCCTCTCTCCAGGTCTTCACGGTCCGGAAGACAGTGAAAGAACATGGCCGGCAAAAGCGGATCGAAGGCAATTTTTCCATGGGCGACTCGGTCGTCGTGGTTGACGACGTCATCACCACCGGCGGATCCACCATTCAAGCAATCGATGCGATCGAAGAGGCTGGAGGACACATCGCGTTTGTGATTGTCCTGGTGGACAGAGAGGAAGGCGGCCGTGAAAACATCGAAAAGCGTGGCTATACTGTTGTCCCGATCTTCACTCGCGCAGACCTCCTTGGCTCGCCGTAGTCTTGACGACGGCGGCACGTGGCGAAGCCCAAATGAAATGGCTGGGTAGCGCACGCGCCCTCGCGTGCTGGCGATGGCGCCTCGCCATCGCGGACTTTTCTTCTCCCACGCGCTTCAACGGTTCAACGATTCAACGCTTCGCAGGGCGACAGCCTCAACTTGCGGGAACGGCCGGGCCGACGACCGTTGGCGCTTCTTCAGCAGAAGCTATCTCGGCCTTATCGGTAATGAGTTTGCGCAGGAACGGAATGAGCACGACAAGACCGATGCCGACCACGAGGCTGCCAGCGCCGAGCTCGGCGAATAGCTTGATATACCCTGGGTTGGTGGTGACGGCCGTCGCGCCGGTCGGCTCGGGAATCATTCCCGAAAAGTCGCCCGCAAAAAGCGACGCGAGGCCGGTCACGAGCATCCAGCTGCCCATCATGATGCCCTGATATTGGCGCGGCGCGAGCTTGCCGATCATCGCGTATCCGATGGGAGAGATGAGCAGTTCACCGACGCTTTGCAAAACATAACTCATGAACAGCCAGGCGAACGCGCTCTTGCCATCAACGCCGGCCAGTTTGATGCCTGCCGGGAGAATGAGAAAGGCCAGCGCCATCAACAACAGCGAAGCCGCGAACTGCTGCGGGATGTCGATCCTCCAACCGCGCGCGCGCATCCGGGTGAAGAGCGACGCGAGCAACGGTCCGCCCAGCACGATGCAAACGGTGTTGATGTTCTGGATCCACTGCGGCTGAATTTCCCAGTTGCCAATCATCCGATCGACGTTGTGGAGCGCGAACAGCATCAGGCCGCTCGGCGCCATCTGATAAAGCGACCAGAACATGAGCGAGCCGACGGTCAGAATCAGGTATGCCATCATGTTTCGCTTCTCCCGGCGATCTGAGTGGCGGAACGTGAGATAAATCAGCGTCAACGCCACCAGGGCGCAGATGCCCTTAACCAACGGCTCGGTCATGTCAGGTCGCTGGAGGAGAAACCACACAACGGGCACGAGACCGAGAAGAATGGCGATGCCGGCGAGCAGACGCAGTTGGAACTTCTTCGGCGTCGCCTCGAGCAACTGCGTGTTACGGTCAACGAGCGTTTTCCACGACGCCGTGGCGAGGACGATGGCAACGAAGTTGCCGAGCGTGGCGAAAATGAAAAGACTCGAATAACTCTCCGTCGCCTGAAAATAACCGGCAACGGTGAACCCGACAAAGAACCCGACATTCATCCCGGCGTAGTTCCAGAGGAAAGCGCCTTCCCGCCGCGGATCGTCCGAAGTGAACCGCTGCGTCAGCATCATGTTGATGCAGGTGACGTTGAGTCCGCTGCCAGTGAGAAAAAGGGCGAGACCGATGTAAAACAGCGCCAGTGTACCCGTCGCGATGCAGCCACAGCCGACGACCTGCAACGCCATGCCGCCGACAAAAAGATTGCGATTCGAAAGAAACCGTCCGCCGAGGTAACCGCCGAACAGGTGCAGACCGTAATTGAACGCGCCGAACACGCCCATCAACGCCGTCGCCTCTTTCACGCCGAGCTGGAGATGCTTCGTAGCGTAAAGGACCAGCGTCGAGTAAAGAACCGCGAACCCGAGCGTCGAAAAAATCTGAATGAAAAATAGGACCGCCGTCCCCTCTGGCGCGGCTGCGAACCGGCGTTCAAGAAATGCTTTCATTGGGTTGCGCCGATAAGTTCTTTTCAGCGATGAATTAAGGCAGTCTCATGTCTGGACCTTTCAACCCTCAACGCTCAACTTTCAACCGCCGCCATGCGGCTCTCACCGCCGTCCCTTCCGGAGCGGCGGCAAACCGGCGTTTCAGAAATTTCATCCGCCATCGATTTGGCCCATTCACCCGGAAAAAGTCAAGATTTCGGCCGAAGGTAGCACAGGTCGAGATCCTATGATGCCAGGTGTGCTCAGACTGTCGGCTGCGAAACACTCTTCCGGAGGTCGCAGCTTATTAGCGCTCAATCTTCACCCGATGTAACGATTTAACAATGCCACTCCGGCTCGGAGTTTAACGAGTCACGCGGCGGAAGCCATGTCAAGCCCAGTGCAGATGCCTGTCCGCCGTAGGCTTTCCGAAGGAGGATCAAGCCGCCCACGATGGCTGGGTAGCACACTCGTCTCGAGTGTTGGTCGCGGTGTCTCGCCGCGACGAATTTTCTTAAGTTTATCCGCAGATTTTCAGCACCCTGGATCCCCACAGATTTTCGAGGCCGGATCCTCGTTCGCGCTGAATCTGGGGCATCGCTCAGCGGCCGTAAAAGCCCGCCAGAATCTTCGCTTCAAGCCGATCTGCCTCTGCCGGATCTTTGGCAACAACCATCTGATCGGCTAAGGCGACCAGCTCATCTGGTGAAAGTTTACTCTTACTCGGTTGCGATCGAAGTAGAGCGCTTAGGACCTCGGCTTTTTCTTCCGATGATAACCGCTCAATCTCGCGAATAATTTCACGAGCACTCACAGCGCAGAGCTTACCGCAAACGCAGACTCGCTTCAATAATGGAAGAATATCGAGAAAATCTGAATGGAGCGACTGGGGTGAGGTGCGAACCGCACTTGTGTTTCATGGCCGGCGGGCCGGGATCACGACCTGGGCGGAGTGTTGCAGCGGTCGAGTGTTGCGGGAGGCAACCCAGATACAATATTGCTCGTCACTCATCACTTCCTTAATCACTTTTGATCGGACGAGGTAGTTTTCTCCGGAACGAGTACACCAATCAGCAAAGCCTCTGATCCTGTTCGAGTGATTCGATCGTTACCGTCCCATGTTGCTTCCAGCTTCTCCAGTTGACTATGGAAGCAGCTTCTTCATCTAACAAGGCTCGCGGTTTCGAAACCTCGCCAACAAATTCACTTGTTGAAGATATCCAGCAGTGACTCGAATCTTCTTCTTACATATTCATTCGCGATTGCCATTTCAATCGGCTTGCTTGTATTCCGAAGATCATCCAACAGAGGCGTCAGGTCTCTTCCGCCTTCTTCAATAATTTGTCGACATAACGGCGCACCGGTGTCGCTGTAGAACACCTTGCGGTTCGAGCCCCAGTATCCATATCCACCGGGCTCGCCGATGTAGCACAGCACCAGCCATTCAACGATGTCGCGAAGACAGTCATCAGGGGAATGCGCAATTCCACCAATCTCTTGGAGATTCAACAGTATTTCGCGGTGCGCTTGATGTTGCCGAAATGAAGATCCCGTCTGCCGCAACCTCGCGGCGAACTGTGCAAAGAACTCGCGCAACTGCGACTTCTTCATGTACGGTAAGATACCGGCCTGATAGGCGACACGCGAATGAAGAAGGTCCGGTGCATTCCTGCCGATTCTCTCGATGAACTCTTCGGCGCATGCGATAATTACCTGATTATTCGTTAACGGCCGTATTGATCCGATCAAGTTATAGGAGTTTTGCCTGATGATGTCCGGATATTTTGAATCGAGAGCGGTACTAATTACGAATCGAAGGATTTCCAACTGTCGCGGTACCGGCGCCGCGGCGTAGTCGTCGAGAGTAGCTTGCGTGACCGTAGCAGGCACCGACGTTTCAACAAGTGTCTTAACATCGGTAAGTTTGAGTAGTTGAACCCCGTCTCGGGAAAGGACGACGTCAATGCAAGTTTTGAATATGTAGACACAATCCTCTACCGTCGCTTCATATTCATCATCTTCGTGCTCGAGGTCTCGGCGAATATCGTAAACGCGAAGAAGCCGCCGCCATTCAGGCCGTGACAGCAGGCCCATATAGTACGCCAAATCAATCGTTCTCTTAACATCAAGCGATTCGACGTGCTCCGGCTTTGAAATCTCGGGAAATCTCTGCTGCTTCGCAGCCTCTTGTGCAATGTCGAGCCCAGCGAGCACGATCTTTTCTTTCAAATCGTGAACCGCAGCATTGAAAACGCGTTGGCACGCACTGCTTGGATCAACGGGAACGAGCCGGATCACACGTTGGATCAATTGCTTCGCCTTCCACTGTGGCCGGATCTGATCGAGAAGGTGGGGAACGCCTGACTGCTGGATTAATTCGACATTGCCCAGGGGAATCAGCGAATCTGATGAATCCGACATATGTTGTAGCGTCGTGACATTAGATCAGTCGCTAACGTCCGCAAACGGCGTCGACGACAGGGAACGATTGCTAAAACCACGCGAGAGCATCAATTATCACGACGAAGGTCAGTGAGTAACAAACGTACCAATTTGTTGTGGCAATGTGAGCGCAAGCGAGGCGTCTTGAGGCGGATCGCGCGCGACATCTCGTCATTGTTTCATCCGAAAACGGGCCGTTACGCGGGATTTGCTGGCTCGAAAAGCGGGCCATTCGCACCGAAACGCGGACTCGTCATGCTCCCGAATGGAACGTTTGTACCGGAAATATTCGGCGAAGACCTTCTTCGCGCCGGCGATGTTGAATTTGAGGACGCTCAGGAGGGCTATTTACGCGGTGGTACCGCCGCAATTGACGATGACTGCGCAGAACTGACTCGCCTGGTCGAACGTGGGCAATGGGACGAAGCCGATACAGTGTTCGAGACAGTCCTTGGCAGACTCGAAGACGTGCACGTCAGCAATCGCGGCACGCGCCATAAGCTTGAGGGTCTTTACGAGGAGTTTTATAAAGCTCTTGAATTCATCGAAAAGGTCGAATTCGCAGCGTTGTGGATACCCTCGGGGGATGCTCTTCTTACACCAAACGAGTTTCAATTCGTTGACAGGAGGATCGCCGAAGAAATTGCTCGGAATCCGGAAAGGCTTTTTTCAATCGACCCGCGATACTTCGAGGACCTCATGGCCTCCGTTTACGCTGACCTCGACTACGAGGTTAGGCTAACGAAACGAACGAGTGACGGCGGCCGGGACGTGATTGCGCTGAGCCACAAGGATTACCTGACGCTAAAAGTGCTAATTGAGTGCAAGAGATACGCGCGGCATAGAAAGGTTGGAGTTATGCAGGTGCGAGCGTTGTTTGGTGTAATGGAGGACGAAGGAGCGACTAAGGCCCTTCTTGCAACCACGTCGGGGTTCACACGCAAAGCGCGCGAGTTCGCAGAGAGAAACATCTGGAAGCTTCAACTGGCTGATCATGACGATATCATCCGAATGGTCCGCAGCTATGCTGCCAAATATGAAGCAGACCACACGGCGTCAGAGCAAGCAGACTCTCATTGATCATAGCCGGAAGGCTTCTGAATGTGCGGTGCGGCGGCCGCACCAGCGAAAACCCACGGAGCGATCGACAGAATCTTGTTTGATTTTCGCGGCTTAAATTTCGCGCTGTACCTAGACAATCGACGCTAGTCTTCGGGCAAGCTTCACGCGCAAGCTCATCGTGCCACCGATGTCGTAAGGAATTGTATTCCAATTCCGTATATCGAATGGAAGGCGGGCGAGATCCGTGGAGCAAATATGAACAGTTGGCTTCTCCAAAGCGTGCGCGTAGCCAGCCTCATACAGCACATTTTCCTTCGATTCAGATAGGTCAACAATCACAGCGACACTAGCGTGAATGAGACGTCGAATCTCCTCGACGATATCGCTACTGAACTCAGTGCGGTCCACGCGCTTGCATACAGCATCAACTCTCTTTGCAGCATGAACCATCGCCACCAGGAACGTGTCGTCATATTTTCGATCAAACGGCATAGCAGCAAAAATGATTCGGTTTTGTCTCGTTTTTCTTACCTTCGGCGACTTAGCCGCGCCCCTCGCACGACGAAATCGAATCCAATTTTTGCTCAACCACTCTTCGAGGACGGCAAACAGGCCTTCCTCGTTTACAACACCCTCATTGGAGAAGTTGCGTTTAAGCTGCGGCATTACGACCAATGCGAGATCAGCGTTGGTGGCCTTCTGATATTGTTTAACCTGATGTAAGGCTCGCGCCGTATTCCCACCGGTCGAATCCCATCCTTTTACCTCTATCACCGCGGTTTTACCTTTTGGCCCCTTAACGACGAAATCGGGTTGCAAACCGCCGACTGCTTCATCTTGAATGTAGTCGACCCCGAGTGTTTGAAGGATCTTAGCGACGCGCGTTTCGAATTTGCTGGCTAGTGTCATAGCTCGTCTGGGGCTGTATGGGCCCAGCTTCCTTTCATCCCGAAAGTTTCTGAATGTGTGGCACGGCAGCAGTTCCAGCGAAAATCCACGGGGCGATCGTCAGAATCTTATCTGATTTTTGGAGATTACATTTTGCGCACAGCAATCGAACATTCGCTCCGGTCACGCTGCTCCCGCCTTTGGAAAACGGGATGTCGTGGTCGAAATGAAGGTTCTTCGTTGAGCTGCAAAGCACGCATTGGCCGCAGTCGCGTCGCCAAACTTCAACCTTCACCGCTGTCGGGATCAATCGGTTGTGCGGAAGGTCGACAACGCGGCCGAATGATTTCTTTTCCACCGGTTTCAGTGAAAACTTGAACACCTTTCTTTTTCCGTCCGAAACGATCTCCGCGTCGATCAACTCGAAGAAGCCTTTGTAGCTCCAAATCCCGCGCGAAATCTTTTCGTAAACTTTCACCAGCTCTGGCTTTTCGCGTAGGCCGCTCGCGAAATCTTTCGCTGCGCGAAAGAATTTTCCGTTCTCAGTCCACGATCCTTTCGGTGTTGTTAACGGCTGATCGACTTCTTTCGGATTCGGTCCGTCTCGCCGTTGCGGCTCGTCGTGACCTTCATAGCTCAACATTCCCGTGACCGGATCGAGCGCGTCCGCATACGGCGCACCTTCGCGCAACGACATCAAAAAGACCGAATAATTCTTCCCCACGCCATAGTTCATTCCCTTTTGAAGCGACGCCTTCTCCGCCGTCACCACATCGTGGTAGCTAATGATGTCGTCTACTTCCATCGCCACGAGTGTTACCAGGAGGTTCCGCGCGAGGGGATATTTTTTTGCGGATAGTTGTGGGTCAATGCGGTAAAACTCGGTGGAGTGCCACAAATGTTTACGAAGAGGCGACAAGCCAGGTTACCCCAGGTCAGACGAAGGGCTGGCGAATCGATCTCGGAAGAACGGGAAAGGCGTGTCTACGACAACCTGCCGCTGATCGTCTGCTTGCCGCTTGTTTTCTGGCTCGTTTATCTTACGCAGCAGCTTCAGCAATGGAATCACACTGGTCCGCAGCCGCAGCTGTGGCTGTGGATCGGCGTTTTTGCGACAGTAGTCGCAGTTATCTGGTTCTGGCGACTGATTCCCATCGCACGACGCTTGAATCGCGGAGAGCGCGGCGAATTACATGTTGCCGATGTCTTGGAGGATTTGCGGCGCGATGGCTACAAGCCAATCCACGATATCGCCGGCAACGGATTCAATATTGATCATGTAATCGTGGGGCCCGGTGGTGTCTTCGCTATCGAAACCAAGTTTCGCAGTGGTAGAGGCAAGATTACTTTTCGCAGCAACGAAGGAGTGTTCGTCGGAGACCGACTCGAAGAGAAAGATTGCCTTAAACAGGCGCGTGCTGGCGCTGCAGCCATAAGGGACTTAATCCACGAGAACTGCGGAAGGCGTGAGTGGGTCACACCAATCGTCGTGTTCGTCGGCGATTGGAAGATAAGAAACGATTGGCGCGACACAGATACGCAAGTGTTCACGCCCGACCGATTGTTGGATTACATTCGCGATCAACAACCCCAGCTCACGCGTAGCGAGATCCGGCTGATTGCGTCACATCTGGAGCGAAGCGCCAACAGCTGAGGCGAACGCGTCAAAATGGTATCGGAAAGTTCGTTTTGGCGAGACGCCGAAACAGGTCGCGCGTGCGCTCCCCAGTTTACATCCATCGCGCCACTTGGCGCGCCGTAGCGCGATGACACTCCCAATCCGACGCAGCTGCAATTCATCCATCGTAAGCGGCTTACGATGCGAGCTTGTTACGAGAAGTGTTCGGCGCGGGGCGTCGAACAGGACAGGCGAGGACACCCGCACGCGGCGGGCAACCAGTGCGCTCCCCCGATCGTATCCAAAAATGTCGTCGACCCATTCAACTCCGCTCCCTCCACGGCTGGCAAGCAGGGCAAGACTTTCCACGATGTCGATCTTACGCAAGTGCTCGTGCTTCTCGCAAGCCGCGCCGCGCGCACGCGACGATCACACCTTTACCGTCGAAGCTCATGCATCGTAAGCTGCTTATGATACGGCGGAACTTCAACAAGATCGACCTCCCTTCGCGGTCCTTCGGCATGGCAGACAATCAGCTGAGCGTGAGAGCCAGGTCGCCGCGGCTACCGCTACCCAGTTTGAAATCCATCGGCGCGCGAATGAATTTTCCGTTCTCGGTCCCCACGACCCTTTGATTCGAGCGTTGCCCACGCTCTCTCACCCTCGCCCCTCGGGTTTTGCGATCCATGTCGCCGCTTCCCAGCCGGCTCCATTCAGCGTCGTTAACAGTCCATCTGCGCCGAGGTCGTCGACTTATATCGATCACAGCAATTCGGTGAATTGCTCTTTGGTCAAGCCAGCTTCGCGAACTAACGCGCGCAATGTTCCCTTGGCCAACTCGCGGTGATTTGGAATCGTGAGTCTGCGCCCAGAGGGATGTCGAAGGATGATGTGGCTCCCGGTCTGATGATCAAACGCGTAACCGATCTTACCGAAAGCTTTGACGGCGTCTGGACCTGAACAAACAGGGAGGCGACTCACACCGTAACTTCGACGACTGCCTCAGTGATCGGCGCGGGAATTGGTTCGCCGTGTTTTTTCAAGCTTTCGAGATAGCCTTGAATCGCATCGCGAATGTTCGCCATCGCTTCATCGCGGGTTTTTCCCTGCGATACGCAGCCAGGTAAAGCCGGACACTCCGCAACGAATATGCCGTCCTCGTCTGGCTCAATGGTGACGCGAAATTTCACGCGGCAAAGTTTAGCAGTTGAGCATACTTCTGCAATGCAAGATCAACATCCATCGACAGTCACCATGGAATGACTCTGCGGTGGGCGTCCCCTTCTCGGGGACCTGCTTGGATGAACTTGGCTGGTCACAGATTACTCTCGGCGAGTGGTCAGATGCAATCGGGCGTCGTCCGGATGAGCTCGGCGAGTCCCAGAATGCGGTGTAACCTCGACTGGAAAACTGCGGCTGACACAGCCGCCCCTACAGGTGGTCTCGGAATGCGCTCTCAAGGCGTCGGAATTGCGACTGGTCCGGCACCGATGCTTGCTCGCTTCGGCCAGATGCGCTCTGCGGTCCGCGGATGCGCTCTCACTTTCGCGGGATGGCACCTGAGATCGACATTCCACCAAAGTTCGTTTTGGCGAGGCGCCGAGCAGAACACGCGCCCCCTTCGCCAACCGCCTTCACGTAAAGTTACGGCGTGTCGAGAGGCTAGGGCGAGCCAAGGAGGCGCGTGCGCGCTCCGGACAGTGAATTCGATCTCGCGTTGGCGGAATGGCATCTCGGGGCGTCTCATCCATCGTAATCCGCTTACGATACGGCAAGAAGTTCCACGTTTGGCGAGCTGCCAAACGCAACGGGCTGGCAGCCTTCCCCGATTTGGAAGCAGGGATGTCCTGTCTGCGGCTGACCCGCCTTTTGCTAAGGCTACGGTGCGGCAGGCACAGCCACCTCTATGCCGCTTCGCGGACGGACGAACGCAAGCGTTTGCGTTATGGGTTAATGGTTATCAGGCGACAATCAAGCGGGCTTCGTCCCGTGTGAGCGGGGCTACGGCGTGCCAAGGAGGTCCCACCTGCGCCGGGGCTGCGGCCGTCGCGGAGAGTTATGGCGTGACCAGCCTCCATCAGATTACGGCTCGGCAAGCAAGCCGGGACGATGGGCAGCCCGCCGCTATATAAAGTGGACGTGCTGACAATGTCGAAAGTATCGAGCATACTCCGCGAAATGCTTGATCCTTCTGCCGAGGAAATACGCGACTGGGGCAATTCCGTCATCCAACTGGTGACCGATTATCTCGGCGATCTCCGCAATCGGAGAGTGTATCGACAGATGTCGTCACGCGAGATTCGAGAAAAACTCGACGCCGCGCTTCCGACCAAGGGAAGCGATTTCGACGGCCTCCTGAAGGTGTTTCGTGAGACGATAATCCCCTTGAGCCGGCAGAACGGGCACCCGCGCATGTTTGGCTACGTACAATCACCTGGGACTCCGCTCGCGGCGTTCGCCGATCTGCTCGCCTCGACCTTGAACGCGAATCTTACGGCCTGGCGTTCGGCGCCGGCGCCGGTCGAACTCGAGCGCCTAACGATCGATTGGATCCGGCAGATTCTTGGATTTAATTCTGACGCCGGGGGACTACTTGTCAGCGGTGGATCGATGGCGAATCTCGCCGCGATCGCTGCGGCGCGGCAGGCGAAAGGTGACTCGTCAGGGCGCTTGCGCATCTATGCATCGAGCGAGTCGCATTTTTCCGTCGCCAAGGCGGCAGCGATTTTGGGAATCGGTCGGGAGAATGTGCGTTACGTTGTCGTGGACCAGCGCTTCAGAAGCAGCACGGACGATCTCGTCGCAAAAATTACTGCTGACCTGGAGGCGGGCTATGTTCCATTCTGCGTCGTTGCGAATGCCGGGACCGTGAACACGGGCGCCGTCGATCCTCTATCAGAGATTCGGGATGTTGCGGACCGCTTCCAACTTTGGATGCATGTGGACGCAAGTTATGGTGGCTTCGCTGTTCTCGCGAAATCGGCGAGTAAATTGTTCGCGGGCATTGAGCAGGCGGATTCTGTCGCGCTCGATCCTCACAAGTGGCTTTATCTCCCAGTGGACGTTGGGTGCGTGATCTACCGCGAGCCGCAGATCGCGCGAGCCGCTTTTGCTCAGGACGCCGAATATACTCGCATTATTGGGGAGGAGGCCGACGAGGCCTTCGCATTTTGGGATTACGGCCCGGAATTAACCCGGCGGTTCCGCGCTCTTAAAGTATGGATGTTGTTAAAGGGAGTCGGCTTGGAGTCATTGAGCCAGGCGATTGAAAGCAATCTTGCCTGTGCGCGCTACCTCGAGTCGATGGTCCAGGCCAGCGATGACTTTGAGATGGTGGCGCCGGTCGAGCTGTCGATCTTTTGCTTTCGTCATGTGCCGGTCCAGATCAGGAGCGAATCGCCCCAGACGATCGATGCCTTCAATGAACGTCTGCTGATCGCTCTGCAACGCGATGGCGGTTCGTATCTATCCAACACCACATTCGGCGGTCGCTTTGCTCTGCGCGGTTGCGTGTTGAATTATCGGACGACTTTGCCCGATATGGAGATCCTGCTCGATGATTTGCGTCGCATAGCAAAATCGTTACCGATTTCTGCCTAGGCGCAGAACTGCGATTGGTCACAGCCGGACGCTTGCTCCCTCTGGCCAGAAAACGAGAGGTCGGGCGCTGGAGAATTCATACATCGTAAGCTGCTTACGATGCTGGCTTTATCCTCAAGGGTGTGACTCCAGACGCGCTTTCTGTTTTGCTAACAGAATGTACTGCCCGCTCGAATCGGTGATAGATGCCTGAAACTTAAACCGTCTCTCGACTGGCTTCTTATCTTCGTGCCGCTTGCGATCCTTCTGCGTTTCTGGCCGGGAGGTATCAGTCCGACTGAGGTGTTTGCTTGCTCCGCTTTCGGCATCATTCCGGCGGCGGGCTAGATCGGGCGCGCCACGGAAGCGCGATGACCCGACAGTTCATATATCATAAGCGGCTTACGATGCGAGCGAATCTAAAACTATGGCGTGCCAGGGAGACGTGCGTGCCTACCCGGTCTTTTTGCGATAACGTGCTGACTTTTCCAGAACGACCGCAGCGGGCCTGGAGTTCCTCGTCAATGGAGCGGCGGATTTCGCTTGCGCAGCCGATCCTTTGGATTGCGGTGTGATCACGCGCGCTCTGCCTACATCGAAATAATCAAGGACATCTTCGCCTCGATCGAATTTCTCTTCGAGGTTCTCGGCTGTCGTTTTCTTATCCTGCGATTTTGGCATAGGTCTCGATCTCTGCTGCAGTGGATCGGCGCGCCAGGCGGTCACCTCGTACCATCGCATCTTTGGCGCCGAGCAAGATGTGTTTCGATTTCCAAAGCGCTTGCGCTTCAACGAAATCGACCCCGGGCTTCGCCTTGTTCGTTTCACTCTTTTGAGGATCGAATTCGAACTGCACGTTGTCGATTTACGAAAGCGTCGGCGCGTGCAGCAAGATGCGACGAATTCCCACACCCGCTCGCGGCGAAGGCATTCTCGAGCCCACGCCTGGCAGGTTCATCTATCGTAAGCCGCTTACGATGCTCTCAGAATTAAGCCTAAAGAACTGCGCAGATCGTCAATCGTCTTTGCATTCCAAATCGGTCGCTCGGCGCTACCGCGCTGGCGGCTGACACACCGCGCGGTCAAGGACCACAGTCGCGTCGATCATCTGTCATAAGCTGCTTATCATAAATGGCAGATGGGAACCTGTGCCACCTGTCTCTGGCGCGAATCGTTTGTAGCGGAACAATCTTTACGATCAGCTGAGTTCCCAAACCGGGTTCTGAAATTGGGATAGGTCATTGCTGCCAAGTATCGTAAGCCCGTTTACGATGATGTTAGCGTAGCGATGATGCAAGGTGTAGCACTCCGACAACGGCATGGCCGAAAGCATCGAAATTGGATCTGGCAGCAGATTGCGGTGAAACAGTCCATCATCCACCGCTTCCCACGGATCCGAAGATCACCTTGGGATTGCTTATTGGATCTTAAGGAACTTGCGCAACTGTGGATCCCGTGGTGGCCACGGATCGCCGGATTTTAACGTAGCACGTTTCAGTTCGCGAATTGCGACCATCCATTTCGCATGGGGACGCGTTAACTCGCGTCGGCTTGCTTTGCCGCCGCGGGAACCGATTCGGGCGAGATATTCCCGGACGGACGATTTCGGTTCGATCATTCGCGAGTCAAACCTGTATCATGAGCAGCTTACGATGCAACATTTGTCATGCGAGATTGGACGTACGCGTTCGTGGATGATGTTTTGTGGGCGCGGCTCATTGACGCATTCGGTGGGCGTCGCTGGTTGCCGAACCCGAACCTGGAGCATGGAGCTCGGAGCTTGGAGCCACGAGCTTGGAGCCAGGAGTGGGAGGAGAAGACAAGGCTCAGCTTGCCAAGCCGTAGCCTCCCGACGCGCCGTAGCGTTATGCGAAGGCTGGTGGTCGGCGATTAGGACACAACGCCCAACGCCCAATGCAGAGATCAGAGTGGCACTCTTGCTCCTGCTCGATGGTGGCTGATTGATGCAAGGGATGAGCCGCATTCCGCACTTCCCAAGCTCCCTCGACGGCCAACGATCAGAAATCAGAGGTCCGAGGAAAGAAGCTGTTAGCGATTGATCAACCAATTCCGTAAGGAGTGCGGCTCCCACGGAGCTTTACGCTCTCAACTCTCAGCTATTCAGTATCAACAGGTCTTGAGATGCGGCACACCTGTCTCACATTCGTTGAACATGAATGGCTCGCGACTATTGCCCGCGGTTGTTCTCGCGACGTTTTGCCTGAGCTCCGCTGCCCAAACAACGCCGCTGGAAGGCGTTCGCGTAAACCGTGTCGAGCTGCATTATCTGGCGCGCGGACACGGTGGGTCGCTGGCGTTCGTTCACGGTGGCCTGGACGATTACCGAATGTGGGAACCGGAAATCGAGCCGTTCGCACAACAGTAAATCCCAAGTGGTCGATTACAGCCGGCGCTATAGTTTTCCAAATCAGAACGCGCCGCCGGTTGCTGACTACTCCGCGATTACCAACTCCGAGGATTTGGCAGCGTTGATCCAAAAGCTTCAACTTGGACCAAGCCATATTATTGCCCATTCCTACGGAGGATACGCGGCTTTGTTCGTGACGGTGCGACATCCTGAACTGGTGCGATCGCTGGTGTTGGCGGAGCTGGCGATATTATTCTGGGCGAAGGAAAATCCGAATCGCGTCCGCTTTTGAGCAGATGGAAAAGTTGCGGCGTCCAGCTCGCGAGGCTCTCATGCGCGGCACTGACGAGGACGCGCTGCGTATAACGCTCCAGTACCTCGAAGGCACAGGCGCTTACGATCGGCTGCCGGAACCGGCTCAAAAACAGCTCTTGGACGATTTGCCGGAATGGCGCGCGCTGACGACGTCGCGAGACGCGTTTCTGCTGCTTCGGCCGGATGAGGTAGCCAGGATCGATAAGCCGGTGCTGCTTCTAACCGGAGCGAATACTCTGAAGATTTTTGCATTTATCGACGACGAACTACAGTCGCGTATTACCGAAGGCGCGACACGTGGTCATCGCGCAGGCGAAACACAAGATGTGGGCCGACAACGAGGAAGCATGTCGGCGCGCTACGCTCGAGTTCCTGATGCAGCAACGCCATGTAGAGGCAGGCAGCAAACGCTGAACGCCCAACCCACCTTGGCCAAGGCTACTGCCGACGTCGGCGCGGTGAGCTGTAGCAACCCTGTATCGTAAGCCGCTTACGATACAGCGAGAAATTAACGTTTTGCGGGGTGCCAAACGCAACAGGCCAACAGCTTATGCTCCCCCAAGCACAGCGGCGGCAAAGCTCAAGTTTGCCGCAGCTACCCTTGCTGAATCAAAACGATGCGATTGACCGCGGGATGTTTTCCAGCAGTCGATTCAATACGGACGCGGGCTCCGGTGCGGATGGTGCTTGGGTCGATTTTCTTACCCGCTGCATCAACGTATTGAACGTCTTTGGACAGAGCGTAATTGACCGGCCGGCTGCTGGGCGTGGCGCTGACCGTGATCCTGCTACCAGGGATAAGTGCGTTCATCACCATGACTGGAGCACCCGGCGCGGCCGTCTGAGCGGTGTTTCCTTTGGCTGACCGATCTGAGCCGGCCTGGCTGACGTTTGTCAGCGCGAGCGGTGCGATTAGCATACAAGCAAGAACGATTGTTTTCGATGTCATATCGGGAATCCGTAACAGGATCCTTCGTGCGAGTCCAGAATCAATCCGCGGCCGGGTGCCGAGGGGAATCGGTGATAAGAAGTCAGTTGAGAGTTGAGAGCGGTAAATCAGGCATGACGACGAACGCAAGCGTTCGCGTTATCGGTTATTGGTTATCAGATTCAGCCGGCGCAGTCAGAACATGGGTAACGCTTTTGGTTCAAAACATCGGTAACACTCTTCTGGTGTTTATATTGTCATTTCTGTTCTGTCTGTGATTTTTTTCGGGACGATATCGGCCCGAAAA
>JACXTT010004689.1_pt1 | contig 20218 bp, 14 predicted proteins | sample 9270951 | NCBI WGS metagenome assembly JACXTT01 (sample SAMN15532306, study PRJNA645909) | rock metagenome | isolation source: weathered quartz diorite | place: Puerto Rico | collected 2017-06-21
ATGAACCCGGATACGCGTACCGTGCTCCTCGTGTCGATCGAGAACGCGGCGGATGCGGACCGGACGTTCTCCATACTCATGGGGGACGAGGTGGAGCCGAGGCGCGACTTTATCGAGAAGAACGCAAAGTACGTGAGAAACCTTGACGTGTAAGCTTGGATAACCAGCTGGCGTGGGCCGGCATATGTCTTCTACTGGCGGGATGCGGACGGGGCAGCGACGCCCCTCTCGAGGATCTTGGCCTGAAGGGATGGTCGGTAGACAGAATAAGCATCAGCAATCTTAGCAGCAAGAAAACGATTGAGCTCGACAACTACCGCGAAATGGCGTTCTTCCTCCGGCAGATAAGGCTTTGTTCGCCCCGCGGCGAAGAGAACGTCACGAGCGAATTCGATCTCAGGGTGTACAGAAAGAAGCCCGGGGTCGATCTTTTTTCTGGTAAGGCAGGACCGCCGGAGCTTTTCGAGGATGACCTGCGCATGGGCAGAGAGTGCATAGGTCCCATGGTCCCGGCTTCGGTGGTGGCAACACGGTGGTATTTTGAAAACGATTCACTCTATACGTTTATCAAGAGCAAGTTTTAGCATCTGACGAAGAATTCAAAGTGATCAGAACATCAGGGGAATGAGTGGCCGGGGTTAATGAAAAAGTAGTTCCAGTCGATATCGAAGAAGAAATGAAGGGCTCGTACATCGATTATGCGATGAGCGTAATCGTTGCGCGGGCGCTCCCCGATGTGCGCGACGGATTGAAGCCGGTTCACCGGCGCGTTCTTTTTGGCATGCAGGAGCTGGGCCTCGCAAGCAACAGGGCCTATAAGAAGGCCGCCCGCATCGTGGGCGAGGTTTTGGGAAAATATCACCCCCACGGCGACACGGCGGTCTACGACACGATGGTAAGAATGGCACAGCCATTCTCGCTCCGCTACCCGCTGGTCGACGGGCAGGGGAATTTCGGTTCGGTCGACGGCGATGCGCCCGCGGCGATGCGTTACACCGAGGCGCGCCTCTCGAGAATCGCCGAAGAAATGCTCCGGGATCTCGAGAAGAACACGGTCGACTTTGTCCCGAATTTCGACGATTCGCTCAAGGAACCGACAGTCCTTCCCGCCCTGATCCCGAACCTCCTGGTGAACGGGACCTCGGGCATTGCCGTCGGCATGACTACGAACGTCCCCCCGCACAACCTCACCGAAGTTGTCGACGGATGCGTTGCCGTGATCGACAATCCCGATCTTCCGGATGAAAAGCTGTTAAAGATCGTGAAAGCGCCCGATTTTCCCACCGGCGGAATAATCTACGGGTACCAGGGAGTCAAGGAGGCGTACAAGACCGGGCGGGGGAGAATCATTGTTCGCGCCAAGGCCTCCATCGAGACCGGGCGCGCCGACCGCCAGTCGATCGTTGTAACCGAGATTCCCTATCAAGTCAATAAGTCGAGCCTCATCGAGAAGATCGCCGACCTGGCTCGCGAGAAGAAGATCGACGACATCTCCGACATCCGCGACGAGTCTGATCGTGACGGACTCCGGGTGGTCATCGAGCTCAAGCGCGACGCCAATGCGCCCGTTGTGCTCAACAACCTCTACAAGCACACGCAGATGCAGACGACCTACGGGGTCATCATGCTCGCTCTTGTGGACGGCAGGCCGGCGCTGCTCAAACTCAGGGAGATCATCGATCATTTCATCAAGCACCGCAATACGATCATCGTCCGGCGGGCGAAGTACGAACTGAGCGAAGCCGAGAAACGGGCCCACATTCTCGAGGGATACATCATCGCCCTCGACAATATCGATGAGATCATCAAGCTCATTAAGAAATCGAAGGATGTGCCGGCGGCCCAGGAAGGGCTGATGAAGCGGTTCAAGTTATCGGAGATCCAGGCGAAAGCGATCCTCGACATGCGCCTGCAGAAACTCACGGGGCTCGAGCGGAAGAAGGTCGAAGACGAGTACAAAGAAACGATCAAGCTGATCGAGCGGCTCAAGGCGATCCTGGCCAGCAAGAAGCTCCAGATGCAAATGATCAAGGAAGAGCTCCTCGAGATCAGGAAGAAATACGGCGACGAGCGGCGCACGGAAATCGTTTACAAGGCCGAGGAATTCAGCGTCGAGGACATGATTGCCGAGGAGAACGTGGTCATCACCATCAGCCACGGCGGCTTCATCAAGCGGTTCCCGGTCTCCGGGTACAGGAGACAGGGCCGCGGAGGAAGAGGGGTGACTGGCGCGACGACGAAGGAAGACGATTTCATCGAACACCTCTTCATCGCCTCCACGCACAATTATATCCTCTTCTTCACGGATAAGGGCCGATGCTACTGGCTGAAGGTGCACGAGATTCCCGAGGCAGGGCGCGCCTCGCGCGGGAAGTCGATCGTCAATCTCGTTTCGAAGCAGAACGACGAAACCATCGCGGCATTTGTCCCCGTGCAGGAATTCGACGACAAGCATTTCGTGGCGATGGTGACGGTACACGGAGTCATCAAGAAGACCGCGCTCTCCGAGTTCGGAAACGTTCGCCGGACCGGGATCGCGGCTATCAGCATGCGGAAGGATGACACCGTAAAGGACGTGAAACTGACCGACGGGACCGAGGACATCATCATCGGCACTCACGATGGGATGGCGATCCGCTTCTCCGAGAAGGACGCGAGGCCGATGGGCCGGAGCGCATCCGGCGTACGCGCGGTCACTCTCAACAAGGGAGACAGGGTTGTCGGCGCGGTCGCCCTCAAGCGAAGGAAGACTTCAATTCTTGTCGTCGCTCAGAACGGATTCGGGAAACGCAGCGAGCTGGATGAGTACCCCATACGGCATCGCGGTGGAAAGGGCGTCATCACGCTACGCGTTACGGACAAGACAGGAAAGATGGTCGGGATCAAAGAGGTGCTCGATAACGACGACATCGTCGTGATGACCGCCAAGGGCGTCATCATACGCCAGCCTGCAAGGGAGATCCGAATGGCCGGACGCATCACCCAGGGCGTCAGACTCATACGCCTCGAGTCGGGTGATCAGGTTGCAGATCTTGCTGCGGTTCCTACGGAGGAGGCGAAAGAGGAATCGGAGGGAGCTGCTCCGGCAGCGCCGCCAGCTGAGACCAAATCAGCCGAACCGGTTGCCGAGAAACCCGCCGGAGCAAAGAAGAAAGCAACAGAACCGAAGGGAGTCAAAGCGGAGGCAAAACCAAAAGCGGGATCCAAGCGAGGCGGTAAGAAGAGCCGGTAGGCCCGGCTGGTGTCACGGTCCGGACCGTGACACCAGGTCGAAAAAGTCGAAACCGAGTCACAAGGGAGCAGGAAAGAAAGGCCGGTAGGCGAGATTGGTAGGCGCCGGCTTTAGCCGGCGTCCGCATTTCGAGAGTCATGCGCAATCGAAGAGTCACTTTGACAAGGTCTTTTGCAGTACATCGACTCTAACCGGGAAGGAGAACGGAATTGACTGCAAAGATCAAAATGCTCTCACTTGTCCATTTGCCTCTGGTCTTATTTTGCAGCTTGTCTCTGTTTCTATTCACGACCTGCAACGATGGTACCTCACTTATGAACGGTCCTGGGAAACCGGACCCGGGAGATCAATTCGTAACATTTCCTGTTCTCAGGAATTACAGCTCGATTCCGAATCCCCTGGACCGGTGGAGAGCCTATCACCTAACCGACTATGTGATCGAGCAGGTGAGCGCAGGGGGGTGGGTGCCATCTGATACCGTTCGGATTTACGTCCTTGCTGGTCTGAAGGCTCTTGTCGTGCGAGAATCGGACAAGGACACGATGCCCCGAAACTACCCGTTTTACATGACGGCTGATGACTTGTTTTCTCGGGTGGAGGGGGTCGGCTCGCGCCTCCTGCCCGGCGATTCCCTTTTTGTCGAGTACGACTCCCGCTTCGGATATCCGTCTAAGATCTCCTTCTTTACCTCCCGCATCACAGACGCGGACATGAGTATATACACATGGAATATTAGACAGATCGTTAATCCGTACACACCGGCGCCCAACGCCCAAGGTGAGTAGGCGTGACTATATCGCCCAGCACTTTTGCTTCGCACTCTGAATCGGTAGATTCTAAGCTTGCAAAAGGGGTGCGGTGTTTTGCAACATGGTAACGCCCCCTAAAGGGGGCGCCTACAAGTTGACCGTGATTGTTCCGATGGCCCTCCTCTTCAACAGCGACCCTCCAAAAATCTCGTAGTGTTCCCTGTCGAGGAGGTTCGACACATCTACACCGAGCGTGAGGTTCTGGGTCAACTTGTACCTCCCGGTAAGATTCACGATCGTGTACGAAAGTATTCTCCCCTGAAAGATTCCCGCAGACCAATCGTACGAAGGAACATACTTCAGAGAAAGCCCCGCCTGTAAACCATTCCGGTGCTTGTATGAAACCGCTCCGTTGAGCTTGTGCTGAGGAGTATTCGGCAACAGCGGACTATTCGTGCTCTGCTCATCGATGGTAAAGTCAAAGAAGGAGTAGTTCCCCGAAAGAGTCCAATCCTCGGACAACCCATAATTCAACCCAACCTCAAACCCTGATTCCGTCACCTTCCCGGCGTTGCCGTACGACCAAACCGACCGGAGTTTTCCGCCGATATTCTCCTGTCCGTGGTATGCGGGGTTTGCTCCGGGCGTGAGATCGGTGATGAAGTCGCTGAGCCGGTCGTAATATGCGTCAACCGTCGCGTCAAGTGCATTGCCAAACAGGCCTCTGTAACCGAACTCAAACCCGTTGATCTTTTCCACTTCCAGATCGCTGTTTCCGAGGTAGGCGAGCGGCTGGGACGGATGGAGGACGTAGAGAAAAAGCTCCGCGTAGTTCGGCGACTGGAACGCGCGGTTATACGTGACGCGAAAATTGTGGTCATGGAGCGGCGACCAGACCAGTGCGACCTTTGGAGAGAACTGGCCCGAGTACAGGGTGCTTCTGTCCCAGCGAGTTGCTCCAAGGATTTTCCATTGCTCTGAGAACCTGTACTCCATCTGCCCGAAGAGGCCGGTCATGTTATCCTCGTGCTCGGCAAGCATCAGCGTACCGCGCGTGTCGACGCTTTGATACCTGTACGAGATTCCTGTAGTTACCAGGGCATGCTCGCCCAGCGGTGCGAAGTGATATTGATAGTCTCCCTGCAGCGCTAGCGAGTGCTCCTCCAGAGGGAGACCCGTCGAGAGAGAGTACTGGGGTTCGCGCGAGTCCCGACCGGTCGCCCAGAATTGTGCGATCGAATGTTCGTCCGAGTAATGCAGGCGGCCCCACGGTTTCCAGGCACGTGTTACCTGGACTCTTCCGATCCCGGTGACGAAGACTTCATTCTCAACCTGCGCAAGGCCGGCTTCCGCGGCGGCCGTGGTCTTCGTGTCGATCTCGTAGTCCGCGCGCGCAGACCCGTACGTTGATGTGACGGGATTCGTATTCAGCGCCTTCACTTCCAGATTGATAAAAGGGTTGAATCCCGCGTACTCGAACGGACGTGCCTGCGATGTGTCGCGTGGAACGCTCCACGTATCCCCTTGCGAGCGGCCGAGATTCATCTTGTAACTCCATCTTCCTGAGATGCCCGCATGCTGGATGTCTGTGCGGAATGTGTTTTTTTCGCCCGCCGCAAGCGAGAGTTTGGTGCCGGATACTTCTTTCGGCGCCGGCGTGATAATATTGAGGACTCCGTTGAATGCGTTCGCGCCGTAGAGGGCGGAACCGGGGCCCCGGACGAGCTCGAGGCGGCCCAGGTCCTCGACGGGAACTGTCAATCCGTTCCATTCCTGTGAGCCGAGGAAGACGACCGAGAGATCTCTCCCGTCAAGGAGAACGAGGAGCCGGCGTGTGAGCGAACTGTTGAATCCCCGGGTATTGATATTGAAATCGAAGAGCCCGTTCTGAGCGAGATCGACACCGGGGAGGTGCTCAAGGAGCTTTGGCACCTGGCCCTGGCCTGAGTTAAGCTGGAGGTCGCCGGCCTCGATCGTTGAGACCGCCGCAGGGGCCTCGGCGATGCGCTCGCGCCTGAATGAAGCGCCATAGACGACCACCTCGCCGACCTGAACGGCGGCCTCCTTCATTCGGAGGGCGACATAGGAAGTATCGTTCGTTTTGCCAATCAACCCAAGAAACTCCTCGGTCTGATACCCGATCGCCATCACGGTGAACGTGTACTGTCCCAGGGGAATATGTGAGATCAGAAACTTTCCCTCCGCATCCGTTGCGGCGCCAAGCGTCGTGCCGTTGATAAGAACATCCGCATCTGCGACCGGATCGCCCGATGCATCGCTCACGACAGTCCCGCTCATGGTTCCTGTCGGTTGGGCAACGAGAGATATATTACAAAAGAGGAGCGGGAGTGAAGCAAGTATGCACAGAAGGGGTACGGAGGTTCGTATCCCGGGAGGGATTATCACGGCAGGCTCGATGATACCTGCCCGTAGCCTGGTAATTCCAGCCGCAATTGCGCTAGAAATTCCTGCTCTTTAAGACGCGGAAGAAGCCGTAGTTTTCCGTATCGCCGGCGACATTCACCTGTACGGGGCCGACATCGGCGGCAAGCCAGAGTATCGCGGTGGTTGCGTCGTCCTGCACGACAATTCCGCCGGCGGTTATCTTTCGCCACGTGCGCACTTTGTATGCTTTCGGATAAACTGTGTGCGCCGAGGAACTGTCTGTGATAGAAACCTGCCCGAGTATCTCTCCGAAGATCTGAAGGCGGACGGGGGCGGAGCCTACTCCGGGAATGTTTCCGGTTACAGTGGTATCGAAGGCAGTCCACGCCGTGGCGAGCCCCTGGCTCGGCCGGGCGAGGCCGATCCAAACGGCGGTGTCGGTGAACGATACGTGGAAAAACCGATAGAACGGGCCGAGCGTCTGACGAAACGATAGATCGCCGTTGGAGGTATCCTTCTTGATCTGAAAATATCGCACAGAAGTGTAACCGAAAACAGTGGTTGAATCCTGAATCAGCCAGGTGCCCGAAGGCCCGGGGAGGACATTCCAGACGCCGATGTATGATGCGGCCGAACCACTGACAGCCGAATCGACTGAGCCGACTGCGACAAGATATCCAGAGAATTCAAATCTGCGGCCGGCGACAAGCGGGAAGAGATCGTCGGTAATCGGCGTGATGACCGGCGGGCCCGTGGATGTGTCGTTGCTTTTGCAGCTGACCGCGAGGATGATCGGAAGCAGTGCGGCCGCGATCAGGAAAAAGTATCCGATCTTCTGGGAGATTGTCATTGGACCCCTCGGGATGTGAACGACGGATTAAGATATAGAAGAAGTCACATAATTTCAAATGCCCGGGGCGCGGTGAGTTCATTGCATTTCAGGGCCCTTCTTTGTAAATTCGGGCAGATTTTTCTAAAAAGCACCCCCCAAAGAGGATCTGATGGAGTCCCTCGTTCTCGACGGGAACACCCTCACCGTCGAAGATGCTTATCGCTGTTCCAAGAATGTTTCGCGAATCTCCTTCTCACGGGCTTCGCGGCGGCGCATGCTCGCGTCTCGCAAGCTTGTCGAAGACTGGGTCCGGCGCGGCGAAACTATTTATGGCGTGACCACGGGGTTCGGCGAACTGAGCAACGTCCGCATCAGCCCGGCGCATATCGAGGAGCTTCAAACCAACCTGATCGTGAGCCACTCTGCCGGAGCCGGCGAGCCCCTGCCGTATGAAGTGGCGAGGGCGATGACCATCCTCCGTTTAAATGCCCTTGCGAAGGGTTATTCCGGCGTCCGGCTTGAAACGGTGGAGTTCTTCCGCAAAGTCTTTAACGCCGGAGTGATCCCGATTATTCCGTCGAAGGGATCTGTCGGATCGAGCGGCGATCTGGCGCCCCTTGCACACCTGGTGTTGACCATGCTCGGACGGGGGAAGGTATGGTACAAAGAGTCAGTGATGGATTCATCGCTGGCACTGCGCCGCATCGGCTTGAAGCCCCTGCGGCTTGGAGCAAAAGAGGGGCTTGCGCTCGTCAACGGGACCCAGATGATGGCGGCGTATGGAGTGCATGCGGTTCATGAAGCCCGCGCGTTGTGCAAGGTGGCAGACATCGCCGGCGCGATGAGCGTGGAAGCCTTGAAGGGAACGGACACCGCGTTCGATCCACGGATCCACAAACTGCGCCCATTCAAAGGGCAGGCAGCGAGCGCCGCAAATTTACGCCGGCTCATGAGAAAAAGCCAGATCAGGGAGTCGCACAGGCACAACGATCCACGGGTACAGGATGCGTACTCGATCCGGTGCATGCCCCAGGTGCACGGCGCTTCGCGCGATGCGGTTCAGTACGCCTATGATGTCGTCTCGACGGAGATTAACTCGGCAACCGATAACCCCCTCATCTTTCCGGAGGACAGGAAGCATCTCGAGGGGGGGAATTTTCACGGCCAACCGCTCGCGCTTGCCCTGGATTTTCTCGCGATCGCGCTCGCCGAGCTCGCAAGCATATCGGAGCGCCGCATCGAGCGGATGGTGAACGGCTCGTTAAGCGGACTTCCAAGGTTCCTGAGCGAAAACGGCGGACTTCACTCGGGAATGATGATCGCTCAATATACCGCGGCGTCGATGGTTTCCGAAAACAAGGTCCTCGCACACCCCGCGAGCGTCGATTCGATCCCGACCTCGGCAAATCAGGAAGACCACAACAGCATGGGATCGATCAGCGCGCAGAAGGCATGGCAGGTGCTTCGCAACACTGAGACAGTCCTTGCCATCGAACTGATGGTCGCCGCGCAGGGGGTCGATTTTTCAAGCGCCAACCCGTCGTCGAGGGATGTCATGTCGCCCGGCGAAGGAGTCGCGGCCGCGCATGCGACGATCCGTAAGGAGATCCGGCATCTTGGGGGGGACCGGCCGCTCTACGATGATATTCAGACCGCCCTGAGGTGTGTAAAGGACGGCCGGATTCTGCGCGCCGTCGAGCGAGCGGTAGGACAGCTACAATAATATACCCCTTCTTATGAAGCTCTCGGAAAAACTCATCCGTTCTTTGCCCAAAGCCCTGCTCCACGACCACCTCGATGGGGGATTGCGCCCGAAGACGATCATCGAACTCGCAAAGGACATGGGCTACGACAAGCTCCCCACAACCGACCCTGGCGAACTGGCGGAGTGGTTTCACCGCGGCGCGCAGCGGGGGAGCCTCCCGCTCTATCTCGAGGGCTTCGTCCACACCACGGGGGTCATGCAGACCGACGAAGGGCTCGAGCGCGTCGCGTACGAGATGATGGAAGACATGCACAACGACGGCGTGGTCTATGTCGAGACGCGATTTGCTCCGGTCTTTCACACCGAGCGCGGGCTGCACTGGGAAGAAATTGTGACCGCTGTCCTGCGGGGACTCGAGAAGGGGAAAAAAGATTTCGGCGTCGAGTACGGACTGATCATCTGCGCGATGCGCGACATGACTCTCTCACAGGAGATGGCCGAACTGGCGATCGATTTCCGGGAGAGAAATGTCGTCGGTTTCGACCTCGCGGGCGAGGAGGGAGGCTACCCTCCGAAGAAACATGTCGACGCGTTTCATTACATCCAGAGGGAAAATTTCAACATCACGATTCACGCGGGAGAAGCCTTCGGCAAAGAATCGATCTGGCAGGCAATCCAGTGGTGCGGCGCCCACCGGATCGGGCACGCCACGCGCCTTGTCGAAGACATGTCTATCTCAGACGACGACCCAACCGAAGTGGAAAACATGGGGTATCTGGCTCAGTATGTGCTGGACAAGCGCATCCCCCTCGAGCTTTGCCTCACGAGCAACGTGGATACCGGAGCCGTGAAGAGCGTGGAGGAGCATCCCTTCGGAATCTATCATCGCTACAAGTTCCGGGTCACGCTCAACACAGACGACCGGCTGATGAGCAATACAAACCTCACCCGGGAGTACAAATTGGCCGCAGACGCGTTTAAACTCAATCTTCACGACCTTGAGAAGCTGTCGCTAAACGCAATGAAGAGCGCCTTTGTTCCTTATAAGAAGAGAATCGACCTCATTTACAATGTCATCAAACCCGGGTTTCAGCGGGCCAGGAAGGCCGCAAAGTAACGCCGCACAGCGGCCGGGACGCAGAGTAACGATCCGTTGTATATGGGCCATCACAGCTGCCGCGCCGCTCTTCAGTCTGTTTGAACCTGGGTGCAGGGCCCTGTCCCCTCCGGCCAGCTATTCCTACCGCGCGATCAATAACGACTGCAACTGCCTCGAGTACCGGGTAGCAGACCGCCCTGCGAAGGTTGACTACCTCTTCCGCGCCCGGTATACCATGGAGGAGGGAATCGTCACGCACGTCGAGATCGAACTGACGAACAATAACCGCGACTCGCTCCTTCTCGGCCGCGGTTACATTAAGGTCACATCCAACAATGTCGCCTACCAGTACAACGACAGATTCCTGCCGTTGCCCGAGATGATCATTCCTCCCTACCAACACGATGTCGTCAAGCTCGTCGGACGCGAAGTCGGCGGAAAGGAAGATTGGAACAAGATCGCCGGCGAACAGCTCCGGGTCACCATCAAGGGAATTCACGCGGGAGATCGCGAGCTTGCGTCGCAGACTGCAACCTTCATTCCCGAAAACCCGAAGCTGAGAGGGTACTGAGTCCCGCATCAGGCGTTGTTATTCAAGCCCTAAATTGCTATATTTTTTCATGCGGGCCACTCAGGAGAAGCATGTGGGGAAGATGCGTATGAGGACCGTGGTCGCGGCATTCGCTGCGCTGATCATCGCCGGCTGCAGCGGGTCGGGCAATATGGCGCAGCAGGAAAAACCCGCAGGCACCCTCCCTCTCAAAAGCCACACCGACGACGAACTCGCCCTGCGCCGCTTCATCGAAGGATCGCTTCTCGACCAGACCGGCAAGTACGCGGAGGCGATACTCCAGTACCAGGAGGCGCTCCACGAGAAGCAGGACCCCGCCATCTATCACGCCATCGCCAAAGATTATTCCATTCTTGACAACCATACGCGCGCGATAGAAGCGGGCCGCGAAGCGGTTCGCCTCGCACCGAAGAACCGGACCTATCATGAAACCCTCGCCAACGTTTACGTCAACGCCCTCGACCTCGACGGGGCGATCAAGGAGTACGAGGAGGTCATCAGACTCGACTCATCCTACCTCGAGGCATGGCTCAGTCTGGGAAGGCTTCTCCAGGTCCAGAAACCCGAGAAAGCGATAAAGACCTACCGGGAGGTGATCGACCGCTTCGGTCCCGATAACGACGCCTACTTCCAGATGAGCCAGATTTACGGCTCGATGAGGGATTTCCGCCGGCAAGCGGAGGCGTACAAAGGGATGCTCTCGATTGATCCTGCAAATTTCGAGGTGAAGAAGGCCCTGGGCGACGCCTACCTACGCAGCGACAGCGTGGACGCGGCGCTCCGGATCTATAGCGAGCTTGTCGAGGCCCATCCCGAGGACCTCGACGTCCGCGCCGCGATCGCGCACGGATATCTGACGAAGCAGGATTACGACGCCGCGGCCAAGCAGTTCGAGGAAGTCCTCCGCAAGGATTCCCTCACAGTAGACGACCAGATCAAGTTCGGCACGGTCTTTCTCAACTTCATCCAGAAGGACTCGGGCGTAGCCCCATACGCGATCAAGCTCTTCAACCGGATCCGGAACTCCCACCCGGACGATTGGCGCCCGTACTGGTACCTTGGCATGATCGAAAATATTTCGAAGGACGACTCCGCGGCGCTTCTGCACTTTAAGAAGGTGAAGGATCTCGCCGGGTGGAATGCCGACGGATGGGTGGGCATCGCCTCCATCTATTACGACAGGGGCCAGTTCGACGATGCAATTCAGGTCCTCAATGAGGCGAAGAAGTCCGTTCCCGAAGAGTTTCGGATTCATTTCCTTCTCGGGGTTTCGTATCAGAGAAAGCGCGAACTGCCGGAGGCCGCGGCGTCGCTCGAAAAGGCGGTCCAGCTCGACGGGAAGAGAGTCGACGCATTGAGCGCACTGGCCCTTGTGTACGACGAGATGAAGCGGCCGGAAGAATCGGACAGCATCTACGAACGCGCGCTTCGGATCGATCCGAAGAACCATCTCCTCCTGAACAATTACGCCTACAGTCTCTGCGAGCGGGGGCTTCAGCTGCAAAGATCTCTGAAGATGTCGAAGGAAGCGGTCGAGCAGCAGCCGGTCAATCAATCGTACCTCGACACCTACGGCTGGATCTATTACCGGATGCAGCAGTACGATGAGGCGGAGAGGTATATCCGCAAGGCGGTCGAGCTCGGCAGCACAAGCGCGGTTATTCTCGAACACCTCGGCGACGTCTACTTCAAGGAGTCGAAGAAGGAGAAAGCGCTGGAGTACTGGCAGAAGGCGCTGCTGATCGACGCAACGAACACCGCGCTCAAGGAGAAGATTCAACGGGGGAGTCTGTGAGATGCCGGCGCCGGGACATTATTCCTGCCCTTCTGCTCGCGGTTCTCTCCGGCTGCGGACCATCGACAAAGAGTGTCAGGGAGGCCCCCCTCCCGGTCGGGGAGGTTTTGCGCCGGGTCCGTGAGCGGAACGAAAAAGTGAGGACGCTCAAAGGAGACGGCACAATCACCATCGAATCGCCCGAGGGATCCACCTCGGGTTTTTTCACCGCGCGCCTGAAGAAGCCCGATTCCCTTCTGGTGGAGTTCAAAGGACCCTTCGGGATCCACGTGGGAACGCTCATGCTCTCGCGCGGGCAATTCACGTTCTTCAATAAGATGGAAAACAGGGCGATCGTCGGGGCACCCGACGGGAGGACCCTGCAATCGATGTTCCGATTGAAGATGGAATTCGATGAAGTTCTGAACGTGTTCACGGGCGAATTCCCCGGCGCCGGGGCGGGGGACTCTCTCATGGCATTCTCCACATATGACGGGCGTTATGATATCAGCTACACGAGTGGCGAAACCGTCAAGGAGTACAATGTCGACGGGGAAGCATTTGTCGTAAGGGGGTATAAGGTCGTCGACACATCCGGGACTCCGACTCTCACCGCCGTAGCCGACAGAGTAGACGATTCACCGCCGGCGCCGGTGCCAAAGTTCCTCCGGGTGATCTTCCCCCGGGAACACCGGAGCATTACGATTGCGTATTCCGGCATCGAGCTCAACAGGCCGGTCGACTGCTCTCTTTCCCTCCCGGAACGCGTCGAGATCATCAACCGCTGATGAGCGCCCGCCCCCTCCCGGCGTTCTTCCTCATCCTTGCGTGCATCCTTGCTTCTCCTTCCTTCGCCCAGCGGAGCGAGCTAAAGCAAAAAAGATCCGACCTCGAGAAGCTGAGGAAAGAGATCGATCAGTACGAGCAGAAGATCAAGGAGAAGGAGCGCAAGGAGCACGCGACTCTTGAACTCCTCGATACGTACGACAGGCAGGCTACCCTCCTGCGGCGGCTGATCGCGAGGCTTCACGATGACGAGAAATCCCTCTCGCAGGATATCGACCGCGCCCGGTCTCAGATCGGAAACCTCAGCGACCGCGTCGGGTACCTGAAGGGAGAATACGCCCAATACGTGACAGCCGCCTACAAGTTCGGACGCCTGTACGATCTCGAACTCCTCCTCAGCTCCGGATCGCTTAATACCATGCTGATCAGGTCCGAGTATCTGAAGCGTTTCTCCGAGCAGAGGCGCGAAGACATCGACAGCATCTCCGACCGGAAGTCGGCTCTTGAGCTTCAACGGGCAAGATTGCAGGAACAGCTTTCTGCCCGCAAGCAATTGATTTCGGAGAAAGGGCGGGAAGAGGAGAAGCTTGCCGTGCGCGCCAGGAAGCGAAAAGTCCTCCTCGCGGAGATCAGGAAAGACAAGCGTAACTTCAGACGCGAGATCAATCGAAAGGTCGACGACGCGAAGAAACTGGAAAACCTGATCAGCGGACTGATCGAGAAAGAGCGGGCCCGCAAGGATAAGTCCCCCCGCGATGAAACTACTCCGCCGGGGCCCGGCACTGCCGCCCCGGGGACGGGATTCGACCTGAAGCGGGGCCGCCTCCCCTGGCCGGTTACGCAGGGTAGGATCGTGGGGCGGTTCGGCACGCAGGAGAACCCGGTGCTTCATACGGTAACCCAGAATACCGGGATCGACATCGGGGTCTCGGCCGGAACACCCGTTGCCGCCGTCGCCTCCGGAGAGGTTTCAACGATCTGGTGGCTCCCCTCATTTGGAAACCTCGTAATCCTGAATCACCGCAACGGATTCCGGAGCGTGTACTCTCACCTCTCGGAGATTTCTGTCGGCGAGGGAGACAACCTCAATGAAGGAGATCAGATCGGGAAGAGCGGCGAAGCCCTCTCGGGGCCGCTCCTGCATTTCGAGATCTGGAAGGACCGCGAGAAGCAGGACCCGCTCCAGTGGCTCAGGCCTCAGGGTTTGACCAGGCGGTGACCCTGCGCTATGATCCGGTCTAATCCGAAACGTCTTCTTCTGGGTTTCGGCGTTCTGGCCGCCGCAATCCTCCTCACGCACCTTCTCTCCGGCACATTCGGCGAGCTCGAGCGGAGCGTGACCTCCGCGAAATATCATGTCAGGGGTGAATCGCAGCTCGACTCCTCGATTGTGATCCTCTATCTTTCCGGAGACGACATCGCATCGCTCGGCGGCATCCCATTGAAGCGAAGTTACTATGCGCTCATCCTGGATGTCCTTCATCAGCTGGGCGCGAAGGCCGTGGGCGTCGACGTAGCGTTTACCGAGCCGGATCTGGAACACCCGGAATACGATGAGATTCTTGCCTCAGTCGTTCAGAAGTCGGGGAACGTAGTCGTTGGCGGTTATTTCCGCACTCTTCATGCGGGGGACTCAAAGGAATCGGATTCATCCGGCCTCCCCGCGGGGTTCACATACCGGTCCAACCTGCCCATGCCGTTCCCGCGGGGAGGACGACTCGAACGTCCATTCCCGCAACTTCTCAACAGCGCCGCGGGGTTCGGCCACACGACACTCTTTGAGCCGGGAGAGATTCCCCTCTTCGTACGGACGGGCGAAGGATTCGTTCCCGCGCTGTCGCTCGAGCTCCTGAGAGTTGCCCTCGGAGCCGGCAGATCCGACGTGACGATTGATGCCGGAGAAGCGGTGATTGGTTCCGGCAACTCCGCCGTGTCGATTCCTCTCTCCGGGACCGGAAGCATCATCCCGAACTTTGCAGGCGGGAACAACTCGCTCAATCTCATCTCGACGGTTGATTTTCTGAAGGCGTATGATGAGGGCGAGGGACACGGAACCGGCCATGAGGAGCTCGAGAGGGTGAAAGGGAAAATCGTTTTGCTCGGCATCATCGCGGGCGGAAGAAGCTCGTTTATCTCTACTCCCTTTTCTTCCCAATTCCCCTCGATCGGTCTTCATGCCACCGTCATTCACGATGCCCTGCACGGCTCGTTTCTTCGAACACTCCCGCACTGGCTGAGCTATCTTCTCGCCTTCATCATCGGCTGTGTGTGCATCCTGTTCATGCACATGGGCCGCCAACTCTATGGGATCCTCGGAGTAGTTTCCCTCCTCGTCCTCCTTGTCGCGGCGTCGCTCGTCGGATTTTCGGCAGGCTCATTGATTATCCCGATTGTGCCGTCACTGTTTTGTGCTCTCTGTGTAACGGCAGCCCTCGTCCTGTACCGCCACAAGCAGGTTGAGGATGAAAAAGCCCGGGTTGACCGGCTGCTGCATGACAAGGAATCCCGGCTGAAGGAACTTGAGCTGGAGCTCACCGGAGTGCGGCAGCGTCATGAAGAAACCCGCAGTGCGAATCTCGTTGCCGAGATCGATTCGTACCAGCGGGAAATCGCGAGACTCCGAACGCACGCCGGCGACCTCCAGCCGCACTCCGAACCTCCTGCGGCGGGGGAAGCTGCGCAGAACTTCGCAGGGATCGTTTACAATCCGGCGGGACCGATGGAGGAAATCATAATATTCCTCAAGAAGATCTCCGCCAACGATGCGAATGTGCTCGTCCTGGGAGAGAGCGGAACGGGTAAGGAGCTCGTGGCAAGGGCCATTCACGCACACTCACCGCGCTCAGAGAAGCCGTTCGTCGCGGTGAACTGCGGGGCGCTGACAGAGACCCTGCTGGAGAGCGAGCTCTTCGGTCACGAGCGGGGAGCGTTTACCGGCGCCCTCAAGGAGAGGCAGGGCCGCTTTGAGCTCGCGGACGGCGGAACGATCTTTCTCGACGAGATTGCCGAGACGAGCGAGGCGTTTCAGGTGAAACTCCTCCGGGTCCTCCAGGATGGCTCGTTCGAAAGAGTCGGAGGGACAAGGACAATGAAGGTGAACGTCCGCGTCATCGCGGCAACGAACCGGGACCTCCGCCGGGCCGTGTCCGACAAACATTTCAGGGAAGATCTCTATTATCGCCTCAACGTCTTTTCAATCAACCTTCCGCCGCTGAGAGAACGGGAAAAGGATATTCCCCTGCTGATCGGCTATTTCATGGAGCGGGAAGCCCCGGGAATGAATTGCAGCACCGTTGTGGTCGAAGTGCTTTGCCGGCACAAATGGAAAGGGAACGTCAGGGAGCTTCAAAGCGTGATCAAGCGGGCGGCGATTCTCGCGGCTTCCGAGAACCGTCAGATGATTCGCATAAAGGATCTGCCCGAGGAGATCGCATCGACCGCCGCTTCAGCCGTGGACATCGAACGACAGATCATCGATTCGCTTCGGGGAAAGCAGTTCTCAAGAAATGCCATATCCGAAACGGCTGATGAGCTGGGAGGATTCAACCGCGGTACGGTCACAGAATACCTGCGCGGCTTCTCATTCAAGACATTTGCGGAGCTGCGGTGGGATATTCCCGCGACGGTGGCGGCTATCTCAGCATCCGATGAGCCCGGCGTCCGAGGGCGCGTCGAGAAAAAGCTCATCGAGTACCTGGGAAATGCCGTGGATGCGGCCGACCGTTCCCTCTCGGCAGAGGCCATCATTGAGGCCTCCCGGTCGAAGTATAAGAACCTCCCTCAGAGATACCATCCCTTCCTTGACGAGATCCTCCGTGCATACTCGCGGGGGGAGTGGTCTGCCGGAACGGGCATTTCATCCCCGAATCAGACGCCAATCCGCCGGATCGGGGACGACCCGGCATAAGCGGGGAAAATTCCCGCACGATCCGGCTAGTTCATCCGGGTAAATCCGGCTGCAATTCCGCATTTTCCTTCCAAATTCGCCTCCATCCTCCATACGAGGCCTCTGGCACGATGGTTGATGTTGAACTGTCCCAGAAGATGCCCGCCACAATAGGGAAGTGGCAGCATCTGATGGATGGTAGATCTTGTCCCGCTGCTCTTGTTGTATCCATAATCACGTGCGGGCGTGTGGGAAAGAGCGGCGGGACAATTAATAAGACCGCACAGAGGTCACTCATATTAGAGGAGATACGGTTATGAAGTTACTCCATCTTTCCATGCTGCTGATGGCCCTGGCGATCGGGCTGGCCGGTTGCGCAAAGGAAAACGTGGTCGGCCCCCCGACGCTCACTGATCAGGCGGCGCTTCAGGCTGAGGTGACCACGATCGATTCGGTCGCGCAGTTTTCCACATCGGATGAATTGACCATCGATGATAACGGGTTAAGGAATCCGGAGTATGACGGCCTGGCGAAGATCGACGCCGCCGAGCTTTCACATCTGGGGAGGATCTTCGGAGATTCACTGTACCCCGTCCGATGGGGGCGTCATATTTTCTGGAACCAGGTAACCCGGCACTATGATGTCACGATCGCGCCAGGTGACTCAAGCGCTCTCGTCACGATCACGAAGATCCTGCCCGGCGAATTCTGGGTAGGGCTCGGATTCAAGACAATCGACACGGTTGTCATCGACACAGTCATTAAGAAGCCCTTCGAGGAAGTCGTGAAGCGAAAGGTCCGGTTTATCCGCGTGGCGCGCACCGACAATCCGCTGAGGAACTGGGTGCCGGTTGCGATAACCATGGTCCAGGGTAAGACGCGTCCGGATACGCTCAACATGTTCTCCATCACCTCGCTTGAAATTGAAGCGGTGGGACATTTCGATACCACCTATACGGATCCTCTGCAGACGTGGTTCCGACTCGGACTCTTCCGCGGCTCGATACCGCGCTTCAGGGTGGGGGATACCGTGAAGGTCACGCTCACGGTGCACAGCGCCAATGATTCGGCTGAGATAGCACACCTGCGGTACGGAATCGCGGGCGACGGAGCCGAGCGGCGCAGAACCCTGATGAAACTCATCTCGATCACCGGAAGCGCCGGGAATTTCGACAGAGTGTATCAGAGAGTGTTCGTCAGCAGGCTGCCGAACTTCCTGCCCACAGGCATCCTCGCGGTCCGGTTCAACGCGATCGCCGATGTCATATCGTACGGCTCGATCTACGTCAACGACGATCCGTTTACGAATGAGTTCTGGGGCACGCCGTACATCGTCGTACGGTAACGTAAAGGCCTGACTGTTTCCCCCGTCTGCAAGCGGCCGAAGTCATTGCAGGCGGGGGAAGCTTTTATTAGATTGGGTTCGATGATACGAGCGCACAACCATACGATGAGATTGATCCGGCTCCTGAGTCTGGGGGCCGTGCTGTTCCTGGCGGCAGGCTGCGAAAAACCCGGCCCCGTCAATCTCGTAGACGACTCGGCACGCAAGGCGGACCTTGTGATACTCGGCAACTCCAGTGCGGGAGTCGGAGCGTTCGGGACCGATGATATCGACTCGGCCCACCTTTTCCCTCCCGTTCAGGGCAAGGTGTTCGGGCAGCTGATAGTCTCGGGATCAATCTTCGACAGCAAGACCGAGCATCATGAAGGGTCCCTCACACGCGCGATATTCTTCGATCGGTCTGCGCCGGTCATTCTCGGCGGCGATACGCTCGCGTACAAGACTCTCGATGCCGGAGTGGTCAGTATCGATGCAATACCGCTCCTCCCGCGCGAGAAGAGATTGCAAATCCCCCGATTGGCGCTGGATACCCTTCTCGGGATCCAGTACTTCCTGGTCAGCGTGGACGGCGTCGGCGGCAGGGGATTTCAATTTGTCGGGAGCCACGGATACCGGTGGACCGGCACGGGCGTCGGTTCAATCGCTCCATTCACAATTGACGTGCAATCTCCGCCGCTTCTGCACGTTGATTCGCCCGGGCCGGATCAGACCGTATCTCTCTCCCACAACCTCACGGTGCGATGGACCGGAGGCGGATCCTTTGTCGATATCCTGATCAGCGACGTCCAATCGGGCGTACGGGCCCGTCCGCTTGTCCGGCTGCGGCTCAGCACGAATCGCGGCGAGACTGTCATTCCCACGGCGGTTCTCCAGATTCTGCGTGGCCGTCCGGCCGCCCTGTTCACATTTACCTCCGGGGCGAGGTCGATTGTGCAGGTCGGGGGTTATCCGGATGACGTGGTGGCAACAGCCGCCTCGACACACAACCTTCTCCTGACACTCGGTCCCTAGCGGCGACTATGAGCTTATTGCCTCCTACCCGCATAGGATTGGCATGCATGTGGATGATCATGGCAGCTTCAACCTCCTATACGCAGCATTTGAGCTCGGCGAGGGCGATCGGCTTGGGCGGGTACACCGCGCTCGCGGGCGACCTCAACGCGCTGGACTGGAACCCGGCGGGACTCACTGGGCTGAACGATTGGCAAATCGAGGCCGGGAATTTTGTCTCCCCGACATTGAGCGATCATACGATCACGGCCCAGGTAGTGGGAGTCGGGAAGCGCTTTGTGGATATCTATGCCGCCGGATTCCGCGTCTCGCCGGGGATTACACTGGATTTCACTGTTCCCTCCACTTTTTCATTCGAAGATTCTTCAAGGTCTCTGACGACGCGGTTCGACAAGAAAATCAGTTACAGCGAGCCCTATGCGGTTGGCTTTGCGGTCAGGGGGCCCGAGGACTTTGCGTTCGGCCTCAGCGTCCATCGCTTTGAGAACCAGGTGAGCGACACCAGGTTCAGTGTCGATGCCAACTCCGTCATCCAATCAACGCCGGTGGAATATTCAGCGGGTATGTTTCTCGCGGATCTCGGTATTTCGTGGTCTCCGCGACCGGGGTATCGGTTCGGGGCTGTTGCCAAAAACCTCGTGCAGGTAATCGATTCCCGTCTACCCGAAGAGGAAAGTCAATTTGATCTGACCCTGCCGCGCTACGTGCGGTTCGGGGCGGGATACAGCCTCATGGAAGGGCTCCTCGTGAGCGCTGACGGAGATACGAAAAAACAATTTCGCGTAGGCGGAGAGTGGAGCGGACCGTGGCGCCTTTTACTCCGTGGTGGATTATATGCCGATG
>JACXTT010004690.1_pt1 | contig 20216 bp, 20 predicted proteins | sample 9270951 | NCBI WGS metagenome assembly JACXTT01 (sample SAMN15532306, study PRJNA645909) | rock metagenome | isolation source: weathered quartz diorite | place: Puerto Rico | collected 2017-06-21
AACGAGAGAATAGCCGTTGCCATTGTCACACCTGCCGACGGACCGTCTTTTGGAATAGCACCCTCGGGCACATGCACATGGATGTCGTGCTTCGCAAAAAAATCTTCGGAGATGCCGAATTCCTTGGCGTGCGAACGCGCATAGCTCAGCGCCGCGTGCGCGGATTCTTTCATGACGTCGCCGAGCTGTCCCGTCAGCGTTAAACCGCCGCGACCCTTCATCGCTGTAGCCTCGACGAACAGAACGTCGCCGCCGACCGGCGTCCATGCCAAACCCGTTGCGACACCGATCTGGTCCCGCTTCAGCAATTCTTCCTGTATGACTTTGGGGCGCCCGAGAAATTGATCGAGATTATCGGTATGGATCTTCCGAACCTTTTTTTCACCGATCGCAATTTGCTTGGCAACCTTCCGGCATACGGCCGCGATTTCGCGTTCAAGATTTCTGAGACCGGCCTCTTGTGTATACAAGTTAATGATGGCCCGTACACTTTCATCCGTGAATTGAATCTGGTTCTTCTTCAGTCCGTGCTGCTCGATTTGTTTTGGTATGAGGTGCCGCTTCGCGATCTCCAGTTTTTCTTCTTCGGTGTAACCGCTGAGCTGAAGGATTTCCATACGATCACGGAAAGCCGGCTGGATCGGATCCAACATGTTCGCCGTCGTCACGAACATCACGTTCGAAAGATCGAACGGCACACCAAGGTAATTGTCTCGGAACGCAAAATTCTGTTCGGGATCGAGAACCTCCAACAGCGCCGATGATGGATCGCCGCGAAAGTCCGCGCCGATCTTATCGACCTCATCCATCATGAAAACCGGATTGTTTGTTCCGACCTGGTGGATGCTTTGGATCACACGTCCCGGCATTGCGCCGACGTATGTGCGCCGATGACCTCGAATTTCCGCCTCGTCATGTACGCCACCCAAACTCATACGCACGAACTTGCGTCCAAGCGCGCGCGCGATGGATTTGCCAAGAGACGTTTTACCTACACCCGGCGGTCCGACGAAACAAAGGATCGGGCCTTTGGAGTCCTTCTTCAGTTTTCGAACGGCGAGGTGTTCGATGATGCGATCCTTGATCTTCTCGAGACCGTAATGATCTTCATCGAGAATCTTCTGCGCCTTTTTCAGATCCAAATTGTCTTTGGTTGATTTTCCCCAAGGAAGCGACACCATCCAGTCCAGGTAATTGCGCAGAGTCGCTGTTTCTGCAGCATCGGGATGCATCCGTTCCAGGCGACCGAGCTGCCGTTCCGCTTCTTCCGCAACTTCCTTCGGCATCTTCGCTTTCTTTATCTTTTCCCGATACTGTTCGATCTCTTCCTGCAATTCGTTGCCTTCGCCAAGCTCCTGCTGAATCGCCTTCATCTGCTGGCGCAGATAAAATTCGCGTTGGCTTTTGTCCATTTCACCGCGAGCTTGCGTGTTGATGTCGTTTTGAATTTCGAGAACTTCCGTCTCTTTGGCCATCAATTCGTGAACGCGGCGGAGGCGATCGACCGGATCCATGATTTCCAACACCTCTTGCGCTTTATCCACTTTCAGGTCGAGGTTCGACGCGACCAGATCTGCAAGCCGTGCGGGATCGTCTAGATTCGTGGCGATGGCGATAAGATCAGGCGAAATATTTTTACCCAGCGAAACCATGCGTTCCAACGTCGATTTCACATTGCGGATGAGTGCTTCGAGCTCCGGCGTGGCCGCTGTCACCTGAGGTTCTGTTTTCGGTTGCACTTTGGCGGTGATGTAAGGTTTGGATTCATCAAAGAACTCGACCTGTGCGCGCGAAAAACCCTGAACCAGAATGCGGACGCGGCCATCCGGTAGTTTGAGCATTCGCATGATGACCGAGACCGTGCCGAAGTGATGTAGGTCTTCGGCTTTAGGATCCTCCGTATTCGAGTCCTTTTGCGCCACGAGCATGATCATGCGGTTCTCCGCCAGGGCCTGATCCACAGCTTTGGCAGAGCGATCACGGTTCACAAACAGGGGCACGATCATGTATGGAAACACCACAACGTCTGGCAAAGGCAGCACCGGTAGCACATCCGGAATCGTAATTTGTTGTTGTTCAGGCGATTGATCAGCTTTGACGAGTTCCATGCTCATAATCTATATGCTCGAGTCTCTTCAGTTGCACGTCGGGAACAAATTCCGGGACGGTTGCGTCGTTTCCCTAATTCCGTTTTTCGAATTAGGGAAACGACGCAACCGTCCCGGAATTTCCTCAGAGGATCGGGATCGTGGTGACCTCAGGCTCCGTCCGCTTCGGAAGGTATATCTTCATCAGCCCGTTTTTCAGTTCGGCTTTTGCATTCTTGTGGTCCACGGAAATCCTGATGGAGATTTCTCTCCGGAAATGTCCGTAGGCACGCTCGACGCAAAGATAGCGTGCAATACCGTGACCGGATGGCCGCTGGCGTTTGAGACCGGAGATGATGAGAACACCGTCATTCCAGGAAACCTGCACGTCAGATCGTTCGACACCCGGCATTTCGACAAAGATCACGATTTCATCGGCACGTTCGCAGACGTCAACAGTGGGACTCCAGGTCGCGGCCGACCGTTGCTGTTCTTGAAATTCGAAGTACATACTCACTCGCGACTCTTTAGCAGCTCTTTCAGCTCGCTCATAAATTCCTGGACATCCTTGAAGTCCAGATACACGGAAGCGAATCGGACGTAGGCGACCTTATCGAGGTTTTTCAACTCATTCATAATCATCTCACCAAGCGTGCTCGTTGAAACTTCACGTTCGCTGGAATCCTGCACCATCACTTCCGCCTTGTCGGCGATCGTTTCGAGTTGAATCATGGAGACCGGGCGTTTTTCACATGCCTTCAGCACGCCCGCCAAAACCTTTTGTCGGTCGAATCGTTCGCGCCGGCCGTCCTTCTTCACGACCATATATGGGATTTCGTCGATGCGTTCGTAACTCGTGAATCGCCGCTTGCACGCCAGGCACTGGCGCCGGCGGCGAATTGCATCGCCTTCTTTGCTCTCGCGCGAATCGACCACCTTATCTTCGAGGTGGCCGCAAAACGGACACTTCATTTATTCTATTCCGCTGCTGCCGTCCTGAGATCCTTCAAGGACAGCCCGTGAGAGATCATGTACAAGCCACCGGCGAGAACGGTCGGAACATAGCTCGATACCCAAGCGATCAGGGAAGTGGCGATCGCCTGTTCCGGAGGCACGATGAAAAAAGTCGTCATGCAAAAGACGTATCCCGCCTGAAAACCGCCGCCAATACCCGGTATCTGTGCAATAGAACCGATTGCGGCTCCTACCATGACAAGCGTTGCGGCTGAAACCGAAAATCGGAAGTTCATCCCAAGCAACATAAACCAGAACTGGAGGACGATCACAATCCACACAACGACCGAATGTAAGAGCGCAAGACCAAAGCTACGCGACCGGTCTAAGAACGACAATCCTTCCGAGAAATTTCGGAGCAACGAGGCAATCTTCGCTATAGGAACGAAGCGGATGATGCGATCGATATTCGAGCGAAAAAAAAACAGGAAAACCATCGCGGCTGCGGAGCCCGCGACCATGAGCCATGCAGTGTTTTTCATCAACGTCACAATATGTGCGGCCTTGGATGGTAATTGCACTACCAACAGCGCGAGTCCAAACAACGCGATGATCATCAACGTATCCAGAACGCGCTCAACAATAATCGTTGCCAGCGACGCCGTTAGCGGGATGCGTTCGCGCCGCGTCAACCATAGCGGCCGAACCAATTCGCCCGCACGGCCAAACAAGTAAATGGCAGAGAATCCCAAAAGCGTGGTGCTGACCAGTGGCGTCATCGGGACAGATTTGAGTGGATTCAAAAGAACCTGCCACCGGAAGGCTCGAGCAACGTAGGTAACTAGAGTTGCCACGATCGAGGCTGCCAACCATCCGGGCTGAACATGCCCCAAACTAGTCCAAAACAATGACCAGTCAAAGCCCCAGGAACCGAGTCGATAGATGAGGTAGGCAGCTACTGCTGCCAAGCATAAGAAAAACAATGACTTCCGGCTCATGACTGGGCGATTATCTCAAAAAGGTAACAAGATTTTGAAACTTTTCTTCGCGCCACCTCGTTGATTCGAAATGAGGTAACGAAGTAGCGGAAGCGGACGGAGCCAAGCAGGTTGCAGACGACCGATGCGGAGCTGGTGAAAGGGTGCCTAGCCGGCGATCATGGCGCCTGGGAGACCATCGTTCGCCAGCACACCCAAAGGATTTATAACTTGGCTTACCGCTTCACGGGAAGATTTGATGAAGCCGAAGACCTAACTCAGGAGATCTTCCTGAAGATTTATCGGACTCTCAATTCTTACCGGCCGGAGTCGGGCGCGCTCGTGACATGGATGGTCCGGGTTGGCCGCAACCACATCATCGACCACTACCGGAAATTCAAAACCGAACGCACCCACACCGATTCTCTCGAGGTCGAGTACGAAAAGGCCGAAGAGAATCCGGCGCGCTATGCGAGCCCTGCGCAGGCGCTCGAACAGGTGGAACTATCGGAACGAGTCCATCAAGCGCTGCTCCGGGTCGCCGAAGACCTCCGCGAGGCAGTGATTTTGAGAGATCTAGAAGAGTTCACTTATGAGGAAATTGCGGATATGTTGAAGCTGCCTCTCGGTACAGTAAAGTCCAGAATCAATCGAGGCCGCGCAGAATTGGCACGAATACTCGGAAAGATAAAGGACCGATTATGAATTGCCTAAATTGCGAAGAACGAATGTCGGATTACCTCGAAGGCGCACTCAGCCCGGCTGAGCGCAATGCTGTGGACTTGCACCTTCAGTCCTGCGCCGCTTGCAGCGAGCTGTTAGCGGGCATGACTAATGTGCTCGCGTGGGGACACGCTTTTCCCGTGTACGAAGCCCCAGCATGGCTGCCGGTTCGAATCATCGCGAATACTCCACGTCTCGAACGCGAGAGGTGGATAGATACAATCGCTGCTGCGTGGAAACGCTTCATCGACCCTCGTTTCGCAATGGGCCTCTTCACCGCAACACTGATGCTGGGTTGGTTGGGCAGTCTCGCCGGAATATCGCCGGACTGGCGCACTGTCGTTCGCAATCCAGCCGCGATCTACTACGAAGCGCACGGCGCTGTAAACCGCGCTTATGACGAAGCGATTCGCAGATACTATCGCTCACCGCTCATAACCGAGATCAAGACTCGAATCGAGCAGCTTAGGGAGATTTCTTAATGAATTGTTTTTATCACGCAGAAGCTCCGAACGTTGCGTTCTGCATTCACTGCGGGCGGGCGCTCTGCAATGAATGTATACGCAACGTGCGCGGAAGCGTCTATTGCGAGCCATGTTTGGGTGAACTCGTCGAAGGGAAGTCCACCGCAAATCCGAAACAAGAAGTCGTTGGCGGCACCAATCCCGGCGCGGCTTTTGCTTTGGGTTTGATTCCGGGTGTCGGCGCTATCTACAACGGTGAGTTCGTTAAGGCAGCTGTGCATATTTTGATCTTTGGAACTCTTGTGTCCCTTGCTGATGCCACAGATGCGGCGCTGTTTGGCCTTGCCAGCGCGGCGTTTTATTTCTACATGCCCTTCGAGGCTTACTACACAGCCAAGAAACGGATGCTCAACGCGCAAGGCGTCATGCTGGAGACGCCGATCGACCGGCTCCAGCAGCAATTCGGAAGTATGAAAGATCGTGAGCTTTGGGGCGGCATTGCTTTGGTGGTGATTGGAGGCCTGTATCTTCTCGGCAACCTCGATGTCTTCGATTTGCATCGCGTTGCCAGACTGTGGCCCGCGGCCTTGGTCCTAGTAGGAGTCTGGCTGTTGAAGAATCACCAGGATAGGAAATAGATGCTAGGGCCGCTCTTACTTATTGTGATCGGTGTTCTGTTCTTGCTGAACAACATGTATCCGGGAGTGTTTCGATTCGGCAAGATGTGGCCGGTGATTCTCATCGTTATCGGTCTTGCGAAGGTATTTGAATATTTGCAGGGACACCCCGAAAAACCCGAAGACAAAAAGGAGGGTCAATGAGTGTTCGTCGAAGCGCGGGAGCAATCTTTTGGGGGCTGACATTGGTCGGCATCGGCGTCCTGTTGCTGGCAAACAATATGGGCTATCCCATTCATATCTGGTCCTACGTTGTGCGCTATTGGCCGGCCCTTCTAATCGCGTGGGGTTTGCTGAAGTTCGTCGACTATTTTCGCTTCCGACACGCAGGCGACAGCCGGCCCCTGTTTTCCGGAGGCGAAGTGGCTCTGCTGATCTTGGTGATCTTTACCGGCAGCGCGATCACGACAGCTGCAAACGTCAGTCCCGAGATCGGCAACATTTTTGATATCGGCGACATCGATCTTTGGGATATCACCGGCAACAATTTCACGTACGATCAACATCGCGAAGAAACCGCGGCGCCGGGTTCGGAGATCGAGATCGTAAATTTATTCGGCAGTGTTGAAGTTCGTCCTGCCGAGTCGGATCGTATTGCAGTCGACGTGAAGAAGACGGTGCGTGCTGCGAATCAGCAAGAGGCAGACCGGCTTGAACGTGATTTCACGTTTTCAATTCTGAAAGAAGACGGAAAGTATCGGATCGTCTCGAATCGAGACGGGTCCGGTTTCTCCGGATCTCGACGCCAGCGCTTCAAGAGTTCGCTGATGATTCAAGTTCCTAAACGGTCCGCGCTGCATTTGGACAATCGGAACGGCAGAGTGTTCGTCGACGGCCTTACCGGCGATCAAAACATCGTGAATCGATACGGCGAAGTTGAAGTGCAAAATATCACCGGGCAGCTACAGCTCGAGAATCGGAATGGGACTGTAACGGTCGAGAACGTGAGTGCTGCGGTAGTCGTCAGCAACCGGTACGCGAACACCACGGTGAAGAACATCGGCGGCGATCTTCGGATCCAGAGCAGAAACGGATCGGTCGATGTTGCAGACGTCAAAGGAACCGCGACGATTGACAATTCCTACGCGCCCGTCAACGTTAAAAATGTTGAAGGCGGCCTTACGATGTCCGGCCATAACAACTCTGTGGATGTCGAACACATCGAGGGAGACGTCCAGTCGAGCAGTTCTTATGAAAACGTAACGATCAAAGATCCACGCGCTGCTGTAAGCGTCAGCGGCCGCAATGGCGACATTTTGCTGTCGTTCGAGAGAGCACCGAGGAAAGATATTTCGATCGATGCCCGTTACGCAAACGTGACGATCGAGCTTCCTTCGCGTTCCGCATTCAAGGTCGACGCGAGGACTGAGTACGGCGACGTGCAGTCGGATTTTGAAGGCCTCAGCATCAGCCGGTCCAATCGTGACAGAAACATGAATGGTGAAGTCCGGCAGGGAGGTCCGCATATTGAGATCAATACGCGGAACGGCGACATTCGTCTTCAGAGAAGAGGGTAAACGATATGTTTTGCACGCAATGTGGCAATGAAGTCGAACAACATGCGCGGTTCTGCAGTAAGTGCGGGCAGGAAGTGACCGCTGCGACCACGACCGCAACGATCCCACCGAAGAAGGTCGATCGCGACATGGATATGCACATCAACATCCTTGGATGGCTCCTCATTGGAAGCGGCATTTTCACGGCGATCGGCGGGTTCGTACTCTTGTTCGCCAGCCAGATCATTCGTCATTTGCCCATTCCCATCGCGCACGAGATGCCGCCCGGCATGCCGCCGTTTGTGGCTTGGATTACGTCCGTTGTTGGATTGGGGATTCTCGCTTTGGCCGCTGCCACTGCAGGTGCGGGGGTCGGTCTCCTACAGTACAAAACTTGGGCGCGGACTTTCGCCATCATTATGGCGGTGTTGCTGCTGTTCCATTTCCCCGTCGGTACAGTCGTGGCTATTTACGCGTTTTGGGTTTTGCTCTCTCAAGAGGGCCAGCAGTACTACAAATCGCGCTCCGACAGTACAATGACGACGAGTGGCATTTAGTCGCATCTACCTCATCGGATTCATGGGCGCCGGTAAATCTACGGTTGGCCGGCGCCTGGCCAAGAAACTTGGATGGAAATTCATCGATCTCGATGATGAGATCGAACGGCGTAATCAGCGAACGATTGCGGAAATCTTTCGCCGGGACGGCGAACCCCATTTCAGAAATCTCGAACGGACTCACCTTAAGGAACTTTCGACAACCCAAAAGGCGGTGATTGCGCTCGGTGGCGGGACGTTCATCGATGCGGAGAACCGGCAAATTGCCGAGAACACTGGCCTCACTGTTTGGTTGAAAGCCTCTTTCTCCAAACTCGCGGAACGTGTGAGAATTGACGGTACGCGGCCGAACTTCGCCGATAAAGCTCAGGCGGAAAGTCTGTATCAGAATCGCGAGCCATTTTACGCCATGGCAAGAGTCCACGTTTCGACGGATGACGGGAGTCCGGATGCCGCCGCAGACGAGATTATCGGAGCGCTTCGAAAACTATGAGCCTTTTACTTTCCCTTCTGCTGCTACTGGCGCCCATTAAGGCCGAGCAAGGGCGGTTCAACATCGTCAAGGATGGCAGAAAGATCGGGACAGAAGAATTCGCCATTACTCTCCGGGGTTCGCATTATGTGGTGGAAGGCAAAGCGACGATCGCAGACGTTGACATCTCCAGCAAGATGGAATTGGACGAGAAGCTGGTCCCGGTTTCGTATGAAGTATCAAACCGAGAGGGAAAAATTCGGGTGAACGTGACGCCGCCCTTAAGTGAATTGCAAACCGTGGTTGGGGGCCAAACCTCTTCTGCGGATTTTCGCTTTCCCGAAGGTGGCGTGATTCTCGACAACAACTTGTTCCATCATTACTTGATATTGTTGTATCGGGTTCAATCCGGGCAAACAACGTTCGGCGTCTTCGTTCCTCAAGATATGCGCATCGGCTCGGCGATGGTACGCAGTATCGGTCCACGAACATACGACCTGGAAATCGGCGACGTGAAGATGCAGGCCACAACGGATGCGGACGGCAGATTGACCAAGTTGACGGTGCCTGCGGCCAATGTAGTTGTCGAGCGATAGATTCTAAGGACTAAATTTTTATGGATAACGTTTCTGTCTTGGCCGCATTCAGCGCCGGCTTAATTTCATTTCTTTCTCCCTGTGTTCTTCCGCTCGTGCCCGGCTACATTTCTATGATTTCGGGTTTTTCGCTGGATCAGCTCAACACTAGAGAAAAGGACACTTCATTGTTCCGCATTGTGTTGCTGAACTCGATCATGTTCATTGTCGGTTTCTCGATTACATTCATATTGCTGGGCGCGTCCGCTACTTGGATCGGGCAATTGCTCGCGGCAAGGATGAGTCTTCTTCGCCAGCTTGCGGGTCTCGTGTTGATTGTTTTTGGGATTCACTTGACCGGAATCTTCAAAATCAATTTTCTGTATAGGGACAAACGTTTCCACAATGTCGAGAAACCGCGCGGGTTAGTAGGCGCATTGGTACTTGGTCTCGCATTCGCATTTGGTTGGACACCGTGCATTGGTCCGATTCTGGCGGGCATCCTGACGATCGCCAGCACGAAGCAAACAGTGACGGAAGGGATGTTCCTTTTGGCCGTCTACTCAGCCGGCCTTGGGATTCCGTTCCTTCTCACCAGCTTCGCACTGAACAAATTCCTGAGTTTTTATAGCCGGTTCAAGAAACACTTCCACACGGTCGAAGTGGTAAGCGGAGCGCTCGTTATTGCAATCGGCGTGATGATCATGACCGGAAGCCTGACGCGGCTTGCGACGTGGTTTTCTTTCCTCAACAGATTCGCGCTCTAAGCCAGCCTCAAGCCACGCGCTTTTTGAATATACGAATGAACTTTTTCTGAAGCCGTCGCGGGGAAATCTTCGCGAAAATGCGCGCCGCGGCTTTCTTCTCGGGCAAGCGCGCACTCGTGAATGACGCGAGCGACGGTGAGTAAATTCGAGTTCTCTTGAATTCGACTCAACGCTGTCAGACCAGTCTTCAGGCCTTCCGCGCTCCGGACAACACCGGCATGACGCCACGTGATGTCACGAACCTCTTCATTGGGCTTACCAGACATCTGCGATGACGCTTTGCCGGATTGAGTAGCAGGTGTCCTTTCACTAGCCTCGCTCATTGCCTCGGCTACTCTTCGACCAAACACGAGCGCTTCGAGCAGGGAATTGCTGGCAAGACGGTTTGCTCCATGTACGCCCGCGGATGCAGCCTCACCTGCCGCATACAATCCGCCGAGGCTTGTACGGCCGCTCAAGTCCGTGCGCACGCCACCCATAAAGTAATGAGCCGCGGGAGTGATCGGAATTCGGTCGCGCGTAATATCGAGCCCGTAGTTCAAACAGGTCGTGTAGACGTGCCGGAACTTTTTCTGCAGCACGTCCGCCGGTACGTGCGTCATATCGAGGAGAACTTTTGTATCCGGCAGTGTGGTAAGTTGCCGGAAGACCGCGCGGCTCACTTCGTCACGAGTCGACAGTTCATTCACGAACCGCTCGCCGCGCTCATTCACAATGTGGGCGCCTTCGCCGCGCAAGGCTTCAGTGAGGAGAAATCTTGGAGCTCCCCGCAGGTTCAACACCGTCGGATGAAATTGAACGAACTCCATATCGCGCAGTTCTGCTCCCGCACGATACGCGGCGGCGAGGCCGTCACCTGTAGCAGTTTCGGGATTCGTACTCTGCGAATAGACTTGGGAACCTCCCCCGGTTGCGAGCAGTGTGGCCTTGGCATAGCAGTTAGAGGTTTGTCCGTCGTGTTCGACTTGGATTCCTGAGACGTAGTCATCATCAACAATAAGGTCTCGAAAAAATGTAAACGGCGCGATCGTGACCCTCGAATTCGCTCGCACGCGGGTGAGAAGCGCATCGACGACGACTTTTCCGGTCAATCCTCCATTGCCATGCACGATGCGAGGGACACTGTGACCGCCCTCGCGCGATAGCGATAACACGCCGCCGTCTCTTTCGAAGTCGGCTCCCCACCGCAGTAAGTTATCGATCTCCTCGGGACCTTCTTCGACGAGAACACGTACCGCTGTCGGATCACAAAGTCCCGCGCCGGCAGCCATTGTGTCCGCATAATGTTTCTCGATGTCGTCATTGGGCCCGATTGCCGCAGCGATTCCACCTTGCGCATACATGGAATTCGATTCTGTAATCTGCGACTTCGTGAAAATGATCACGCGTCCGGCTTCTGCCAAATCGATCGCCGCACGTAGTCCGGCGATACCGCTTCCAACGATGATGTAGTCCGTCTCGTACCGCAAATCAACCTGCCTGTTAGAAGGATAAACATGTTGTGGTAAACTCCGCCAGCCACTCGGGCTTGCACGATGCGAATCGCCTGGCGAAATCTAGCTCACGATAAACTTCGGTTTGTCGTGACGATCGTTGGAGTAGCGTTCTCGGTATTTCTCACCATTTTTCAAGGAAGCTTGCTCGCCGGCTTTATACGAGCCGCATCAAAAAACATCGATGCGACCGATTCTGATATTTGGCTCACCGCACGAGGATTGAATTGTTTCGAATTCGCCACTCCGTTGCCCGCACGGTACGTGGAGATTTCCCAAGGTGTACCAGGTGTCCGCGACGCCAGCCGCATTGTCGCCGGATATGCGAACTGGCGTAAGCCCTCCGGCGCTTCACAGCTGGTGTTTCTCATCGGATCGGATGCAGGCATTGGGCGAGATTTCCCGCTACCGCTGGTGAATACTGCCCATTCCGCTGTGTCTCCAGAAACCGTGATGATCGATGGAACAGACGCGAAACTGCTCGAGGTCACATCGTATCCGGCCGACCTCGAAATCAACAGCCTTCGCGCCCGCGTCAGCAATGCCACAGGTGGATTTGGATCCTTCTTTGGAGCGCCCTACGTTTACACCGGTTACGCCGATGCCGCAAAGTACCTCCGGATGCGGCCCGAAGACGTCTCCTTCATCGTCCTTCGCGTATGGCCGCAGTATTCCAGTGCAGCCGTGAAGAGCGAACTGCAAAAGCGCTTGCCCGATGTTGATGTTTGGACTCGTGAGGAATTCTCAAGTCGCTCCCAGATGTTTTGGGTTCTTCAAACGGGTGCGGGCGGCGCGATCCTCATAGCGGCCCTGTTGGGTTTCGTTGTGGGTTTCGTGGTGGTGTCGCAAAACATGTACGCCATGACGATGGAAAAGCTCGAGGAGTTTGCCACGTTGAAAGCTTTGGGAGCATCACGTTGGTATGTCAGACGAATCGTACTGCAGCAGTCGCTGATCAGCGGTTTCGCTGGGTCGCTCATCGGTGTCCTGTTGACCATTCCTGGAGTGTCTCTGACACAACAAAGTATTTCGTGGATCTACACTCCGTCGTGGCTGCCCTATGCGATGGGTGCGATCGGATTAGTGATGTCGGCACTTGCATCACTGGCTTCCGTTCGCAAAGCCTTATCGATTGATCCTGCGCGGGTGTTTCGTGCATAGTAACTCGCTTCAGGTTGAAAACGTGACGGTGCGCTATCGCGTCGGCCAAACGGATCAGGTCGCGTTGGACGACGTCTCGCTTACGTTTCAGCCCAACGAGTTCACTTTGATGATGGGACCTTCCGGGAGCGGCAAGACGACATTCCTTTCTGTGCTCGGTTGCCTTTTGACGCCGGATACAGGCTTAGTCACGATGATGGGCCGCAACGTTGGAAGTCTCAGCGACGGGCAAAAGACCAAGTTCCGGCGCAATCACGTCGCATTCATTTTTCAAGCATTCCGGTTGTTGGGTGCGCTCACTGCATTCGAAAATGTGCTCGTGAGCCTTGACGTCCAGGGCATACGAGGTCTTCACGCCCGTCGGTCTGCTCACGAAGCGCTCACAAGAGTCGGACTCTCTGAAAAGAAACATCTCAAACCGGATCAAATGAGCGGCGGCGAGAAGCAGCGCGTTGCAATTGCCAGAGCGATAGCTAGAAATGCGCGGATCATCTTGGCGGATGAGCCCACAGCCTCTCTCGATGCGGCTGCAGGTAAGGAAATTATCGAACTGCTTGCGGAGCTTTCAAAGCAGTCGGACCGGTTTGTGGTTATCGTGAGTCACGATTACCGCTGGATGCAATACGCAAAACGTTTGATCACCCTTCAAGACGGGAAGGTCATGGCAGACGAGAGGATCACCGGTGCGACGACCGACTAAGCTCCTGATATTAGTACTGGTCGGAATCGGGCTCATCTTTACAGCCGGTACCTTCTGGAATCTCAGCCAACAGCGCATCGCGTTAGAAAAGCCAGCTCCCGCGGAAAAACCAACTTCCACAGTTTCGAGGCCTCGCGACCAGGTGAGTTTTGCTGCCCAAGGCCGTGTCGAGGGATTGAACGAAGCGATTCAAATGGGTGCTGCTGTTAGCGGAGTATTGGACACCATGCCCTTTCACGAAGGTGATCCCGTTGAGCGAGGCCAAGTTCTGGCTCGCATTCAATGTAGCCCCATGGAATCGGAGCGAGACGTCGCGCTGGCCCAAGTGGAAGCCGCCGTGGCCAGCCTTAACCGCCTTCTTCGCGGCAGCAGAACAGAGGAACGGCTCGAAGCCGAGGCGAACACTGCCGCAGCCGAGGTAGCGCTTGCACGTGCTAAGCAGCATTACGATCGGATCGAGGGGCTGTCTCAGGCGACTGTGATTCCAATTGATGAACGCGACCAGGCATTAAAAGAGTTTCAGTTTGCGGATGAGCAATATAAAGCAGCAGTTCAGCGAGAACTGCGCATCAAAGGCGATGCATTGCCGGAGGAGATTGCAAAATCAAGAGCTGAGATACAAGCGGCGGAAAAACACGTCGAGCAATTGCAGCGGCAACTGGATCTTTGTATCGTCAAAGCGCCCGTCACGGGAACTGTACTTCGCGTTTTCAAACATGTCGGAGAGGCTTACAGCACTGTGTTTCCCGAACCCATCTTGAGTTTAGCCGATACGTCTGGATTTCGCGTCCGCGCGGAAGTGGATGAGCGGGATATCAATCGTGTGTTCATCGGCCAGAAGGCGGAGATCACGGCTGACGCTCTCGATGGGAAATCGATCGTCGGGAAAGTAGAAATGATCGGAGCTCAAATGGGCCGGAAGAAAACGCGAACAGGGGATCCCGCCGAGCGAAGCGATCGCGACATCCTTGAAGTAATCGTCGGGTTACAAGATACGGACATGCGTCTTGTGCCCGAACTGCGTGTAACCGTGCGATTCTTTCCGTAGGGAATAGCCACAAAAAGGCACAAACGGCACAAGACTTTTTGAGTAGCGGTGACCCACCATCTTTTTTTGTGACCTTGTGGCTTTTTGTGGCTATTGTATTTCAATGACAATCCATCAAAAGTTTGCAATCGCAGCACTCCTTCTGGCTTCGTTGACACCTTCCCCGACCACCGCAAAAGATGAGAAGCTCAAGCCCGAAGAACTGGTAGCCAAACATCTCGATTCCATCGGCCCCGCCGACAAACGGGATGCCGCTAAAAGCCGCTCCACCTCAGGTGCCGCGCAGGTTGTCTTCCGCGTCGGAGGCAGCGGCACGCTGAACGGCAAGGGCAATATCCTTTCGCAAGGAAACTCAGTCCGCACTGGGTTCGCTTTCGCGCCTCTCGATTATCCAGGCGAGCAGATCGCTTTCGATGGAACTAAAGTCACAGTGGGCCAGAGCTCTCCAGGCGTTTACCCTCCCTTGTCCCGCTTTCTTTATGAGAACGACACTTTGGTCAAAGAGGGATTGATATTCGGAACACTCTCCACGGCATGGGCTCTGCTGGACGTTGCCGGCAAAAAACCGAAGCTCGAGTCAAACGGCTTGAAGAAAATCGACGGCCGCCAATTGCACGAAGTCAAGTACACGCCACGAAGTTCCAAAGCAAGCGTGCAGGTGTTTCTATATTTCGACCCTGAGACTTTCCGTCACGTACGGTCGCAGATCAGGCTGGAGCAGCCGACGTCGAACGTCACGAGAATTACAGATTCGGCCGAGATGGTTCGATATCAGATCCTTGAAACGTTCGACCAGTTCAAGGAGATCGATGGCCTGACGTTGCCGTTTTCTTACAAACTCGACTTCACAATCGACTCCCCGCGCGGCGGCCTGTTCTCAACTTGGACACACATGATCGACCGCATTGCCCACAACGAATCCATCGAGCGCAGGTTGTTTTCTTTGCCGTGAGCCGAGCAGGTCTAGCTGCTTTAGTTCTGATTGCGGTTAGCGCCCAAAGCGCCGTCGTGATCAAAAAGGATCAACGCATACACGTCGAAGCAACATTGCTGGACTAAACTGGATCAGTAATAGACCGCATCCACGGGGCGCTTTTCTTTTGAGTAGTCTTGATGTTTGAAGGGATATACGGGGCGCGCCTGCGAATTGATGAACGCCGCGATGTGCTGCGCTTCTTCGTCGGTCAGTCGGCCGGGATCCAGATAAGGCATCGAGTATCGAATGATGCCGGCCAAAGTGTAAACGCGGGCCGCGCCGGCGCCATCGTTCCATGAGTTGGGACCCCACAACGGTCCAGGCTTCTTATCACCAATCGCCACACCCTGTCCGTCTTCTCCATGACAGTTCGTGCAGTGCTCCTTGAAAAGCGCTTCCCCTTTCTGTGTATCGAGCTTCTCCATCGGAAGCAACTTCGAAGCAGCGATCGTGTTCTGTCCCCGCCATGGAGGATTGTTTCCAACTTCCGAACCCCGCGCGAGCCACGTGATGTATGCAGAAATAGCGAGCACCTCTGCCGAGCCTGTGGTTGGCGGGTCGCTCTCAGTCGTACCGGTCGCATTCTCGCTGCGCAAAAAACAGTCCACGATCCGGTCGCCGAGGCTGTACAGCCGTCCTGAGCGTCTGTTGTATTCGGGAAACATGCCGGCCACGGCCACCAGCGGCAGTGATCGCTCTCGTTGGCCGGCATTCAGATGGCAGTTACTGCACGACATCTTACCTGGAGCAAACTGAGGGGCTTCTTTCGGGGTGTTGGTAAAGAGTCGAAATCCCCACTTGATATCCTTCGAAAGTTTCGAATCATCCAACGAGTGATCTGTCAGCGGATTCTTTGGAATGAACCACGCAGTCACCATTGTCGTCTCCGCCGAGACGAGCGGACCATGCATCTTATATGGCGACGGGTCGCTGCGCTCGACAGGGTGGGAGCAAGCGGCGGTGATAAGCAAGAGCGCTAAGGTCGCCACGAATGTAATCGCGGAGAATCCTTCTCCCTCCGGGAGAAGGTGGCGCGAAGCGCCGGATGAGGGCGCCCTCACCCGCCGCTTCGCGGCTCCCTCTCCCGGAGGGAGAGGGAATTCGCGAAAAATGCACTTAGTTATCACGCTGCTCACTATTTGATCTTCTTCATCCAAGCGAGTATCGGACCCGACACCGTCTGGTCCGGTGTATCGATGGAGAAAACCTCCGACATATGACTCTCATCTTTCAAGTAGAGCATGGTTGGACAGTGTCCGACACCGTCTTTTGCTTTCGGTCCATCGACTTTGCACAGCTCGTCGCGAAGAGCCGTATCAGCGGCAGTCATTGCGCCAGTCACACCAGGATCGAGTTCTGCGCGTGCGAGCACGATCGCGACTTTCGTCGATTTAAAACCGGGAAGGTTCGACCGCGCTGCCAGAGTGGCCGCATCGAGCTGCTGACCGCCGCGTCCGCCGCCACCGCGCCCATCGCCTGCAGCTGCAGCGCCGCGAGCGGGCGCGGGTGTAACTCCGCTTGGGCCGGTGATGGCGCCCGCGCTGCCGCCCGCGCCCCCGGTTTCACCACAGGTCGTCCCGGCACCTGCTAATACGTTCGCTCCGCCGCCACCGCCCGGAGCACCTCGACCATCGCCACCGCGACCGCCGCCACCAGCCGCGGGCGCCCCAACGCCAGGCACAGGATTCCCAGACATGAAAACTGCGCCTTTCACACCGACGCCTTTTGGACCATGAAGCTCAGGATGTCCGATGTAGACGCCAAGCGGACCATTGCCGGCCGAGTGCGCCCAGATAAACATACGATTTGCATCGCCGCCATATTTCGCGACATTCGCTTGCAGCCACTGGATCATCGTTGAAATGTCTTTGCCGCCGTCATCCCAATTCGCGCCGGGATGGCGCTGCATGGTGACGCCGATCATATTGTTCTTCACAGCCCAGCGTCCGATGTTGTCGTAGAACGCATTGGCCTCGTGATTCTGCTGTTCGATTTTGTTGCCCGCCCCGCCAGGAACGTAGATCAAGACTGTCCTGTTTCCGCCACCCTTTTCCGGACTGAAGATATCGATAAGATCCTTGGGATTCGAACCAAACGATACATCCCGCGCCAGTTTCACGCCGGGATACAAGGGCATTAAATTCGTTGGTGCCGGTGTGCCCACGGGCCAATAAGTGTTGTAATCGTTCTTGGGCATCAGTGGCCGGTAAAGTTTCGCAGTGCATGGCGGATCGACGATTTGGCCGATCTTGCGTAAGCCGGCTTCAATATCCGGCGGCACCTGAGCTTGCGCATGGACGGCGGCCGCTGCGACCCAGACAACAGCGCCTAAAATGAGTTTCATCTCTGCCTCCTCCGAAATTTGATTGCGAAAACCCGTTAGATCCTACGACGCGCGAGGCCATCGATCAAGGTTCGCGGGACGGCATACAAGACGGTGCCGTCGATCGAACCCTTTGTTGCAACACCAGACTGCTGGATGAGCAAGAGTGCGAGCAGTGCATGCCTCATTGGCGCTACTATACTCCCCCGATGCAGGACGCGGCTTTAATCGAATTCGAACATGTAACAGTGATGCGCAGCAAGACTGTTGCGTTGAATGATGTTTCTCTCAAGATCGGAATCGGGGAGCACGTCGCCATTCTCGGCCCGAATGGCTGTGGCAAATCGACGTTGATCAAGACGATCACCCGCGAATGCTATCCACTCATTGCGGAGGGATCATCCGTACGGATCCTCGGTGAGCAGCGCTGGAACGTCGCAGAGCTGCGGACGCTGTTGGGGATTGTTTCGGGCGATTTGATGGTTACCTGTACGCGTTCCGTCTTCGGCCGCGATATCGTGCTCTCCGGATTCTTTTCGAGTATTGGAATCTGGCCACACCAGGAAGTCACAGCAGACATGCACGAACGCGCCGACCGCGCGATGTCGCTGCTGGAGGTTGCCCACCTTGCGGAGCGATGCACCGATGAGATGTCTTCCGGCGAAGCGCGCCGCATGTTGCTTGCACGCGCTCTCGTCCACGATCCACGCGCTTTGATTCTCGATGAGCCATCAACGGCCTTGGATCTCGCGGCGCAACACGAACTGCGGTTGATCTTGCGAAAACTCGCGCAGTCGGGCATTGGCATCGTGATGGTGACGCATCACCTCTCGGATTTGATTCCGGAAATCAGGCGTGTCGTCTTGATGGATCGCGGCCGAGTCGTTGCGGATGGATCGACCCAAGAGATCTTGGTTGAGGCCAAGTTGTCGGAGCTTTTCGGCCGCCCGCTCGAGTTGTCCGAGCGCGACGGGTACTACAACCTGTGGTAGAACGGCAGAACGACGCAGGTGTAGTAGGCGCGGGCTTTACGCCCGCGTTCAAGTTCAAACAGAAAATTGTCTTTGTGATTGAACGCGGGCGTAAAGCCCGTGTTGCCCAACACAATCGTTTCTCCCCTCCTCGAAGGAAGGGAACTGCAAGCGTTGTACCCCGGGCTTTCAATTACTTCACGCGTTGGGCAACACGCCCGTAAAGCCCACGCCTACACACATGACTTTGTAGTTACCCTCCTCGAAGGAGGGGTCGAGAAAACGTAACTCTGCTCAGAAGTCTTTCTTGGTGTCTCGTAAGATTTCAGTGAGAGCCGCGCGGTCTGCCGCAGACAGGCGCTGCGCCATCACCTCACGCATGCGCGTGTAAATCGCCTTCTTCGCGTCCGGCGGCAGCGCTTCGAAGGTGGGGCTGTAGATCATGTAGCTGCAGGGATATCGCATCAAACGGTGTTCGAGATCGAATTGACGCAGCGAGCGGCCCTTGGAGTCTTTCGGTCCTTCCGCGGCGAATTTCTCCGCGAATCCCGACGTGCCTCCGATTTTGCTCGTGAGCGGCGCCTCGTTAAGGAATAGCACGTACTCCACGAGTTCATTCGTTGCGTCGTGAAGTTGCCGATCGATGACTTCGTTCCGCTTTCCCGTCGATTGTTCCAACGATGCCGCAATACGAAACTCCCAGCCGACACGCGTGATGAGGTTCATCATGTGCATCTGATGTTCGAAAACCATCAGGGCGACGATGTCGCTCGTTGCTTTGTCTTTTAGAGTTGTCATCGATTCGGGCATCGCAGGATTGGATACAACCGAATTTCCAAGATGCCGTATCGAGCCCGTGTTGCCTGTGACGTACCATCCACCCCATCGCTCTTCAAACTTCGTGCGGTGATCCAACAGGTAAGAGCCCAGCGGATTGATCGGTGTTCCGTCCGCCGAAGGATACACACTGCGCATCAGCATCCCGGGAATATCCATGCTGTTGCGCGAGAGATGGCACCGAAGACAATCTCCGCGGGTCATGAAAAACGGTTTCTCGGCAGGGTCTTGAAAGAGAACGTAAAAGTTGGTTCCCAATTCCGGGTCCTGCGACGCCAATTCGATGAATCCGCCGCGCACCCATCCGACTGCGACTGAATCGTTGAAGAAGAGCCTGCGCGGGTTCTCGGGACTGATGATCGCGCTCTGCAGGCTGTTCTTGGAAAAGACTGCGAGCTGCGATTCCTTAGGAATGTGCAGTGTGTTCAACAGCGAATCCAGATATCCGTCTTCCCCTTCAAACTTCAGGCGCACCTTGCCGGCCTCGACATCTTTCATAAGGTTTGCGACAGGATCACGCGAAGCGCGAACACCGTAGCCGATCGCCTGATGATCCAAGGGCGGGACAAATGGCCGTTCGCTTGGCGGACCGGAGAACGATGACATCATCGCGATGAGTTCGTTGGGATCGATTGCGATAGCTGCATCTTTAAGCGGCCCTCGCGGCATGCGCGATAGTTTGAAAGGGAAAACCGAATTGTTTTGCGTGAATTGGCCGGAGATCTCGGTAGCATCACCGGAGAGGGAGCCTTTCAAAGTGATCTTTTCGCCGCCCGGATCGAAGGAAAAAGAAATTGCAGGCAACTGTGCCACGATTTCTCGCAAAGGAAAGCGTTCGCCGTTTTCGACGAGGAGTTCACCGGTCCAGATCTCGACCTTCTTTTCAAAAGTCATTGCGATAGCGAACTTTGCCCCCGGCAGGTTGATGTAGCCGTAACATGTTGCCTCATTAATATGC
>JACXTT010004691.1_pt1 | contig 20215 bp, 16 predicted proteins | sample 9270951 | NCBI WGS metagenome assembly JACXTT01 (sample SAMN15532306, study PRJNA645909) | rock metagenome | isolation source: weathered quartz diorite | place: Puerto Rico | collected 2017-06-21
CTCGCGCGCGATGGCCTCGCTCACCGTCACGGCTTCGATCTGCGGGTCCTGGCTGACCGCCTCGTAGACGCGACGCAGGAATTCGCGCCCCGACCTGGGATAGAACTCCCAGGCGTTCTCACCATCGAGGATCACCGGGACCGTGCAGTCTTTCCCATGGGAAAGAAGAGGTTGCGCGCAATCCTTCAGGCGCTGGATGAAGTGACGCGCCGCGTCGGCCGCCGGCATATTCGAGTACACGAATCCGATGAGGTCGGAAATGGCGTGATCCCGAAAGAGAAGATGCACAGGCGCAATGCCGGCTTCGTACCGGTAAACGCGGAAGAGCCGGGAGGCATCGTCGCCGGAGAGGCGCCCTTCCGCGTCACGCTGGAAGTGGCGGCCCTGGGTGCGGCCGAGAACGCCTTCGTCGGCGGCCATCCAGCCGATCCCCACCTCGGCAGCCAGCTTCAGCACTTCCTCGGAGACACTGCCCTCGGAGGGCCATACCCCCCGGGGCTTCAGGCCGAACACGCGCTGGTGGAGCTCGATGGCACGACGCAACTGCTCGCGGGCATCTTCCGGGTGCTTGAACCTCCGCTGGGGCAGCGGCAGCCCGGGCGAGGAGGCCCTTCCGGCGTCAGTGTCGCAGACCAGCGGCAGGATGGGATGGTAAAAGGGCGAGGTGGAGAGCTCGACCAGACCCCGTTGTGCAGCCGAAGCGTACGCCGGCAGCACCCGACCCATGAGCTCGCGCTCGAACCCTGTGATGCGTTGCTGCTCTTCGCGATCGAACCCGCGGCCCTTCCGCACCAGCTTTTCGACTTCAGGTTCATCCAGGAAGTATTCGTCGAACCATGCCAGCTGCGAGAGCACCTGCAGGTCGGTGATGTCCTCGGCGCGAAAATATCTTTCTGCCTTTTCTTCATTGTCACCGTGGCTTCGAAAGCGTTCGCGCAGCTCGCGATAGCGGGCATAACGCCCGATCATGTTGGTTTCGTGCGCCTGAAAGAAGTAGCGCAGCGCCAATTGGCGCTCGTCGGCCGACATCTCCGCCGCCGGGCGGGCCGCCAGTTCGAAGAACGGGTCGTGCGCCGTGCCGGCCGCGTAATCTTCGATCTGGGCCACCAGCGAGGGCACAAGATTGAAGGTCTGATGGACCTCGGGAAACTCATCCACCATCTTTACCATCCCGAAGTAGTCTTTCAGGGCGTGGAGGCGGACCCAGGGGAGGCGATACTCGTTGGTCACCAGGTCCTTATAGAAGGGCTGGTGCATGTGCCAGAGCAGGACCAGGCGGATGGCGGACATCGGCCTGATTGTAATGCAGCCGCGCAGTCAGCATCCGACGGCCGGTGATATCCTGAACCCCAGTCTGCATGCGCATCCTGCCCCGTTATATCCTGCGCGAAGTGCTGACCCACGGCCTGCTGGGGACCGCGCTGTTCACCTTCGTGCTCTTCATGCGCGACGCCGGCCGCATCCTGGAGCTGGCGGTCCGCAACAGCGCGCCCCTGCCCAGCGTGGCTGAGATCTTCTTTCTTACCCTGCCCACCGCTCTGAACGTCACCTTGCCCATGGGCGTGCTGGTGGGGATCCTGATCGGACTGAGCCGCCTGGCTGCTGACAGCGAGGTCACCGCCATGCGGGCCAGCGGACTCGGCGCTGCGCTTTTTCTGCGTACCCTGGCATGGTTCGCGGCGGCGGTCTGGCTGTTTGCATCCTGGAACAGCGTCTATCTGGCGCCCCGCTCGGCGGCCGCGCTCTCGCGATTGCAGGACGCTTTGAAGAACGCGCAGGTCTCCTTCGAAGTCCAGCCGCGCGTCTTCTATGAAGGCTTCAAGGACTCGGTCATCTACGTCCAGGATTCGACGCCCGGGGAGGGCGTGGCCACCTGGCAAGGCATCTTCCTAGCCGACCTCAGCAATCCTTCGACGCCGCGCATCACTACGGCGAAGCAGGGCGTGCTGGTGAACGAGTCGAGCACCCTCATGCACCTGCACCTCGAGCAGGGGTCGCAGCACGAGGCGCAGTCCCACCAGGCGCAGCAGTACGCTATCTCGACCTTCAACGACACCGACATTCCCATCCAGGGCAGCGTGAGCGACGCACCCGCGCGCGAGCTGCTCCCCACCGCGGAGATGACCACCGCAGATCTCTTCGGTGCTGCGCGCTCCGCCGGGGGCGGGGCCGCGACCTGGTATTGGATCGAGCTTCACCGCCGCCTGGCGCTGCCGGCGTCATGCCTGGTCCTGGCGCTGCTGGGGATCCCTCTCGGGCTCTCCGCCAAGAAAGGCGGCAAGGCGACCGGCTTCGTTCTTACCGTCGCCCTGGTCTTCATCTACTACGTGATCTCTCTCTTCGGGGTGGCCCTGGCGCGGCAGCAGAAGATCGCGCCCTGGGCCGGGGTGTGGATGGCGAACGTCATCTTCCTAGCCGCGGGCGCGGCGCTGTTCTGGCGCGTGAACAAGCAGCCGCTCGAGCTGGGCTCGCCGGTGAGGCTGTGGGACGCGTGGAAGGCCTACTTCTCGGCCAAGCCCAAATACGGTCGGGCCGACGCCTTCGGCCGGGCGCGCTCGCGCCGGCGCATGTTCAGCGCCCGCTTCCCGCAGATCCTCGACGATTACGTCATCCGCGACTTCCTCACCTATCTGCTTCTGGTGCTCTCCACCCTGGTGCTGCTCACCGTGGTCTTCACCTTCTTCGAGCTGCTGGGCGACATCGTGCGCAACCGCGTGCCCCTGGTCACGGTGGGGGAATACCTGATGCGGGTGGCGCCCTCCATGCTCTACCTGGTGACGCCGCTGTGCGTGCTGGTGGCGGTGCTGATCACCTTCGGGCTGATGGAAAAATCGCACGAGGTGACCGCGATGAAGGCCAGCGGCATCAGTGTTTACCGCCTGCTGGCGCCGGTGCTGCTGCTGGCCACCGGGATGTCCGCCGGCCTGTTTTTCTTCGACCAGGTCTACCTGCCCGACAACAACAAGCGCCGCGAGGCGCTGCGCAACAGCATCAAGGGCAAGCCCGCGCAGACCTTCCTGCGCGCCGACCGCAAGTGGATCTTCGGGAAGAACTCGACCATCTACTACTACGAGTTCTTCGACCCGGACCAGAACCGCTTCGCCAGCGTTTCCGTCTTCGAGTTCGACCCGGCGAGCTTCGCCATGACCCGCCGCTTTTATGCCGCCCGCGCCCACTGGGACGAGGACCTGAGCAAGTGGGTCTTCCAGCAGGGCTGGGTGCGCAGCTTCCGCGGGGCGGCCATCCAGGAGTTCCGGAACTTCGACGTCGCCACCTTCGAGGAGCTCAACGAGCCGCCTGCGTACTTCAAGAAGGAAGTCAAGCAGTCCGAGGAGATGAACTACGACGAGCTCGCGCGCTACATCGCCGACCTGCAGAACAGCGGCTTCGACGTGGGCCGTCTCAGCATCCAGCTGCACAAGAAGTTCTCCTTCCCGCTGGTGACGCTGGTGATGGCGGTGCTCGCCGTCCCCTTCTCGCTCAGCGCCGGTCGGCGCGGCGCGCTCACCGGCGTGGCGGTGGCCCTGGGCATCTTTCTGGTGTACTGGGTGATCAGCAGCTTCTTCGAGGCGCTGGGGAACATTCACTATCTGCCCCCGGTGGTGGCGGCCTGGTCGCCGGACGTCATCTTCGCGCTCGCCGGCGGGTACCTGATCCTCAAAGTCCCCACCTAGCAGCCGGTCCAGGCCGGAACGTCCATAGTCCCACCCTGCCCCTATAATGAAGAGAGAGCGGATCGAAGCTGCAGCATGGCCGAATTCAAACACACACTGAACCTGCCCAGGACCGACTTCCCCATGAAGGCCAGCCTGCCCCAGAGCGAGCCCCGCATGCTGGAGCACTGGGAGAAGCTGGGACTCTACGCGCGCATCCGCGAGACGCGGCGCGGCCAGCCGGTGTTCGTGCTGCACGACGGGCCTCCCTACGCCAATGGCCCCATCCACCTTGGCCATGCGCTCAACAAGTGCCTGAAGGACTTCATCGTCAAGACGAAGACGATGGAGGGCTACGACTCACCCTACGTGCCCGGCTGGGACTGCCACGGCCTTCCCATCGAGATCAAGGTGGACGAATCGCTCGGCCGCAAGAAGCTGGAGATGGACCCTCTGGCCGTTCGCCAGGCCTGCCGCGCCTACGCCGAGCAATATGTTGACTTGCAGCGCTCGCAGTTCAAGCGCCTCGGGATCCTCGGCCAGTGGGAGAAGCCCTACTCGACGATGTCGCCGCAGTACGAAGCGGTCATCCTCGAGACTTTCTACCGCTTTCTGGAAAACGGCTTCGTCTACAAAGGGTTGCGGCCGGTCTACTGGTGCATCCACGACAAGACCGCGCTCGCCGAGGCCGAGGTCGAATACGCGAACCACACCAGCCCCAGCGTCTGGGTGAAGTACGCGCTTACCAGCGACCCGGCGAAGATCCATGCGTCGCTCGCGGGCAAGAAGGTCAACACCATCATCTGGACCACCACGCCGTGGACGCTGCCCGCCTCCATGGCCGTGGCTTTTCATCCGGAGCTGGAGTACGCCGCTCTCGATCACGCCGGGCAGGTCTATATCGTCGCCGCCCCGCTCGCGCAGGCCACCATGGAGAAAACCGGACTGGGCGGAGCAAAGGAACTCGCGCGCCTTCCCGGCCGCGTGCTCGAACGTGCGACCTTCGCGCACCCGTTTCTGGAACGCAGCATCCTGGGCGTCCTGGCCGACTACGTCACCACCGACCAGGGCACAGGAGCGGTCCACACCGCGCCCTCGCATGGCGCCGACGACTTTTACACCGGCACAAAGTATGGCCTCGACCAGAGCAGCAACGTGGATGATGCCGGACAGATCCTCCAAGGTCTGCTCGACTACCAGGGGAAGACCGTCTTCCAAGCCAACCAGCCCATCATCGAGCTGCTGAAGAAGCGCGGCGCGCTCATGGCCTCGGAGAAGCTTCAGCACAGCTACCCGCACTGCTGGCGCTGCCACAACCCGGTCATCTTCCGCGCCACCGAGCAGTGGTTCATCGCCATGGAGGGCAAGCTGGCCGGCAGCACGTTGCGCCAGCGCGCGCTCGACGAGATCAAGCGGGTGAAGTGGGACCCGGCGTGGGGCGAGGAGCGCATCGCCAACATGATCGCCACCCGTCCCGACTGGTGCATCTCGCGCCAGCGGGTGTGGGGCGTGCCCATCGCCGTCTTTTTCTGCGCTTGCGGAGAGCTCCTGCGCTCGGCCGCCGCCGACCGCGCTGTGGTCGAGCTTTTCGCGCGGGAGGGCGCCGACGCCTGGTACAAGCACGATGCGCGGGCCATCCTGCCCTTGGGCACGAAATGCGCGACGTGCGGCGGCAGCGAATTCCGCAAGGAGAGCGACATCATCGACGTGTGGTTCGAATCCGGGTGCAGCCATGCCGCCGTTCTCGGACGCGAAACCAACCTGCCCTGGCCCAGCGATGTCTACTACGAGGGCTCCGACCAGTACCGGGGATGGTTCCATTCTTCTCTCCTCTGCGCGGTAGGCACGCGCAACCAGGCGCCCTATCGCGCGGTGCTTTCCAGCGGCTGGACGCTCGATGCCGAAGGCCGCGCCATGTCCAAGTCGCTGGGCAATGTGGTGGACCCGGTGGACATCGCCGGCCGCATGGGCGCCGAGATCGTGCGTCTGTGGGTGGCCTCGGTGGATTTCCGCGACGATGTCCACGCCTCCGAAGAGCTCATGCAGCGCGTGGCCGAGAACTACCGCAAGGTGCGCAATACCTTCCGCTTCATCCTTGGCAACCTGAACGGCTTCGACCCGCAGCGCGACGCTTTGCCCTGGGAGAAGCTGCACCTGGTGGACCAGGCCATACTGATCGTGGCGGCTGAGTTCGCCGCGGAGGTCCGGAAGTGCTATGCGCAGTATGCCTTCCAGAGGATCTACCAGCAGGTGGTGCAGTTCTGCGTGGTCGAGCTCAGCGCCATCTACTTCGACCTGCTCAAGGACCGCCTCTACACATTCGCCCCGCGCGCGCTCGGGCGCCGTTCAGGGCAAACCGCCGTCTGGCACATCGGCGGGGCGCTGGTGCGGCTGTTCGCGCCCATGATGAGTTTCACCGCGGACGAGGTGTGGGCCAATCTGCCGCAGCGCGGCGGTCGCGAACCCAGCGTCCACATGGCAAGGTTCCCGGCGGCCGCCGACCTGGCTCCGGCGGGACAAGATGCGCTCCTCAAGGACTGGCGCACGCTGCTCGCGGTGCGCGAAGAGGTGATGAAGGCCCTCGAGGTCCAGCGCAAGGAAAAAGCCATCGGCAGCGGGCTCGAGGCGCAGGTCGCCATCACCGCCCCTGCCGATCCCTACGCGGCGCTCCAGCGGTTCGAGAGCGCGTTGCGCGAGGTCTTCATCGTCTCCCATGTGACCCTGGCCGCCGGCGACGGCGGGAACGGCGCCGTGGGGGTGCGCGTCCAGGTGAGCAAGGCGCCGGGAAAGAAATGCGAGCGCTGCTGGGTATACTCGACGCACGTAGGGGAGGACGGGCAATATCCCACGGTCTGCGAGCGCTGCAGTGCAGCCCTTACGGAGATCGCCGCATCGAATACGTCCAAAGCGGAGGTGCAGTCCTGAGCGCCATCGAACCGCACGCCAAGCGCACCACGCTCTTTGTCTTTGCCGCCCTGGTCCTCCTGGTGGACCAGGCCAGCAAGTTCCTGGTGGCGCGGGAGATCGCCATGCACGACGTGATCAACGTGCTTCCCGGTTTTTTCCGCATCACCCACGTGGTGAACCAGGGCGCGGCGTTCGGGCTCTTCTCGGACTCGCCTTCCACGCTGAAGTCGGTCCTGCTGATCCTTTTTTCGCTGCTTGCTCTGATGGTGGTCTCCACGCTGCTGTGGAGGAACAGCCATGCGCTCTCCGCGGCCGGGGTAGCGCTCTCGCTCATCCTGGGCGGTGCGGTGGGTAACCTCGTAGACCGCCTGGTCCAGGGCCACGTGGTGGATTTCCTGGACTTCTATTACGACGGCTACCACTGGCCGGCCTTCAACGTCGCGGACAGCGCCATCGTGGTCGGGGCCACTCTGCTGGTGGCCAAAGTGCTCTTTTCCAAAGCTCCTGCCGAGGAGCACGCCACCATCGCAAAGTAGGCGCCTGGTCCCTTCAAGTAATACTTGAGATCGTCTCAGGGCGTGTTGTAGAGCGTCTTGTACATGTTCACGTTGCGGACGATGGCCTGCACGTACTCCCGCGTCTCGGTGAAGGGGATGGATTCGACGAACTCGTAGATGTCGCGGTACTTCCCGTCTTTGCGCCATTCCGCCACCCGGTCGGGCCCGGCATTGTAGGCGGCCAGGGTGTACTCCAGCACGCCGCCCTGCTCCTGCAGGAGCTGGCGGAAATACTTTGTCCCCAGCACGAGATTGACGGCCGGGTCGGCCAGCTGATCGCGCGTGAAGTTCTTAAGCTTCATCTCCTTGGCCAGCTTTTGGCCGGTCCCGGGCAGGATCTGCATCAGTCCGACGGCACCCGCTCGGGAGACCGCCGTGGCGTTGAACTCCGACTCCTGGCGGATGATGGACGCCACCAGGAAAGGATCGAGCTGCTGGCTTTCCGAGTCCTTCTTCAGGTCGTCCCAATAGACCCTGGGGAAAAGGCCCTCCCAGAAGGCGCGGGGCACCTCCGTGGGGAGATATGAAAAGTATCCCGGGAGGTTCTTCTTCAGCGATTGCAGAGTACGCGAATAATTCCCGTGCAATGAGTAGATGCGGATGATCTGCGCCAACTGCCAGTTCACGCCGTCGTCATCGCCCGCCGCCTGGAGCTCGCGGATGGCGAAATCCAGCAAGCCGCAGTTCTGCAGCAGCAGGCTCTTCTCCACCCGCAGGTTATCGGCGGGAGCGGTCAGCCGGAACCTGGGCGCGGGAGCCGGCAAAGGGATCTTCCTGAGCAGGGGCTCGACCGACGCCTCACCCGGCGGCAGCGTGAGCAGTCGCTGACGGGAAAGCAACGCATAGTAGGAGTTGCGGTAACGCTCCGCCGCTTTGGTGTAGTAGGCGCGTGCCTTGGCGAGGTTGTTGTCCTCCTCCGCCAGGCGTCCACGCCAGTACACCGCTCCTCCCGCCTCCGCCGAAGCCGGAAACAGGGCGATATGCCGCTCGAAGGAGCGTTTGGCTTCTTCCGTGTTCCCCATCCGCAGCTGCAGCCAAGCCGCCTTCCAGTTGGCGTAGGCGCTGTACTTTCCGGCCGGGAAGCGGTCCACCAGTTCCGAGTAGTATTTCGATGCTTTGTCCCAATCCTTCCGCAGCAGGTAGACGTTGCCCATCGTGAGCAGCGACTCTTCCAGCCATGGGCTCTGGGGCGATTTCGCCTTCAGCTCCGAGAGCAGCTTGAGCATGTCGCCTTCGTCGGAGCGCGCCAGCTCGATGAGGAAGTAGGTCCGCTTCGCCGCCAGTTCCCCTTCCAGGCCCTGCGCCTTTTGCAGGGTGGCGCGCGCATCGCGGTTACGTTTGTCGCGATAGTAAGCCTCGCCCAACGCGATCTGCGAAGCCGGGACCTCGTCTTTGGGGAGCTTCGGATCGTTCAGGATGGACCTGTATTCGTCCACCGCTTCCGCGTAGCGGCGCCCCTGCATGAGCCGCTCGGCACGTTCCCGCCTTTGGACGATGGAAAACGGCGGTAAGCTCTCTTTCTTGGCAAGCTGGTTGAGCTCGGCGTTGGCCTCGAAGGCCTCGGGGGTGAGCGGCAAGGTAAGGTAGATGCGGGTGAAGCACTCGATGGCACGCCCGGTTTCGTTGTTCTTGACAAACGCCCGGCCCAACGCCAGTTCGACGTCGGCGCGCGTTGCTCCGCGGTAGGGCATGAGCAACTCAATCGCGGCCGGAGCGTCGCCGTTCTCCGTAAGAGCCGATGCCAGCAGCACCGCGGCCTCGCGACGGTACAGCGAATCCGGATTCCGTTTCTCGAACCCGCTGAGCGCCTCGACCACGTCCCCCGGCTTGTGCAGCGCCGCCTGGGAGGAGCCGAGCAGAAAGTCCACATAGTCTTCCAGTTCGCCCGTTTTGCCACGCGCATTCAGGAATGCAGGCACGGCCTTATCGAACTCGTTGTCCAGGGTGTGCGCGTACCCGATGACCAGCCAGGCGAAAGCTCCCGCCTGGGTGCCGGCATGGCTATCGGCATATTTCTGCACTCCGGCGTACGCGGCGGAAGTCCTGGCTTCCACCAGCTGCAGCGCCATGGGACGCAGGTCGCTGGAAGCGACGAACGCCTGAGACATCTTCTTGATCCGCGCCGGCGAGGCCCTGTGTCCCGACCGCCGCGCAGATTTCTTCGGCTTCTTGGAGGTGGATTGGGCAATCAGGACCGTTTGCGCATTCAGCAGCAGCGCCAAGACCAGAATGGGAGCGACGAAAGCCCGGACGCGGGAAAAGAACACGTGCGTCTATTTCTGGAAGTTGCCGCCCAGCAGGGAGGCATCGTTCTGCGCCAGGATGCGGACGATCTCGTCGTTGAAGTAGCCGGCGCCGGCCGCCACCGTGTTGCCATAGCGTTTCTGGTAGCTCTCGCGGCTCTTCTCGATGGCCTCCCGCAGGCGGTCATAGAGGTCCTTGTTCTTGCGGCCCTCAGCGACTTCGGCCTTGTTGTAGAGGTTGATCTCATCCACCAGCAGCTTGGCGAATTTCCTGGCCTTCTTGTGGACCTCCTCGTCCTGCGGCGACAGCGCCGCCGGGGGCGGAGGAGTGGGAGGCGCGGGCGCTTCTTCCACCGCCGCGGGCGCCGCCTCGGCAGCCTCCGCGGCAGCCTCGGCGGCAGGCTCTGCGGCCACGGCTTTGCGCAGCGCCTGCACCTCGAGCCAGAGTCCGGTCGAACGCACCATGGTTTCGAGCGCCGGGGCATCCACTCTCCCATCGCTCTCGCTGCCCGCATCGGCATAGAGCAGGGCCGGGACCTTGTCGCGCACCAGCAGCGGCATCACGTGGGCATGGCCGCTCTTGGGTTTGCCGTGCGCCTTGACGAAATCGGGATCGAAGTCCGAGGCCGAGGCCGAGACTGCATTGCGGTCGCGGATGGCCCGCGCCACCAGCCCGCTGCCGCTGTCCACGGAGATTTTCTTGATCCCGGCATTGTCCTTGAAGCCGCGCGCCTGCCAGCCGCTGGCGGTGTTGTTCTTCACCACGAAAAGCGCCACGCGGCTGCCGAACATCGCCGAGCCTTCGAGCAAGGCCTTGAGGATCTCGCTCTGCGCGCCGGCGTTGTGGATGGCGGCCAGGGCGCCTTGCAGCTGGGCGCTGGTGTCCACCACCTGGATCGCCGCCGGCACCGGCCCGCCCCCGCCTTTCTCCACCAGCGGCTGCAGCTCTTTGGCGACGCTGGCGATGACTTCTTTCTTGAGTTCTCCGATGCGGTCGTCCCCGGCGCGGCCGATCATGCGCTCCACATCCCGCTTGATGTCGGCCATGCGGTGCTCGGCGGTATCGTGCACCGCCTTCTCCACTTCGCGCCGCAGGTCGTTTAACCGTCCTTCCGCGGTTCCCTTCACCACGGCCTCGAGCTCGTAACGGATCTCGCCCAAGCGCTTTTCGGCCGCCTCGCCGATGGCGCGGTTCACCTCCTGGCGCAGCTCGTTCACCTTGCCCGAGGTTTTCTCGCCGGTGACGTGCTCGATGCTGCGCCGCAGCTCGTCGGCGCGGCGCCCTGAGATCTCACTGACCATCCGCTCCACGTCCTTGCGGATATCGGGCGCAGCCCCGCTGGCGCGCTCCCCCAGGATGCGCTCCACGTCCTGCCGCAGCTCGTCGATGCGCTTCTCGGCCATCTCCATCAGGACGCGCTCCATGTCGCGCCGCAATTCTCCGATGCGGTGTCCGGTGGCCTCGTGGATGATCTTCTCGGCGTCCTTGCGGAAGCTTCCCATGCGCTGGTCGAACAGCTCGTGGACGCCGTGCTCGATCTCCTTGCGCAGCTCATTCACCTGGCCGCCCATGGACTCCGAGATGGCATGCTGGATCTGGTTCTGCAGGTCGCCGGCGCGGTGGCCGAAGACGCCGGAAACGGAGTTCTCCACGTCCTGGCGAAGATCGGAAAGACGGCCGTTAAGGGTCTGGCCCACACCCTGCTCGATTTGGCTGCGGATCTCGTTGCTGCGCGCGTTGAAGATGTCGGTGACGCCGTTCTCCACGTCGAGGCGCAGCTGGGAGATGCGACTGCTCACGCTCTCGCTCACTCCCTGCTGCATGTCCTTGCGCAGGTCGGCCATGCGGCCCTCGAAGACGCGAGATACCGTCTTTTCAACCAGATTGTGCAGGTCTTTGTTCTCGGCCATTCGTCGGCAACACCCGTGCGCGGAGCGGGGAATCCTCTGATTTCGTTCTGACCGCGATTATTAGGGAGATTCGCCGGTGTGTCAATAAGACCCGGGCTACCTCCCCCAGCCCGTCCGGCGCGCATCCAGAACGGCTATTCGACGACCAGCGTTCCCGCCATGTCGTCGTGCATGGGCCCGCAGACCACGGTGCAGGCGATGCGGAACTCCCCGGTCTTGCGGGGCGTGAAGCTGACGGTCACGCTCTGGCCCTTGGGGATCTCCTGGTCAATCCCCAGGTCCTTGATGGCGAAGCCGGGGTGCACATCCATGGTGCTCAGCTCGAGCACGTTCGGCTGGCCCTTCTTCCCATGCAGGACCGAGGGCTCGTATCCGTACTTCTTGGCCACCAGCTTAAGATGCACCGGCTCGCGGCTGCAGCCGACAGCCAGCACAAGGACTGCGAGGAGGAGCAAGGTCGTTTTCGTTGGCATCATGAGGTAGATGCAATTCTACAGCCGGGGGATGGTTGGCGCGCATGCAGCCAAAGGACCGGCCATGTACAATGAAACCTCGGCCCCCGGGGACGCCAATATTTTGCATCGCATGCCTGTCGAGCCCATCCAAACCAGTGCCGCCGAAGACGCCAGCAGCGAACTCGCGCTGGTGCGCGCCGCCAAGACGGGCGACGTGGACGCTTTCGGCAAGCTGGTGCAGCGGTATGACCGCAAGGTCTTCCGCATCGCGCAGCACATCACGCAGAACCGCGAGGACGCCGAGGATGTGGTTCAGGACGCCTTCCTGAAGTCGTTCGCGAACCTGCCCAAGTTCCAGGAGCAGTCCAAGTTCTACACCTGGCTGGTGCGCATCGCGGTGAACGAGGCGCTGATGAAGCTGCGCCGGCGGCGCACGGCCAAGACGGTCTCGCTCGACGAGGAGATCGAGACCGAGAACGATTCCCTGCCGCGGGAGGTCGCCGACTGGGCGCCCAACCCGGAGCAGATGTACAGCCAGGCGGAGTTGAAGGAGATCTTGGGCAAGACCATCCAGGGGTTGCCGCCGTCGTTCCGCACGGTGTTCGTGCTGCGCGACGTGGAAGGGCTCTCCACCGAAGAGACCGCGGAGGCGCTCGAGCTGAGCGTGCCCGCGGTGAAGTCGCGGCTGCTGCGCGCCCGGCTGCAGCTGCGCGAGCGCCTCACCAAGTACTTCCGGCAAAAAAAGCACGCGGAGCGGACATCGTGAACTGTTCTGAATTCCTGAACGAGCTGACCGATTACCTGGACGGGGTGATGGACGCTCGCACCCGCGCCGAGCTGGAGGAGCACCTGGTGTGGTGCCACAACTGCGTGGTGGTGCTCAACACCACCCGCATGACGGTGGAGATCTACAAGGAGAACCAGCTCTACGAGCTGCCCGAAGACCTGCGCAACCGATTGCGCGACGCCATCCTCACCAAATGCAAGCAGCACGGAAAGAAACCCAAGAAGAGCTGACCACCCGCCCAACTACATCTTCCCCAGCACCTCATTCAAAAGCCCCAGCATATCGTTCACCGTCAGGATCCCGGCCAGCTTTCCGTCCTCCACCACCAGCAGCGCCCCGATCTTCTTGGTGTAGAGGATGGAGACCGCCTCGTTCACCGGCGCATCCGGCTTCACCGAGATGGGGTTCTTGGTCATGGCCACGGTGATGGAGGTCTGCTCGAAGATCTTGTTGTACTCGTCCTGGGACATATGGGAGAGCATGGAGGGCGCGAGGCGCGAGACGTCGCGGTCGCTGATGATGCCCACCGGACGCCCCTGGCCGTCGAGGATGGGCACGTGGCGCTTTCCCGTGCGGCGGATGAGCAGGGCGGCGTCGAGCAGGCAGGCGTCGTCGGTGAGGGTGTGGACCTTGGAGGTCATGTAGTCGCGGACCAGCAGGCTTTTGTTCATGGTGCGGCTCTGAAACCCTCCGGCGGCAGATTCTAGCACAGCCCTGCGGCGCTTCCGGGATGACCAGCGAGGTTACCTTGGTGCTCGCCATGGGCTGTGCCCGGAACAGCAGACCGTATAATATCGGTTGTTTCCGGTCCAGGTGCTCCCGACTTGAAGAGCGTCCACTCCAGCGTCCGCGAGATCGCCGTGCTGCAGGAAGCCACGGAGATGATCCTCTCCAGCATGGACGTGGACACCGTGCTGCACCAGATCCTGCTCATCGTCCGCAACTACTTCGGCACCGCCAACTGCGCCGTATTCCTCGTTGATCCCGGCACCCAGGAACTCTACTGCCGCGCCCACAACGGCTACGACGATGCCATCGCCCGCAAGCTGCGCATCAAGATCGCCAAGGAAGGCGTCACCGGATGGGTGGCGCAGTCCAAGACCCCGCTCTACGTTCCCGACGTACGCAAGGAACCGCGCTACATCGCCGCCGACGCCAAGGCCATGAGCGAGCTGGCCCTTCCCCTGCTGGTGCGCGACGAGGTGGTGGGCGTACTCAGCATCGGCAGCGACAAGATCGATTACTTCACCGACGAGATGATCGGCCTGCTGGCGCTCTTCGCCGGGCAGGCGGCCGTCGCCCTGGAGAACGCGCGCCTCTACTCCACCGAGCGCCGGCGCATGCGGCAGATCGAGCTCATCAACCTTATCGCGCGCGCCGCCACCGCCGCCAACAATGTCGACCAGTTGCTCACCACGCTTTGTGACCTGATCGCCGACACCTTCGAAGCGCCGGACGTTGCGTTGCTGCTGCGCGAGGAGGAAGGGCCGATGTCGGTCCGCGCCTACTCCGGCGCCCGTACCGACTGCCCTGAGTCGTTCCCTGCGGCCGAGGAATCCGGCATCATCGCCCAGGCTTTGGCCGCGCGCATGAACGTGGTGGTCAACGATGTTAACGCCAAGCCGGGCTGGAAGGCCTGCTTCGGTGACGCCGGAAGCGAGCTCTGCGTGCCCCTGGTCTCGTTCGGCGAGACTGTAGGCGCCCTGGTGGTCTCCCACAAGGAGGCACACCACATCAGCACCGAGGACCGCTCCATCGCCCAGGCTGCCGCCGACGTCTCCGCCACCGCCATCCGCAACGTGCAGCTCAGCGACGAGCTGCGCCGCGTTACCAACACCGACACCCTCACCGGCATCTACAACCAGCGTTATTTCCACGTGATCCTGGCGCAGGAAGTCACCCGCGCCCACCGCTATCGCAAGCGCTTCTCGGTGGTAATGGTGGACCTGAAGGATTTCAAGGAAGTCAACGCCAAGGTGGGCTTCGACCGCGGCGACCAGATCCTGCGCGACGTCGCCCAGATGCTCAAGAAACTCATGCGCAACGTGGACAGCATCTGCCGCTATAACGGCGACCGCTTCGTCCTGGTTCTGCCCGAGACTGAGACCGAGCGCATGAAGACCGTGCTGGGAAAGATCGCCGACGGCGTCGCCCAGATGGGAGTCTCCATGCAGTCCGAATCACCCGCCCCGCCGCCGCTGAAGGCGGTGTGCGCCTTCGTCAGCTATCCCTCCGACGGCGCCACCGAACTCGACCTGGTGCGCACGGTGCTGGCCAAGATCAGCGCCCTCAAAAATTCCCCCTCGTCCTGATTCCCGGCAAGGAAAAGAAAAACGCGGGCGATGGAACGCCCGCGTCTTGGCGAAACCCAGCCTGCCTAGTTGTTGTCGCGCCGCTGCAGCGTGGGGCGGTCGTCGTCCTTCTTGTTGGGGTCATTGTTGGTGGTGTTGGTCTGAGTGTTGCGCCGCAGGCTCGGCCCGTTCTTGTCCTTGTCGTCCAGCTTGTGGCGGTTCTCGAGGGCCGCCAGCCGTGCCTTCACCTCGTCGAACTCCGAAGTGGTCACGATATAGTCGTCGCGGGGCGGCAGGATGGTGGCGATCTCCTTCTGCGTCTCGGCGATGCGGTCCGGCGTTTGCGGGTGCGACGCGAAGACCTTGGCCAGCGTGCCCGGTTTCTTCTTCTCCTGCGCCTGCACCTTCTCGAAGAAGTTGATGAAGGCCTGCGGATCGTACCCGGCGTGATACATGTACTGCAGACCGAGGTAGTCGGCTTCGGCCTCAAAGCCTCGCGAGAACTTCATGAAGGTGGCGGGAACCAGCAGGCCCGCCGCCAGGCGCGCGGCATATCCTGCGCCTCCGCCCACGAAGATCGGCGGGAGTGAAAGATAGTTGGCCCAGTTGGCGCGCGTGATCTGACGCATGGCATGGCGCGCAGCGACGTGGGCGATCTCGTGCGACATCACGCCCGCGAGTTCCGCTTCTTCGTCCGCCGCAAGGATCAGACCCGAATTCACGTAGAAAAACCCGCCCGGCAGCGCAAAGGCGTTGATCTCATCCGAATCGATGACCTTGATGGTAAAAGGCACCTTGGCGTCCGAGTTGCGCACCAGGTTCTGCCCGATGCGGTTCACATACTCGTTCACCACCGGGTCGGTCACCATCTTGGAGCTGGACTCGATCTGCTGGGCGTAACCCTTGCCCATGGCGATCTCCCGGTCCAGGGAATACCAGTTGCCCAGACCGCGCTTGCCGATGTCGCGGTTGCCGATGGCATCCACGTCGTCCTTGCCCCCCGTGTGCTTGGCCTGGCCCGTGCTCTGCGTGGCGGTGGGACTGTCGTCCGGAGGCTCCGGCGGCGCATCTTCCTTCTGCGCGTTCTGGTCCATCGCGTCGGGCGGGACCTGGGCGCCGTCCTTGGATTGCGGCGTGCCGGACTGGGAAGTGCCCGATGGAGGATTGCCCGTCTGCGCAGCCCCAGGTTGCGGCGTTGCCGGCTTTGAGGCCCCCACCGGGAATTCACCGGGCTTCGGGGTGTCTGAGGAGGAAGTAGTCTGCTGGCTCGGCTGCTCTTGGGAGCTGGGCTGTTGCTGCTGCGTGCTGGAGGTCTGTGCCAGGAGCGATGTGTTCCAGGCAAGCGCCAGAATCAACAGCGCAAAAAAGGCGATCCTACCGGTCTTCATAGGGGTTCCTCAACAACACATTGTACTCCCGCCGGGGGACTGGGATTACCTGTTTGGATTCACGAACTTCAAGGTACGTTGCCCGCCGGGGAAGGCCGTTAGTCGTAGTACTCGAGGCCGAGGTGGGTGATGAGGTCCTGTTTCATCAGGTGCCGCAGGGTGTTCTTGAGCTTCATGGATTGGATGAACAGGTCGTGCTCGGGGTAGAGCCCGGGGGCGACCATGGGCGACTTGAAGTAGAAGCTCAGCCACTCCTGGATGCCCAGCCGCTGCAGCTCCGAGCTGCGCTTGGCGAGGTCGAGGAAGAGGATGAGGTCGAGCACGATGGGCGCGGCGAGGATGGAGTCGCGGCAGAGGAAGTCCAGCTTGATCTGCATGGGGTAGCCCAGCCACCCGAAGATGTCGATGTTGTCCCAGCCCTCTTTGTTGTCGCCCCGCGGCGGGTAATAGTTGATGCGGACCTTGTGGTAGAAGTCCTTGTAGAGCAGCGGATAGAGGTTGGGCTGCAGGATCTGCTCGAGCACCGAGAGCTTCGATTCCTCTTTGGTCTTGAACGAGGCCGGATCGTCCAGCACCTCGCCGTCGCGGTTGCCCAGGATGTTGGTGGAGAACCATCCGTGCAGGCCGAGCATGCGGGCCTTCAGCCCCGGCGCCAGCACCGTCTTCATCAGCGTCTGCCCGGTCTTGAAGTCTTTGCCGCAGATGGGCGCGAGTTTGCGCCGGGAGAGCATCTGCATCACCGGCAGGTCCAGGGTGAGGTTGGGCGCGCCGTTGGCGAAGGGGACGCCCTCCATCAGTGCGGCGTAGGCATAGATCATCGAGGGCGCGATGTTCTCGTCGTTGCGCAGCAGCCCGCTTTCGAAGGCGTCGAGCGTGGAGTGGACCTTGGCAGGCTGCAGGAAGATCTCGGTGGAGCCGCACCAGATCATCACCAGGCGCTCGGCGTGCGATTGCTTCTTGAAGTCGCGGATGTCCTGCCGCAACTGCTCCGCCAGGTCGCGCTTGGTCCGTCCCCGCTTCACGTTGTTGCCGTTCAATTTGCGGACGAAGTTGCGGTCGAAGACCGCCGCACGCGGCTTCACCGACGAGAGGAAAGGCCTCACCCGGTCGAGCAGCTCGCGCTCCAGCACACCGGCCTTGAGCGCGGCGGCGTACATGTCGTCCTCGAAGATGTCCCACCCGGTGAAGACCAGGTCGTGCAAACTTGCCAGGGGAACGAAGTCCTTGATCGCGGGCGAGCGGCCCTCGGTGCGCCTGCCCAGCCGGATGGTCCCCATCTGGGTGAGCGAGCCGATGGGCAGCGCGTGGTTACGGCGCACCGCTTCGACCCCGGCGACAAAGGTGGTGGCCACGGCCCCCATGCCGGGGATGAGGACGCCCAGCCGGCCGCGCGCCGGCTCGATGTGCTGCGGCGCATTCGAGCTGCGCGACTTGGGTCTCGATCTCTTATGGCGCTTTGTCATGCTGGGATTCTGGGCCGGTGCGAATCATCTATCTTCTTGTATCGCCGCGCTTTTTGGCAAATCAGCGCTTGGGGGGTGGTAGAAATGTACCTATGGGCGAAAGTCCCACGAAAGTTGCGGTCATCACCGGCGCCAGCAGCGGCTTCGGCCTGCTGACGTCGGTCGAACTGGCCTCCCGCGGCTTCACGGTCGTGGCCACCATGCGCGACCCGTCGCGCCGGACTCGCCTTGACGATGCCTGCCGGCAAGCCGGCGTCGGCGATCGTATCGAAGTCCGCCAGCTCGACATCACCCAGACCAGCAGCATCCCAGCCGTGGTCTGCGCCGTCGTGCGCGAACACGGACGCGTTGACGTCCTGGTGAACAACGCAGGCTTTGCCATGGCCGGCTTCGCCGAGGACATGCGGCTCGAGGAGATACGCCAGCAGCTCGAGACCAACTTCTTCGGCCACGTCGCCATGACCCAGGCGGTCCTGCCCACCATGCGCGCACAGAAGAGCGGGCACGTCATCATGGTCTCGTCCATCAGCGGGCGCGTGGGCCAGCCGGTGGTCAGCAGCTATTCGGCTTCGAAGTTCGCCCTCGAGGGATGGAGCGAGGCCCTGCGCATCGAGACCCGTTCGCTGGGCATCCGCGTGGTGCTGGTCGAGCCGGGAGCGTTCAAGACCGATATCTGGGACCGCAACGTGCGCATCGGCGAGTTCGCCGTACGGCCGGAGGCGCCCAATCACGCTCGCGCCGCCCGCTTCGCCGAGTGGGTCCAGACGCAGGTCCCCAAGCGCGACGCCCGCGAGGTGGCGCGCCTCATCGCCCGCATCGCCGAGAGCCCGAGCCCGAAGCTGCGCTACCTCGCAGGCACAGACGCCTATGCCCAGCTCTGGCTCAAGCGCATTCTGCCCTGGAAGATGTACGAGAGGATGGTGGCCAAGGCCACCCGGATCGATTGAACCACTTTCCACTTTAGAACTAGCGAATGCGGTTCTTCCACCGCGAATAAAAGAAGCACCCTGTCCCCAGGACCAGCAGCGCCAGGATCACCGCGTCGAGGCGGTGGAACCACAGGCTCAAGCGCGGGTCGCTGTCCCATTTCTCGCCCAGCTGAAGGCCGACCCACGCCAGCCCCAGGCACCATGGGTACGAACCCACGAAGGTGTAGAGGTGGAAGCGCGCGCGGTCCATCCGCGCCACGCCCGCCGGCAGCGCGATGAAGGTCCGGATGACGGGCAGCATCCGGCTCACCAGGATGGTGACTGCGCCATGCTTCGCGAACAGCCGGTCGGCGAGGTCAAGCTCATGCTGGCTGAGCCAGATGACGCGCCCGAAGCGCACCACCAGAGGACGCCCGCCGAAATACCCGATCTCGTAGGCGATCACCGAGCCCAGGTTGCAGCCCAGCGCCCCGGCCAGCGCCGCCAGCCACAGGTTGAAGCGCCCGTTGTACACCAGAAAGCCGGCGTACGGCATGATGAGCTCGGAGGGCAGAGGGATGCACGCCGACTCGATCGCCATCAGCACCGCGATCCCGGGGTAGCCCAGGGTCGAGATGATGGCCACGACAAAGTGGTGAAGCATCTCGAACAGGGATGTGATCATGCGGGAGCTGCCGGCGCGTCAGCCGGCCTGCTGCTCCTCGTAGGCCGACACGGCCTCGGAGACGTCCTTCTCGCAGGCGGTGCACAGCGCCTGCCCGCCCTCGTTCTCGACCGATTCGCTCTCCAGGATGACGGCGCCGCCCGAGCCATATTCTCCGGCTGCCTCGTCCCAGGTGAACTGCTCCTGCAGGGTCGCGCCCGCCACGTCGCACCCGGTGAGGATGATGGTGTAGTCGTGCGCCCTGCAGTGCGGGCAGGTAAAGGGCTGTGCCATCCTAGAAGTCCTGCGAGTCCTGGGTGTAGGTGTAGCCGGGAAGGGTGGCGCTGTCTCCCGACTTCACCACCTTTACGCGGACCGTGTCGCCCTCGGCGGCGTCGGCGGCGGCGTGGCGCAGCACCACGTACTGGGTGAAGACCTCGCTGTAGACCTTGGTGACCAGGTAGTTCTTGCCGTTGGCGTCGTTACGCCACACCTGGCCGAGGCGGATGTCTTTCACCGACATGCTGAAAGACTACTTGCGCGGTGGCATGGCGTCAATGTGGACTCTGCGCCCTTGCCATTGTCCTTCCGGACATTACCTGGAACCTTCGCACGGGGGCTGCTACCATAGTTACTCCTCCGATCAAAGCTTTGCCATGACTACCAAGACCGTGCTCGAGCCCCAGACCGAAGCCGCCGCGCCGGCCAAGCAGCGCCGCCAGCTCATCAGCTTCAGTTTCTACCGCGTGCAGCCGGAGTGGCGCCGCCTCGACTCCTCCACTCGCCGCCAGCACCGCCACGAGCTGGGCGAGGTCATCCGCTCCTGGAGCGATCGCGAGGACATGCGCGTTCTCGCCTACTCCACGGTCGGGATGCGGCCGGACTGCGAGCTCATGCTGTGGCGCATCGGCTACTCCCTCGACGATCTGCAGAAGATGTCGAGCGAGCTGCTCGCCACCCCCATGGGCGCCTATCTGGAGACGCCCTA
>JACXTT010004692.1_pt1 | contig 20215 bp, 15 predicted proteins | sample 9270951 | NCBI WGS metagenome assembly JACXTT01 (sample SAMN15532306, study PRJNA645909) | rock metagenome | isolation source: weathered quartz diorite | place: Puerto Rico | collected 2017-06-21
GAGTAGGTCATCGTCAAGATTAAATTCCGAAACCCCTATCTGCGTATGCAGGTAGGGGTTTTGTTTTTGCCCTGACGAAATATCCCGGGCGCCCTCAAGAGCCTCATCGCCGGCAAGCCAGCTCCCACAGGGACCGGGCACGACGATATTCTCGCGGTGGAATGCTGACCTGTAGGAGCCCCGGCAGGGGGTAGACCATTTCCTGACAAAATCACAAAGTTATTTTCGAGCTGGAACACTAGAATAGGCTCCGTCTCCTACAGAACCTGAGTCCATTTATGCCGGATCCGGTTGGCACCTCAACGGTGTCTGAATTACCTCTGGACGCATTGGTGGCCTGTCACGAATGCGACCTGCTGATGCGCAAGCCCCAGCTCGGCGTCGGCGAGAAAGCCCAATGCCCACGTTGCGGCTACGAGCTCTATGCCCATCGCCACAATGTCGTCGAACGCAGCCTGGCCCTGGTGATCGCAGCGCTGCTGCTGTACATCCCGGCGAACTTCCTGCCCATCATGCAGCTCAATCTTCTCGGTCGCTCTTCCCAAGACACGGTCTGGAGCGGTGTCCTGGGCCTGTACCATACCGGCATGTCCGGCGTCGCCGTGGTGGTGTTCCTGTGCAGCATGGGCATTCCGCTGCTCAAGCTGACCTGCCAGTTGGCCGTGCTGTTGAGCATTCGCTGGGATATCGGGCGCAGCTACGGCTTGTTGCTGTACCGCATTTACCACCATTTGCGCGATTGGGGCATGCTCGAGGTCTATCTCATGGGCGTGCTGGTGGCGATTGTCAAACTCGCCGACCTGGCGGAGCTGAGCCTGGGACTGGGCCTGGCCTGCTTTGTCGGTCTGCTGCTGGTCCAAGTGCTGTTGGAGGTGGTCATGTCGCCCCACCAGGTCTGGCAGGCGTTATCGGGAGAGGACGAACATGCGGGCCATTGATGCAGGCATCCTGATCTGCACGGAATGCCATGAGCTGAACCGGCAGGAAGAAGGCAGCGACGAGCAGACCTGTACCCGCTGCGGTGCCCTGGTGCACCCACGGCGTCCCAACAGCCTGATGCGCACCTGGGCCTTGCTGCTGACCTCGGCGATTCTCTATATCCCGGCCAACCTGCTGCCGATCATGACTATCAGTTCCCTGGGCAAGGGTGACCCCAGTACCATCATGTCCGGTGTCATCGTCCTGGTGCAGCACGGCATGTTTCCCATCGCCGCCGTGGTTTTTGTCGCCAGTATCCTGGTACCGACGTTCAAACTGGTGGGCATCGCCCTGCTACTGTTCTCGGTGCAGCGCCACCAGCCGCTGTCGGCCCGGCAGCGGATCATCATGTACCGGTTCATCGAATTCATTGGCCGCTGGTCAATGTTGGATATCTTCGTGATCGCCATTCTGGTGGCGATCGTGAACTTCGGAAGAATTGCCAGCGTCGAAGCCAATCTCGGCGCGGTAGCCTTTGCCAGTGTGGTGATCTTGACGATGCTTGCCGCAGTAACTTTCGATCCCCGACTCATCTGGGACAACACGGAGTCGGACGACGACCATGAGTGATTTGCCAAAAGCCAAAATCCGCCCGGCGTCGAACTGGTCGGCCATCTGGGTCCTGCCGCTGATTGCCCTGATCATCGGCGGTTGGCTCGGCTGGCGGGCCTACAACCAGACCGGCATCGAAATCCAGGTGCGCTTCGAAAGCGGCGAGGGCATCCAGGCCAACAAGACCGAGGTCGTCTACAAGGGCATGCCCATCGGCAAGGTCAAGGGGCTGAGCCTGGATGTCGAAGGCAACTCCAAGGGGGTCATCGCCACCATCGAGATGAACAAGGACGTCGAGTCGTCCCTGCGCACCAATACCCGCTTCTGGCTGGTCAAGCCCAGCGTGACCCTGGCGGGGATTACCGGCCTGGACACCCTGGTGTCCGGCAACTACATCGCGGTCAGCCCCGGTGATGGCGACCCGGAGCGCAGGTTCAAGGCGTTGACCCAGGAGCCGCCGCTGTCCGACCTCAAGCCGGGCTTGCATATCACCATCAAGGCCGATCGCCTGGGCTCCCTGAACCGGGGCAGCCCGGTGTTCTACAAGCAGATACAGGTCGGCCAGATCAAAAGCTATGCACTGAACCCGGATCAGAACATGGTCGAGCTCAAGGTCTTTATCGAACCGACCTACGCCAACCTGGTGCGCAAACACACGCGCTTCTGGAACGCCAGTGGCATCAGCATCGATGCCAACCTGTCGGGTGTGAAGGTGCGTAGCGAGTCCCTGGCCAGCATCGTCGCCGGCGGTATTGCCTTCGCCACGCCGGAGAATCGCAAGGACAGCCCACCCACTGACCCGAGCCTGCCGTTCCGTCTCTATGAGGATTTCGATGCGGCCCAGGCGGGGATCCGCGTCAAGGTGAAACTCAGTGACTTCGAAGGTCTGCAGGCCGGGCGTACGCCGGTGATGTACAAGGGTATCCAGGTTGGCAGCCTGAAAAGCCTGAAGATCGATCCCGACCTGTCCAGCGCCAACGCCGAGTTGACCCTCGACCCGATCGCCGAGGAGTACCTGGTGGACGGTACCCAGTTCTGGGTGGTCAAACCGTCGATTTCCCTGGCCGGTATCACTGGGCTCGAGGCCCTGGTCAAAGGCAACTACATTGCCGTTCGCCCGGGTGACAGGGGCGGTCACCCGCAACGCGAGTTCGAGGCCCGGGCCAAGGCGCCGCCCCTCGACCTGCGCTCCCCGGGGCTGCACATGGTGCTGTTCACCGACAACCTCGGCTCCCTGGACGTCGGCAGCCCGGTGCTCTACCGCCAGGTGAAGGTCGGTTCGGTGCAGAGCTACCAGTTCTCCCGGACGCGTAAGCAAGTGGTGATCGGCGTCCATATCGAGAAGGAATATGAAAATCTGGTCAATGCTTCGAGCCGCTTCTGGAACTCCAGCGGCATCACCCTGAGCGGTGGCCTGACGGGGGGCATCCAGGTAAAAAGCGAATCGCTGCAAAGCCTGATGGCCGGTGGTATTGCCTTCGAGACCCCACGGGACAAAGCCCCGCTGCAGAAGCGTATTCCGCGTTTCCGCCTGTTCACCAACCATGACGAGGCGCAGCAGCAAGGCACCCTGATCACCATTCGGGTCGATCGCGCCGACGGATTGCGCAGCGGCACGCCGATCCGTTTCAAGGGCCTGGATGTGGGCAAGATCGAAAGCGTCGACCTGAGTGACGACCTGCAGTCGGTACTGCTCTCGGCGCGGATTACCGAAGTGCCGGAGCGCATCGCCCGGGTCGGCAGCCAGTTCTGGGTGGTGAAGCCGGAGCTGGGCCTGATCAAGACCTCCAACCTGGAAACCCTGGTCACCGGGCAGTACCTCGAAGTGCAGCCGGCGACGAAGAAGCTCGGGGTGCAGAAGGATTTTGTCGCGCTCAAGAAAGCGCCGGAGGCGGCGGTGCCCGAAGCCGGTTTGAACCTGACCCTGAGCGCGGCTCGACGGGGTTCGTTGAAGGAAGGCGTGCCGGTGACTTACCGCGAGGTGACGGTGGGCAAGGTGACCGGATATGAGCTGGGGGCCACCGCCGACCGGGTACTGATCCATATCCTGATCGAGCCGCGATATGCACCGTTGGTGCGCAGTGGTAGCCGTTTCTGGAATACCAGCGGGTTCGGTGTCGACTTCGGCTTGTTCAAGGGTGCGACCGTGCGTACCGAGTCGCTGGAGACGCTGATTCAGGGCGGCATCGCCTTCGCCACGCCGGATGACGAGCGCATGGGCGCGGCGGCGCGGCCGTTGCAGACCTTCGCGCTGTTCGACAAGTTCGAGGATGAGTGGCTGACCTGGGCGCCGAAGATCAGCCTCGGCAAATAGCGCCGTTTTTGCAGGAACCAGCAAGCCTGCTCCTACAGGGTTCGTCGCTGTTTCTAGGGCCCCAATGAAAAGGCCGCGATCGATGACCGCGGCCTTTGGTTTTCCAGCTAGCGGAATCAGACCTCGTCCAGCTCCGGTTCCGCCGCTTCGCTCTGCACCGTCGCCCGCACCTGATCGTGCCGGCGAATGTACTTCCAGTCCGCTTCGTCGATATAGATCCCGTTCGGTCCGCTACCGCCTTCCAGGTCGATGGCCACGTGCGCGGACACCTGCGGCTTCACGCTCGCCAGGATCGGCACGAAGCCCAGTTGCAGACTGGTCTCCAGCAGCGCCGCCTGGTTGCGTTCGTCGATGTCCGCCGCCTCGTCGAGGTAGTACGGCAGGCGCACGCGCCCGGCCAGGTCGCGGTCCATCAGGTGCAGCAACAGGTACATGTTGGTCAGCGCCTTGATGGTCATGGTCGTACCGTTGGACGCCGCCCCGTCGATATCGGTGTGGATCACCGGTTGGCCGTTGACCTTGGTGATCTCGAACGCCAGCTCGAACAGGTCCTTCAAGCCCAACTGGTTGTGGTTCGCCGCCACCAGCCGCGCCAGGTATTCCTTGGCCTCTTCGTTCTTGTTGTCCTGCTCGGCACTCTGGCTCAGGTCGAACACCGACAGCGTCTCGCCTTCCTCGTACTGGCCGGCACTGTGGATGATCTGGTCGATGTGCTTGAGCGCTTCCTTGTTCGGCGCCAGCACGATGCGGAAGCTTTGCAGGTTGGACACCTGGCGCTTGTTGATCTCGCGGTTGAACAACGCCAACTGGTGTTCCAGGCTGTCGTAGTCGCTGCGGATGTTGCGCAGGGTCCGGGCGATATCGGTCACCGCCGCGCGGCGGGCCTTGCCCAGGGTCAGGGCTTCGTCGGTGCGGTGGTCATAGGCGTTGATCAGCAGTTGCAGGCGACGCTCGACGTCGTCCTCGCTGTCGAACTTGGCCACGCCCTTGAGGCGCACCTGGGCGTAGAGCGCCTCGATCTGCCCGTCGATCCGCTGCAAGCCCTGCCAGCTGTCCTGATAGTCGTTGAGCAGTGGCAGCAGGTTGTCCATGGAGTCGTCCACCGGCTCCATGAACGGCGTGCCGAACGGCAGGTCGGCCGGCAGCAACTGGCGACGGCGCAGGGCGTCGTCGAGGGTGCGCTGCTTGGCTTCCATGTCGCCGATCTGCCGGCCCACCAGTTGCAGCTTGGCCGACAACTGCTGGACACGCTCGGTGAAGGCATCGCTGGAGCGCTTGAGCTCATCCTGCGCGGCTTCCAGTTGAGCCAACTGTTCCAGCTTGTCGTCTTCCTCGGCGCTCAGGGTCTGGGCACGACGGAAGTCTTCCAGCGCTTTCTGCGCGTCCAGCACCTGCTGGTACAGCGCTTCGGTCTGGGTCTTGCTCGCCGCCCGATCGGCGGCAACGGCCTGCTGGGTTTTCAACTGCTTGAGCTCTTTGTCCAGGCGCTCCTTCTGGTCGCGCAAGGCGGCGCGATCGGCCAGGGCCTGCAGCGCCGGCGGCTCGATGTGGGACAGATCGATGGACAGGCCCGGCACTTCGAAACGCTCGCCCTTGAAGCCGTCGAGGATCAGTTCCATGGACTTGACCCACTCGCCTTCCTCGTCCAGGGCAATGCCGTGTTCGCCCAGCGGCAGGCTGAACAGTGCACTGTTGAACAGGCGCATCAGGCGCTCGACATCCTGCTGCGAGAACTCTTCGCGCAGGCGTGCATAACTGTTGTTGTCGGCGTGATCGAGTTGCTGCTTCACCGACTTCAGGCGTTTTTCCAGGTCGCGCAGGCGTTCTTCCAGATCCTCGGCGCTGAACTGTCGGGACTGGGCCAGGGCGCCGGCCAGTTCATCGTGGGCATCCTTGGCCGCCAGCAGTTGCTGCTCCAGGACCTTCACGTCATCGACCAGGGCAAAGCGATGCTTGAGCACCGCCAGCTCGCCGAGCCAGCGTTGCAGATCGCTGATCTCGCGCTCCAGGCGCATCAGTTCCTGGGTGCTGCTGCGTTGGTCGTTCTGCAGCGCATCCTGTTCATTGCGGTAATGCTCGGACTGGATCAGCAGCTCTTCCTTGCGCGCACCGGCGTAGTCCGACCAGGTGCCGAGCAACGAGTCCAGCAGTGGCGAGATCCGGTGCAGCTTGCCGCGCAGCACATCGCGCTGGCGTACCCCCAAGGCCAGCGCCTCGACCAGGGGACCGGCGGCGACCATGGCGTTGTAGTCCTGCTCCATGCGTCGCACGTCGCGGAAGGCTTCCTCGCAGGCGGCGATATAGTCGACGCTGCCGGAACGCAGGCTGTGCTCGAAGGCATCGAGGAACAACTGCTTGAGCTTGGCGGCGGTGATCTCGCGCATGTGCAGCAGGTTGATGAACAAGGCGCGGAAGGTCTTGAGGCTCTGTTCGCTGGTGGAGCGCAGCGGGATCAGCGTCAGGTCCAGCGGAATCGAGGTGTGACCGCCGACCAGCAGGCGCCGCAGTTCATCGGGCTTGAGCTCGTAGGCTTTCAGGCCATTGCGCTCGAGGTTGTTGAACAGCTCCTTCTGGCGTAGGCAGGTGTCGTCTTTCTGGTAGTGCGCCAGGTCCAGGCGCCCGGCATAGGCGAAGAACTGGTGGCCGAAACCACCGCCCGGGCCGCGTCCGACCACGCCGATCACGTGCGGGCCGTGGGGCAGGGCGACTTCGACGAGGATGTAGCTGGTGTCGCTGGCGAAGTAGAAGCGGCGCGACTGTTCCAGGCTGTACTTGCCGAAGCTCATGTCCGACATGCGCGCCAGGATCGGAAACTGCAAGGCGTTGATCGAAGCCGATTTACCCAGGTTGTTCGCGCCGTACACCGACAGCGGATGTTCCAGGGGGAACAGGCCGAGGCTGTAGCCGGCGGTGTTCAGCAGGGCGAAGCGGCGGATACCGTAGCGTTCCTGGCTCATGCGTCCATCTCCTGTTGCTCGTCGGCAATGGCCCGGGCCAGTGCGTCTTCTTCACTTTCTTCGGCGGACTCGACGAATTCGCTGAGGTCCAGCGGGTCATCGGTTTCCAGCAGTTTTTCGTCGCTGTCGTCATCCACCAGCACCGGTGTCGGCAACGGCAGCACGCTGTGCAGGCTGGCGGCCATGTCGCGGTCCTGCTGGACCGACAGGCAGACGTCGAGGAAACGGTGCATCGGCGGCAGGAAGCGGAACAGGCCGGGCTCCTCGAGGGCGAAGCCGAGCTGGGTCATGCGGCGCATGATCTTCTCTTCCAGTTCGTCCTGGGTGGTGACTTCGGCCTGGACGAACAGGTCGCGGTACTTTTCCAGCAGTGACGGCAGTTCGTCACGGCCGAGGCTGCCGCCGTCGAGCACGGCAACCGGGTCGCGGCCCTGGTCGGCCAGGTGTTCCACCAGGATGAAGGTGAACAGCGCCAGGCGCTGGGCGGTCTTGTTCACCTGGGCGGCGGCGTTGTCCGGGACGAAGTAGTAGAAGCCGCGGGTATCGCAGACCAGTTCGAAGCCCAGGGCCTTGAACAGGGTGCGGTACTGGTCCTGGCAGTTGGACAGTTGGGCGTACAGCTCCGGGTCGCGGCGGCTGACGTGGTAACCCTTGAACAGCTCGCGAAAGATCGGTGCCAGCTGGGACAGTTCGGAAAGATCAAGATACATGGGGAGTGCTCGCGGAAATCTCGCCGGCTTCTTCAGTGCGCGAGAGCAGGGCGAAGGAGCGCAGGCTGACCTGGTGCTCCTGTGTGTAGTAGTCGCGGCGTTCGAGGCGCTCGCGCTGGAAGCGTTTTTCCCGCGACAGGCGCGAGAACCAGTAGAGCAATTCGTCGGTGGCGCCGTCCGGCTCCTGCTCCAGCAGCCAGCTCATCAGGTCCGGCATCGGCAGGGCATCGGTGCAGCGCTCGAGCATTTCCTTGACCGTGCGCGGGGCACGCGGCGGCTCGCCGCCCTTGGACGACTTGTGCGCCTTGGGGAAACGCGACGGCTTGGCTTCGAAACGGGCCAGGGCGTAGACATACGCCTCGACCTGGCCGGAGCTGCCGAGAAAGGTGCTCTGCGGACGGGTGAACATCGGCATCGCCGCTTGCGGCACGGCGTCCAGGCCCTTGCGCCGAATCACCGAGAGGGCCAGGGCGGCGCCACGGGTTACGGCGTTGTGCCGGCGGGCTTCTTCACGCAGCGGCAGCAGCAGTTCGCGGGCGTGGCGCAGGGTCAATTGGGCGCTGGTCTGCATCTCGAGGATTCGCGCGTGGGTGCGCAGCAGCATGTCGTCGTCCACCAGGTGGCCGAGGCGTTGCTGCTCGCTGAGCATGCGCAGCAGCACGTTCTCGACCTTGCGCACGCCCTGTTCGAAGGCGCCGTCGGCGTTCACCAGCTGGATCATCGGCTCGACGTACTCGTCCCAGGTCGCCAGGACCTCGGCGTAACGCTGGCGCAGCGGAATCTGCCGGTCGCTGGTCTTGGCCCGTTCGGCGACGGCCACCAGGGCCTGTTCGTCGTTGGCGAGCTTTTTCAGTACGTCGCGCACGCGCATGTCGAGCAGGCGCAACTGGCGGGCCAGGTCGTTGCCGTCGCGGATGTCGAAGGCGTCCTGGATGTAGCCGGCCAGGCGCTCGAGGTGGCGCAGGTAGGCTTCGATCTCCAGGCACAGGCCCAGGCGGTGCTCGCGGCGCAGGTAGGCGAGAAAGTCGTGGATCTGGGCATTGAGCTCGAAACGGTTCGGGCTTTTCGCCACGGGCACCAGGATATCGAGGCGAATCCACACGTCCAGCAGGCTGGTGATGTCCTGGGGTGTGCTGTCCAACTGCTGGGTAGCCAGTTGCTGGCGCAGTTCACCGAGGCTCAGGGTGCCTTGGTCGAAGTGTTCGCACAAAGGCTCCAGGAGGGCCCAGTGCTCGGCGAGGGCGCGCAAGACGCGCTTGGGTTCGATCATGGGAGAGGCCGGCTGGTTGGCAAATTAAAGGGAGCGATTGTACTGCATGACGCGCCTGATTTATCCCCAGGTGATCGGAGGCGTGCTGTTCTTGCGATCAACTGCGGGCGATCTTCGTCGAAGGGCGGTAGAATCCCTGTTTTAAACTTATCCACAGATGGCCGCCCCTTGCTTATCGAGTCCCGCCGCCGCGCTTATCTGACCGCCATGCAGGTGGTCCACTGGCTGCCCCGCACCGAACTGCCGTTCGCCGCGCCGTCGCGGCCGGAGTTGTTTGTCGAGCCGGAACCGTTGGTCGAGGCGCCGCTGCCTGAGGTGCGTAAAGTCGCGGAGCCGGTGGCCAAGCCCGTCGAGCGGGCGAAAATCGAAGTGCCACGCCCGACCTCGGTCAATCGCGCCGAAAGCAAGCCTGTGCTGGCCGCTGAAGAAGCGCCGGCCCCGGTCAAGGTGGTTCAGGTGCCGCCGCCGCGCTTCTCGTTGCAATTGTTGCGGGCCGGACGTTGCCTGGTGCTGGTGGAGTTACCCACGGGCGAAGCGTTCCAGAGCCGTGACCCGGCCTACCTGCTGCTCAAGGACATGCTGCGCGCCGCCGGGCTGCCGGACAGCCCGCAGATCGTCGGCGAGCCGGTGCGCTGGCCGCTGCTGGTGCGCGGCAACCTCGACCAGGGCCCGGAGGCCGCGCGGGATTTCGTCCAGGGCTTCGTCCAGGCACGTCGGGAAGAGGGCGAGTGCGCCTGCCTGTGGCTGATCGGCCTGCCGGCGGTGCGTTTTGCCGGTGAGGCCGACGCCGAATCGTATAACCGTGAACTGCAGGTCGAAGGCCTGGGATCGGCCTGGGCGCTGCCAGACCTGGAATTATTGATGGATGAGCCGCAGCGCAAGGCGGCTGTCTGGCAAGCCATGCGCCGGCTGATGGCGCGATGGAAAAGTAACGATGAGTGATGCGGTAAGTTTTCGCCCGATGACCGAGGCGGACCTGGATGCGGTGCTGAAGATCGAATACGCGGCGTTCAGCCATCCCTGGACCCGCGGGATTTTCCTCGATGGCCTGGGCAAGTACCAGATCTGGCTGATGTTCGAAGGCAGCCAGCAGGTCGGGCATGGCGTGGTGCAGATCATTCTCGATGAGGCGCACCTGCTCAATATCACCGTCAAGCCGGAGAGCCAGGGTCGTGGCCTGGGCTTGCGCCTGCTAGAGCATCTGATGTCGCGGGCCTATGCGGCCCAGGCGCGGGAGTGTTTCCTGGAGGTGCGCGACAGCAATCGCGCGGCCTTCCGCCTGTATGAGCGCTATGGTTTCAACGAAATCGGACGCCGTCGCGATTACTACCCGGCCGTGGGTGGGCGCGAGGATGCGGTGGTGATGGCGTGTACGCTGGTTGACTGATTCCCTACGTGACCCCAAGCGCGGGGCGTGTGTCAAAGTTTCGGACTATCTAGTAGAGGCAGTAGAGCATGAACGAACTACAGGATCTGATCGATAACAACGAGCGCTGGGCCGCCGCGATCAAGGAAGAAGACCCGGAGTTCTTCGCCAAGCTCGCCCGGCAGCAAACCCCGGAGTTCCTCTGGATCGGCTGCTCCGACGCCCGGGTACCGGCCAACGAGATCGTCGGCATGCTGCCGGGCGACCTGTTCGTGCACCGTAACGTGGCCAACGTGGTGCTGCACACCGACCTCAATTGCCTGTCGGTGATCCAGTACGCGGTGGATGTCCTCAAGGTCAAGCATATCCTGGTCACCGGCCACTATGGCTGTGGCGGGGTGCGGGCCTCGATGCAGGATCGCCAGTTGGGCCTGATCGATGGTTGGCTGCGTTCGATTCGCGACCTGTACTACGAACACCGCGAAGCGCTTGCGCTGCTGCCCACTGAAGAAGAGCGGGTCGACCGTTTGTGCGAGTTGAACGTGATCCAGCAGGTGGCCAACGTCGGTCATACCACCATTGTGCAGAACGCCTGGCATCGTGGGCAGAACCTGTCGATCCACGGCTGCATCTACGGGATCAAGGATGGGCGCTGGAAGAGTCTGAACGCCACCATCAGCGGGATCGAGCAATTGCCGCCGCAGTACCGCTTGCGGCCGGTGGATGCACCCTGAGGTCTGACTGACACCGGACGAATCCTGTGTAGGAGCCGGCTTGCTGGCGATGAGGCCCTTGAGCCTTGCGCTGTCCATGCGGACGGCATCGTCGGAACGCCGCCCGCAGCAAGCCGGCTCCCACAGTTATGGTGCCAGGCTCAAGACGGTATCTACCGTGACGCTCGTCAGACGGTTGGTATCGCCGTCATGGGCGCCGGCACCGGTTTCGTCAACTGATCGAGCTGCGTCTTGATCTCCGTTGTCGAGCATTTCTTCTGGGCATCGGCTTCAGACAGGTTGCGCACCGACTCGTAGAACAGCACGCAGGTTTGCTGCTTGTTGGCCACTTGCCAGTTGTCGGTGCAGCTTTTCAGTTGCGCCGCCGGGTCGCTGCTCGGTTTCTGGCCCATGCCGGCCTGCCAGCAGGCGGCGCTCAAGTCCTGCCCCATCACCTTCAAGCCCGCCGCATCGGCTTTCGCCTGGTCGCCGCCATAGCTGGCCGGATCCGCCGCGTACCAGATATAGCTCGGGTGGTTGGAGCCCAGCACCGGCACCTTCACGTTCGCCACCGGGGTGATTTCACCCAGCTGCAGTACGCCGACGGTTGCGCCATATTGTTGCTTGACCCAGTTACGCACCGGCGCGCCGAAGGCCACCATCGGCAATGCCGTGCCCTTGGGCGTGACGCTGACTTGCTTGACCATGGTGGTCTGGTAGTCCTTGAAATAGTCGTAGACGCCTTCAAGGGTGCTGCCGGCGTTGGACGGCGCGGCAATCGGGGCGATGTCGATGATGGTCTGGTAGCCCGGCGTCTGGTCCTTGGGAATGCCGTTGTTGGTCAGCAGCGCGGCCCAGCGGTCGGTGGTCTTGGATTCCAGGTAATCCTGGGCCTGGGTCAGCGAATAATCCGGCGGGAAGTGCAGCAGTTCGACGCTCTTGCGGTTGTCCAGGGCCATGCCCAGCGGCAGGAACAGGTACCAACTGAAGTCCCACTTGCCGTCGGCATTGAGTTTGGAGGCGCCCTTGTAGGCCAACTCGCCGGTATCGAGCAGTTGCGCCAGTGGCTTGTCATAGCCTTTCGGTACGCCGCTGAAGTTCGCATAGAGTTGGTCGCCATCGGCTTTCACCGTCACCTTGGCGTTGGTATAGCCGTCGCGCTGTACGCTCTGGTTCAGGTAGTGCGCGGCGGTCTGTTCCAGGGTCCAGTTGCGATAGCAGATGACACTGCAGTTGTTGGGCGCGGCGAAGAGCTGGGTGACACGTTCCCGGCTGCCCAGTTTCATTTCGACATCGGCGTGGGCGAGGGTACTCAGGGTGAGTGCGGCTAAGGTACTCGTCAATACGGCGATTTTTGACATGCTCAGATCCTTTTCAGCGTGGGCCCTCGGATGAGGAGACTGCTCATACTGCAGCAGGCGGTATTTTCCCTTTATGGGAAATCTATGGTTTTTCTTGTGCTTGATATCCCTGACCAGATGTAGTTCTTTCGCCCGGACTTCATCCTCTGCTGCCAGCAGTCAACGGATAGCCAGGGACAACCAGCAAACAGGTGACAGTGATGCACAACATGATCAGGAAGAATCCCAGCTGCAGCGGGCTCCACTGAGTGAAGTGCAAGGTGGCCTGCCAGGGGTGTCGCCAGATCGAGTCGGGGCGCTCGCAGCCCTGGCGCTTGTTGTCGAATAGACCGATCGCGCCGATGCCGATGAATGTCGCCATGCCCAAGCCACCTGACCAGGCCAGAAACAGCAGCGCAATCAGCGCCTGCGGCACACCATGACGAATGACCAGCCAATATTGGGTTGGATTGATTCGTTTAGGTAACAGATGCTGGCTCAGCCATAAGTCGATTGCCATCAGGTGCCAGCACATGGATTGCCAAATACGCATCGCGTAGGTGCCGACAATGACCGGGATCAAACCGGTCAGCAGCGAAGTCAGCAGATTAGTCCATAGCGTGCCCTTGGCTTGCCAGGTTGGCCATGCAGGAAGCGTCGACAGTGTCACTGCCAGCGAGCAACCGGCCCATAGCCATCGCCAACTGGAGGGGGGAACGGAGCGCGGCAAGAACTTGCGCCAGAAAAACACGTCGCGATTCGGCAGACGCTCGATCAGTTCCGGATACCTGTGGGCGAGTTGGTCCGAAAGGTCCTGGCAGGCCTGCCAATGACTATTGGTAAAGCCCTTGAATTCCAGGCCCTGTTGCCAAAGGGATAGGGGCGTCAGCAGCACAAAGGCGGCTTTTTGCGCGGGCCCCCCGTGGAAATGATTCAAGGCCCTGGTTTGCAGTTCCTCATAGAAGCCTTCGCGTTCGCAGCGTCTGTTCAGCGATTGCCAGATCCACAGTGGCTCGGGGGTAACCCCCGCCTGATCGTCCCAGCCGAACGACTGACAAACCCGATCGAACAGCGGCAGGCTCCATTGGGTTTCGCTCAGTAACTGCAGCACAATCCGTTGCCATTCCTGGCTCCGGTCGAAAATCTTCATCCAGGGCTGTTGTATGTAGTTTCGCAACTGCTGGAGGAACGGCCGTTCCTGGCCAGCCTCCAGTAAATCCTGCAGCACCTGCCGGTACTCCTGCAGCAGTCCACTGGACAAGGCTTCAGCTTGCCAGGGAGTCATGCGCACGGTTTGCCAGGGTGTCAGCCATTCCAGATGTTGAACGGCCCAGGCGGCAATTGAGCGACGCAACCCCGGTTGTTCGAAACACAGTCGCAACAACGCCTGCTGGAAGGTGTCGGTGCATTGGTATTGGCGGGCCTGCTGCCAACGCTCAGGCAGGTTCTGTTCGGTGAGATCGGCCACCAGTGCCGGGACAGGATCATCGAGGACTGGCGCAGGCGGGCTTGTGTTCAGTGGTTGAATGTCCGTAGACCAGGACCATTCGTACGGTTGGGCGTGTTCCACCGACTCGGCTACCAAGAAGGGGGCGGGCAGCTGTTGTACTTCTTCTGTCGGGCGTTCGTCCCGCCAGCGGGCAATCTTCAACGCCTGCTCGTAGGCCTCGCGCAAGCGTTGGAAACCTTCGGCGTCTTCATCCGGGCGATTGCTTTTCAGCAGTCGCGAGTAGCTGCGCTTGATACTGCGTTCATCGGCGTCTTCGGGCAGTTGCAACAGTGTCCAGCAATTCATGTCTCGACTCCTGTCAGTGCCAGATACCGTTGTCCAGTTTATTCAGTTGCTCGGTCAGAGACTGACGGGCCTCACGAATTCGTCGCTCGTCCTGACTGTCCAGGACTTGCTGGAACTGCCCTGCCCATTGGCCGATACGTTCGCGCAGCTCGCCCAGGCTTTCCTGATAGAGGCGTTCCAGGCGCGCGGTCAGGACCGTGTTCACCTGTTGGTCGCGTGGGTGCACCTTGAGCAGGGTCAGGGCCTGCAAGCGCTGCTGGATCTCTTCCGGTGAGAGCACCCCGGGGTTGTTCTCGATGATCAGCGAGTGCTGTTCGCCGGTCAGCGGAATATTGACCTGGGCCTCGAGCAAACCGTTGTTGTCGTAGGTGAAGCGCACATCCAGCGAGACCTCGCCGGCCTTGCGCTTGGGCACCGGCATTTCCAGTTGGCCAAGAAAGACGTTGTCGCGTACCAGGCGGCTTTCGCCTTGATAGATTTTCAGCAGCACCACGGCCTGGTTGTCGTGCAGGGTGTGTACGCTCTTGACCCGGCTGACCGGGACGATGCTGTTGCGCTCGATGATCGGCAGGTAATGTCCGCCGTCGATCTGCTGACCGTACTGATGAGACGTTTCGATCCCGAGTGTGTAGGAACAGACGTCGGTCAGTACCACTTCCTCCAGAGCGGCGGAACGGGCCTTCAGTGCGGCCTGAACCGCAGCGCCGTGGGCCACGACTTCGTCCGGATTGAGGCTGATGGAGGGGAATCGTCCGAATAGGCTGGCGGCCAGTTTGCGCACCAGCGGCATGCGTGTGGTGCCACCTACCAGGAGGATTTCGTCCAGGTCATTGACACGAATCCGTGCGTCGCGCAGCGCCCGTTCGATAGGGCCGCGCAGGCGCTCCAGCAGCGGTACGTAGAGTTCGGTCAGTTGCTGTTGAGTGATGGTCCTGCTCCATTGCCGGCCGTCGACGCGGAGGTTGAACTCGGCGCTGGCGTCCTGACCCAGAGCCTTGCGCACACGCTCGGCTTCGCGACGCAGCGCCTGGCTGACACTTGCAGGTTCCGGGAAATCCGCGGCACCGCGTTGACTGTCGACAAAGTAGTCGAGCAATACGCTATCGAAATCCTCACCACCCAGGAAGTTGTCGCCTGCGCTGGCGCGTACCTCCATGACGCCGTCGAAGAGTTCAAGGATCGAGACGTCGAAAGTGCCGCCGCCGAGGTCGAAGACCAGGAACGAGGTCTCCTTGTCTCGTTGGTGCAGCCCATAGGCGAGGGCGGCTGCGGTGGGTTCGTTGATCAGCTTTTCAACCTTCAGTCCCGCCAGCTCACCCGCGATACGGGTAGCCTTGCGCTGGGCATCGCTGAAGTAGGCCGGGACGCTGATCACCGCTTCGTGCACGGTTTCACCGTAGGTACGCTCGACGTCTTCCTTGAGGCTCTTGAGGACCAGGGCGCAAAGCTCTTCGGGCCGGAAAATGCTATCGCCCAGGCGCACTTCCTGGGCACTGCCCATATGGCGTTTGAACAGTGACGTAGTGGTGCTGGCGTGGGTATGCAGACGCTCCTTCGCCGTCTGACCGACCAGTATCCGGCCTTCGTCGTCCAGGCCGACCACGCTGGGTGTCAGGAACTGGCCGAGAGCATTGGGCACCAACTCACTGGCTTCCCCGCGCCAGACGGCAACGAGGCTGTTGGTGGTCCCCAGGTCAATCCCTACGATCATTGCGACGAACTCCCTTTCGGCTCGGTAAAATTCTGAAACAGAATGCTATCGGGCAAGGATATTACCGGAGTGAGGAGGGGGTAAAGTGGATAGTGGCTTTGGGCCATTTTCTCACTGTCACGGTGGTATGACAGAGCCTGCAGAAGTCAGGCTTCTGCAGGGCGCTGAGAGGAGAATGGACAAGCCATTTGCTCCTCTCGGCGCTTTGTCTCAGGCCGTAAAGCGCAGTGCATTGGTCAGGTCGCCCATTGGCTTCTGGCCACGGGCGACCATTGCGTCATCGCGCTGCTTGATGCCGTCGAGTTTCTCCAACTGGAACACCCGGGTGATCAGGCGCAGGATCGAGGCGGTGTCATACACCGTGTGATCCACCGTGCCCTTGCGGGCGAAAGGCGAGACCACCAGGGCCGGAATCCGCGTGCCCGGGCCCCAGCGATCGCCTTGCGGCGGCGCCACGTGGTCCCACCAGCCGCCGTTTTCATCGACGGTGACGATCACCACCATGTTTTTCCACTGCGGGCTTTCGCGCAGTACTTTCAGGGCACGGTCGATATGCCGGTCACCGGACGCCACGTCGGCATAACCGGCGTGCATGTTCAGGTTGCCCTGGGGTTTGTAGAACGTCACCGCTGGCAACTTGCCGGCCTGGGCATCGGCAAGAAACTTGTTGGTGCTCGATTCGTCGCCCAGCCCTCCATCGCGCAGGCGCTTGGTGCGCTCGCCCGGATTTTCCGGCCCTTGCTGCTTGAAGTAGTTGAACGGCTGATGGTGGTACTGGAAGTTCGGGATCTTCGGAATGCCCCCCGAGTCCTTGAACTGATCCAGGGTCGCCTGCCAGGCGCCGGCGTACCAGGCCCAGTCGACGTTCTTCTTCGACAGCTTGTCGCCGATGTGTTCGTGGACCTGGGGTACCAGCACAGTGGGCAAGCCCGGCTTGGAATAGTCCGGATGCTCGGTGTCGCGGATCCAGGTCGGCCAGTACGGCGGGGCCATGGTGTTCACCGCGTAGCCATCCGGGGTCAGGGCGCTGGGGCCGAATTGCGGCGCGCCGCTCATGGCGCTGGCCGGGGATTTTTCCAGTGGCTTGAGGCGCGTGTCGAGTGGGTTGTCGCTTTGCAGCGTGGCGATCTGTGGCTTGGCCACCGAGTTGGCGGCGTCCGGGTAGAAGGGCACGGTCGCGCTGATGAGGTATTGGTGGTTGAGGAACGAGCCGCCGAAAGCGCCCTGGAAGAAGTTGTCGCAGAGCACGAACTCCTTCGCCACGTCCCAGAGGCGCAACGAGTAGCGGTTCTGGGCGTAGTAGCCCATGGTCAGGCCACCGGAGTCGGCCCAGGCGACGAACTGGTCGTTCTTGCCGCCGTTGATCTGCATCTGGTTCTGGTAGAACACGTGCCACAGGTCGCGGGTGACCAGGCTCAGCGGCAGGTCCTCGCCATTCGGTCCCTTGAGGGCGTAAGGGGCATTGGGCAGGTTCTGCTGGAATTGGGTTTCAGCCGGATAGGTCACGCCGTCAACGCTTTGCGGGCCGATCTGCAGGACGCCGCCCCAGGCCGGGGGCAGGCTCTGCAGCAGGCTGCCATCGCGATCGCGTTGCTGGTAGTCCGCAGGCGTGAGCGCCGACAAGGGTTTCTCGAGCCCCGGGAAGTCGGCGAACAGGTTGTTGAAGCTGCGGTTCTCGGCGTAGATCACCACCACGGTTTTCACCTGGTCGTGCAGCGCCTTGTCCAACTCGGCGCCCGACAGCTCGCGAACCTCCGGCTTGCCGGGTTCGCTCGGGGAGCCGCAGGCGGTCAGCGTCGCGCCAACGCCCAGCACCGCCACGCCACCGAGGAAGCGGCGGCGACTGGTGTCGGTGGGGAGATCGGTTTCGGGCGCTTGCGAGGGGTCGAGGTCTTTCTCGTCACTCATCCTGGGTTCCTGCTGGGTGGGTTTGACGTATCGAAATATTTTGCATCGCAACTTAGCAATGCAAGATGACGGAACAGCGACAGATCCTTTCTGCCTCGGGCAGTATGCCTATTGTCGAGGGCGCGGAGCAGGGATTGCGTTGCGGAATTTTTCCGGTGGCGGTTGGGAGCCTGAGCTTCCGGGTGGCCTCAAAAGGCCCCGAACTGAATCGCCGCCACCATCGCCGCGACTTTGTTGGTGGTGCCGGTCTTGCTGATCGCGTTGGCGATATGGAAGTTCACGGTGCGCACGTTGAGCTCAAGCAGGAGGGCGATTTCCGGCGCCGTTTTACCTTCGGCCGACCACTTCAATACCTCGACTTCCCGAGGGGACAGCAGGTGGGCGGAGACTGCCGGCAGGTTACGGGTGGCCGCTGAATGCAGGACATTGCACAGCCACAGAATATGTTCGGCATCGTGGTAGAACTCGTCGCGGTCGATTTCTCCCTCGGGGCGGGCAACGCACAGGATGCTCTGGTGACCCTGGATATGCTGTACTGCCTGCGACCAGCCATGGCGCATGCCAAACGATTGCTTTTTTGCCCAGAACACGGGGGTTTTGGCAAAGGTCTCCGGTGACCAGAACACGGGCAGGTGCGAGTGCCGGACACGAGTCAGCAGCGGATCGATCTCCTGGAGATTGTGCTCGTGATAGTAGCAATTCCATTCCTCGGGATAATTGTTCCTTATCCAGGGATTGGCGCCGTGGCTCAGCTTGACGTAGCGGTAATAGGGATAGCCCAGTTGCCTGACCAGGCCGGGCAAGAGTTCGAGCAATTCCTGCTCGTCCTGGATTGACCCCAGAAGATGCAATTGCCCTGCTTTCCAATGGCACATGATTCATCCACCTTGCAACACGATGGGCGGGGCGGGGCACGCTCTGAAAAGCGCGATGGTACGATCGTGCCTGGTTGTCTGGACAGACTAATACATGAGGCGAACCATGACCCGCGGAATTTACCTTCTTGCGTGCTTTTTTAGCCTGGGTTCAGCAGTGTCACGATTTGCGTCGTCGTTTTTGAGATCGCCACTTCCTCTATGGTTTCCAGTCCGGGGCGGGCCAGAAGAGCGCCGGCAACAGCGCTCTTGAACAGGCTAGCAGGCCTTCGGCAAATTACGGCATCACCGGCCCGTTGTACGCCAGCGTTGTCCCCAGCGCCCACAGCAGGAACAGCACCAGCGGCGCATGCACCAGCAATTGCACGAAGGAGAAGCCGATCAGGTCACGCGCCTTCAACCCCAGCACGCCCAGCAGCGGCAGCATGTAGAAAGGGTTGATCAGGTTCGGCAGCGCCTCGGCGGCGTTGTAGATCTGTACGGCCCAGCCCAGGTGGTATTTCAGTTCGTTGGCCACCTGCATCACATAGGGGGCCTCGATGATCCACTTGCCGCCACCGGAGGGAATGAAGAAGCCCAGCACCGCCGAGTACAGCCCCATCAGCACCGCGTAGGTGTCATGGGAAGCGATCTGGGTGAAGAAGGTCGAGATGTGATGGGCCAGGGTCAGCGCATCGCTGCCCTTGACCGTGGTCATCAGCGCCGCGATGGAACCGTACAACGGGAACTGGATCAGCACGCCGGTGGTGGTCGGCACTGCACGGGCCACCGCATCGAGAAAGCTGCGCGGGCGCCAATGCAGCAGCGCACCGACCATCAGGAACAGGAAGTTGTAGGTGTTCAGGCCGGAAATGGCGCTGATCGCCGGTTTGGTCGAGAACTCATGGAACAGCCAGCCGGCGGCCAGCAGGGCCAGCAGAATCGTCAGCAGCGGGCTGTATTCCAGCCATTCGCCGGGGCGCGTGCGACTGCTCAACGGTGGCAGGTTGAAGCTCGGATCGACGCCGCAGGCCTTGGCATCCCGGGCCGAGTCGGGCCCCGGTGCGGTGGCATAGGCAATCACCAGCGAGACCACGATCAGCGCCAGCAAGAGGGCGCCGGACTGCCAGAGAAAGATGGTCTGGGTGAAGGGAATCACCCCGGTGATCGACAGGATCGACGGCGGCAGGCTGGCCGGGTTGGCCTGTAACTGGGCGGCGGACGAGGACAGCCCCAGTGCCCAGACGGCGCCCAGGCCCAGGTAGGCGGCGGCACCGGCGGCGCGGTAGTCCATGCGCAGGTCGGTGCGGCGCGCGAGGGCGCGGACCAGCAAGCCGCCGAAGACCAGGGACAGGCCCCAGTTCAGCAGTGAGGCGACCATCGAGATCAGCGCGACCCAGGCCACCGCCGAGCGGCCGTTCTTCGGCAGGCGTGCCAGGCGGTCGATCAGTTTCACCGCCGGTGGCGAGCTGGCGACCACATAGCCGCCGATCACCACGAAGGCCATCTGCATGGTGAAGGGGATCAGGCTCCAGAAGCCGTCGCCGAAGGCCATCGCGGCTTCGCTCGGCTTGGCGCCGATGGCCAGGGTTGCCAGGGTCACGACGATGACCGCCAACGCGGCGAACACCCAGGAGTCGGGAAACCAGCGCTCGGCCCAGTTCGAGCAGTGCAAGGCAAAGCGGGCGTAGCGGCTGGTTTCTATAGCAGCGGCCATTGGAGAGGTCCTCTTGTTCTTGATTTTGTT
>JACXTT010004693.1_pt1 | contig 20214 bp, 12 predicted proteins | sample 9270951 | NCBI WGS metagenome assembly JACXTT01 (sample SAMN15532306, study PRJNA645909) | rock metagenome | isolation source: weathered quartz diorite | place: Puerto Rico | collected 2017-06-21
GGCGACGCTTCGGCCGCGCGCATGCGCTGCGCCACCGCCTCGGCGGCGGGCCGGGTCGCGTCCCACAGCCGGGAGGTCTCGGCCATTACCTGAGCGTGCAGCGGGCTGCGGCCGCACCAGCGCTTGAAGTCTTGTGCGTCGACCGTGGTGGCGCGGCCCGAGGTCAGGCGCACGAGCCAGTCCCGCGCCTGGGCTTCCAGGTCGGCGCGGTCGTCGGACGGGGTGGTCATGGTCGTCATTCTTCTATCAATGACTGTTTTCCGGCCCCGGGACCGAACCTCTGGATCACATCGCGCCCCAAACGGCCCGCGCAATGCACCAGCGCGGCCTTCACCTCGCGCTCGACGATGCGCACCGACACGCCGTAGCGCAACGCGATGTCCTTGTGCGGCGTCTCGTCCACGCGCGAGGCCAGGAAGATCTCGCGGCGGCGCCGCGGCAGCTCTTCGAGCGCGCGCTCCAGCGCCTCGACCTCGCTGCGCGCCTCCGACACGCGCGCCGGGTCGCGGCTGTCGTCGGCAAAGTGCAGCAGCTCCTCGACCTCGACGAAATCGAGCAGGCGGCCGTTGGCGATGCGCCTGTCTTCCGCCACGTTCGACGCGATGCGCAGCAGGTAGGCCATGGGGCTGGCCACCGGGCCGGGGTCGCTCATGCGGTTCACGCGCAGCCAGGTCTCGTGCAGCACGTCGTCGGCCACGTCGTCGGAGCCGAAGCGGCGGCGCAGCCGGTTGCGAAAGTCGACATACCGGCTCGTCAGCAGGCCGCGCAGGAAACCGGGGGTGTCCTTCGAATCCACGGACTGTTCGCTCAGGAAGCCGCGCGCGGCGTGACGCCCGCGCAGATGTCGGTGCTGACGCCCGTGCTGGGCAGCAGCAGGATGGTGAGCGGCTCGTCGGCGGCGCCGTCGGCCGGCGGGGTGAGCACCAGCGAGCTCATGGCGGCCTCGAGCGCCGCGTCGCGCTGGGCGATGCCCGTGGAGGTCAGCATGCGCGTGCGCCGCACATGGCCGGCCGGGCCGACCCACAGCTGCACCAGCGCGCGGTAGCTGCCAGGCTGGGCACGCGGCCAGCGGCACAGCGTGCGTTCCACCGCCTGCTGCACGATGCGCGCGTTGCCGTCGTCGGGCGACGCGGCCGCGTCGGCCGGTGCGGGGGGAGGCATGGGCGCGGGCAGCGGTGCCGCCTCGGTCTCGACCAGGGTGAAGGTGGTCTCGTCGGCATAGCGCGCCGCGAGCCGCGTGCCGACCAGCAGGCGCTGCAATGCGTCGCGCGGCGCCAGTTCGCCTTGCACCGGCGCCGATTCGAGCCCCGCCGCCAGTTGCCCGTCGAAGAAAACCGACTGCCCCGTCGCTTGCGCGAACGCCTGCAGGGCGGCTGCCAGCGGCTGCGCAGGAATGTCGAATTTCATCGGCCTTGCCGCGTCCGGCGGCCGGACGGACGAATCGGCCGTGGCAAGGGATGCAGCAAGGGACAGGATTCCGAAGATCAAGGTCAAGACACAAACCCACCGCGACCGAGCAACGCGAAACATGCCGGGTCCTGTCACGAAATGGAAATTGCCAGCAGCGAGAACCGCCGTGGACGTACTACTTTTTGTCGAGCGGATGCTAGTGGCGATTTGTGACAAGTTGAATGCAAGGCGCCTGCCTGCAAGCGCCGCGCGCCGTGCTGGCGAGAATGGGCGACATGACGACGACGCTCGCTTTGTTCGACGACCCGCCCCGCCAAGAACGCGAACCGCTCGGCCCCGGCGCCTTCGTGCTGCCCGGCTTGGCGCTGCCTTTCGTCGATGAGTTGCTGCCCGCGATCCGCGCGGTGGAAGCGCGCGCACCGTTCCGGCATCTGGTCACGCCGGGCGGCTTCACCATGTCCGTCGCGCTCACCAACTGCGGCGCGCTCGGCTGGACCAGCGACCGGCGCGGCTACCGCTACAGCCCCGTCGACCCCGACAGCGGCCTGCCCTGGCCCGCGATGCCGGAGCCCCTCGCACGGCTCGCGCGCGAGGCCGCCGCGAAAGCAGGCTTCGGCGGATTCGCGCCCGACGCCTGCCTGGTCAACCGCTATGCGCCCGGCGCGCGGCTGTCGCTGCACCAGGACAAGGACGAGCATGACTACGGCGCGCCGATCGTGTCGGTCTCGCTCGGCATGCCGGCCGTGTTCCTGTTCGGCGGACTGGCGCGCGGCGACAAGACAGTGCGCGTGCCGCTCGTGCATGGCGACGTGGGGGTATGGGGCGGCGAAGACCGGCTGCGCTACCCCGGCGTGCTGCCGCTGAAGGAAGTGCCGCACCCGCTGCTGGGCGCGCAGCGCATCAACCTCACATTCCGCAAGGCGGGCTGACACGCATGCAGGCGACAACGACCACCGACACGAAGAAGAGCAACAGCCCCGGCAACGCGATCCGCGAACTCTATGCAGCCCTCTGGCACTTCGCCGCGGGCGCGCGTGCGCAGTTGCTGGGCGCGACGGCGCTGCTCGCCTCGTCGCAGCTCATCCGCCTTGCGCTGCCCTACCTTGCCGGGCAGGCCATCAACGCCCTGCAGCGCGGCGAACTGAACGGCGCCGGCCGCTGGATCGCGGCACTGGCCGGCGTGTACGTGGGCGCATGGGCGCTGCACGGGCCGGGGCGCATTCTGGAGCGCAACGTCGGCATGCGGGTGCGCGAGACGCTGGCCGACCAGCTCTATGCGCGCATCGCCGCCGCGCCACTCGCCTGGCACGACGGCCATCACTCGGGCGAGCTGCAGCACCGGGTGCACCAGGCGAGCCGGGCGCTGTCGGACTTCGCGCAGAACCAGTTCATCTGGCTCACCAACGCCGTCAACTTCGTCGGGCCGCTGGTGGCGCTGGCGCTGCTGTCGCGCACCAGCGGTGTGACGGCGCTTGCGGGCTACGTGCTGATCGGCCTCGTCATCGTGCGCATCGACCGCGCGCTCATGAAACTCGCGCGCGCCGAGAACGACGCGGATCGGCGGTACGTGGCCGCGCTGCTCGACTTCCTGGGCAATGCGTCGACCGTCATCGGCCTGCGGCTGCAGGGTGCGTCGCGCCTGCTGCTGCGCAGGCGCATGGCCGCGATATCGCTGCCGTTGAAGCGCACCGTGGTGCTCAACGAAGGCAAGTGGTTCGCGGTCGACCTCATGGGGCTGGCGCTGACCTGGGGGCTGGTCGTGGTGTACGTGTGGCAGGCGCGCGCGCCGGGTCAGGCGGTGATGCTGGGGGCCGTGTTCATGATCTACCAGTACGCGCAGCAGGCGGCCGGCGTCGTCACCTCCGTGGCCGCGAACTTCAGCTTCTTCGCGCGCATGCACACCGACTACAGCAGCGCGGAGCCGATCTGGCAGGCCCCCTCGGGCGACGTGGCCGCGAGCGTGCCCGAGCAGGTGCCGGAGCGCGAGCGCATCGATGCGATGGCGGTGTGGAGCCGCATCGATGTCGACGGACTGCAATGGCGCTATGCGGCACGGGGAGAGCCGCAAACCGAGGCATCCGACCCCGTGACGGTGCGCGGCAGCGGCCTGCACGACGTGAAGCTGAGCCTGCGCCGTGGCGAGCGGGTCGCGCTGGTCGGGCCCAGCGGCGGCGGCAAGAGCACTCTGCTGCGCGTGCTGGCCGGGCTGTACCCGCCGGACAGCGGCAGCTTGTCGCTCGATGGAAAGCCGGTCGACTGGACGCAACTGCGCCGCCTCGCCACGCTCATCCCGCAGGAGACCGAACTGTTCGAAGCCAGCGTGCGCGAAAACCTCGCCTTCGGCCAGCCGCGCGACGACGCCCAACTGCTGGCCGCGCTCCACACCAGCACCTTCGACGAAGTGCTGAAGGCGAACCACGGCGACCTCGACACCGCCGTGTCGGAGCGGGGCTTCAATCTTTCAGGCGGACAGCGGCAGCGACTGTGCCTGGCGCGCGGCGTGCTGGCCGCGCAAGGAAGTTCATTGCTGCTGCTCGACGAGCCGACGAGCGCGCTCGATGCGGGCACCGAGGCGCGGGTGCTGGAGCGCATCGCCGGTGCGTTTCCGGATGCCTGCGTGGTGGCGTCGATCCACAGGCTGAGCCTGCTGGAGCGCTTCGATACGGTGGTTCTGATGGAGGCCGGGCACGTGGTCGACTATGGGGCGCGGGATGCGGTGCTGGCGCGGCAGCGGCTGTTGCAGCGGATGGTCGCGCCAGCGACAGCAGCGGGCAACTAAGGAGCGCCTAGCCCCGCCCCCGCCCGGTCATGCACCCACCGCATCGCCTGCTGCTCCGCATGACGCAGCGCCTCGGCTTCGGTCCCATAGGAGACGTTGTCGGTGTCGTCGGGCAGTTCGATGTCCGGTTGCTCCGGCGTGCGGCCCTTGCAGACCACCACGGGGCGGTAGGTCTGGTCGTCCAGCCGCTCGGCGCGGCACAGGAAAAACCGGCCGAGATAGGTGAAGGTGACGAAGCGTTCGTCGAAAGGTGGTGTCGTTGTTTCCATGTCTGATGCTCCTTCCTGTGCGTTGTAGGTTCTGCTCTTGGATCAGGCCGTCGAACTCGGCCTACAGACAGGCGAGCCGCACGGGATCATGGTGAATCCATGAAACACCCGATCGAACTCACCATCCAGGAGCCGTTGCCGGGCGCCTATGTCTGGCAATTGCTCGAAACCGATGAACAGGGCGAAAGCCCTCGACTGCTGCGCCGAGCCTTCGACGCGGCGGACAACTACGAGACCGCGCTGTCCGCAGGACAACGCGCGCTGAGGAGCGAAATCCGTCAGCGCGCTGGGCACGGTCAGCACTGAGGCCGAAGAAGGCCTCAGGCTCGGCCCTTGCTTACTTGGGCGTTCCGCCGGGCACCGGCTTCGGCTTGCCGGGGCGGCGCGCGTCGCGGGTCTCGGCGCGTCGCTCGCCGGCCGCGGCGGCGCGGTCGTTCCCGATGGCGCCGCCTTCGGGCGTCTTGGCTTCGTCACCCGCGGCGGCTGGAACGCCCTTCTGCGGACGGCGGTCCTTGCGCGCTTCGCCCGCCATTTCAGACTTGCCGGTGGCATAGCCCGGCGTGTTGGGCGGCACGGCCGCTCCGGGCGGATTCGACTGGGCATGCGCCACGCTTGCGATCAAGCCGCCCATCAGCACGGAAAGGACGGACAAGGATTTCGTCATCGGGAACCTCCTGAGTAAAAAAAACCAATCAACGCCGGAGATTCGGCGACGCCATCCGCCGCTCATGTAGGAATTCGACCCGCATGCTTAGGAGCACGCACCTTGAATGCGGCCCACGGGATGCAACCGAACGCATCGGCAAGCGGCAGCGATGCATCGCCGTCCGCGCGGTGCGTCTCGCCGGTCAGCAGGTTCTGCAACTGCGCGCCTGCAAGCTCGTCGGGCAGCCGCACCGATGTGTCGCTCCAGGTCTGCGCCTGCGGCAACGAAGGCTCGGCAAAACCGCCGGGCGACAGCCCGACGAAGAGCCGCCCTGCGACGACCACCAGCATCTCGTCCCCATGCCTGCGCGCAAAGGCCACGACATGGCGTTGCAGCGCGCCTTCCACCGCGAGCCCTTCGTAGCCGCCATCGCGAAACAGCTCGGCGTGCTCGCGCCGCAGCGACAGCAGCCGCCAGATGAACCACAGCTTGGCGCGACCGTCATGCGGCGATGCGGCCAGCGCACGCACTCGCGCCGCGAGCCCCGGCGTATTGCCGGCCATGGCCTGCAGCTCGTCGAGCCGCTCTTGCCGCGCCGCATAGTCCACGGGCCGGCGGTTGTCGGGGTCGACCAGGCTCAGCTCGATCAGCTCGCTGCCCTGGTAAAGATCGGGCACGCCGGGCGATGCGTACTTCAGCAACGTGAGCGTCAAGCCGTTCCACGCGCCGAACCATGCGAGCCGGTCCGCGAAGAGCTGCATGTCCGACAGGCAAGCGCCCTCTTCCATGTTCCGCAGCACGCCGCGCACGAAGCCTTCGAGCGCCGCTTCGTAGTGCGCGTCGGGCTGGGTCCAGCGCGTGCGCAGCTTGGCTTCGCGCGCGGCCTTCTGCATGTACTGCCAGAGGCGGTCGGCAAATGCGGGCATCGTGGCCTCGTCGATGCCGCCCACGGGCAACGTGCCCAGCAGCGTCTGATAGAAAAGATATTCGTCCGCGCGCGAGGGCGAATCGTCGGTCTCCAGCTTGCGCCGCATGTCGCGGCACAGGCCGTGCCAGCGGGTCAGCGCCAGCACCCAGTCGTTGGGCATTTCGGAAAGCACGTCGATGCGGTTGCGCACGTCTTCGGAGCGCTTGTTGTCGTGCGTCGACGTGGCCAGCATGGTGTGCGGCCAGCGCAGCGCGCGGTCGGCACTGAGCGCGTGGAACTCTTCCACCTCGAAGCCGAAATGGTCGGGCTCGCCGCCCACTTCGTTGAGCGAGCTCAGCGGAAAGTACCGGTAGAAAGCGGTGTCTTCCACCCCCTTGGCCGTGACCGGCGCGCTGAACTGCTGGAAGCGCACCGCAAAGCGCCGCACCCGCTCGGCCAGCTCGCGCGGCGCGCCCGCCACGGCCTCGCCGCGCAATGCGCCGCGCACGAATGCGAACACCGAGCGGTCGGCATCGCTGCCCTGTCGCTCCGCCGCCTGCGTGGCCTCGTCGATGAAGCGCTCGTCCTGTGCCGATGGTTTCTCGACGATGTAGGTGCGGTACACCGGCATGCAGGCGGCCACGTCGGCCAGCGCGCGGCGCAGCGCATTGAGCGTGTAGTCGCGCGTGGCGCGGTCGGCCCGCGCGATGCGCAGCAGTTCGCTCGACAGCACGTTCAATTCCGACGACAACGCATTGCGCATCACCTCGCGCCGCCCCGCCTGCGACAGCGCATGAAAGCTCTGCGTCTCACCGGTGAAGCGGCGCCACGCATGGCCAATGGTCTCGGCTGCCGATGTGTCGACCAGCACGCCGTTGGCCACGTTGGCGAAGCGGTAGCCGGTGGTGCCGTGCACATGCCAGCTCACTGGCACTTCCTCATGGCCCGCCGCGATCTTCTCGGCCACCACGTACAGCGGCCGCGCCGGCCGGCCCTGCGCATCGTGCGCGGGCAGCAGCAGCCCGGCGCGCCGCGCATAGCCCTGCTGCAGCTTCTCGAAGTAGCGCGCGGGATCGTAGAGGCCGTCGGGGTGGTCGATGCGCAGGCCGTCCACCGTGCCTGCCGCCGCAAGATCGAGCGCGAAGGACTGCGTGGCCTCGAACACATCGTCGCGCTCCATGCGCACTGCAGCAAGGTCGTTGATGTCGAAGAAGCGCCGGTAGTTGATCTCGTCGGCCGCCACGCGCCAGTGGGCCAGCCGGTAGGCCTGTGCCTCGATCAGTGCATGCATCGCATCGCGCGCTTCAGGCGTGGACAGGTTCAGCTCGGCCACAGCGGTCGCCAGGGCCTTCGCGACCGACGGATGCCGCTGCGCAAGGCGCGCGAGCCGAGCCTTCAAAAGCTCCTTGTCGCGCGCACGCTCGGCACGCGACTGCGGCTCCACAGCCTGACGCCCCGGAAGGTGTCCGAATGCGCTGGCGATACTCGCGAGGCTGGCTGCGTCGTCGGCGGATTCGTCGAGCTGAGCCAGCGCCCGCGACAGCACCGTCGGATAGCTCTCCGGCGCCAGCGGAAAGCGGTGGCCGAAATAGCCGATAGCGAAGGCGCCCGCATCGGCCTCGAAACGCAGCACCAGTTCGCCGCTGGCCAGCACCTCGCCGTAGTGGCCGCCGAGCACCGGCAGCAGCACCTTGCCGGTCAGCTCGATGTTCAGCGGCTGCCAGTCGATGTCGAAGTGCTGCGCATAGAGCGAGGCCGGGCCGTTCTCCAGCACGTCCATCCACCATGCGTTGTCGGCGCCGAACACGCCCATGTGGTTGGGCACCATGTCGAGCAGCTGTCCCATGCCGTGCGCCTTCAGCGCCGCGACGAAGCGCGCGAAGCCCTCTTCGCCGCCCAGCTCCGGGTTGATCTCGTCGTGCGCCACCACGTCGTAGCCGTGCATGCTGCCCGCGCGGGCACGCTGGATCGGCGAGCAGTAGACGTGGCTCACGCCCAGCTGCGCGAGGTACGGCAGCACGCGCACCGCATCGTCGAAGCCGAAGTCCTTGTGGAACTGCAGCCGGTAGGTGGCGCGAGGCACGCGGGCGCGCAGATCCGCTGGCGCTTCCTGAGCGGCGTGCGTCCGGCTCGCTGGGCGCACGGCACGCAGTTGCGCCGCCAGCCCCAGCATGCGTTCGCCCGTGGCCAGCGCATGCAACGGCATCGGCAGCTTGCGCCGCCAGTTGGGCTGCTCGTCCACGGTGCCGGGCATGTTGGCCTGCTCGACCACGCCTGCCACGTCTTCCAGCTGCACCATCATCAGCGTCGATGGCGTCGTGGCGAGCCAGGCGTGCACTGCTTCCACCACGCGCGGCGGCGGCAACGCAAGGCCCGAAGCCTCGGCGATCTCCTCGCGGCTCAGCAGGCCGGCCTGCTGCACGGCCAGCATCAGCTCGATGCGCTCCTGCGCGCGGTCGAGCAACTGCTTGTCGAAGATGCGCTCATCGGGAAACAAACCCAGCGAGAGCCGCACGCGCAGGTCATGCCCCGCCCACCAGCCCGCGAAGGTGGCGAGGTCGTGCGTGCTCACGGCAACCAGCGCGGCCGGCGGATACACGGCCGGCGGCTTGAAGCCGCTGCCCTGGTGCCTGTCGAGCCGTTCGAAGTACAGCAGGCGGTAAGACAGCACGTCGGCCTTGCCCAGCGCCTCGCGCACCGCGTCCTCCACCGTGCCCAGGTCTTCGCCGACCACCATGCAGCGGTGCCGATGGCTTTCTATGGCCACGATGGCCAGCAACTCGTCCAGCGGGTAATACACATAGGCGCCGTCTTGCGCGCCGCGGCCCGGCGGTATCCAGAACAGGCGCATGAGCCCCATGACGTGGTCGATGCGCAAGGCGCCCGCGCCGTGCATGCTGGCGCGCAGCGTCTGGATGAAGAAGCGGTGCCCGTCGGCGCGCAGCCGGTCGGGCCGCAGCGGCGGCAGGCCCCAGTTCTGGCCCGCGGGGTTGAACTCGTCGGGCGGCGCGCCGATGCTGGCACCCCCCGCGAACACCGACTGCGCGGTCCAGGCGTCGGAGCCGGCCCTGTCGACCGACACCGCCAGGTCCACGTACAGGCCCACGCCCATGCCGAGCGCGGCACAGCGTTCGCCGGCCCGCGCCAGTTGCCGCGCGGCCTGCCATTGCAGGTATTGGTGGAACTGCAGGCGCTGCGCATGCTGCACGGCGAATGCCGTCACTTCGGCCGAATCGGGGTCGCGGTAGGCGGCGGGCCACACCGGCCAGCCCCACATGGCGGGGTCGACCGCGAGAAAGTGCGCATGCAGGGTCTCGAACAGCGCGTGCTGGCGCAGGCCTTCGCCGCGCTGCGCGACGAAGGACAGGAACGCCAGGCCCTCTTCGTCGGGCGCGCCGTCTTCCGGCAGATGGCGTTCGCGGAAATGCGCGAACAGCAGCGCCAGCACTTCCAACTTGGCAGAGGCCACGCCGGCGTAGTCCACCAGCGCCTCGGCCCGCAACGCCGCCAGCCGCGCCTGGAAAGCGGGCGACTCGACCAGCTTGCGCGCGGGCTCGCACTGCGCGAACTCGTCCACCGCCTCGACATCGATGTAGAGCGTGTTCAGCTGCTGGCGCGACGATGGGCTGTATGGGCTCGCATGCGCCGGGTTGGCAGCGAACAGCGCATGCAGCGGGTTCACGCCGATGATGTCCGCGCCCTGCGCCGCCATGCGCGTCGCCAGTTCTTCGAGGTCTCCGAAATCGCCGATGCCCCAGTTGCGCGGGGAGCGAAGGCCGTAGAGCTGCAACGCCGGCCCCCACACGCGTCCGCCCTCCTGCACGGCCGGCGGCCGGTAGCAGCGGCCCGGGGAGGCCAGCACCAGCGTCTCGCCGGCCAGGCCGTCGATGCGCAGGCGGTGATAGCCCGCGTCGAGCGCGAGCGTCATCGGCAGCACGCGTTCGCACAGCCAGGTGCCGTCGCGCTCCGTGCGCTGGGACTCGTGCAGCGCGAAGGCATCGGCCTCGCCATGCCGCGTGCGGCCGGCCTCATCGGTGAGTTGCCAGCGCAGCGAGCGCATGGCCAACGGCAGACGCAGGGGCACATTCCATTCGGCGGCCGACGCATCGACCACCCGCACGGCAGGTAAGGCTTCCGCCCATCGCCCGGCATGCACCGCGCCGAGCGCGCGGCGGGCGTCTTCCGCGTTGCCGATGCGCACGCCGAACTCCGCAAGCAGCGCGATCACGCTCTGCGTCGTGGCCTGGCGGCGCGTGCCGAAGGCGTCGTGGTAGGCGGTGGCAATGCCGAAGTGTTCGCAAAGCGCGGCCAGCACGCCCGACGTGTCGTGGTGAAAAGTCTCATCCACCATGCATGCCTTCCAGCGTCGCGAGCACGGCGCCGCGCTCCAGCAGCAAGGCGCCAGGCTCGGCCTGTTGCACGCCGCTGCTGTAGACCTGCGCGCCGGGCAGCGCCACCGCCGCGGCGGCGGGTCCGTCGCCGAAATGCGCGAGCAGATGCAGGCGTGCAGCGGTGCGCCCTTCGCGCCCCTCCTGCGGCGGCCCGAGGTCCCAGTGCACCCGCAGCGTGCCGTTCTCGCACAGGTACACGCCCGCGCCGGTCGAGCCGGCCAGGTGCGGCACGATCAGCCGCCGACGCAACTCCAGCAATTGCTGCACTTCGCTGAACCGCGCGAAGTGGGCGCGGGAGCCCCGCTCGCGCCAGTTCAGCTTGGAGGCCAGGAAGGTCGATTCGGCATTCGGATCGGGAATGCGGGCACGCGCCGCTTCGTCCTTGAAGGCCGCGAAGCCGCCGAATTCCGAGCGTCGTCCGTCCGACACCGCCTGCGCCAGTTCAGGCCCGAAGTCGCAGAAGTACAGGAACGGCGTCGACGCCGCGAACTCGTCGCCCATGAACAGCATCGGCACATGCGGCGACAGCAGAAGGCAGGCCATGGCCGCGCGCGTGAGCACCGGGTCTGCGAGCGCATGCAGGCGCTCGCCGAAGGCGCGGTTGCCGACCTGGTCATGCGTCTGCAGGAAAGAGACGAAGGCCTGCGACGGCAGCCGCGTGCTGGGCTCGCCGCGCCGCTCGCCGTTGCGGAAGGCCGAGGGCTGCCCCTGGTACACGAAACCTTCGGCCAGCGCGCAGGCGAAGCGGCACACGGGGTCGTCCGCGTAGTCGGCGTAGTAGCCGTCGCCCTCGCCGGTGGCCAGCACATGCACCGCGTGGTGCAGGTCGTCGTTCCACTGCGCGGTGCCCGCCACCGGCATGCCGTGGCCGTCGCGCGCGAGCATCGAGGCCTGGTTGGCGTCGTTCTCCAGCACGAGGTGGATGTGCCGCTCGCGGCCGGGGCCGGCCTGCAGCGCCTCGCGGATCTCCTGCACGATGTGCGGATGCGAGCTGTCGCTGATCGCGTGGATCGCGTCCATGCGCAACCCGTCGAAGCGATATTCCTCCACCCAGTACAGCGCGTTGTGAATGAAGAAGTCGCGCACGGTGCGCGCGCCCTCGCCGTCGAAGTTGATGGCCGAGCCCCAGGGCGTGCGGTGCGCGGGGTTGAAGAACTCCGGGCAGTAGGCGTGCAGGTAGTTGCCCTCGGGCCCGAAATGGTTGTAGACCACGTCCAGCAGCACCATCAGCCCCAGCCCGTGCGCCGCGTCGACCAGCGCCTTCAGCTCGTCGGGCGTGCCGTAGGAAGCGTCGGGCGCGAACTGCAGTACGCCGTCGTAGCCCCAGTTGCGGCGACCCGGAAAGTCGGCGAGCGGCATCAACTCGATGGCCGTCACGCCCAGTTCGGCAAGATCGCCGAGGCGCTCGCGCGCGGCGTTGAAGGTGCCCTCCGCGGTGAAGGCGCCGATGTGCAGTTCGTACACCACGGCCTCTTCCCACGGGCGGCCGCGCCAGGCGTCGTCGCGCCAATGGTGATGGCGCGGGTCGATCACCACGCTGGGGCCGTGCACGTCCTCGGGGTTGAAGCGCGAGGCCGGGTCGGGCACCGCCGTGCCGTCGGGCAGGTGGAACCGGTAGCTGTCGCCGTGGGCCGCCTCGGTCAGGGTCAGCGTGTGCCAGCCCTGCGCGTCGCGGGCCATCGGGTACGTACTGTTCTCGCCGCCGACCGGCCGGTGCTCCAGCCGCACGTCGCCGGCCGAAGGCGCCCACAGCGAAAAGGCCACGCCGCCGCCGTCGTTGACGGTGGCGCCGAAGGGCATGCGGTGCGCGCGGATCATGGCCGCACGTCCGGCCGGCTCAGCACCACCATCGAGCGGCATTGCAGCGGATAGGCCGGCTCCGCCCACGCGGGCGCCAGCGCGGCGGCGTCTTCGGTGGTCGGCGGCGGCGTGGTGCTCGCGGTGTCGACCAGCAGACGCCATGCGCCGTGCGGCATGGCCGGCAGCGTGAACGGGATCTCGTCATGGTGCGCGTTCATCAGGATGAGGAAATCGTCGTCGTGCTGCTGCTCGCCGCGCGGGCCGCGGTCGGCGATGCCGCCGCCGGGGATGTACATCGCGATGCAGCGCGCGTTGGCGTCGCTCCAGTCTTCGGTGCGCATCTCGGCGCCGTCGGGCTTGAGCCAATGCACGTCGGTCACGGTCTCGCCCTCCGCCGGCTTGCCGGCGAAGAAGGTGCGGCGGCGAAACGACGGATGCGCGCGGCGCAGCGCGATCATGCGTTCGACGAAAGTGACCAGCGCCAGCCGCTCCGGCGTGGGCGACCAGTCGAGCCAGCCCAGCGCGTTGTCCTGGCAGTAGACGTTGTTGTTGCCCTGCTGCGTGTGGCCGCGCTCGTCGCCCGCCAGCAGCATCGGCACGCCCTGCGACAGCAGCAGCGTGGCCAGCAGGTTGCGTTTCTGGCGCTCGCGCAGGCTCACCACCTCGGGGTCGTCGGTGGGGCCCTCGACGCCGCAGTTCCACGACACGTTATGGCTGTTGCCGTCGCGGTTGTCCTCGCCGTTGGCCTCGTTGTGCTTGTCGTTGTAGGAAACCAGGTCGTGCAGCGTGAAGCCGTCGTGCGCGGTCACGAAGTTGATGCTCGCGCTGGGCTGCTTTCCCGACCAGCCGTAGAGATCTTCCGAGCCCGTGACGCGCTTGGCCACTTCGCCGATGAGCCCGCCGTCGCCCTTCCAGAAGCCGCGCATGCCGTCGCGGTACTGGTCGTTCCACTCGGCCCAGCCCAGCGGGAAGTTGCCGACCTGATAGCCGCCGTGGCCCAGGTCCCAGGGCTCGGCGATGAGCTTCACGCGGTTGAGCGTCGGGTCCTGCCGGATGGCGTCGAAGAAGCCGCCGAGGTTTTCCACCTTGCCCGCCTCGCGCGCCAGCGCCGAGGCCAGGTCGAAGCGGAAGCCGTCGACGTGCATTTCCTCGGCCCAGTAGCGCAGCGAATCCATCACCAGTTGCAGCGCATGCGGATGCTCCAGGTTCACGGTGTTGCCGCAGCCGGTGAAGTCGTCGTAGTAGCGCCGGTTGTCGGCGTTCGCGATGTAGTACGAGGCGTTGTCCACGCCGCGCATCGACAGCGTCGGCCCGAGCTGGTTGCCCTCGCAGGTGTGGTTGTAGACCACGTCCAGGATCACCTCGATGCCGGCCGAGTGCAGCGTCTTGACCATGGTCTTGAACTCCTTCACCTTGCCCGACGCGCTGTAGCGCATCTCGGGGGCGAAGAAGGCCAGCGTGTTGTAGCCCCAGTAGTTCTGCAGCCCCTTCTCGGCCAGGTGCCGGTCGTTGAGGAAGCTGTGCACCGGCAGCAGCTCGACGGTGGTCACGCCCAGGCGCTTGAGGTAGTCGACCACCGGCGCGCTGCCCAGCCCGGCGTAGGTGCCGCGCAGCTCGGGCGGCACGTCGGGGTGGGTCATGGTGAAGCCGCGCACGTGCATCTCGTAGATCACCATGTCCTGCCAGGGCACCGACGGGCGGCGGTCGTCGCCCCAGGTGAAGGCGGTTTCGAGCACGCGGCCCTTGGGCATCAGCGGTGCGCTGTCGCGGCGGTCGAAGGAGAGGTCTTCGCGCTTGCTGCCGACGGTGTAGCCGTACAGCGCGTCGCCCCAGCGCAGCTCGCCCACCAGGTCCTTGGCGTACGGGTCGACCAGCAGCTTGTTGGGGTTGAAGCGGTGCCCCTCCTCGGGCTTGTAGGCGCCGTGCACCCGGAAGCCGTAGGCCTGGCCGGGCCGGGCCTCGGGCAGGTAGCAGTGCCACACGCCGTCGGTGCGTTCGCGCAGCACGATGCGCTGCAGCTCGTGGCGGCCGCGCTCGTCGAACAGGCACAGCTCGACCTTGTCGGCATGCTGCGAGAACAGCGCGAAGTTGACGCCCTCCCCGTCCCAGGTGGCGCCGCGCGGGTAAGGGCGGCCGGGCCAGATGGCGGTGATGGTCGGATTGGCTTTTCTTGTCATTCAGGTGGCGGGCGGTTGCGGACGTTGGAGAAAAAATCGGATCAGCGGGGCGGACGGTCGTCGAAACGCGGCGGCGCGGCCGTATTCGTGTTCGGGTTGATCGGCGTCGGGGCCGCGCCCGGCCCTTCCCTGCCGGTGCCCGTCGTCTTCGTCAGTTGCTGCTGCCGGGGCCACCAGCGCTCGATCTGCGCCTTTGCCCAATCCTTGCCGGCCAGCCCGAATGCCAGGGCCAACGCAAAAACCACGCCCGCCAGGATCACCAGGAAGCTCTCGCGCACGATGTCGCCGCCCACCTTGATCTGGTCCAGAGCGATGAGGATCACGAAAGCCATCACCGCGTACTGCGCCACCTTGGCGAACAGCATGGCGTCCTGCATCTTCACGCCGCGGAAATAGCTGCCCACCGCGTCGCCCACGAACTTGGCGAAGTACGAGCCGAAGGCCAGCACCAGCAAGGCGACGAACACGTTGGGCACGAACCAGACGATGCGCCCCAGCAGATCGGCGATGTAGCTCAGCCCCATGCCGTTGAAGGCGATGAGCAGAGAGGCCAATATCACCAGCCAATACGCCAGGATTCCGAACAGGCTGCTGGTGTCGCCCGCCAGCCCGCCCTGGCGCAGGAAGTTGTCGAGCCCCGCGCGCTCGGTCAGCACGTTGAAGTTGATGGCGCGCAAGGCCTTGGTCACGGCAAAGCGCGCCGCCTTGGCGATGAGCCAGCCCACGAACACCACCACCAGCGCCACCAGCAGGCGCGGAATGAACGCCCCCACCTGGTAGAGGATGGCGCGCAGCGGCTCCAGGTGAATGCCGAAGTTTTCCATGTGTGTTTCCCCGAGTGAATGACGACGGCGGCCTCAGGCCCCGTTCGGCTGGATGAGCGCGAGCACGCCGTGCAGCGGCACCTGCACCCAGTCGGCGCGGTTGTTGAGTTCGTAGCGCAGTTCGTACAGCGCCTTCTCCAGTTCGAAAAGCGCGAGCAGTTCGCCGTCGATGGGCGCGCCATCCGGCTGGGCGAGCGTGCCGGCATAGCCCTTCATGAAGGCGTCCCGCGTGGCCTGCTCCCAGGCGATGGCGGGCGCGGCCAGCTTCTCGGCTTCTTCTGGGCTCTGCGCCACGCGGCGCAGCGCCGACCAGCGCGCATAGTTGAACGAGCGCAGCATGCCCGCCACGTCGCGCAGCGGCGAACTCTTGGCGCGGCGCTCCTCGAAGCTGCGCGCGGGCTCGCCCTCGAAGTCGATGATGATGAAGTCGTTGTCCTTCACCAGCACCTGGCCCAGGTGGTAGTCGCCGTGGTAGCGGCTCTTGAGCGCGGCACCGCCGCCGCCCTCGCCCACGAAGCGGCGCGCGGCGATGTTGGCCTGCAGCGTGTCGGCGGCGCGCAGCAGCGCTTCTGCATCGGCCTGCGCGGCGGGCGGCAGCGTGCCGATGCGCTCGCGCAGCAGTGCCATCGTGGCGGTGGCGTCGCCGGCGGCGTGCATGCGATAACCCGCAACATCGGTGGCCGACAGCGGCTCGGGGTCGAAGGCGGCCGCGCCGGTGCGGGTGGCCAGCGCCCGATGCAGCTCGGCGGTGCGGCGGCCCAGCGTGCCGATCAGCGCCAGGAAGCCGCCGTGTACCGCCAGCACGTCGGGCGCGTCGACAGCGCCGTCGGTGGTGGCCACGTCGCGCAGGAAGCGCTCGAGGTAGCCCAGCGTGTAGTCCCAGCCGTCGCCCTGGTTGGCGACGTAGCTCTGCACCATCGCGAGCGTCATGGTGCGGCCGTCGGCGCTCATGTATTCGAGCGCGCCGAGCACCGGCACGCAGTGCGGATAGCGCGCCACTTCGGTGAGGAAGCGGCCCATCTCCAGCTCCGGGTTGATGCCCTCGCGCACATGGCGGTAGCCCTTGAGGAAAAGCGTCTCGTCGAGCGTGACCACGGTGTTGCTGCTCACGCCGCTGGGCCGGCCCACGGGCAGCGCGTCCAGGTCGATGCCCAGGCGCGCGAACGCGGCCGTGGGCTTGAACACCAGCTTGCCGCCACCGGTGGCCAGCTCGGCCCCCTGCCCGATGGCGCGCACCAGTTCGCGGCAGAAGGCCTCGTCGTAGAAGGCATCGCCCATCAGCCCGACCTGCGCCTGCTGGCGCACCTTGGCAAGCGCTGCCTGCGCCACGCCGGCCATGCGCTCTTCGTCGCGCTCTTCCCATGCAAGCGCCAGCGGCATGAAGTAGGTGGCGCCGCCGGGCGGCCCGTCGAGCGCGAGCAGCGGCAGCATCCAGCTCTGTCCGCTCACCTCCCACACCGCGTGGTCGACGATGCGCGCGCGCTCGATGGCCGTGCCCTTGGATGCATACCAGCGCTGGATCTCGATGTGGCGCGGCAGCGTCTCCAGCTCGAACTGGCTGCGCATGCGCTCGGACATGCCGATGCGCCACGGCATCACGCGGTCGCGGAAGAAGCTGGTCCAGCCGTCGAACAGCACCAGCGTGGGCCACTCCTGCAGCGCCACGCCCTGGTCGTGCCAGCTCGGCGCATCGGCCTCGGCCGTGAGCTTGAACCAGTAGAAGCCGTACGACGACAGCGTGAGCAGGTACGGCAGCTCGCCGATGGGCGGAAACGGCGCGCGGCCCAGCATCTCGATGGGTACGTGGCCCTTGAACTCCGACAGGTCCAGCTCCACCGGCTGCGCCGCGCGCGAGAGGTTGAACACCGCCAGGATCACGTCGCCGTCGTATTCGCTCAAGTAGGCCAGGATCTTGCGGTTGCCCGGCTTCAGGAAGCGCCGCCTGCCGCGCCCGAAGGCGTGGCTGGTCTTGCGCACGGCCAGCATGCGCTTGGTCCAGTTCAGCAGCGAGCTGGCGTCGCGCGCCTGCGTCTCGACGTTCAGCGCCTCGTAGCCGTACATCGCGTCCATGATGGGCTGCAGGTACAGGCGCTGCGGGTCGGCGCGCGAGAAGCCGGCGTTGCGGTCGGGGCTCCATTGCATGGGCGTGCGCACGCCGTTGCGGTCGCCCACGAACACGTTGTCGCCCATGCCGATCTCGTCGCCATAGTAGATGATGGGCGAGCCCGGCATCGACAGCAGCATGCCGTTCATGAGCTTCACGCGGTCCAGGTCGTTCTCCATCAGCGGCGCCAGGCGCCGGCGGATGCCCAGGTTGATGCGCGCGCGCATGTCGGCGGCGTACATGGTGTACATGTAGTCGCGCTCCTTGCTGGTCACCATCTCGAGGGTGAGCTCGTCGTGGTTGCGCAGGAAGATGGCCCACTGGCAGCCCTCGGGAATGTCGGGCGTCTGCGCCATGATCTCGACGATGGGGTGACGGTCTTCCTGCGCGATGGCCATGTACATGCGCGGCATCAGCGGGAAGTGGTAGGCCATGTGGCATTCGTCGCCGTCGCCGAAGTATTCGCGCACGTCTTCCGGCCACATGTTGGCCTCGGCCAGCAGGAAGCGGTTCTTGTACTGCGCGTCGATGGCCGCGCGCAGCCGCTTGATCACCGCGTGCGTCTCGGGCAGGTTCTCGTTGCTGGTGCCGTCGCGCTCCACCAAGTAGGGAATGGCGTCGAGCCGGAAGCCGTCAACGCCCATGTCCAGCCAGAAGCGCATGGTCTTGAAGATCGCCTCCATCACCGCCGGGTTGTCGAAGTTCAGGTCGGGCTGGTGGCTGAAGAAGCGGTGCCAGTAGTACTGCTTGGCCACCGGGTCCCAGGTCCAGTTCGAGGTCTCGGTGTCGGTGAAGATGATGCGCGTGCCCTGGTAGAGCTGGTCGGTGTCGCTCCACACGTAGAAGTCGCGCTCGGGCGAACCGGGCGGCGCCAGGCGCGCGGCCTTGAACCACGGGTGCTCGCTCGAGGTGTGATTGATGACCAGCTCGGTAATGACGCGCAGGCCGCGCTTGTGCGCCTCGGCCAGCATCTCGCGGAAGTCGGCCAGGGTGCCGTACTGCGGATGCACGTCCTCGTACTCGGAGATGTCGTAGCCGTCGTCGCGCAAGGGCGAGGGGTAGAACGGCATCAGCCAGATGGTGTTGACGCCCAGCTCCTTCACGTAGTCGAGCTTGGCGGTCACGCCCTGGAAGTCGCCCATGCCGTCGTTGTTGGAATCGAAGAAGGCCTTGACGTTGAGCTGGTAGATGACCGCGTCGCGATACCACAGCGGGTCGTCGCTGTTGTCGATCTCGACGGTTTCCAGTGCGATGTGCGAGACGGGTGCATTCATGGGCGAGCGACCTCTCAAAGGAAGTAATCGAAGTCGCGCTCGTCGCCATGACGCCGACGGACGACGAAGACGTGCGCGGGGCAGCTGTGCGGGTCCAGCCGCACGTAGTGCCAGTCGCCCTGCCACTGGAAGCGCTGGCCGCTGAGCAGGTCGTGCATCTGGAACACGCGCGAAGGCGGGTTCACACCCACGCTGCCGGGCTCCAGGCCCAGCCAGCCCCACTGCGCGTTGTGCGGATCGAGGTTGACCACGGTCACGACCACGTTGGCGCCGTCGGCCGAGGCCTTGGCGTAGGCCAGCAGCTGCGGGTTGTCGATGTGCAGGAAGCGCAGCGTGCGGTCCCCGTGCAGCGCGGGGTTCTCGCGGCGGATGCGGTTCACCCGCGCGATGAAGGGCGCGAGGCTTTCGGGATCGTCATGGTTCCAGTGGCGCAGCTGGTACTTTTCGGAGTCCAGGTATTCCTCGCTGCCCGGCTCGCGCGGCATATGCTCGCGCAGCTCGTAGGCCGGCCCGTAGATGCCGTAGCTGGCCGACAGCGTGGCGGCCAGCACCAGCCGCGCCATGTAGGTCGGGGCGTCGCCGTGCTGCAGCTGCTCGTGCAGGATGTCGGGCGTGTTGGGCCACACGTTGGGGCGGAAGTAGTCGATGCCCGGCGCGGTCGACAGCTCGGTGAAGTACTCCACCAGTTCTTCCTTGGTGTTGCGCCAGGTGAAGTAGGTGTAGCTCTGGGAAAAGCCCAGCTTGGCCAGCCGGTGCATCACCTTGGGGCGGGTGAAGGCCTCGGCCAGGAAGATCACGTCGGGGTGCTCGCGCTTGACCTCGCCGATCGCCCACTCCCAGAACGGGAAGGCCTTGGTGTGCGGGTTGTCGACGCGGAAGATGCGCACGCCCTCGCCCACCCAGTGGTCGAGCACGCTCTTGAGTTCGGCCCACAGGCCACGCCAGTCTTCGCTCTCGAAGTTGAAGGGATAGATGTCCTGGTACTTCTTGGGCGGGTTCTCGGCGTACTGCACCGTGCCGTCGGGGCGCCAGCGGAACCAGTCGGGGTGCGCCGTCACGTAAGGGTGATCGGGCGCGCACTGGAACGCGATGTCCAGCGCGATCTCCAGCCCATGGTCGGCCGCGCGCGCCAGCAGGCGGCGGAAGTCCTTGGCGGTGCCCAGCGCGGGCAGGATGTCCTTGTGCCCGCCCTCGGCCGCGCCGATGGCCCAGGGGCTGCCCACGTCTTCGGGGCCGCTCACCAGCTTGTTGTTCGGGCCCTTGCGCTGCATGCGGCCGATGGGATGGATCGGCGGAAAGTACAGCACGTCGAAGCCCATTCCGGCGATGGCGGGCAGGCGCGCTTCCACGTCCTTGAAAGTGCCGTGCACGCCGGGCTCCATGCCGGCCGAGCGCGGGAACAGCTCGTACCAGGTGCTGAAGCGGGCACGCTCGCGGTCGGCCACCAGCGGCAGTTCGACCGGGTGGCGCACCGCGTGGCGGCGGTCGGGGTGGCGGCGCGCGAGCTCTGCCAGTTCCTCGTCGAGCGCCAGCGCCTTGAGCGACACCGCGTCGGTGCCGGGCGCGGCGGCCACGGCTTCGAGTTCGGTGGCCCAGCGCTGCAGCGCGATGCGGTCGGCGCCCTCGGCGCGCG
>JACXTT010004694.1_pt1 | contig 20213 bp, 22 predicted proteins | sample 9270951 | NCBI WGS metagenome assembly JACXTT01 (sample SAMN15532306, study PRJNA645909) | rock metagenome | isolation source: weathered quartz diorite | place: Puerto Rico | collected 2017-06-21
CCCGGGCGGCGGACCTTCAGGCGGCGGCGGTGGCGGCGGGGCTGTCGCCTCGGGCGGCGGCCAGACCGTGGCGCGCGGCATGGCGGCGCCTCAGGCTCAGCCGGTGAGCTCCACCGAGCCGGTGGCTTCGATCGCGACGTTCGAGCAGATGCTGGCGCTGATCGACCGCAAGCGGGACATCTCGCTGAAGCTGGACGTGGAGCGGTTCGTCCGCCCGATCAGCTTCCGGCCCGGCGCCATCGAGTACGAGCCCGCGCCCGGCGCGCCGCCCAACCTGGCGCAGCGGCTGGTGGGACGGCTGAAGGAATGGACCGGCGAGCGCTGGCTGATCGCCGCGCAGGGCGGTGGCGGGGCGGAGAGCCTGTGGGAGCGCCAGAAGCGCGAGGAGCGCGAAGTGCGCGCCCAGATCGAGCAGGACCCCTTCGTGCTGGCGGTGATGAAGACCTTCCCGGGCGCCGAGATCGTCGGCATCCGCACCCTGCCCGGCGCCGAGGCGGCCGAGGGCGTAGTCGCCACCGAGCCGGAGGACGACGATGAGGATTAGGGGCGCGGCGAAGCCGCTAGATTGTCCACGAACCACGCGAACCACACGAACAGTGGGTCGCGCTGGAATCGTTCGTGAGGTTCGTGTGGTTCGTGGACCTATTGCCTGCGGCGCGGCGTTGATGCTGGCCGGAGCCGCCGCCGCGCAGCCCGCGCCGCCGTTGATCAATGAGCCGGCGGTGGTGGCGCCGGGGTTTACGGCGACGATGCTGGTGGTGAACCTGCCGCCGGCCGGCGACGGGCCGCTGACGACGAAGGGGCAGGCGGGGCATCGGCATCCGGCCTCGACCTACGCCTACGTGACCAAGGGCGCGGTGATCAACCGGCTGGGCGATGAGCCGGAGAAGCGCTTCGAGGTGGGCCAGGCCTGGTCTGAAACGCCGCTGCAGCCGCACTATATCGTCAACGCCAGCCGCACCGAGCCCGCGCAGATCGTGGTGGTGCAGATCTCGAAGACCGGGACGACCAGATTGACGGAGCCGCTCCCCAAGTGAAGGTTTTGGCCAAATGAAGGACCTCGCCGGCCTGATGAAACAGGCCCAGCAGATGCAGGAGAAGCTGGGCGCGGCTCAGGCGGAGCTGGAGCAGCTCGTCCTGCTGGGTCAGGCCGGCGACGGCCTGGTGAAGGTGACGCTCAAGGGCACGGGCCAGATCACCCGCGTGGACATCGACGAGAGCCTGATGGTCCCCGGCGAGGGCGAGATGGTGGGCGACCTGGTGGCCGCGGCCCACGCCGACGCCAAGCGCCAGCTCGACCAGCGCTCCGCCGAGCTGATGAAGAAGGCGGCCGGGCCCCTGGCGGGGATGCCGGGCATGCCGAAGCTCTGATGCTGGCCGCGATCCTTGCCGCCGCTGTTGCTCACGTGACCCTGCCGGCCGACCTGGCCAAGGCCGCGCACGCCTATGATCTGGCGCAGATGCACAACGACAAGGCCGAGCTGGAGCGGCTACTCGCGCCGGACTACCGGCTCTTCAACTCGGGCGGCCAGGTGCAGGACAAGGCAAGCTTCATCGCCGATTCCACCGCGCCCGACTTCCATATGGAGCCGTTCAAGGTCGAGGAGCCCCTGGAGAAAGTCATGGGCGACACCGCCCTGCTGGGCGGGGTGGCGACGCTTAAGGGGACGTCCGGCGGCCAGCCGTTCACGGCGCGCCTGCGCTTCATGGACGTCTGGGCCAAGCGGGCCGGCCACTGGCAGGTGGTGTTCACCCAGGCGACGCGGGTCCCCGCGGGCTAGATGGCCGCCTCCGCCGGACCCGAGATCGAGCGGCTGATCAGCCTGCTCGCCAAGCTGCCGGGGCTGGGACCGCGGTCGGCACGGCGCGCGGCGCTGGCGCTGCTGAAGCGGCGCGATCAGCTCCTGACGCCCTTGGCCGACGCCCTCGCCGAAGCGGCGGCGCGGGTGAAGGTGTGCACGACCTGCGGGTCGCTGGACACCCAGGACCCCTGCGCGATCTGCGCCGACACCGCCCGCGACGGGACGCTGATCTGCGTGGTCGAGGAGGTGGGCGCGCTCTGGGCCATGGAGCGGGCGAGCGCGTTTCGCGGCCGCTATCACGTCCTGGGCGGTCTGCTCTCGGCGCTGGACGGCGTGGGGCCCGAGGCCTTGCGGGTCAACGGCCTGGTGGCGCGGGCCTCGGACGGGGGCGTGCGCGAGGTGATCCTGGCGCTGCCGGCCACCGTCGACGGCCAGACCACGGCGCACTACCTGGCCGACCGGCTGGCGGGCGCGGAGGTCTCGGTGACCATGCTGGCGCGCGGCGTGCCGGTGGGCGGCGAGCTCGACTGGCTGGACGACGGGACGATCGCCCAGGCGATGCGAGCGCGGCGGCCAGCCTAGACAATTGCGGTTCCGGCCCTTAGAGAACCGCCCGATGTCCGTCTCGGCGACCAAAACCATTACCGCCAAACCGACCCGCTCGCGCGGGGCGTCGGCGGTTGTGCGCGCGGTCTAGGCCGCGGCCACCCGGACGAAGCCCCGCCGATGCGCGGGGCCGGACGACCTTCCTCCTCCCCCGCGCCTCCGCATTTTCAGGAGACGCTAGAGATGAACCCTCGATTTCACGGCCGCCCGCTCCATGTCGGTGTGGTCGGCGCCACCGGCCTGGTGGGGACGATGATGCGCGATATCCTCGCCGAGCGGGACTTTCCCGTGGCCTCGCTGCGCCTGTTCGCCTCGGCGCGTTCGGCCGGGACCCAGGTCGTCTGGAAGGACGCGCCGGTGACCATCGAGGACGCCGCGACCGCGGACTACGTCGGCCTCGACATCGTGTTCTTCTCGGCGGGCGGGTCGACCTCGCGGGCGCTGGCGCCCAAGGTCGCGGCCGCCGGGGCCATCGTCATCGACAACTCCTCGGCCTGGCGCGGCGATCCGGACGTGCCACTGGTGGTGTCCGAGGTCAATCCGCACGCCCTGGGCTCGATCCCCAAGGGCATCGTGGCCAATCCCAACTGCACGACCATGGCGGCCATGCCGGTGCTGCGGCCGCTGCACGCCGCGGCGGGCCTGAAGCGGCTCGTGGCCTCGACCTACCAGGCGGTGTCTGGGGCGGGCCTGGCGGGCGTGCGCGAGCTGGCGGCGCAGATCAGCGCCGTGACGCACCGGGATGTGAGCGCGCTGGCCTATGAGGGCGACGCCGTGCCGCTGCCGGCGGGTGAGAAGTGGCCGGTGGGGATCGCCTTCAACGTGACGCCCATGAACTACGTCCTGGCCGAGGAGGGCTACACCGAGGAGGAGGTGAAGCTGCGCGACGAGACGCGGAAGATCCTGGAGATCCCCGGCCTGCCGGTGTCGGGCACCTGTGTTCGCGTGCCGGTGTTCACCGGCCACTCCCTGTCGATGAACGTGGAGTTTGAGCGGGCGCTGTCGGTGGAGGCGGCGATGGCGCTGCTGGCCGCGGCGCCGGGCGTGGTGGTCACCGACGTCCCCAACCCGCTGGCGGCGACCGGCCAGGACCCCGTCTACGTGGGCCGGGTGCGCCGCGATCCGACCGTCGAGCACGGCCTGGCGCTGTTCGTCACCGGCGACAACCTGCGCAAGGGCGCGGCGCTGAACGCGGTGCAGATCGCCGAGGTGCTCTGCGGGAGGTAGATGCGACTCACCTGCCGGGGTAAGAACGCAGCATGAACGGATACTTGATCGCGGCCTTTGTCAGCACCCTTGCAGCGGTGGCGGCGATCGCCTGGGCGCTGATGGAGCGGCAGCGGGCGCGGATGCTGGGCGACAACGCCGAGCTGGCGGCCGCGTCCGTGGCGCAGTCGGCGGCCGGCGTGGCCGAGGCGATCCTGAAGCGCAACGAGGAGGCGATCCGCGGGCGCGAGGAGCTGGCGCAAGCGCGTCTTGAGGCGCAGCTGAAGCCGGTGGCGGAGAGCCTGCAGAAGTTCCAGGAGCACGTGGCCCTGGCCGAGAAGGTGCGGGCTGAGGAGACCGGGGGCTTAAAGGAGCAGATCCAGGCCCTGCTGCTGGCGTCGACGGCGACGCAGGACGAGGCGCGCAAGCTCTCCTCGGCGCTGCGGCGCGGGGCGGGCGTGCAGGGGCGCTGGGGCGAGCAGACCCTGCGCAACGTGCTGGAGCAGGCGGGGCTGTCGAGCTTCTGCGACTTCACCGAACAGGCCTCCACCGACAGCGAAGAGGGCCGGCGGCGTCCGGACGTGACGGTGAAACTGCCCGGGGGCGGTGTCTTCATCATCGACGCCAAGTGCTCGCTGAACGCCTTCCTGGAGTTGCAGGACGCGGCGGACGACGAGGCGCGCGAGACCGCGGGCCTGCGCCATGTGCAGAGCGTGCGCGGCCACGTGGCCGGGCTGTCGGCCAAGGCCTACTGGGACCAGTTCGACACCTCGCCGGACTTCGTGGCGATGTTCGTGCCACTGGACTCGGCCCTGGCCGCCGCCGTCGACCGGGCGCCGGCCCTGATGACCGAAGCCATGGACAAGAAGGTGGTGATCGTCACGCCCACCACCCTGTTCGCGCTCTGCAAGGCGGTGGTCTACGGCTGGCGGGTCGAGGAGCAGGCGGCCAACGCCCGGCAGATCGCCGACCTGGGCCGCGACCTCTACAAGCGGATCGCCGTGATGGGCGGCCACGCGGGTTCGGTGGGCAAGGCGCTCGAGGCGGCGGTGGCCCGCTACAACCAGTTCGTGGGCTCGCTGGAGACCCAGGTGCTGACCCAGGCCCGGCGCTTCGAGGACCTGAAGGTCGACCATGAGGGCAAGGAGATCGTCGAACTCGCCCAGGTGGAGGTGGCCGTGCGGCGGCTGACCAAGCTCAGCGACGAGATGGCGCCGAAGGTGCGGCTGGTCGGCGACGACGCCTGAGGCCAATCGTCTCCTACCTTGACGGTCGGGAATTCCGACCCTACGTCCCGCGACATGGCCCTGAGAGATATCCTGATCGTCCCCGACCCGATCCTGAAGAAGGTGTCGGCGCGCGTCGACGTGGTCGACGACGAGCTGCGCGCCCTGATGGACGACATGCTGGAGACCATGTACGCGGCGCCCGGCATCGGCCTGGCGGCGATCCAGATCGGCGTGCCCAAGCGGGTGATCGTCATGGATCTGGCCAAGCCCGACGAGCCGCCGGCCCCGCGCTATTTCGTGAATCCCGAGATCCTGTGGGCGTCCGAGGAGACCCAGCCCTACGAGGAGGGCTGCCTGTCGGTGCCGGAGATCTACGACGAGGTGGAGCGGCCGGCGCACGTGAAGCTTCGCTACCTCGACTACAACGGCAAGGCCGTCGAGGAGGACGCGGAGGGCATGTACGCCGTCTGCATCCAGCACGAGATGGACCACCTGGACGGCGTGCTGTTCATCGACCACCTGTCGCGCCTGAAGCGCGAGCAGGCGGTGAAGAAGGTGAAGAAGCAGGCGAAGGCGGCCTGATCGGCCCTGGATCCCGGCTTTCGCCGGGATGAGTCGCTACGCGCTCACTTCTGAGCGTCGTCCTTGGCCTTGTTGAGGGCCGCGTCGGTCTTCGCGCCGGCGGTCTTCGCGCCTTCCTTGATCTTTTCGGCGGCGGTGTCGGCGGCGGCCTTGGTCTTGTCGGCGGCTTCCGACGCGCCCTGCTTGATGTCCGAGCCCAGGGCCTTGGCGGCGGGCGCATCGGCGACGTCCTTGGCGGCGGCCTTCACGTCGGAGCCGACGGCCTTCAGGTCCTCGCCGGCCTTGTCCTGGGTGGGCTTGGAGCAGGCGGTGAGCGCGAGCGACAGGCCGACGGCGGCGACGATGGCATAGGTGCGCATAGCAAGGCTCCTTCGAGCGTTGGGTCGACGCCATGAACGGCGAAGCTTGGCCCCTGGTTCCCGCGTCGCTACACCGGCCCCATGCGGATCGCCTTCCTGGGAACCCCTGACTTCGCGCTGGCGGCGCTCAAGCGGCTGGTCGCCGCCGGGCACGAGATCGCCTGCGTCTATTCCCAGCCGCCGGCGCCGCGCGGGCGCGGCCAGACGCTGAAGCCCTCGCCGGTCCACGCCTATGCCCTGGACGAGGGGCTGATCGTGCGCACGCCGGCCTCCATGCGCGACCCGGGCGAGATCTTCGCCTTCGAGGCCCTGGAGGTCGACGTCGCGGTGGTGGTGGCGTTCGGGCAGATCCTGCCGGCGGAGGTGATCGAGGCGCCGGCGCTGGGGACCTTCAACCTGCACGGCTCGCTGCTGCCGCGCTGGCGGGGCGCCGCGCCGATCCAGCGCGCGGTGATGGCCGGGGACGCGGTGACGGGCGTTGAGGTGATGCGCCTGACCGAAGGGCTGGACGAGGGGCCGGTGCTGGCCAGCGAGACCCTGCGCATCGGGCCGCTGGACACCGGCGGCACGGTGCACGACCGCATGGCGGCGATCGGGGCTGAGCTCCTGGTCCGCACCCTGCCGGCCATCGAGGACGGGACCGCGGTGGAGACACCGCAGGCCGAGGACGGGATCACCTACGCCAAGAAGATCCGGCCCAAGGAGGCGAAGATCGATTGGGCCAAGCCCGGCCGCGCGCTGGACTGGAAGATCCGCGGGCTGTCGCCGTTCCCGGGGGCCTGGTTCCTGCTGCCCACCGACAAGGGCCCGGTGCGGGTGAAGGCCCTGCTGTCGGCGTTCGAGGATGCGGAGGGCGCGCCGGGCGAGGTGCTGGACGACGAGCTGCTGGTGGCGACGGGCGAGGGCGCGGTGCGGCTGTTGCGGGTGCAGCGCGAGGGGCGCGGGCCGCAGGACGCCGACGTCTTCCTGCGCGGGACGCCGGTGGCGCCGGGCGTGGTGCTGGGCTGATGCCGCGCTACCGGCTCCTGCTGGAATATGACGGCGGGCCCTATTGCGGGTTCCAGGCGCAGGCCGACCTGCCGACCATCCAGGGCGCGCTGGAAAAGGCCGTGGCGGCGTTCTGCGGCGAGACCGTGCGGGTGCACGCCGCCGGGCGGACCGACACCGGCGTGCATGCGACCGGCCAGGTGGCGCACATCGATCTGGAGAAGGCCTGGCCGGCGGAGACGGTGCGCAACGCGCTGAACGCCCACCTGCGGCCCGAACCGATCGTGGTGCTGGACGCGGCCGTGGCGGAGGAGGGCTGGCACGCGCGGTTCGCGGCCACCGAGCGGCGCTACCGCTACCGCATCCTCAACCGGGCGAGCCCGCCCGGGCTGGACCAGGGCAAGGTCTGGTGGGTGAAGAAGGACCTGGACGCGGCGGCCATGCACGCGGCGGCCCAGACCCTGGTGGGGAACCACGACTTCACCACCTTCCGCGACCTGGCCTGCCAGGCGAAGTCGCCGGTCAAGACGCTGGACGTGGCGAGCGTGTCGCGGCTCGGCGAGGAGGTGGTGCTGGTGTTCGAGGCGCGCTCGTTCCTGCATCGCCAGGTGCGCTCGATGACCGGGACCCTGGCCGAGGTGGGCCATGGGCGGTGGAGCGCGGATGACGTGGCCGCAGCGCTGGCGGCCAAGGACCGCGCGGCCTGCGGGCCGGTGGCGCCGGCCGATGGGCTGTACCTGACCGGGGTGAGTTACGAGCCGTCCGCCTAGTCGCCCCCGAACGCCTGGAAGTAGCGCTCGATGAGCGTCTCGTAGACGGCTTGCAGCTGACGGATCTCGGCGACGGGCGCGGCTTCGTCGACCTGGTGCATGGTCTTGCCCACCAGGCCGAGTTCGACCACCGGGCAGAGCGCGCGGATGAAGCGGGCGTCGGAGGTGCCGCCGGTGGTGGAGAGTTCGGGGTCACGGCCGGCGACCTCGCGCACGGCGCCGGCGACCAGGGTGGTGAACGGGCCGGGCTCGGTGAGGAAGGCCTCGCCGCTGATGGCTGGCTCGACGGTGATCTTGCCTTGGAAGCCCTTGCCGGCCTCGAAGGCCTCCGCATCGATCCAGCGGGCCAGGTCGTCGCCGGTGTGGCTGGGGTTGAAGCGGACGTTGAGCATGGCCCGCGCCACGCCCGGGATCACGTTGGTTGCGGTGTTGGGCACGTCGATGCGGGTGATTTCCAGGTTCGACGGCTGGAACTCCGGGTAGCCCTTGTCGAGCTCGCGCTCCTGCAGACGTAGCAGCAGGCGCAGCAGGACCGGCACGGGGTTGGCGGCGCGGTGCGGATAGGCCACGTGGCCCTGCACGCCCTCGACGGTGATCGCCACATTGATCGAGCCGCGGCGGCCGACCTTGATCATGTCGCCGAACGCCTCCGACGACGACGGCTCGCCGACCACGCAATGGTCGAGGGTCTCGTCCTCCACCTGCAGGGCGTCGACCACCATCCTGGTGCCGTGGGTCGCCACGCCCTCCTCGTCGCCGGTGATCAGGAACGAGAGCGAGCCGGTCACCTGTCCGGCGGCGATGGCCTTTTCCGACGCCGCGGCGAAGGCGGCGATGGCCGATTTCATGTCGACCGCGCCGCGGCCGATCAGCAGGCCGTCCACCTCCTTGGCCTCGAAGGCGCCCTCGGTCCAGGCGGCCGCGTCGCCCACCGGCACCACGTCGGTGTGGCCGGCGAAGCAGAGGTTGGGGCTGGAGGTCCCGTAGCGGGCGTAGAGGTTCTCGATCTCGCCGAACCGCATGCGGCGGCAGGCGAAACCGAGACCCGTCAGCGTCTGCTCGACGATATCCATGGCGCCGGCGTCGGCGGGCGTGACCGACGGGCGGCGGATCAGCTCTTTCGTCAGGTTGACCGCGTCGATCAAGCTCGTCTCCGGGGCAGCGGGCGCCTAAGTAGAGGCGTGTCCTATCCCGGAAAGGCCCCATGCCCAAGATCGACATCGAGAGCGCGCCGACCCGCTTCGGCACCGGCTACCCGCCGCCCTATGACGCGCCCTGCAAAGAGCGCCGCCGCTGGAAGCTGGGCGATGCGGCGGGCTTGAACGACTTCGGGGTCAATCTGCTGCGCCTGCCGCCGGGCGCCTGGTCCAGCCAGCGGCACTGGCACACGGCCGAGGAAGAGTTCGTCTGGGTGGTCGAGGGCGAGGGCGTGCTGGCGACCGACGAGGGCGAGCAGGTGCTGGTGGCCGGCGATTGCGCGGGCTTCCCGGCCGGCGTGGCCAACGGCCACCACATCCAGAACCGGTCGGACAAGGAGCTGGTGTTGCTGGAAGTGGGCTCGCGCCGCCCGGACACCGACGGCTGCGACTATCCGGACATCGACCTGGTGCTGGCGGACGGGGCCATCGAGTACAGCCACCGCGACGGCTCGTCGTACACGGACACCCAGACGGCGCGGAGCCGGTAGGAGAGCGTATGCCGAAGATCGACCTGAGCGCCGTGGCCGACAGCTCCGGGTGCAGCTATCCGCCGCCCTTCAAGGACATCTGCCTGGGCGCGGTCTGGAAGAAGCTGGGGGACGCCGCGGGCCTGAGCGACTTCGGCGTGAACCTGGTGCGCCTGCCGCCCGGCAAGTGGTCGAGCCAGCGGCACTGGCACACCCACGAGGACGAGTTCGTCTGGGTGCTGGAGGGCGAGGTGGTCTGCGTCGAGGACGACGGCGACCATGTGCTCGGGCCCGGCGACTGCGTGGGCTGGAAGGCAGGCGCGACCAACGGCCACTGCCTGCAGAACCGCAGCGGGACGGTGGCGGTCTATCTGGAGGTGGGCTCGCGGCGGCCGGCCGTCGACGGCTGCGACTATCCCGACATCGACATGGTCGCGCGGCCAGGCGAGGCCTTCTATCGCCACCGCGATGGGGTGCCCTATCCGACGGCGACGGACTGACCTCAAAGGCGAGTCGCCTTGACCGTGTGGCCCGGGCGGCGCTCACCTGGGGATGAGGCGGCGGTTGGGCCGCCGGTCTTTGGCGGCGGACGGGTGGCCGAACGGCAGTCGGATCAGGCGGGCAACTCCGGCGAAGCGGCGGCGATGCTGCGGACGCCGGCGCCCCCCAGCGTGCTGACCGCGCTCACCCAGGCGCCCATCGGCGTGGCGATCTTCGACCACAACATGCGCTACCTGGCCGCCTCCGGGCGGTTCCTCACCGACCAGGGCCTGCCGGGCGACATGCCGCTGGTGGGCCGCCTCCATTACGACGTCTTCCCCGAGGTGCCGGCGCGGTGGCGCGACGTGCACGCGCGGGCGCTGCGCGACGGCGTGGCGCTCAGCGAGGAGGCCGACCCCTATGTCCACCGCAACGGCCAGATCGAGTGGATCCGCTGGTCGGTGACGCCATGGCGCACGGAGGACGGCGCGATCGGCGGCCTGGTGCTCTACACCGAGGTGGTGACCCCGGCGGTGGAGGCGCGGCTCAGCCTGGAGGCCACCGAGGCCCGGTACCGCGCGGTCTTCGACCAGGTGGCGATGGGCGTGGCGCGCGTCGCGCCCGACGGCCGGTTCCTGGAGGTCAACGACCGGTTCTGCGCCATCGCCGGCTACCCGCGGGACGAGCTCCTCGACCTGACCTTCCAGCAGATCACCCACCCCGAAGACCTCGACACCGACGTGGCCCAGGCCGCCGCCCTGCTGGCCGGGGAGATCGCCACCTACGCCATGGAGAAGCGCTACCTGACCAAGTCGGGCGAGGCGGTGTGGATCAACCTGACCGTCTCGCTGGTGCGCACCGAGGCGGGCGAGCCGGACTATTTCGTCGCGATCGCCGAGGACATCAATTTCCGCAAGGCCGCCGAGGCCGAGCAGCTGAGCTATCAGGACCACCTGCGGCTGCTGATCAACGAGCTGAACCACCGGGTGAAGAACACCCTGGCCACAGTGCAGTCCATGGCCGCCCAGACCATGCGCGGCGAGGCCGACCAGAAGGCCGCCTACGAGACCTTCGTCGGGCGGCTGGTGGGGCTGTCGCAGGTGCACGACGTGCTGACCCGCGAGCGCTGGCAGGGCGCGGCGCTGCGCGACGTGGTGGAACGCGCGCTGCGGCCCTTCATCGGCGCGCTGCTGGCGGGCGGGGGCGCGGAGCGGGTGCGGCTGGACGGCCCGGAGGTCTGGCTGCAGCCCGGAGCGGCGCTCAGCATGGCGCTGGTGTTCCATGAGCTGGCGACCAACGCGGTGAAGTATGGCGCGCTGTCGACGGCGGCGGGGCGTGTGGACCTGACCTGGGCGCTGGACGGCGAACGGCTGACCCTCGACTGGATGGAGTCCGGCGGGCCGCCGGTCACCGCGCCGACCCGCAGGGGCTTCGGCTCGCGGCTGATCCAGCGGGGGCTGAAGGGAGAACTGAAGGGCCAGGCGGTGCTGCGGTTCGAGCCGGGCGGCCTGGTCTGCGCCATGGAGGCGAAGGTCCCGGAGAAGGCGATGGCGCCCAGCCTCTTTGTGGATTTGTAGACGCGTGGTGAGAATGGCCGTGACGACTGATCCTGATCCCGACCTGATCGCGCGGCTGGCGAAGGAGACGCTGGCCTGCTGCCCGCCGTCCTGGGTCCGCGGGCGACTGTCCATCCAGGCGGATGGCGTACGCATGACCTATCAGCTGAAGAACGAGGACAGCCCGGACAAGGCCGCCCTCAGCGAGACGCTTCGCGATCTCATGGACGAACTCTACGTCAGGATGCGCGACGCGGGGCACGCCTGGACGCGCGCCGAGCTCGACTGGTGGCGGGACGGCAAGGACCTGAAGTTCAAGATCGACTTCGACTACGCCGCGCCAAAGGGCGCGATCGAGCCGACCTCGGGAAGCCCGTGGTGGCGGTTCGGGCGACGCTAATCCCGTAGCAGCTCGTTGATCGAGACCTTCGAGCGGGTGCGTTCGTCCACGGTCTTCATGATCACCGCGCAGTAGGTCGACGGCAGCGACGGGTCGTGGGCGTTGGGGCGTGAGCCCGACATGATCACGGAATAGGGCGGCACCTCGCCGGTGATCACGTCGCCGGTCTTGCGGTCGACGATCGGGGTGGTGGAGGTCAGGTAGACGCCCATGGACAAGACCGAGCCCTCGCGGACGATGACGCCCTCGGCGACCTCGGCGCGGGCGCCGATGAAGCAGTTGTCCTCGATGATCGTCGGGTTGGCCTGGAGCGGCTCCAGCACGCCGCCGATGCCGGCGCCGCCGGAGAGGTGGCAGTGCTTGCCGATCTGGGCGCAGGAGCCGACCGTCGCCCAGGTGTCGACCATGGTGCCCTCGCCCACATAGGCGCCGATGTTCACGAACGAGGGGGTGAGCACCACGCCCTTGGAGAGGTATGCGCCCTTGCGCACGATGGAGCCGGCGACGGCGCGGAAGCCCGCGGCCTCGAAGCGGGCGGCGTCCCAGCCGGTGAACTTCAGCGGCACCTTGTCGTACCAGGGGCCAGGCGCGTCGGCGTCGACCAGGCTGTTGGGGGTCAGGCGGAAGAACAGCAGGATCGCCTGCTTGGCCCACTGGTGGGTCAGCCACGCCCCGTCGGCCTGGCGCTCGGCGACGCGCAGGGTTCCGGCGTCCAGGCGCTCGATGGTCTCCAGCACGGCCTCACGGACGGCGCCGGTGGTGGCGTGGGTGATCGCGTCGCGGTCTTCCCAGGCGGCTTCGATCACCTGCTTCAGATCTTGGGTCACTTAGGCGGCTTCCTTGAGACGGGCCTGCGCCAGGAAGGGCGCGAGCTTGGCGGTCTTGTACTGCACGAAGGGGGCTATCGACTGGGCGGCGTAGGGGCCGACCAGGACGGTGGTCATGCCGAGGTCGGCGGCGGGGGCGAGGTTGCGCTCGCTGTCCTCGAAGAAGGCGGTGGTCGCCGGGTCGATGTCGTGGTCCGCGTTGATCTTGGCGAAGGTGGCCGGCGCGGGCTTGGGCACATAGGCGGCGGAGCCGATGTCGAAGATGTCGTCGAACAGATGGGTGAGGCCCAGGTGGGCCAGCACCCGCTTCGCGTGCACCGCGTCGGCGTTGGTGAAGATCAGCCGGCGGCCGGGCAGGCGTTCGATGGCGGCGACCAGCTCGGGGTCCTGCGCCAGGGCCTCCAGCGACATGTCGTGGAAGATGGCGTGGAAGTCGGCCGGGTCGACGCCGTGGTGCTCGACCAGGCCGCCCAGCGTCAGGCCGTACTGGGCGAGGTAGACCTTCTGAAGCTTGAAGGCTTCGTCGCGCTCCAGGCCGGTGACGCGCTGGACGAAGGCGGTCATCCGCCGCTCGATCTCGCCCATGAAGCCGCTTTCGGCCGGGTAGAGGGTGTTGTCCAGGTCGAACAGCCAGGTGTCGACGTGGGTGAGGTCGGCGCCGCTCACCGGCAGACCAGCGTGCCGGCCCCGTGCTCGGTGAACAGCTCGACCAGCATGGCGTGGGGCTTGCGGCCGTCCAGGATGACTACAGCCTCGACCCCGGACTCCACGGCGGCGATGGCGGTCTCGAGCTTGGGGATCATGCCGCCGGTGGCGACGCCGGTGGCGATGGCCGCCTTGGCTTCCTTGACGCTCATCTGGCGGATCAGCTCGCCGTCCTTGTCCAGCACGCCGACCACGTCGGTGAGCAGCAGCATGCGCTTGGCCTTGAGCGCGCCGGCGAGCGCGCCGGCCACGGTGTCGGCGTTGATGTTGTAGGTCTGGCCGTCCACCGCCACGCCGATCGGCGCGATCACCGGGATGTAGTCCTGCTCGGCGTAGATCAGGGCCTCGATGATCTGCGGGTCCACCTTGCGCGGCTCACCCACGAAGCCCAGGTCGACCTCCTTCTCGATCAGGGAGTCGGGGTCCTTCTTGGTGCGGCTGACCTTCTCGACGGTGATCAGCCGGGCGTCCTTGCCCGACAGGCCCACGCCGCGCACGTCGGCCTCCCGGCCCGCCAGGGTGATCCAGTTGGCGATCTCCTTGTTGATCGCCCCGGAGAGGACCATTTCGGCCACTTCCATGGTCGGCGCGTCGGTCACCCGCAGGCCGTCGATGAACGTCGACTTCACGCCGGCGCGCTCCAGCATGGCGCTGATCTGCGGGCCGCCGCCGTGGACGATCACCGGATGCAGGCCCAGCATCTTGAGCAGCACGGAATCGGCGGCGAACTGCTTGGCGACCTGTTCCTCGCCCATGGCGTGGCCGCCGTACTTGATGACCACGGTCTCACGGTCGTAGCGCTGGATGTAGGGCAGGGCCTCGGCCAGGGTCCTGGCGGTGGCCCATCCCGGCTCTTGGGTATCGTCGGTCACAGCGGCAGCAGCCCTAGCAAAAACGGTGCGTCCCGATAGCGGACCCTGCGCCCCCTGTCACGTTCGAGGGGGCGTGCTAAGCCTGCCGGTCAGACTTTGGGGGAGTGTCGGGATGCGGACTTGGGGCGTGGCGGCGGCCTTGGCCGTTTCGGTGGTGGCGGGCGTGGCCCAGGCGGCCACGGTGGCGGTGAGCGCCGACCGGCTGCTGGACGTGGCCAGCGGCAAGTACGTGGACAAGCCCCTGGTGATGATCACCGACGGGCGGATCACGGCGGTGGGCCATCAGGGCGACAAGGTCGCGGCCGGCGCGAGCCGCGTGGACCTGCCGGGCGTGACCCTGCTGCCCGGCCTGATCGACATGCATGTGCACCTGACGAGCTCGCCGCTGTTCGGCGGCTACAACCGGCTGGAGTACACCGACAGCTTCTGGCCGATCATCGGCACGGCGCACGCCAAGGCGACCCTGGAAGCCGGCTTCACCACGGTCCGGAACGTCGGGTCGAAGGACTATGAGGACGTGGGCCTGCGTCAGGCGATCGATGCGGGCTTCATTCCGGGCCCCCGGATCGTGACGGCGACCTACGCCATCGGCTCGACCGGCGGGCACTGCGACTCGACGTTCTTCCCGCCCTCGATGAAGCAGAAGGGCGACGCGGTGATCGACAGCCCCGACGAGGGCCGCAAGATGGTCCGCCAGCTCCACAAGTACGGCGCCCAGGTGATCAAGATCTGCGCCACCGGCGGGGTGTTCAGCCACGGGGATACGCCCGGCGCCCAGCAGCTCACCCTCGACGAGATCAAGGCCATCGTCGACGAGGCCCACGCCACCGGCCTGCGGGTCGCGGCCCACGCCCACGGGGCCAGCGGCATCAAGGCCTCGATCCTGGCCGGCGTCGACACCATCGAGCACGCCAGCCTGGTGGACGACGAGGGCATCAAGCTGGCCGTCCAGCACGGCAGCTACTTCGGCATGGACATCTACAACACCGACTACACCCAGGCCGAGGGCAAGAAGAACGGCGTCCTGCCGGCCAACATCCAGAAGGACAAGGACATCGGCGACATCCAGCGGGAGAACTTCCGCAAGGCGCTGAAGGCCGGCGTGAAGATGATCTTCTCGTCCGACGCCGGGGTCTATCCGCACGGCACCAACGCCAAGCAGTTCGCGGTGATGGTGCGCTATGGGGCGACGCCGCTGCAGGCTATCCAGACCGCGACGATCACCGCCGCCGAGGCGCTCGACCAGCCCAAGGACGTGGGCCAGGCGACGCCCGGCCACTGGGGCGACCTGGTGGGCGTGAGCGGCGATCCCCTGAAGGACGTGACGGTGCTGGAGCACCCGGTCTTCGTGATGAAGGGCGGGGAGGTGGTGAAGAAGGTCCCGTGAGGCGTGTTGCGGGCTAGGTCACTTTTAGGATCGTCCGCTCACACAATGAGAAAAGGCGATGACGCTCTCGCGCCATCGCCCAACTCTTTCCCCCGACAGGACTCCCGCGGCTCATCCAGCCCGCGCCACCTCCGTCATATCTACCTCAATCCTGAGGTCTTCCTCGGCCATGATCACCATTCCAAGTTCGATAAGCTGCTTGCCCGCGTCCGCGCAGCGTTGACCGTCCTTGTAAATTCGGACGATCCGTTTGGCCTTCAGTAGATATCCAGCTGGGCCATGGCTGAATAGAAACTCAATCCCAAGCAACTCTTGTGTTGTCCACACCGGAATTTCGACGGTCGAGCCGACGAGTCTCTCGATGAGTGCTTTTCTCCTTTCTTCGATGCTCTTGCCTGTGTCTTCCTCCGCACGATCAAGGGTCTTGATCGCGAACTCTCCGACGATGGCCGCTGCGGACCATTCGCCCAACTTCAGAAGGACCCTCCTTTTAGTAATCCGCTCTGTCATTGGCATCTGCCTCCTTATTTCTACGCCGAACCACCCCGGCTGTTAGCGGCCTCCGGCCGACATGTGTTTTCCATGGTTCACCAGATTGAGACCCGGTCTCCGACCGGGCGATGTGCAGCAGCCCGCTGCAGGGGTGCCCGGCTGAACGCCGAGCGCATTTCAAGCTATGCCCGAACGCGTTCTTCACGCAAGCCCCAACTAGGCCTAAAATGACGCCATGGTCATTTTTGGGATCACATATGGCGTAATATATACGCCTAAAATGCACCATGGTGGCCGTGTACCACCAATGTTCCGCAGTTTTGCTGTTGACCGATTAGAATTCGCGCCTATAACAACACACACTGCGATGCAAATCGCTTCGCAAGCAAACGACAGGCTCTCCTACAACAAGAAGGGCCGAAAAATTCAACTGTGAATGGAGATGTTGATATACATGGCGGAAATCGAACTGCTGAATGCAAAAGCAGGAAAATCCCGCAGCCGATATACTGTGGAACTGCCTTGCACCCTCGATCAACGCCTAACCGAGATTGCCAATCAACACGGTATGACCAAGGCTGATGTAATCAGAGACGCCGTCAAGTTTCTCGCTGAATATGATCGCTTGAAGCGTGAGGGGTACGATACAGCTGCCACACGGCATAACTCGGACGGCACTAAGGAAATAGTGCGTGTCGCGATAGGTATTTGAAAGTTATTTTCGCAAGATTATTGTTGACGGATTCGGGGATATTTCGTTGATCGACTATTGCGAAACTAGCGTCACGCCTATCATTGAACCCCCCGGATGGAATCCCGGGGGGTTTTTATATATCGGCCTCTGAATTCAGATCGACCGCGCGACGACTTCCTTCATGATCTCCGACGTGCCGCCGTAGATGCGTTGCACCCGGGCGTCGCGCCAGAGGCGGGCGATGGGGTACTCGTTCATGTAGCCGGCGCCACCGTGGAGCTGGAGCGCGGCGTCGCAGACTTCCCACTGCAGCTCGGTGTGGAAGAGCTTGGCGGCCGAGGCTTCGGCGGCGGTGAGCTTCTTTTCCAGGTGCCGCGCGATCGCCCAGTCGAGGTGGGCCCAGCCGGCCTGCAGCTTGGCCTTCAGGAAACCCAGGGTGAAGCGGGTGTTCTGGAAATCGAACACCGTCTGCTTGAAGGCCTTGCGCTCCTTGGTGAACTTCACCGCTTCGTCGAAGGCGCGTTGCGCGCCGGCCTGGCCGGCGATGGCGATCTGCAGGCGCTCCTGCGGCAGCTGGTTCATCAGGTAGGCGAAGCCCTTGCCTTCCTCGCCCAGCGCATTGGTGATCGGCACGCGCACGTCCTCGAAGAACAGCTCGGAGGTGTCGGCGGAGTTCTGGCCCACCTTGTCAAGATTGCGGCCGCGCTTGAAGCCGGCCCGGTCGGCCTCCACCAGGATCAGCGAGATGCCCTTGGAGCCCGCGTCCGGGTCGGTCTTGGCGACCACCACGATCACGTCGGCGCTCTGGCCGTTGGTGATGTAGGTCTTCGACCCGTTGACCACGTAGTGGTTGCCGTCGCGCTTGGCCGTGGTGCGCACGCCCTGCAGATCGGAGCCGGCGCCCGGCTCGGTCATGGCGATGGCGGTAATCACCTCGCCCGACACCATGCCCGGCAGCCAGCGCTGCTTCTGCTCCTCGGAGCCGTAGTTGATGATGTAGTCGACGACGATGTCGGACTGCAGGGTGATGCCGGCGCTGGACCCGGCGTAGGACAGCTCCTCGCCGATCACCGCGTTGAACCGGTAGTCGAGGCCCAGGCCGCCGTATTCCGCGGGCACCTGCGGGCAGAGGATCCCGGCCTCGCCGGCGGCGCGCCAGAAATCGCGGTCGACCACGCCTTCCTCTTCCCAGCGGTCGAGATTGGGGATCAGGGCCTTGTCATAGAACTTGCGGACCTGGTCACGGAACAGGTTGAGGTCTTCGTCATAGACGGTGCGAGTGTCGGTGCTGAGCATCCGGCGGTTTTAGCCGGATGACCCCACGTCCGCCTAGATGGGGCGTCCGCCTAGATGGCGCAGGCGGCGACGATCTCGGCGCGCAGTTCGGGGATGTTGGTCCCTTTCTCGGAGGAGGTGGCCAGCACGCGCGGGAAGGCGGCCGGGCGCTTGGCGATGGCGGCCAGGGTGCGGGCGGTGACCTCTTCGACCTCGGCGGCCTTCAGCTTGTCGGACTTGGTCAGCACGATCTGGTAGGAGACGGCGGCCAGGTCGAAGGCGTCCAGCGCTTCCTTGTCGACGTCCTTGAGGCCATGGCGCGCGTCGATCAGCAGGTAGGCGCGCTTCAGGTTCGGGCGGCCGCGCAGGTAATCGCGGCCGAGGTTCTGGAACTTCTTCACGTCACCGCGGGAGGCGCGGGCGAAGCCGTAGCCCGGCAGGTCGACCAGCCGCAGCTTCTCGTCGGCGACGAAGAAGTTCACCTCGCGCGTGCGGCCCGGCGAGTTGGACGCGCGGGCCAGGTGGCCCTGGCCGGCGATGGCGTTGATCAGCGTCGACTTGCCCACGTTGGAGCGGCCGGCGAAGGCCACCTCCGGCAGGTCGGCGGGCGGCAGGCCGGCGATGGCCACCGCGCCCATCATGAAGGTCACCTCGCGGGCGAACAGGACGCGGGCGCGCTCAAGCTCCTCCGCGTCGAAGACGTCGGTCACGCGGCCTTACCCTTGCCGCCGAACCGGGCGAGCAGCCGGTCGATCGGGTTGTCGACCCCGAAACGGCGCATCATCACGTACTGCTGCAGCGTGGTGAGCACGTTGGACCAGGTCCAGTAGATCAGGAGGCCCACGGCGAAGGGCGCCATGATGAAGGTGAAGATCACCGGCATGAACTGGAAGATGCGCTGCTGGGCCGGGTCGGGCGCGGGCGGGCTCATGGACGTGGTCAGCCACATGGTCACGCCATAGGCCAGCGGCAGGATGCCCAGGTGCAGGGTCGTGTCGAGGAACGAGCCGATGTAGGGCACGCTCGCCGGGTTCCAAGGGATCAGGCCGAACAGGTTCAGGATGGTGGTCGGGTCGCGCGCCGACAGGTCGCTGAAGTTGAGGAACGGCGCGTGGCGCATCTCGATGGAGATGTTGAGCACCTTGTAGAGCGAATAGAACACCGGGATCTGCAGCAGGATCGGCAGGCAGCCGGCCAGCGGATTGACCTTCTCCCGCTGATAGAGGGCCATGGTCTCCTGCTGCTGCTTCACCGGGTCGTCCTTGAAGCGGACCTTCAGCTCCTCCATCAGCGGCTGGATCTTCTTCATCTTGGTCATCGACTCGTACTGCTTCTGAGCGATGGGGAAGAAGACGGCGCGCACGCAGATGGTGAGCAGCAGGATGGCCACCCCGAAGGTGCCGACGCGCTGGTAGATGAAGTTCAGGAAGACGTAGATCGGCCGGGTGACGAAGAAGAAGAACCGGCCCCAGTCGACGGCGTTGTCGAAGTGGGCGATGCCGAGGTCCTTCTCGTAGGCCTGCAGCAGGCTCACGGTCTTGGCGCCGGCGAAGATGTGCTGGCTGGCGGTGATCTGGCGGCCGGGCTGGATGATGCGCGCGGCGCCCGTGTAGTCGGCGTCATAGACGTCGAGGCCGCCCAGCTTGGAGTCGCGGAACGCGGCGTGGACCTGCTCGCCGGAATTGGGGATCAGGGCGGCCAGCCAGTACTTGTCGGTGATGCCGGTCCAGGCCGAGGAGGAGTTGAACTCCAGCGACGAGCCGGCGGCCTTGTTCAGGTCCTTGTAGGTGAAGGCGCGCTCGCGGCCGTCGAGGAAGCCGATCACGCCCGCGTGGACGATGTTGGAATTGCCGGCCTCGGGCGGCACGCCCTGGCGCTGCACCGAGCCGTAAGGGGCCAGGGTCACCGGGATCGTCCCCAGGTTGGCCACCGTATCGGTGAGCGTGAACATGTAGTGGGCGTCGACCTCGATCTTGCGCGTGAAGGTCAGGCCCGCGCCGTTTGTATAGGTCAGCACCACGGGCTGGCCGGGGGCCAGCGTCGAGCCCTGGGCCAGGGTCCAGACGGTGGTGGCGTTGGGCAGGCCGGGCACGTTCTGGCCCACCCAGCCGGTGTCCACGAACCAGGGGAACTGGGCGCCTTCCGGCCGCAGCAGCTCGACCGGGGGCGAGGTCTTGTCGGTGGTCTGGCGGTAGTCCTTGAGGAACAGGTCGTCGAGGCGCGCGCCGCGCAGGCTGATCGAGCCCCGGAGCGCCGGCGTGGCGATCGGCACCCGGGGGCTGGCCGCCAGCGCCGCGGCGCGGGTCACCGCGGGCGGG
>JACXTT010004695.1_pt1 | contig 20209 bp, 17 predicted proteins | sample 9270951 | NCBI WGS metagenome assembly JACXTT01 (sample SAMN15532306, study PRJNA645909) | rock metagenome | isolation source: weathered quartz diorite | place: Puerto Rico | collected 2017-06-21
ATAACTGAATGTATGAAAAATAAACGCATTGTCATTGCCGGCGGGACCGGTTTTATCGGCCAGCAGCTGGTGCGCCATTTCGGCAAAGACAACCATATCGTGGTATTGTCCCGCCAGTCAACGCCCTTTACCCGCAAAGTGGCGCTCCGGATGGCGATTACCCTGGGCAACGGCGGTGTAATGACACCTTATTTCAACCTGCTCAAATATGGCCTCGGCGGCCGCCAGGGCAGCGGTAAGCAAATGTACAGCTGGGTACATGTGGAAGATGTTTGCCGGGCTATTGAATGGATGCACCGTCGCCCCGATTGCGAAGGTGTTTACAATTGCGCTTCGCCCAACCCGGTTACCAATGACTATTTTATGAAAACGCTGCGGCAGGTGACGGGCCATAAAGTTGGCCTGCCCGCTACCCAAGGCATGCTGGCGCTTGGTGCAAAAATCATTGGTACGGAAACGGAACTGATCCTCAAAAGCCGCTGGGTAGTGCCTACCCGGTTGCTGGAAACGGGCTTTAAATTCCAATACGCAAAGCTGGAGGATGCATTGCGGGGTATTATAAATAATACTCCAAGAGAAAAATATCATTTATTTTAAAAACAATACTTATGGACCGGACCAGGCGCAAAGAGCTGTTTTTTATCATTGGTATTCCCCTTGTCTATGCCTTCGTGATGTATATGATATTTGGTTTTGACAGGATTCAAAACCTGGTATGGATAATGTCAATTACCTTCCTTATTTCGCTTCCCTTTGGGGTAGGTGTACTTACAATAGCTTTGTCGCGCATAGGTAAAGTAAAGCGCCTGCGCTATCGTATTTTCAGTCCCTGGATACCCATCTTTTGTTTTTTTGTGCTTACGCTGTTGCTGAAAATAGAAGGCTGGGCCTGCTGGCTGATGATTTTACCCATCTTTCTCGGGCTGTCAACCCTGGGCGGTTTAACCGCCGGCTATTTCAGGCTAAAGCGTTTTCGCCATCAAAACAGGTTGCAGGTAAGCCTGGTCTTCCTGCTGCCCGTGGTGCTTTGCTCTTTTGAACATGCGCTGCCTGCATTGCCCGCCCGCTATGAAGCCTATACGTATATTGATATCCGTTCTACCCACGACAGTATCTGGAACAATGTGCTTCGCGTACGGGAAATACCGGCGGAGAGTGATAAGGGAACGGTTACCCGTTTTCTCGGTTTCCCGCGACCGGTAAAAGCCGAGCTCAATTATGCCGGTGTTGGCGGCAGCCGCAAAGCCATTTTTACCGGCGGCCTTGTTTTTGATGAAGTGGTAAAAGAATATGAACCCGGCCGGCGAATGCGTTTCAGCATACGGGCCAATCCCTACGATATTCCCTCCACCACGATGGACGAGCATGTGGTAATAGGAGGTAAGTATTTTGATGTGCTGGACGGCACTTATCGCCTGGAATCCCTGAACGATAGTACCTGGCGCCTGCATTTATACAGCCATTTTGAATTAAAAACTGATTTCAACTGGTATGCCAGCTGGTGGGCCGGCTGGATTATGAGGGATATACAGGATAATATCCTGCAAGTCATAAAAACACGTTGTGAAAACTCCCGCCACCGGTAGAGCAACAAAAGGGGCGTATTTTTGTTGTAAGCGAAACGAATATATATGGAGCCGGCAAAAAAGAAAACACTGGTCCTCGGCGCATCCGATAATCCCGGGCGATACAGCTACCTTGCTGTCAATAACCTGCGGAAAAAAGGCCACCCCGTGGTAGCCATTGGCCGGAAGGCCGTTAAAGTGGCCGATGTAGAAGTGGGCACCGGGAAAGATCCGGTAGAAGGAATAGACACGGTAACGCTCTATCTCAATCCAGAACACCAGAAGGAGTATTACGATTATATCTTCTCCCTTCATCCCCGCCGTATTATCTTCAACCCCGGCGCGGAAAACGAAGAGCTGGAAAAACTGGCGGCGCAACATCAAATCCAAACCATGGATGCCTGTACGCTGGTATTGCTCAGCACGGGGCAGTACTGATCTTCCTGAAGACCTTACAAGTTTCTATGTACCGTTTGCTGGTTTCCGGCAACCTGCAAACGGGATACGTCCTCCTTTCTCCAAAATTTGATAAAACAATAACACGGCCCGGATTTCCCTCTTAACCGGTTTTTCCGTATATTCGGAAAACCCATTTACGTATGTTATGGAGAAAATTTAATGGCGACCCGATTGAAACTCCGATTGTTGATGCCGTTGAAAACGCTATCAAACGGGAGACAAGCAAAGGGTACCATCTCAAAGTATGTATTGGCACCGACAGCCAGGTAAAAGGCGCCGACACCGAGTTTGCTACGGTAATTGTTTTTTTACGGGAAGGACATGGAGGCTTTATGTTCATCCACAACGAAAAAACAAAAACGGTTTACACCATTAAAGAGCGTATGCTGGTGGAAGTGGCCAAAAGCATCGAAATCGCTTACCAGTTGTGCGACCTGTTTACCACCTACGATGTGGACATGGAAGTACATGCCGACATTAACACCAACCCCAATTTCAAGAGCAATGATGCATTGAAAGAGGCGATGGGTTATATCCTCGGTATGGGCTTTGCATTTAAGGCCAAACCGGAAGCCTTTGCCAGCAGCAGCTGTGCCAACAAGGTAGTTAACTAAACCCTGCGTACTTCCGGAGGGTTTTTTAGTGTAAAGTGGTGACCTGTTCACCGCTAAGGGTATTGTCGCCAATAGTTGATAGTTCATAGATGGTAGTTGATGGCAGACTATCAACTATTAACTGCTTTCTTCCATGCTTCGTTGGCATCGCCTATAAACCCTACTATTTTTTCTCTTCCCAGGTTTTTGACCACGCTGGTAACATAATGCGCGGGAAGAAATTCCCATTCGGCACGCATGGCATCGAGGAAGGCCTTTACATTGGCCGCCACGGTACGCTGGTTTTCTTTATCCGCTTTGGTAAACACCAGCGAAAAAGGAATTTCCCAACCTCCCAGCTGGTTTACAAAATCCAGGTCTATCTGTTGCGGTTTATGGCGGCTGTCGATCAGCACAAATACGTTGACGAGGTTTTCCCGTTTACGCAGGTAGTTTTCAATCATCTGTTCCCAGCGGCGCCGGTCGCGCTGCGATACTTTGGCAAAACCATAACCGGGCAAATCGACGATGTACCACTTCTTATTGATATCAAAATGATTGATTAACTGTGTTTTACCGGGCGAGGAGGAGGTTTTTGCCAGTTTCTGGTTGTTGCACAGCATATTGATAAGGGAGCTTTTACCCACATTACTCCTCCCGATAAACGCATATTCCGGCCGATCGGGCGCGGGGCATTTGGTATACTCGGGGCTGCTGATCAGGTATTGCGCAGAGGTGATTTGCATGCTGCAAAGATAACTACAAACGAAATGGCAAAGACGGGCCGGAGTTGATGAACAGGCATAGGGTGAGCCGCCCCCGGAGGGCGACCCACCCTATGCCTGTTCATTAATAAATAATCATCTTACTGGAGTATCTTTGCCCCCCATGCAAAAAAGCTTACCGCACGATAAGATTGTACCGTATAAAGGCTCGGGGCTGGACAAAAAGCAGCAGGTAGCCGGTATGTTTGACCAGATAGCGTTCCGCTACGATTTTCTCAACCGCCTGCTTAGCGGGGGTATTGACGTATACTGGCGGCGGCGGGCCATCAGGGAATTGCAGGCCCTCCACCCGCAGAAAGTACTTGATGTGGCAACCGGCACCGGCGATGTAGCCATCATGACCTGGAAATTTCTGAAACCGGCAACAATAATTGGCATAGATATTTCAGAAAAGATGCTCGGTTTTGGAAGAAAAAAAATAGCCAAGTTGTTGTTAAATAAGGAGATAGAGCTTCAACAGGGCGATAGTGAGGCAATAAACTTTCCCGCTGCTACGTTTGATGCGGTGACGGTGGCTTTTGGGGTGCGCAACTTTCAAAACCTGCACAAAGGGCTGACCGAAATGCTCCGGGTATTACAACCCGGCGGCAAGCTGGTGGTGCTGGAATTTTCAAAACCCCGCCAAACCGCTTTTAAAGGAATCTATAATCTGTATATGCGCATTGTAACGCCCGGCATCGGCAGACTGATTTCAAAAAACCGGGAAGCCTACCAATATTTAAACGATTCTGTCCAAAAATTTCCCGAAGGGAATGATTTTTTAACCATAATGAATGAAGTTGGATACACTGCTACCTATTTAACAAAACTTACAGGAGGAATATGTACCATTTATTGCGGCACAAAAAGCAAGGCCTGATTGGTTTTGTGGCAGTGGTAGGTTTACTGGTTTCGGCTCTTTCTTGTTCGGCACAGCTGAGAGACTATATCAATCTTCCCGAAACGGACGAAAAGTCCTATCATATCGGCATCGTTATTATGGGCGCCAGCAGCAGGCTGCAGGTAACCCTGCATCCGCAGTTTCTGCAAAATGACAGCGTGCTCTCTGTTAACCCGCTGAATACCGGGGGGCTCGGCATTGGCGGTATGCATACCTTTCGTATCAGTGACCATTTTGAGGCGCGCGTAGTATTCCCGCAATTGCTGTTTGTTAACAAAAACATTCAATACCAGTTAAAATATCCCGGCGCAGGTGAGACTGCCGTCATGACCAAAAACGTTGAATCCATCCTGCTGGGCATTCCCGTACAGCTTAAATTCAGGAGCGACCGCATCGGCAATTTCCGGGTATATATGATGGGCGGGTTTAAATACGAAACCGACCTGGCCTCCAAAGCAAGGGCCCAGAATGCCGATGATATTGTAAAGCTCACCAATACCGATTTAGGTATCGAAGCCGGCATGGGATTTAATTTCTATATGCGCTATTTTATCCTTTCACCCGAAATAAAGATCAGCAATGGTATCAACAATGTGCACCAGCGCGATCCCAACCTTAAATTCTCCAGCGTGATTGATAAAATTCAATCGCGGCAGATCGTATTCTCGCTGATATTTGAAGGATAAGGAAAATTAGTAATCATATTCCCTCCTGAACATATTCAGCCGTATGCCCAGCGTAAATATGGCGGAATGGTGCGAAAGCTGGGGTTGCGAAGAAGCCGTTAGCCCACGGTACATAACAGAAGCATCGATAAACAGGTTTTCCTTTAGTTCATAACCCACCCAGAGCGATGTGTTAACGCCGGTAGATGGTATACCGCTGGGCAACCTGTAGCCATAATCGCCCATGCTTCGGGTGCTGTTGGGTAAAAATATATTACTGCCGTAATTGCTGTTGGCCGTATCAAGCCCCTGGCTGAACACGATTACTTTCAACTCGCTGGTCCAGCGCGGTTTGGGCTGGTAATGAAGAATGATTACCCCTTCCACGAAATTGGCGCCCAGCGGGTGCGCCAGCGGCTGGTTATAATGGGAATAATTGGCGATGGAATCGGAATGCGAATAGGTAAAGGGCCGCACGGCGTTTACTTCTGCCTGCAGGTCGAGGTTCTTTACATCAAAAAGATCAAGGAATTTGGTTCCCACCTGTGCCCCGAATTTATTGCCCCACCAGCCCTTGCCGCCTTTTAACTGGTCCAGTACAAATTCATCGATTAACACCTGGCCGTAGACCTGCGCCTGGTGGCCAAGATTCATTTTATAATCAAGGCCCACTAATGCATTGTCCGGGCTGCCGTTTTGCTGCTCGGCCGAACGCAGGAAGATAACGGGGTTGAGATAGGAAAATTCAAAATGATTGGGACGGCCGAATATTACCGCTTCAAACAGCCCGATATTCATCCACGGGGTGGCGTTGATTGAAAGGCGGTGCATGGCCGCATATTTTTTATCTAACAGGGTACTGCCGTTGTTGTTTGATGTTTGGGGAACCAGTTCCATAAACAGGTTGGTATAATCCAGCTTCCAGATATGCGTATTTACTTTTAAAAACAGGTTGCTGGTGCCAAAATCACTGAGCAACAGGCTGCGGTAGCCGTTGCCGATAACGTTTTTATCGTACCCGAACTGGAATTTAAAATACTTTGCAGCGCCAAAATAAACAGAGCCCCTGCCGTCAAAATAGTCGTAAGCCGTTTTCTTAAACGGTTTATAAAACCCTGCCCCGGGCACGGCCAGGTATTTGTTGACAAAACCCTGTACAAACAGGGGTGTTCGTTCCTGGTTGTCGGTCAGGTAAAAATCAAATCCTATCTTGCCGGCAATAAGCCCCCTTGCCGTAAGCCCTTTGCTGTTTAAAAACAGGCGCTCCTTATTGCCGGTTTCAACAGATTGCTGTTGCTGTATAACCGGGTTTACCGAAAGAAACAGGTCTTTTTCATTCACCTGCAGGAAATCGCCTTTGGTGGTATAAAACGTGTTCCAAAGCGGTTTTTTGCTGGTAAACGAGGTTTTGTCGCCGCTGACCCATTCGCTGTTATTCATCAGCAGGTCCTGCAGGTTATGCTTATCCACATCCGACAAATGATAGAAATAATCGAAGGGGTGGCTTTTACTGAGTGAATCGGCCAGTTCGGCCGCTTCTACCGCCATTTTACGGCTAAGGGGCTTCTGCCCGGAGAAATTAAGTTCGGGGTTGTCCTGCAGCAGGATTTCCAGCCTGTCCAGCAGGTGCGCCTGTTTGTAGCCTTGCGGCAGGTTGGTGGATTGTGCGGTAGTGAGTAGAGGAAGAATAAAAATAAGCCAGCTAATTGCGGTTTTTTTAAATTGCATCAAATACTTGTTTTAAGGCTATAACGAACTTTTAAATATGCAAAATTACCTGGTCAGGAATATATCCGTTGTAAACGAAGGTAAGATAATCCCTGTGGACGTACTCATCAAAAATGGTCGTATTGACAGGGTAGCCCCGCGTATAGAAACCCCCGAAAAACTGGTGGAAATAAATGGTGAAGGCAAGTATTTGCTGCCGGGCGCTATCGACGACCAGGTGCATTTTCGCGAACCCGGCCTTACCCATAAAGCCACCATTTATTCTGAATCAAAAGCGGCGGTTGCCGGCGGGGTTACTTCCTTTATGGAAATGCCCAATACCCAGCCGCCGGTGTTTACCCAGGAATTGCTGGAAGACAAATACCGCATTGCCGCCCAAACCTCGCTGGCCAATTACTCGTTTTATATGGGTACTTCCAATGACAATATAGAAGCCGTGCTGAAGACGAATGCAAAGAAAAACGAGGTTTGCGGGATTAAGATATTTATGGGCTCGTCTACCGGGGGCCTGCTGGTAGATAACCCGCTGACGCTGGAACGGATTTTTGGCGATACCGAATTGCTTATAACCACCCATTGCGAAAATGAGCAGATGATTAAGGCCAATTATGAACGCCTGAAAAAAGAGAAAGGCACCCTTACCGCTGCCGACCACCCGCTTATCCGCGACGAAGCCAATTGTTTTGAAAGCTCGTTCTATGCCATCCAGTTTGCCAAAAAGCACAACAGCCGCCTGCACATACTGCACATCAGCACCGAAAAAGAACTGCAGTTGTTTGGCAACCTGCTGCCGCTGAAAGAAAAACGAATAACCGCCGAAGTATGTGTGCACCATCTTCATTTTACGGCCGATGACTATGCCGCCAAAGGAAACCTGATTAAATGCAACCCGGCTATCAAGGCGGCGCACAACCGCGATGCGCTCTGGCCGGCATTGCTGGACGATCGCCTGGATGTAATAGCCACTGATCATGCTCCGCATACCTGGCAGGAAAAGAATGAACCCTACGAAAAGGCCCATGCCGGGCTGCCCCTGGTGCAGCATTCGCTTTTGCTGATGCTGCATTATGTGCAGCAGGGCAGGATATCGCTGGAAAAAGTAGTGGAAAAAATGAGCCATGCCGTGGCCGACTGTTTTGGGCTGTACAACAGGGGATATATAAGAGAAGGTTATTTTGCCGACCTGGTGATCGTGGATATGAACCGGCCTTCAACGGTCAGTAAAGAAAATATCCTGTACAAATGCGGCTGGAGCCCGCTGGAAGGCATGATTTTTCCTGCCAGCATCACACATACATTTGTAAACGGCCGGCTGGTATATGGAAACGGGGTATGGGATGAATCTGTAAAGGGAGAAAGGCTCCAATTTAACCGGTAAGTTGATAGTTGATGGTTGATAGCAGCGCCATCGACTATCGACCATCAACTACCAGCTATCAACTAATATAATGCAATTAGACAATACCACATTTAACGATCTTTCCATCTTTCACCCGGAAGAAGAATATTCTATTTTCCATAAGCTCAATTTTACCCAAACGCTGGGCGGCAGGCAATGGCTGGTAAAATTCTTCAGCGAACCGCTGAATGATGTAAAACGTATTGCCGGCATCCAGCAGCTGCTCAAATGTATGGCTGAAAAGCAGGCGCAGTGGCCCGTTACTATCAGCAACGGAACGATTATGGTAATGGAACGGTTTTACGAATCGCCGGTAGATGCCATACCTGCTACGGCCAGCCTGCCCAATGCCCTGATGTATAAAGCCCTGCACGGTCCTGATTTTTCGCTAACGCGGTATTCGGTGGGACATTTTGCCGATTTTATCAATGGCTTTCAGCAACTGGTAGCGCTTTTTGATGACCCGCAAACACCGCCGCAACTGCTCACTTATATACAACGGGCGGCCCAGCTGCTGAAAAACGAAACTATTGCTGACATCAGTAAAACAAACCGGCATACCAAATGCAGCCCCGTACAAACGATTGCCTTCGGGTATTTCTTCCTGTACCGGTTTAAAAGTCCCATACAGGAGCTAATAGATATCTACGGCCGGCTGGATGCCTGGTATTCGATGGCAAAGGCCATCAAGGAGTTCAGGCTCTCGCTTCCCCGATTTATTGATGCATCGCAACCGGTTATCAATGCACGGGGTTTGTATCATACTTTATTGAGTACGCCCGTAGCATACGATATACAACTGGATACGAGCCGCAATTTTCTTTTTCTTACCGGCGCCAATATGGCGGGTAAGAGTACGTTTATCAAATCGGTGGGCGCCGCCGTTTACCTGGCTCACCTGGGTATGGGCGTGCCCGCGGAGGCTATGGAGCTAACCTTGTTTGATGGTATTCTCAGTAATATCAATGTAGAAGACAATATTGTAAAAGGCGAGAGCTATTTCTTCAACGAAGTGCAGCGCATTAAAAACACCATTACGAAAATCAATAACGGCCGTAAATGGCTGGTGCTGATAGACGAATTATTTAAAGGCACTAATGTGCAGGACGCCATGAAATGCTCCGATGCCGTTATCCGCGGGCTGATTAAGATACCCAATTCTCTCTTTATTCTTTCCACCCACCTGTACGAGATAGGAGAAGAGCTGAAAGCCTTTCCCAATATCCTGTTCCGCTATTTCGAAACCAATGTGCAAAACGACCAGCTGGAATTCAGCTACCAGCTTAAAGAAGGTATCAGCAATGATCGCCTTGGCTACCTGATACTTAAAAGGGAAAAGGTAGTGGAGCTGCTGGAGAAGCTTTAAGCCGTGAAACGTGAAAGGTGAAACGTCAATCCTTATCTCACACCTCACGTTTTTCATCTTATCTTTAAGCAAAATCAGTTCATGAGAAGTACCTGCTTCCTGCTCCTTATCCTGCTGCTTTCATTTCATTCATTTGCCCAGCTTTCCGACCGGCGAAGAGAGCTGATAGACATTCAGCATTACCGCTTCCAGCTGCTGTTGAACGACGACAACGATACTATCAAAGGCCTTGCCACCGTATCCGTAAAGTTCCTGCAGCCATCGGCTGGTTTTGACCTGGACCTGGTAAAAACAAGAAGCAACGGTAAGGGAATGTTAGTTAGCGCTGTGACCGAAAATAACCAGGAACAGCATTTTACCCTGGAAGCAGAAACCCTTCATATCAGCACCGATGCCAAAGCAGGAGAGACTCATGATTATATCATTAGCTATGAAGGTATTCCTGCCGACGGCCTTATCATTAATAAGAATGAATATGGCCACCGTACTTTTTTTGCCGACAACTGGCCCAACCGGGCGCACAACTGGCTGCCTTGTGTAGACCATCCTTCGGATAAAGCATCGGTTGAGTTTATTGTAACCGCACCGGATCATTACCAGGTGGTAAGCAACGGTCTGCAAACGGAAATCGCCAGCCTGCCCAATCAGCTTAAACTGACCCGCTGGAAGGAAAACGCTAACCTTCCCACCAAGATAATGGTCATAGGCGTAGCCGATTTTGCTGTTGATAATGCCTGCGATGTGGATCGTATACCGGTATCCAGCTGGGTATACCCCGAAAACAAAGACAACGGCTTTTACGATTATGCCCTTGCCTGCAAAATACTTCCCTTCTTTATTAAGAATATTGGCCCCTATCCTTACCGCAAGCTGGCCAATGTGCAGTCCAAAACTATTTTCGGCGGCATGGAAAATGCCGGCGCTATCTTTTATGCCGAGAACTCCGTTAAAGGCGACCGTAAAGTAGAGGCGCTGCTTACCCATGAAATAGCCCACCAGTGGTTTGGCGACTGGGTAACCGAAACCAACTGGCAACACCTATGGTTAAGTGAAGGTTTTGCCACGTATATGACCCATCTCTATATGGAAAAAACGTATGGGTTAGACAGTATGCTCAGCCGCCTGCGCGACGACCGGCAGGTGGTGGTCGCCTTTTCTGCCAAAAACCATGCGCCGGTAGTAGATACCAGCGTGACCAGCAATTTTATGCAATTACTCAATGCCAACAGTTACCAGAAAGGCGGCTGGGTGCTGCACATGCTGAGAAGAAAACTGGGCGATAGCCTTTTCTGGCAGGGTATCCGTGCCTGGTATACCCGCTATGGCGGCAGTAATGCCGGTACGGACGATTTCCGTACCGTGATGGAAAAGGCCAGCGGTCAAAACCTGCAAACCTTTTTTGAACAATGGCTGTACACGCCTGGCCAGCCGGCCCTCGAAGCCCGCTGGAAATATGATTCGGTTAAAAAACGTATTACCGTACAGGTAGAGCAAACACAGGCTATGGTATTTACCTTTCCGCTACAACTGGGTATCCGCAAGGGCGCTGCTATAATCGTGAAATCATTCAATATAAGGGATAAGCAAACCACCCTGTCCATCCCGGCCGCTGCAAAGCCCGACCGCATTGTGCTGGACCCCAATGTGAATCTTTTATTCCGGGGAGCAATAAAGGAGCTGCTTTAATGAAAAAAGGTATGCTATACTTTTAAAGCAGGGCATACCTTTTCCAGGAGATTCGATATTGTTTAGCTGGCTTTGAAAATACTTTCATCCACCGGCTTATTCACTTCCACCTTGGTGATGGTAATATCGCCGAACTGTTGTGTAATGGTCATAGCCACCACGATGCCTTCCGGCAATTTCTGGAAATTGCTGAAGGAAACAGTTTGTTCCACTTCCTGCCCATTGGCATGCTGTGTAGACACGGTGCGTACCATATAATAATTTTTGGTATCGATATAATCGGTTACCATAGTACCGTTGCTGTGGGTTACCTTGAGTTTATAGCATTCCACGCCGTCTATCGTTTCTTTTCCCTGCAGCTCCACCTTATGGCCTTTGGCTTTGTAATCTATCAGCGCACCTGCTGCATCCAGCCCCGGCTGCCGATCTTTTAATGTTTCTGCCGGCATGTTTTCTACTTCCGATTGCCCCTGGAAAGGCAGGAAGCTCCATCCGGCGGTAGGGGTAACGATAACGTAGCCCGCGGTGCCGCCCACCGTAATGTCCTGCCGCGAACCTTTGTTGTTCAGCACGGTAATGGTAACCGTTACGTCGGTGCCCTGTACGTTGAACGATCCTTCTCTTTTAATAGAAGTGATTTTCTTCCAGTTGTCGAGACCGCCCACGGCGTCTACATGTTTGCTGACGATTTCATCAACTGTTTGCGCCTGTGTGGCAATGCCGGTTACGGCCATCAGCCCGGCGAGGAATAATGTACTTGCTCTCATGATGATGTTTTGAAGATTAGGTAAGATGATATTGAAGATAATATTATTTTGGCTGGTACAGGGCTGCGTCTACCGGTTTGTTTACTTCCACTTTTTCATAGTTTAAGCTGGCGCCCATTCCCACCACCGTTACCGTCATGGCAAATACGTAGCCATCGCTTGTTTTCTGGTAGTGCGAATAATCAATTTTTGTTTCGGTATCGCCGTTGGCGCCGCCGGGTCTTCTGCCACCCATCATACCGCCACCTTTAAGGGCCTGGCGGACAATATACCAGGTGTTGGGGTCGATATAATAGGTAATATCCTGCCCGGTACTGAGGGTCAGCTTAATCTTAAAGCAGGATACACCGTTGAGGTCTTCCCGGCCCAGCAATTCTGCCTTATGGCCCTTGGCGGCATAATTGGCCAGCGGGCCTACACAATCCAGCTCCTGCTGCAGGGGTTTGAGCGCCTCGGCCGGCAGGGATTGAAAACTGCCCCCGCTTTGCGGGTTAGAGCTCCAGCCCTGTTTGTCGGTCACCACAATAATCACATTGCCTGCCCCGAAAGCAATTTCCCGGCGAAACAGCTTATCCTGCACTTTCCAGATTTTTGACGTTACCTCGTTACCGTTTTGCATTACGGCCACACCTTCCTCGTACAGTGATTTGATGGAGGCTATTTTTTCCTTGCCGCCCAGGGCGTTTTCATAATTCGTTATTACTTCATCCACCGTTTGTGCGGAAGCGCTAAAGCAGGCCCCGCCTGCCAGCACCGCTATTAATAAAGACATTCTTAACAACATATAAAAAAGAATTTAGTGCCTAAAATTAAGCGGGTTTTATGGTATTACCGGCCCGTTTGTATATTTACAGTCGCCTTTAACATATAAATTTCACACAGCCGGGCGCCTGTTGGTACCCTAAAAAAGGAAAATGAGAGTAATAAGCGGAAAACTGGTAGATATCCCTCTTCGGCGCATACACCCGGTGGAGCTGGCGTTTGAAAACGGGAAAATCATTTCCATTGTGCCCAATGCAAAAGCGGCGGCGGAGCATTATATCCTGCCCGGCTTTACGGATGCCCATGTGCATATAGAAAGCTCCATGCTGGTGCCGGCCGAATTTGCCCGCCTGGCCGTGGTGCATGGCACCGTAGCCACCGTGAGCGACCCCCATGAAATAGCCAATGTATGCGGCCTCCAGGGCGTGAATTTTATGATAGAAAACGGCCATACCGTCCCTTTTAAATTCAATTTTGGTGCGCCCAGCTGCGTGCCTGCCACCAGCTTTGAAACCGCGGGCGCGGAACTGAATGCCGGCGATGTGGAGCAACTGCTCCAGCGCGATGAGATCCGGTACCTGAGTGAAATGATGAATTTTCCCGGCGTGCTGTTAAAAGACCCGGAAGTGCTAAAGAAAATTGCCGCGGCGCACCGCCTGGGCAAACCGGTAGACGGCCATGCTCCCGGGCTCCGGGGCGAACAGGCCCGCCGGTATATTGAAGCGGGCATCAGCACCGACCACGAATGTTTTACGGCCGAAGAAGCGCTGGATAAACTGCAATACGGCATGAAAATCCTTATCCGCGAAGGCAGCGCCGCGCGGAATTTTGAAGCGCTGGCCGGCCTGCTGAACGAGCATGCGGACAATATGATGTTTTGCAGCGACGATAAGCACCCGGACAGCCTCGTGACCGGGCATATCAACCAGCTTTGTGCACGGGCGGTGGCAAAGGGTATCGACGTGTTTAATGTACTTAAAGCGGCCTGTATTAATCCCGTAACGCATTATAAACTGAACGTGGGCTTGTTGCAACGGGGCGACCCCGCCGATTTTATCGTGGTAAAGGATTTGGTCAACTTTGAAGTGCTTCAAACCTATATCAACGGGGAGCTGGTGGCGGAAAACGGGCAAACGAAAATCAAACCGGGCCGTGCAAACGCCATGCGGCCGGTTAATCAATTTAATGCCGACGCGCTTACCCCCGCTGATTTCATTGTACCGTTTACCGGGCAAAAAAACATCCCGGTTATAGAAGCGCTGGAAGGGCAACTTATTACCAATAAACTGGAATACACGCCCAAAACGGCCAACGGGCAAATCATAAGCGATACCGATAGAGATATCCTGAAAATAGTGGTGGTGAACCGTTATCATAAGGCCCCCGTGGCCAAAGCCTTTATAAAGAACATTGGGTTTAAAGAAGGCGCTATTGCTTCCAGCGTGGCGCACGACAGTCATAATGTCGTGGCCGTAGGGGCAGACGATGAAAGCATTTGCCGGGCCGTGAATCTTATTATTGAACAAAAAGGCGGTATCAGCTGTGTGAGCAGCAATGGCGAAATTGTTCTTGCCCTGCCTGTAGCCGGTTTAATGAGCCAGGAAGATGGCTATACGGTAGCCGAAGCCTATACCACCATCGATGCCATGGCCAAAAGCCTGGGCTCCACCCTGGCCGCACCGTTTATGACGCTTTCGTTTATGGCCTTATTGGTAATACCGCACCTGAAGTTAAGTGATAAAGGCTTGTTTGACGGGGACGCGTTTAGGCTGATTTGATTACGGGTCGAGAAACTGCTGCATCTTGCTTTGCAGCTCGATCGGTTTAAACGGTTTGCTTACAAAACCGTTGATGCCCGATGATATAATGCGCTCCATGATTTCATTCTTGGGTGAAGCCGTTACGATAATGATGGGTATATCGGGCAGGTGTTTGCGTATGGCTTTGCTGCAGGTAAATCCGTCGAGTACCGGCATCTGCACATCCATCAGTATCAGGTCATATTTCTTGCGCAACGCAAATTCCAGCGCCTGCTGCCCGTCGAGTACCAGGTCCATTTTAGCGCCCCAGCCTTCAATAAAGCGACGGGCTATATTGGCATTAAACGGGTTGTCTTCCGCCAGCAGGATCTGTTTATCTTTTAATGAACCGGGGTTGCGGATAAATGGTTTTTGCGAAGGTGTGCTGATATCGCTGGTCTTCGCAGCTTTGTGCAGCATCAGCGTAAAATGAAAATCGGAACCTTTTCCCAATTCGCTGTCCACTTTTATAACGCTGCCCATCAGCTCCACCAGTTTGGCGGATATGGAAAGCCCCAGCCCCGTGCCGCCGTACAGGCGGGTAGTATCGCTGTTGGCCTGGGTAAACTGCTCGAATATCTTGTCTTTTTTATCTTCCGGGATGCCGATGCCGGTATCCACTACTGAAAACCGCGTAAGGAAGGATTGGTCGTTGTTTTTCTCCATCTGCACCTTCAGCGTTATTCTTCCCTGCCGGGTAAACTTAATGGCATTGCTGATCAGGTTATTCAATACCTGCGAAAGCCGGAAATTATCGCCTTTTACCATAAACGGCATTTGCTCATCGTACTCGATGTCGAATACCACGTTCTTTTCTTTGGCCTTATAGCTGAACGACTGGTAAAGGCTTTGCACCAGTTCGCGCAGGTTGAAGTCGATGGCGGAAATTTCTATTTTGCCCGAATCCAGTTTGTTGAAATCGAGGATATCATTGATGATCTGCAACAGGCTTTCGCCCGAAAACTGCAGGGTGCGCAGGTCTTCCTGCTGGTCTTCGCGCGGTTTGTTTTGCAGCAGCAGGTGAGTAATGCCAATAACGGCGTTAAGCGGTGTACGCAGCTCATGGCTCATGATGCTGAGAAACTGCGATTTTGCTTTGGCCGCCTGTTCGGCTTTTTCCTTCATGCGCACCAGTTCTTTTTCACGCCGCTTGCGGGGCGAGATATCGCGGATAAAACTATTGAAATAATATTCGTCCTCGTGTCTTATAGCGGTTACCGTGAGCTCCATGGGAAACTCCACCCCGTTTTGGCGTATACCGGTCAGCTCCACCCGTTTATTCAGCATGGGCGAAGTACCGTGCGTTAAAAAATGCTCCAGCCCCGCGGCATATTCCTGCCGGTAAGAGGGTGGGATAATGGTATCGGTAAACATATTGCCCCTTACTTCATCTTCGGTATAACCAAAGATGGCGGTGGCCGACTGGTTCCAGTGAATAATGGAACCCTCCTGGTTGATGATCACAATAGCGTCCAGCGCGGAAGAAATAACGCTGCTCAGCATGATCTCGTTTTTCTGCAGCAGCTTTTGCGTTATCTCGTTTTCGCGGATTTTAATATCCAGCGCAATATTCAGCTGTTCCGATTCCGCCAGCTTTTCCAGGAAGACCTGTTCTATCTGCGACTGGGTAAATATGCCCAGGTGCTCGCGGCTCACGATTTCCTTGGGAATAAGGGTAACGAGGTGGGGGAACGATTCAAATTCCTTGTAGCGCGCGGAAAACGATTCGTAGGTCTTTTCAAAAATCTTTCCCGCCAGGGTTTCACCGTAGTTCTTTCCCACAAAATCAAAGGCTTCAAAACTAATCAGCTGTAGTTTTTTAAATACTTCTTCCTGCTTGCGGTCGCCCAGCGCAGACAGCTCTTTCAGTTTTTTTTCAAAATAGCCGTCGCCCGAACGCCCGAATTTGCTGCTTACATTATCTAAAAAGGAGTGGATGAATTCTGTTGCCAGTGTATTCTTCTGTTCTATTTCCGATACAAAAAGAATGTTGAACACGGGTTCCTGTACGATGGCCGGAAATTTTTCCCGTATCAATATGCGTAAGGAACTTCTTGTATAGCCGCTGGTACCCAGTTCAAACGAAGTGAGGTATTTTTCGAACAGCAGGTAGGTATGTATGGATTCTTCTGCGCCCTGGGTGGCCGACTTATTTCCCAGCTGTATCAGTTGTTCGGCATTGCCGGGATTGGAGATCCGGGAAATTAAAAAACTGAATAATTGTTTAAACAGGTTGTTGTCGGTATCCTCCGGCAGCGACACAGCGGTTTTTCTCAGGTATAACCATTTTTTGAGCATGCAGCAATCCTTAATAGTGAATTATGCGTCCTTACTGGCTTTGTAAATAGAATAGAAACCGAGACCTGATAAACCCCAGGTAACCACTAACGCAATAAACCATGCAATGGAGCCAGACAACTGGCCGAGTAATAATTTAAACAGGTTAATGCCGTAGAAATGCTCCAGCTGCATGTGAAGGTGACCGATGGCCATGACCAGGAAGCCCCAGGCAAGCAGGTTCATGCCCTTGCCAAAACGGCCGCCTTTCAACGCCCGGGAGGTAGAGAACGCAAAAAATACGGAGATAAAAAGGAAGGGAAATTCCATGACGCCAAACCAATAGCTGAAATTATAGGCGGTGGTGGCAAGCGCCGCCGGGGAGCTTTGCAACAAGCCGCAACCCGGTTGGCTGTAGCCCTCCGGGCCCATAAGCAAGGCCCAAAGTATGAACAGAAAAAATGCCGTGTAGATTTTTTTCATCGGAAATTGGTTTTAAACAATTATTTGCGATAATTTTCGCTTATTAGTGACATCCTTATAAATACGGGTAAGCGTTTGCCTCTAAAAAACGTGGACTCATAAAATAAATTGCCGCAATGAAAGATGTTGATCAGGGTGAATTTCAGTTTAGTAAGGGCCTGGATACCAATTTTTTGCAGGAGCTGTTCCAGGGCGATTTTGCTTATGCGGAGACGGTTTTCCAGGAGTTTTTAAAGGATTTACCCGCCTATTGGGAGGAAGTAGCGGTAGCGTATAAAGGAGCTGATGTAAAAGAACTCGGGAAAGCGGTGCACAAATGCAAAACATTGTTTGGCTATGTGGGCCTTACCCAAACGCTGGAGTTATTCCAGGAATTTGAACACAGCTGTCATAAGCCCGGGGCAATGATACCGCTATCTGCCTACCAGGCCCTGCTGAAAGAAAAAGACCTGGCCCATGGATTGATTGAGGAAGAGCTCGGAAGATTACAAACGTATAATGCTCCCGGTGCGTAAACAAACCGGATGTTTTGTTCGTTGTTCGATGTAAAAATAGATTAGTAGCAATAGCCCATATACCTAAGTTAAACTGTTGGAGGATGAAAATTACCTCAATCATTGTAGAAGACATCCAGATTGCGGCTGACTTTCTGAAAAAATTCTGTGAAAAAAGTGACCTTATCGAAGTGAAAGGACATTTTCTGAATGTAGCAGACGCCCTGGAGTATCTTGACAGGGACAAAGTAGACCTTATTTTCCTTGACGTGGAAATGCCGGGTGCTACCGGCTTTGACCTGATGGACCGGCTCACCTATTCTCCCAAAATTATTCTTACTACCACTAAAACGGAATATGCATTTGATGCATTTCAATACAATGTAACAGACTATCTCAAAAAGCCGATTAGCTATAAGCGTTTTCTTGAATCGGTGCAGAAGATCAACAAGGCCGAACAGGCGCCAACACCCGCTGCCGCTCCCGCAGCGAACCCGGCGACTGAAGTAACGGCAAACGAAGGCTCCCTCTTTATTAAGGCGGAAGGTAAGCTGGTAAAGCTTAACCAGGAAGACATTGTTTTTATTGAGAGTATGCGCGATTATGTAAAATTTGTAACTGCATCACAGAAATACGTGACCTACAGCACCCTCAAAAACCTGGAAGAAAAACTAAGCAGGGCGGTGTTCCTGAAAGTGCATCGGTCCTATATCGTTAATATCCAGAAAATAGACGATATCCGCGGCAATACCATTTACCTGCAGGGCAACCAGGTACCCATTGGCAAGGGGCATAAGGAAGAGGTGCTCAAGCGGTTGAATATCCTCTAATTTGTTTAGTATTAATTACTTATTGCTGATTATTGGGGCTGCGGGAGGCCGGAACCTGCTCTTATCGGCTGTAAGTAATTAATAATCAATAACCCGTAACCGATAATCCCCTGGCAGCCTTCCCCTGGTAGGGCAGATATGAACGTTGGTCGAAAAAGTTTCCAATCGGCGGGTATTCGCCGCATATTTGTATCAGAAACACGCACGAATCCAATACCTGAAAAAGCCGACATCCAAATCCAACTGTCTTAGGAAATTCCAATATCACCGAACGTTGATCGTATCCTTTACAAGAACCACATATCCGAGAAAAACCAGGTCCATTATCATCCTTTGAAAGCCAATGCGTCCATTTCCTGTTAAGAAAAACCACCCGAACCGTCAGGAATGTCCTTTAGCTATGAGAGAACCGCCAGCAATCGCCCTGACAAAAAATTACGCCGCTTTGAACCAACGTTTGAAGCGGTTTTTTTTTGTGCTAAGAGATCAAAGGAGAGAAAAGAGTTGAAGGAGCTTTTAAGGGGGAGATTGATTTGTTGTTGGGAAGTTGCTGAGAAGGCAAAAAAAAAGGTCAACTGTAGAAACAGCTGGCCTCTAACGATTGCTTGCCATATGAAAAATCTTACTAAAGTTAATTTTGAAAAGGGATATCATCATCCTGCTCCGTTCTGCACTTTTTTTCTTATCTCCCTTGCTGAAACAAAGGTATGCCGGTTTGCCGGCATGGCATAGACAACCTGTGCCGGTTTTTATTATGTCAAAACAACACTTAAACGGCTAAAATCCCTTACTATGCTGTATTCCATTCTTTTTTTTCCATGAGGCCCAACGATATTTTGGGCAAAGAGCTCAAAGGAGAAAAAGAGGTAAAGGAGGGTTCAAAAGGCTCGGGGATCGCTGGTTTTTCCTCTTTTCTCCCTCTTTTTCTCCTTTGAGCTCTTTGCCCCCAGGATTGGGCCCGGAAGGAAGGGGGGCACAGGGCAAAACGGCCGCTTTCTGGCCCCTGGAGGCCCCATAGGGAAGCCCTGCCCCACTTACCCAGGCTACCTGGTGGGAAGGCTACCAATGCCCCCGGAAGGGGGCGCCGGGTGTTGGTGGGGCGGAAATGAGCATTGGTCGAAAAAGTTTCCGATCCGCGGGTATTCGCCGCATATTTGTATCAGCAACATGAACGAATCCAATACTCCGAAAAGACCAACATCCAAATCCAACAGTCCTTAAGAACCACCAATACCTAAGAGAAACCAACAGTCCGTTATCCGTTCGAAAAACCAACGTATTCAATATCCAACAATATCCAACAGTGAAAGACCAAAGGGTTAATGGCAACATCCCTATCCTGAAAAACCGTTTAGAAGACTTAGTTGAATCCCCCCCTTACAAGAATTTATACCGCTCCGGGTTAATAGCCGGGGCGGTTTTTTTGCGTGCAGACCATTGGGCGTCCTGTGACGGCGGCCGGCCGGGTTGGGTGCAAATCGGGACATTGGTAGGGCAGAATCGCGCGTTCGTCGAAAAAGTTTCCGATCCGCTTGTATCCGTTGCATCTTTGTACCAGCAAGAACGAACAATCCATATCCTTCGAAAAAGCGAAATCCAACCATCCCGATTAACCGTCCAATATCCTGGCGAAGAACATATTTGCTTATCCTTTGAGAAACAATGTCCAAT
>JACXTT010004696.1_pt1 | contig 20206 bp, 11 predicted proteins | sample 9270951 | NCBI WGS metagenome assembly JACXTT01 (sample SAMN15532306, study PRJNA645909) | rock metagenome | isolation source: weathered quartz diorite | place: Puerto Rico | collected 2017-06-21
TTCAGAAAGCTGCTGGCACGGGGGGCGAGGACTTCCAACCGGTGCGTTATGAGGGGTTCGGGCCTGGCGGCGCCCTGGTCATTGTCGATTGCTTGACCGACAACAACACACGTACCATCTCCGAAATTCGCAGTTGTTTCACCAAGACTGGGTCCAAATTAGCTGGCAATGGATCCGTCGTGATGTCGTTTGATCACCTGGCGGTAATCTTGTTCAAGGGTGACAGTGACGAGAAAGTGCTGGAGGCCATGTTTGCTGCGGACGTCGCCGTCGAAGAGGTCGAAAGCAAGGATGGCGCCATCACGGTCTTCGCCCCTCCCGCCGAGTTCTACAAAGCCAAAACGGCTTTGCTCGCGGCATTCCCAGGCCTTGAGCTGGAAGTCCAGGAAATCACTTTCCTACCGCAGGCAACCAAGACGCCCAGCGGGGAAGACTTGGCCTCGTTCGAAAGATTCCTGGGCATGCTAAACGATTGCGATGACGTGCAGGAAATCTACCACAATGTCTCCCTTCCGTAAGCGTTCAGTGAAGAGAGGTTTGGTGAGCGAGGGGTTGAGAGGGTCAGCTTCAAGGGAGAGCTGGAAATTCAGGGCTCATCCGAGAAATGCGCGTTGTTGGTTTGAACAAGGAATATGTCTTTCGCCCATGATCCGGGGGTGACGCGATCCCGGCGGGATCGCAGATATTAGCCGGTGGTTGAGCGTGGCGAAACCACCGGTAAGCGATTCCCCGGGGTGTGGCGATCCCGAAGGGATCGCAGAGGTTCACCCAACCAGGTGCGGGAGAGCCAGCGCGAAACAGACCGCCGTCTGTGACCCCTTCGGGGTCGGCGGATCCGTTGGCTCGGTGTCCGGTGGTTTCGCTACGCTCAACCACCGGCTAATATCTCGGACCCCTCCGGGGTCCTCCGGAGCCACGCAGCCGCGCGAGTGCCGTCGATCGAGCAGCAACGAGCACAAGGCGTCCCTGGTGAATTTTTTTCCAACGACGCATTCTCCGGATGAGCCAAATTTAGGTTGAGTTGGCGGATGTGGCGATGGGACGAGCAGCCGATTGCGCAGTGGACGCGCACGGAGGAAGAGGTCAAGTAGAAGCCGCTTGCTGCGCTCAAACCGCCATCGAAGAAATAAATTGAACAATTTCTCGTGCGAGCTAAAAGCATGAGCGCCTCTCCAAATAATAGGTTTTTCCAGGCATGCAGCACCGGCAAGACGGACGTCGTTGCGGCATACCTGGACAGCGGCGTTGATCCCAATGCCCGCGATCACTATCACCTTACCGGCCTCATCTGGGCTGCACGGAAGGGGCGCATCGAAGTCGCGAGCTTGCTGATAGAGCGCGGTGCAGACATTGAGGCCGAGGACCGTACAGACCGCACTGCCCTTGTTCACGCCGTAGTCTTCAAGCGACACGAATTCGTCCAGTTCCTTGCCAAACGCGGGGCGAACGTAAACCCAGTTGACATGCACGAAAACACACCGCTTGACTACGCGACAACTGGGAAGGATAAGGAAATGGTCGCCGTGCTGGAGCGCCTGGGTGCGGCCAGGAAATCCAGCGAACCCGAGCCCATCCCAGGTAGCCGGACCGAGATCAGCATTGGGCAGCAATCCGGTGGGCCCGAAGATCCATTCATGTGGCCGACGGTCCATCTTTGCCACATGCTTGAAAAGCATTGCCTGGCAAATTACTGCCCGGCCATCGATCACATTAGCTTGGTCCTTCGTGTTTCCGGCTCGTTGGACGATTTTGGGCCCGAGGGCATTGAACGCCTCAGGCGGCGACGCCCGGCTCGGTACATCACGGCCGACATCGTCGTGCCCGTCAATCGTTGGAAAGGAAAGAAAGAGAGCGCCATCAAGAAGTATCTGGCGGAAAAGGTGCGCTCGGCCCTCGAAATGTGTGTGGCGAGGCTCAAGAAGGACAAGGAGACCGTTGAGGGCGACGCTCTATTCGCAGACGTGGATAAGGCCATTGCAGAGTTTCTCGCGACAGCTACGCCGCAAAAGGCGTGGGTGTAGCAGCGCCTAACGTAGTCGTTCCCCATCACGGGAGTCCCCGTATCATGCGATGCATCGAAATGACTGGCTCTGATGACCGCATGGATTGCCGCGACATGTTCTACGACCCGATCAACGCGCTTCCCCGAACGTGCCAAAAGTGCGGCTTTCCGGACCTTGATAAGGAGTACGCGGAGTACGCCGGCTAGAATCCTTGGCGTTCTAGAATCCTTAATGTTAGAAATCTTAACGTTCAGCGGCAAACGTTGCGAGCACCAATGCGAAGTCAAGTCCGGTTTTTCATGGATGCTGCTGACGACGGCAGTGAATCAGATGGAGAAATGCCATGGCGAAGCCAGCAAAGAACACGATTTGCCTCTGGTTCGATCGCGATGCCGAGGAAGCGGCGCGGTTTTATGCCAGGACTTTTCCCGATTCATCTGTTGACGCGGTGCGCCGGGCGCCGGGAGATTATCCAGCGGGGAAGCAAGGGGATGTGTTGACGGTCGAGTTCACCGTGATGGGCATTCCCTGTCTCGGACTCAACGGCGGGCCCGTGTTCAAGCACAACGAAGCGTTCTCGTTTCAGGTCGCCACCGCCGACCAGGCCGAAACCGACCGCTACTGGAACGCCATCGTTGGCAACGGCGGCCAAGAGAGCCAGTGCGGCTGGTGCAAGGACAAATGGGGCCTGTCCTGGCAGATTACGCCGACGGCTCTGACGCAAGCGATCACGGACCCCGACCCCGCAGCCGCCAAACGCGCCTTCGAGGCGATGATGACGATGAAAAAAATCGACATCGCTGCGATTGAGGCGGCACGCCGCGGGTGAGGCGTCGCCTCGAACGCCTCTGCCCGAAGGTTTGCTGCGGAAATCTTTGGTACATTCGCGTTGGTCCTCGTTGGAACGAGCGTAATCGTAATCAACGATCTCACGAATGGCGTGGTGTCGCACGTCGGCATGTCTCTTTCGATCCGATCGCAGTGACATCACCATCGGCGCGCTGGCCCCTGTCTCGCCGAGAATTGCATTCGCCCTGGAGAGAACAACTCATGATGACGCTCCGCCAACAACTGTCCCGTCCCTGGATATTGCTCGACATTGCCCTGCTGGCGTTGATCCCCACGATCGCCTGGGGCCAAAACCCGACGCTGGAAACGATCGACGTCGAAGGCCAGCCGTTGGCTGCCAACGTCACGCGCCTGCTCCAGGCTTTGGACTTCCTCGGTAGTCCTTTGCCGAAGGAGCAAGGCGGCAGCGCCAAGAGAACGACGGCGAACGGAGCGAAAACGCGATAAGCATGAATGATAGGTTTTCTGGTTCAGGCGACTGCTTGGTCTGTGGTGCGAACTATTTCTTGCCATCGTCCTTGGGCGGCGCCGCCTTGCTGCCCGCCGGCCGGACTTCGAGCAGCCCGCGTGGATCGCCACTCGAAAGGACGCGCGCATCGACTCGCGCGCCTTCAATGAGGATCGTGTTGAGCGGAACCTCCTTGCCGTCGGCGTCGTAGGCCTTGGTCACATTGGTTCGCACGACGCGGAACGATTTGCCGTCGGGCATCGTGAAGGTGTAGCGGAGTTGCTTGCCCATCTTGGTCACCGAAACGGTGGCATTCTTGACGGGTTCGCCAGAGGGCTCGACGATCTTGGCCAGCTCTTCCGAATTGCCGAGGTCAACCAGCCGGGCTTCCGCCAGAAAACTGCTTCCTTCCCGCGGCACATAGACGCCGTCGATAATGCAGCCTGCCTTGGCGATCTGAGCGGCGGGGACTTCCTTGCCTTTCATGTCGTAGGCCTTGGTCTCGGCATTGTGGTAAATCATCGTCGGCTCTTCCCCCTTGAAGGAAAGGCCTAGGTATCGGCCCGTTCCCTTCTTGATCTGCACCACGGTGGCGTTCTTGAACTCCTTCGCTCCGGGAAGCTCACGCGGGGCCTTGACGACGCCTTTTTCGGCCGTCCGTATTTCGTAGAGGATCGGCAAAGCCTCGTCGGCCTCGAACTTCAGCTTGGCGGAATAAGTGTCGCGCGAGTTGAAGAATCCTTTCAGGTCCTTGATCTCCTTGCCTTCAAGATCGAGGTAACGGACATTCGGCGCGAACTTGATGCTCAGCACTTTCAGCGGCGCGTCGAAAGTGACCCCGCCTGGAAAACTCGTATACTTGAGCTTGAGCTTGTCGACCGCTAACTCGGCAGGCCCCTCCTTGGTGAGGCGGACCTCGATGACCGGGTTGTTGAATTCCTTCTTGACCTTGATGTTGACCTGATTGCCGACGCGGAGAACCTTGCCGGCGTCCTCGGCGGCCACGGCCATGCCCATGTCGTTGAAGAATTTGGTGTACCCCTTGAGATGCACTTCCGTCGGCGCTCCGTCGGCGATGAACGAGACGACCGCCTTGTCGCGCACCCACTCGATCGTGGCATTGGTGAACGTTTTGAAGTTGGGCTCGTCATCGCGGACGCCGGCGCCTCGGAGTTCAACCACCTTGCCCTCGAGAAAGGCTTGCGCGAACGGCCGTTGATCGGCTTTGGTGAGGCGCATCAGCGCATCGGGAAATTGCCAGACCCTCACTTCCTTGGCCTCGGCGGTGAGGACGGTCTTTACGTCGGGCGTGGTCGCCAGCACGCCTGGCATGATGCCCATGCTGTAGAAACCGCCTTCTTCATTTCCGGTCTTGATGTCGAACACGCGGGTGGTCGCGTCATAGAAGGTGGCGATGACGGTCTTATCATCGGGTCCGAAGGCGATGCGCCGTGCGCCACGGTTGCCCTCGTTGCTAACCAGGGCGAGTTTCTCGATACCGGTGTCAATTTCCCAGACGCGCACCGAGCCGCCATTGCCGCGGTTGATGGCAGCCGCCATGTGTTTGCCGTCGGCGCTGATGACAAGTCCTTCGGCGGCGCCGGGGAAATTCTCGATGGTGTATTTTTCCTTCTTGGCGGCGATGTCAAACACGACGATCTTGCATTTGCCATTATTCTCGACGCCGGTGGAGATGACATACTTCTTGTCGGGAGTGAGGCCGACTCCATGGGTCACGTTTTCATGTACTTTTTCCCGGTAAGAGATGGTGCCGCCGGTCTTCCAGTTGAGAACGCGAATGGTTCCGCGCGGCCCGCCGAAGCTCGATTCCGCACAGGCGAGGAGGGTGCCGTCCGGCGACATGGACATGGCTACCACTTCCTGGGCCAGTCCCTTGACTATGCCGGTGAAGCCTCCGGCTTTGAGGGAGAACGCCCAAACATAGACGCGCTGCGGTTTTTCGACACCGGGACGATCGTCGTAGCCGCCGATCAGCGCCACCTTGCCGTCCGGAGTCAACACCATGCTACGAGGGTTCAGGCCTGGCATCGGCACGGTCTTCTGGATTTTTCCGGAGGGCAGGTCCACGATCATCACGCGGCGTTCCTGGGCGATGCCGCCTGAAACGACGACTGCCGTCTTGCCGTCCGGCGTTACCACCATCTGCATCTGGTTGGCCGGCGGATCGAGTTTGAACTCGTCGGGCGGCGTCGGCGGGTCTTTCAGCTGATATAGACTGACGACGACCGGCGGCTTGTCCTTGGGTTCAGGCGTTTTTTCCTTCGGTTCGGGCGTTTTCTCTTTGGGTTCGGGCGTTTTCTCTTTGGGTTCGGGCGTCTTCTCCTTGGGCTCCGGAGTCTTTTCCATCGGCTCCGGCGTTTTCTCTTTGGGTTCGGGAGTTTTCTCTTTCGGCTCCGGCGTCTTTTCCTTGGGCGCCGGCGTTTTCTCTTTCGGCTCCGGCGTCTTCTCCTTGGGTTCAGGCGTTTTCTCTTTCGGCTCTGGCGTCTTCTCCTTGGGTTCAAGTGTTTTGTCCTTGTTTACAGTCTTTTGCTCCTTTGATTCGGTAAGCGCCTGCGCGTCTTTGAGAGTAAGCTGGGGCCCTTCCGCTCCCTTGTGGAAGAACAGGAAATATCCGCCAATCCCTGCTCCCGTGACTGTCATGCCGAATAGCACAAACAGCAGCGCCACGACAATCAGGCAACCCGATGACGATTTGCTCCGCGCAGGCGCCTTGTCAGGTCGGCCAACGACGGAAGCCTGCGGCTTCGCCTTGACAGCCGCCGACTTTGCAGGCGGCGCCGCGACGGGCTTCTTGGCGGCAGTCACCCCCGTGTTCTTGGCAGCCCCGCCGGCGCCGGCCACGAAAACTTTGCCGCACTTCTTGCACTCCAGCTTGACCGCCTTGCCCTGCGAACTGTCGGCAACCTTGTACGTCGTGTGACAGCCGGGACAGGAAACTTGCTGTGGCATGACAACGCTCTCCGAAGTTGGCCCCGCGCGGGCCGGACCTTGCTGGTGATTTTCTTGAGGGACAAGCTGGGGCTTGAATTCGATGGACCGAGGGCAAGATAAGAAATAATCTAATCCTATTCCGACCGAAGTTCAACCCCACTCCCTATTGAGACGATCCCATGGTGCGATTCGATGCACAAAGCCGGCTCGATGCCGCGACGGCGTGACGCGCCCCAGCGGTCCATGCTGTCTTCGGCCAGCGGGTTGGGGCCTTTGCGTGTCTCGTGTGTTGAGGGTGGGTGTAAGACTCGCAGGCGCAATGCAAGCCATTTCGTGCCGGCTGGTGGGTGTGGGTGTAAAACTCGCAGATGCAATGCAAGCCATTTTGCGGTCTCTTTTTCCTGCTGAACCACGCACCGTGATCTAAATGATCGGCAGGTTCAACAGCCGTTCTGCATTCCGATAATACACCTGCGCCAGCACCTCATCCGCCAAGCCCACGCCGTGCAGCATCGGCGTCGGCGGCCGGCCCTCCGCAGGCACAAAGTCGGCATCCGCGATCGGGCTCGGCCCGCTCCAGGTGCTCTCCCACAAGGTTCGCTGGCACCAGTAACGGCTCACGTAATGCTCGCGGGTCAGGTGATGCCGGGTCACCAGGTCGGTGCCGAACAGAAAGCGATCGGCGAACTTCGTGACCAGAGCGCGATGCGCTTCGGCGCGCGGCGATACCTCGCGCACTTGCCATTTCGTCGCGCTGGTGTCGATGTGGAACTGCGGATAGTCTTCGAGCAGCGCCTGCAAATGGTCGGGATGCTCCGAATCGCCCCCCATATGCGCGCCGATCCAGGTCAGATCGGGAAAAAGACTCATCATGCGTTCCAGGCCGACGTACTGGTCCGGCTTGGTGCCGAACTTGGTCGCGTCGGCGTAGACGGTGCGAAACCAGGCATCGGGATCGGCGACGTGGACCATGACGAGCCGCACGCCCGCCGAGCGCGCCCGCTTGAGGGCATCGATGCGCCACGGCGCGTCGATGAACAGTCCACGTTCCCGGCCGCGCGGCGCCGACCAGAGCTTGACAACCTTGACCCCCTGTTCGAGGAAGCGCTCGAACGTTCGCAAGGCTTGCTCGTCGCTCTCGTCGGCGCTTTTCTTGTTGATCATCGCGTTGAAGAGAAGGCGGTCGCCGAAGCGCGCACGCAACGGTTCGATATCGTCGGCCGGGCACATGGTCACGGTTTGCAGGATGCCGAAGTCGGCGCCGACGTCGAGCATCGTCTCGGCCTGCGTGGCACTAGCGCCGGGCCCAGTGCCGGGAGGCGGCCCGGTCGGCGGATCGCCGGGACGCGTGATCATGACGTGGGCGTGGAAGTCAATGATCGGCCCATGATAGCGCAGATGCCGGCGGTCGGCGTAGTCGATGCCGGTAACGTTGTATTCGGGAGGCGTGGTCATCACATCACCACGGGTTTGCCGAGCGCGCGCCGCACGACGGTGAACTGCCCGCCATGCATGAGCGTGTGGTTGGCGGTCAGGATCAGCAAGGCACATAGGGTCGGCGCGTACTTGGCCATCGAATTGGTGGTCGCCTTGTCGAGATCGGCGTCGGCGAGCTTGTCCACCGCGGCGATGGTTGCGGCGCGCAGCTTGCCGAATAGCTCCAGGTACTGCGCCTTCGGCAGGTAGCCGTCAGGCGGATCGACCTTGCCGGTGCGGTCGTTGCCGAGACTCGCGATCGCCGCGGGGATCTCGGCATACTGCGCGCCGGGCAACTGATCGCCGAGCAGGTACTTTTCCGCGACGATCATGTGGGCAAGCTGCCAGGCGACGTTGTTCGCGCCGGGCACGGGGCGCACAGTGAGGTCGGCATCGGACAGATCGCCGAGGTACATCTGCAGGGTCTCGAGGGTTGATTGGAGAGCTAGTTTGACGACGTCTTTGGCACGCATGAAGAGGTTCCTTTCGAGGGTGAATTCGCTGGGATGGGTCGAGCACAGTGAGGCCCACAACGTTGGCAAGGGCTCTGAGTACATTATTCGCATCAACCAGCCGAAACGGAAAGGGCTTGCCGCAAGCGGTTGATTTCTTCGTCCTTGCGATAAATCCAATCCGGGGCGCCGATGCGGTGGAGCTTCCAGCCGAGGCGAACGAGCACTTCGGGGCGCAGCCGGTCGCGGTCGCGCGCGGTGGCGGCCTGGGCGTGCATCGGGCCGTCGAATTCGATGCCGAGCACGAAGTGCCCGGCGTTCTTCGGATCGCGCACGCCGATATCGAGCCGGCAAGGCCCGCAGCCGACGAAGGCGGCGCTGTCGAACCCGAGCTTCTTCAGCTCGCCCATCACGTCCTCGTGCAAGCCGGTGAGCGGCAAGCGCGGGGCGTCGGCCTCATCCACGAGGGCGTTCATGCCGTTCTCGGCGAAATCGAGATACGCCTTGAGATGCGCCAACCCTTTTGCCTGCGAGCCGGCAAGGCCGATGTCGCGGGCGCGGATCGAGCTGACGACGATGAGCCGTTGACGGGCGCGGGTGACGGCAACGTTGAGCCGACGCTCGCCGCCGTCGCGGTTGAGCGGGCCGAAATTGAGCGCGATCTTGCCCTGCTCGTCGCGGCCATAGCCGACGCTGAGGAGAATCACGTCGCGTTCGTCGCCTTGCACCGTTTCGAGGTTCTTGACGAAAAAGCCTTCGAGCCGATCGCCGCGAAAGAAGCGTTCCAGGTCCAGCTTGTCGCGCAGTTGGCGTTCGATCTCGTCCTCGATGGCGTCCATCTGCGCGTAGCTGAAGGCGATAACGCCAAGCGTCTTGTCGGGCGTCTGGCGGTAATGATCGACCACGAGTTCGGCGACGACCTTGGCCTCCGCTGGATTGTCGCGCCGGCCGCCGCGATCGTAGACGCCACTCTCGACGTGGTGAAACTGCACGCCCAGCAGTGGATGCTGGAAGGACGCCGACGGAAATGTGACGAGCCGACCGTCGTAATAGCTCTCGTTGGAGAACGCAATCAGATGCTCGTGCTGACTGCGGTAATGCCAGCGCAGCATCATGCTCGGTACCCCGGCGCCCAGGCAGGCATCGAGAATGCTCTCGAACAACGGCGTCTCCTCCGCTTCGGCCTCATCGTCGGCGCCCTGATGGAAGAATGTGGTCGGCGGCAACTGCTGATTGTCCCCCGTGATGACCAATTGCTTGCCGCGATAGATGGCGCCGACAGCGTCCTCCGGCAAGATCTGTGACGCCTCGTCGAAGACGATCAGGTCGAACTGCAGCTTGGCCGCGTCCGCGGGGAGGAACTGGCTGACCGACAGCGGGCTCATCAACATGCACGGCTTGAGCTGCATGAGAAGCCCCGGCATCGTGTCGAACAACTGCCGCAGCGCGAGATGTTTCGTCTTCTTGTGCGCCTCGCGCATCAGCAAGGTGATTTCGGGATCGTCGCTGCTGCGCTGCAATTGCCATGGATCGAGCCGGGCGGCGATGCGCGCGGCGCCTTGCTGGAGAATTTGGCGATCGAGTTCGCGAAATTCCTTGACGACCCGCTCATGTTCATTGCGGCGATACTGGCTCAGGACCGAATCGTGCTGGAACATCGCGTCGAGCCAGCCTGACCAGAACGAATTCAGGAACAGATCGACGACCCGTTCACGGGCCACGTCGTGCTGTTGCAATTGATCCCAGAACGACTTCAAGCCGAGATGCCCGAAGCGTTCGGGGAGAAAGCGCCAATCGACCCAGTCGGCCAATTCGCCGACGCGCTCGCGGGCCTTCGTCAACAGATCGAGGACCGGTTCGGGCGGATGGTCGCGCAGCGCCTTGCCGTCGAGCTGCGGACCGGGCGGGTCGTAGCGCAGCTCGAAGCTATGCAAGGCATGCTGGTACTGCTCGAGCGCTTGCCGCAGCTCGCGCGCGGAAGGCGGCGCGCCGGCGGCGGCTTTCAGGAGCGCGTCACCCACTCCACCTTGCATGGCGCCGACGCAATCGCGCACGCGGCGTGTCCAGGTGATCGCCTTGCGCAGGCTGTCCCAGTCGGTGGCGACGCCCTGGAACGCCGGGCCGAGCAACTTCGTCCAGCGTTCGGCCTCGGTCGCTTGCGCCGCCTCGAACGCAAGTAGCTCCTCGGCCTGCTTGAGATCGGCGCCAAACGCCTGCACGTCGGCCGGCGGCGCCGCGCCGAGCAGCGGATCGGCCAGACCCGCGAATTGATTGAGCGCTGCCTGCAACTCCTTGGCGTATTGTGCGAGGGCCGACAGGGCGCACTCGTCCAGCGCCGCCCCGACGCCGGGGACGCGCGTCATCGGCAAGATCGCCTGCACCTCATGCGTGAGATGCGACCAGGCGACGAATGATTCGTTCAGCCGCTTGACCGCGGCGCGAATCTTCTCCGGCGCCGAGCCGGCCGTCAACGCCTCGATCGCCTTCGCCGGAAATTGCGCGCACTCGAAGTGTTCGGCCAATCCGTGCGCTTCGACGCCGTGCCGGGCGGCGCGCTCGGCGGTCTCAATGTCGGTGTCGAGCCCCTTCTCGTAGCGGCCGAGCAGCCGCCTGCGCTGCGGCTGGTCGGCCTCGAGCTGGGCCCTGTCGAGCTGGACCTGGCCGGCTAGCTGCATGTCGTGGACGATCGTGGCCGGGATGTCCTCCAGCGGCCTGCACTTGGCGATGGCGCGCCGGTCCTTGCGATACTGCCAGCGGAAGACGCACCACCAGCTCTGATACGGCCCCGCGTAGGCCTGGCCGATGCGGACCAGATCGAGATCGAAGAGCTTGGCGTCGTAAATCCTCAGGAGCTGCTGGCGATTCTGCTTGTAGCGTAGGAAGGCCGCCTTGGACGAGGTGATAATCGCCTGGGCTTCCTTGGCGCGATTACGATCTTCAAGCCAGCTCCGGTCGGGCGGCTCGTTGCTCACGCCAAGATTGGCCAGGCGAACGAACGCGCGCAGCGCCTCGACGGACGGATCGAGCTTCATCTCGCCGGACGATTGCGCGGCACTGGAACCGGCTCCCGCGGGGAGCGGCAGCGCGAGCCATTTCTCCAACGCGCGCAGCTCGGTCAGCCAACCCGGGATTCGCTTCTGCGTATCGGCCGACCAGGCGCGCAGCTTTTGCTGCACCTTCAAGAACTCCGCCCCGCGCTCATCGCCGGGCGCTAATCGCGGAACGGCATTCTTCCACGCCTGCTCGATCTTCGCCGCCGTGCCGCCGGGCTGCTTCCACAACGACGCGCCGTAGCGATCCGTCAACGGCTTACGCGCCTGGCCGAGACGTTGGTACTGCTCGGCGCACTTTTCGAAATCGGCAATGAACGCGGCGATGTCGGCAGTCGTCAGCCAGGTCGCCAGGGTGTTCGCGGGGCGCTTTTCCAGCAGATCGCCGAGCTTGAGCAGATCGGAGATCGAACCGCGCAAGCCCAGCTCGCCGGCGTACTGGTCGGCGCTTGCACGCAGCTTGTCGCCGCGGCCGCGAATGCGATCGATCAGGCCGACGATCTCGTCCCGCAACTGGAGCGAGTAGCGGTCCGCCTTGAAGCCTTGCCACGGATAGTTCTTCTCGGTGCGGATGTGCCAGTGGTGCTGCAAGCGCTGCAAGAGCTGCGTCAGCTCATCCAGATGGGCCGGGATAAACTCGGCTAGCGTCAATTTCGTGGTCGCATCGCCTGCTTGCCGGACGCTCGGCAAACCCAGTGGGATCATCGGTCCCTTGCCGGCCCAGCGCGGCAGCTCCGCCAAGGCCTCCCAGACGCTCTTGTTCATCGGCGCGCGCACCTGGTGCAGCGCCTGGACGTACCGATTCAATGTTTCGCGTCGCTGCTTCAAGCGGCCGTAGTCATCCGCGCTCGGCTGTGGTTGCGGCGGCAGCTTCTCGGCATAGCAGCGGGCCAGCTCCTTTATCACTTCGCGCTTGTTCGCCTTGTGGCTGTGCAGCTCCAGGCAAAACTCGCCGAGGCCGACGCTGGTCAAACGCTGGTAGACGACTTCGAGGGCCGCCATCTTTTCGCTGACGAAGAGGACCTTTTTGCCCTGGGCGATGCGGTCGGCGATGAGATTGGCGATGGTCTGGCTCTTGCCGGTGCCAGGCGGGCCGATCAGCACAAAGCTCTCGCCTCGCGCGGCCGCTTCGAGGCAGAGCCGCTGGCTGCCATCGGCGTCGAGAATGTGAAATACCTGCTGCGGGTCCTGCCGAGCGTCGAGATCCTTGTCGTCGAGCGTCGGCCCCCTGGTCAGATGGGCCGGGGCGCCTGCCAGGGTTCGCACGATCGGGTGCTTGTGCAAATCCGCGGCATGATCTTGCAGGTCCTGCAAGATGACGCCCTTGAAGAAGGAGAAGAGCGTCAGGATCACGCTGGGCCGCAGCTCCCAGCCCGGCAGACCGGCGATCACCGACTTCACGTCCGCCAGGTATTGATCGGGCTTCTTCTCGTCCCAATCGCCCGGAGCCGCCGGCAGCGTGAGCTTCTGTTTCAAGCGTGCGACCAGGGCCGGATTGACGATCGGCTCCTCCTCGGCGGCGCTGAGCTGAAACGGATCCTTGAGCGAGTGTCGCTCCAGCTTCACCGGCAGCAGCAAGACGGGCGAGCGGAGGATCTCGTTCTGCTCGTCGCGCCATTCCAGCACGCCAAGGGCGAGGTGCAGGACGTGCAAGCCGCGCTCACGGTAATCGGTCAGCGCCCGGCGGTAGAGATTGGTGAGCGATTTCAACAAGGCTTGGCGGTCCGGTTCGGTGGTGAGCAGCTCGTTCGGCCTCAGCGCCGGCGGCTCCTTCGCGGCGGCATCCTTCTTCGCCTTCTCCGGCGGAAAGCAGAACGACCAGCTCCTGCCCTGGGTCAGTAAGTGATCGTAAATGGTCATCAAGTCGGGCTGTGCGATCTCGACATAGGATCGGCCCGGTTTCAAGCTCAGCAGCGGATTGCGGCGCGTCAGGTCGATCAGATGGTTGCGCCAGCGCTCCAGGGCCGACGCGACCGGATCAGAGGGTGCAGCCATACCGTCTCTCGAAACGCTCGGATTGTGGAAATCGGCACACGATTGTTGTAGTCAATGTTATATCGCTGAAACCATCCCACGGAAAACTGCCATGACCGCAACCTTGAAACACGTCCCGCCAACCGCCATCATCACCGGCTGGGACTTCTCGACCAGCGGCGTCAAGTGCCTGGCATTCGACCTCGATGGCAACATGGTCGCCGACGTGCGCCTGCCGACCGACCTGTGGACCAAGGGAGGCGTCTCCGAGCTGAACCTGTTGCAGCTCGAAGGCAAGGCGCGGGCCAGCGTCCGCGCCATGGCGAATCTGTTGCGCGCGAACGGACGCCTCCACGACTGGCGCGCCGGCGGCATCTCCGCAACCCATCACACCGCGGGCCGCATCGACGCCCACCGCAACCCCGTCCGCCGCGCCATCTGCTGGAACGACGTGAGTCTCGCCAAGTACCACGCCGCCGGCCTGAAGCGCCTGGGCGGACAGCAGAAAGTCCGCGAACTCATCGGCGGTCCGTGGGCGATCCGCTACGGCCTCAGCCATCTCGTCAAGGACGAAAGACAACTCCACGAAGAGAACTGGCGGCGCACCGCCAAAATTCTGTCGCACGGCTCCCTCGCCGCCGGCTATCTGACGGGCAACTTCGACGTCGCCAGTATCTCCAGCGCCGCCTCCACCGGCATCATGGACCTGCGCACCGGCCAGTGGCGCAAGGAAATGCTCGACGCCCTCGAATGCCCCGACTACCGCGATCTCGCCTGGCAGCAGTTGCCGCGCATCATCGATCAGGGCGAGCCAGTCGGGCCGTTGCAGCCATCACTGGTAATCGAAGCGCATCTCGATTCGGCGCACGTGCCACTGATCTTCCCGACCTCGGACGATCAGCAGGCCGGCCTGGTTGGCGGTGGCGCCGTCGATGCCGGGCAGATGGCGATCATCCTTGGCACCTCGGCCGTCGTCAACTCCTCATCGGCGCGGTTGCCCACCACGGACGATCTCGACGTCATGCGGCTCAACTGGGGGCCGTATCTTTGGATGCGCTGCTACAACAACGGCGCGCAGTTCCTGAACAAGATCGTCGGCGCCGATCCCGATTGGCGGCAACTGGAAGGGGCCGCTGCTTCAGTTCCCGCGGGCTGCAAGAAGACGATGGTCGCGCCGTTCGTGTTTCCGGAGCCATCGCTCGGCGTCGCCAAACCGTTCTTCCGCTGGGAGCCGAAGCAGCCCAAGGACGACGGCGTCCGCTTTCGCGCCGCCCTGGAGGCGCTCGCGTATCTGATCGCGCTGGGGGTCCAGCAGCACGAGGCGTCCGGCCAAACGATCACGCGCATCACCGTGTCCGGCGGTATCGCCAGGAGCAAGCTGATGTGCGAAATCCTGGCGAGCGTCTTGAACCGGCCGCTGGAGCTGCTCGTCTCGGATGAAGGCCCGGCCCTCGGGGCAGCCGTGACGGCGCTGGCGGCGCTGGAGAATCACTTGCGCAAACAGTACGGCGCGACCCCCGATTTCTCGGTTGCGGACGCTGTCGCCAAGATGGTGAAGTTCCGCGCGACGGTCGAGCCGAACCCGGAATGGCGGGCGGTTTATGAGAAGGGCTTGCGCAAGTTCGTGAAGATGGTGGGGATCAAGAAGCGCGACACAAAATCATGATCTTGTGTCATCGCGGCAAAAAGCGATACACGTCGTAGGTATCCACGGCGCCTTCGCCGGAGGCGGACGTTTTGTACTGCTCCGTGCCGACGAGGTCATAGCGCTGCGTCATCGCGCGCATCCAGGCGCCGAACTCGGCTTGATCGAGGACGGCGCCTTCCGAGTGGAACACCACGCAGCGCCGCAGTTTGCCGGGCGTCGCATCGGCGCGCGCGTTGCCGAAGATTCCCGCGCTGCACACGTAAGCCGAGTCGGCGTTGTTGCGGTAGAGCGGGCGCTGCCATTCGCGGCGCACGCACACCAGGTCCGTCTCGGGTTCGGAGGCCCACAGCGATCGGGCGAAGTTGCGATGCTCCAGGTCGCGCAGCGCTCGGTAGGGACGAATCACGTCGCGCACCATCAGAGCGCTAAGGACGATCACCATGGCCGCCGCGAAGAACCAGGGCAAGCCTTGGCGAATCTTGGCCGCCGGCACTCGTTCGATCAGGAAGGCGGCGCCCGCGCCGAACAAGAGACAGATTGCCGGAGCCGCGTACAGCACGACGCGCGGATGGATGCCGTAGGGATAGCGGCGCATGGCCGAAGCGACCAGCGCCAGGCCGAGCATGCCGAGCACGGCCCAGGCGAGACTGCGCCGGCGCCGATCCCGGCAGCACCACAGGCCGACGCCGCAGCAGAGCGTCGTCAGCACGCTCTGGAAATTCGGCCCGCCGAACGGATAGGCGAACATGTCGCCCGTGTGCATCTCCACCAGCCACCATGGAATCCGCCACGGGTCGGCGATCGGCATGAAGCCGTCGATCCAGAACGGCAACATGAACGACGTGGAGCTGTCATATTGCCGGCTCAACACCCAATGCTGCAAGGCGAGGAAGGTCGCGCCCAGCAGCAGATTGAAAACGACGTAGGCAGTCCACGCAGAGCGGCTTCGCGCTTGCCACACCAAGCCCAGCAGTCCAACGCTGATGCCGCCGGCGACGAACACGGCCGGGAACGACATGCACAACGCCAGCGGCGTCGCCAGCGCCAGCGCCCACAGCCAGCGCACGCGGGCCGGGTCGCGCCGCCATTCGACGAACAACGCGATCAGCCCGAGCGACTCGAAGGCGTCCGACGAGTACGGCTTCACCTCGCAACTGTAGCGAATCAAGGCATAGGTGGCAGAAAACGCCGCCACCGCCAGCAAGCTCGGCAACGGCCCCAGCAGACGCCGGCTGACGCGGTGGAACAACAGCACGCTGCCGATGCCTGCCAGCAGCGGGAACAGCCGCAGGGACCACTCGTGAAAGCCGAGCAACTTGACGAAGGTCAGCTCGATCCACAGAAAGCCGAACGGCGCGACCTGTTCATAAGGGAGGATGCCGAGCAGGTCGAGATAATCGTGATCGAGAAACGCCGCCGCCTGGAAATGTTCGTCGCCCCACAAGGGCGCGCCCAGTGCATAGCGAACCACGCGCGCCAAAATGCCCATGCCGACCACGAGCCAGGCCAGACGACCGTAGATTGCCGACGCCCGTCCGGCCACCGCTTCATCGTGCCGATCGTGCGCGACAACGGTTGATGAAATGTCGGCGTTCGCCTGCAAAACTCCCGACATGGCGTGCCTCCACCCATTCGAAACAACAAGGAACGAACGAAACCATATCGGTTATTGGCACATTAATCCATGCATCTTGAGGCCTGCCGATCGTGCGGCCGACGCCAGGTGGCGCGCAACGAATCCGCGACGTTGAACCCATTGACGCTCAATACGTTACGCCGATTCGTCGCGCACACACTTAGACACCCCCCCCGCGCAACCAATCCATGACGCCTGACGGATCGACACGCGCAACCGACGTTGCAATTTCTTGGATGGGCCACGGCAACGCGATGTCGTACCCATAAGAAGCTGCCCAATGTTCCACGTGGAACATACCCAACTTATCCAGACTTGCTGTTTGTGCGAAATGACTCGCATTGCGCCTGCGAGTTGCATATCCACCCTCACCCATGCACCCCCGGTCATGTGGGGCACGGGCTTTACCGTCGTGATTTCCATACAAAAACAGCGACCGACTCGAGCCCTCGTTCACCGCCCGGAACCATGATAATCGTGTTACTTCTATGTCGCGCGAAACGTTTTCCAGCCGTTACAACCTCGATGCCATCGACGCCCAGTATCAGCGCTGGCGGCAGGACCCTAATTCCGTGGACGACTCGTGGCGTCTGTTCTTCGAAGGCTTCGAGCTCGGGCAGGACCGCAAGCCGAAGTCCGTTGACGACAGCCGGCAGCAGATCGGCGTCGTGCGGCTGATCGACGCCTACCGCAGTCTCGGCCACGTGTTCGCGCATCTCGACCCGTTGAGCGATCCGCCGGCCGGCAGCGTCGCGGAAGACCTGGCCGACTTCGACCTCAGCCCCGCCGACCTCGAACAGACCTTCGACACCAGCCATTTCCTCGGCTTCCAGTACGGCACGCTCAAGCAACTCATCGCCGCCCTCAACGACACCTATTGCCGATCGATCGGCATCGAGTACCTGCACATTCAGGACAGCCAGGTGCGGCACTGGCTGGAGCAGCGCATGGAGCCGACGCGCAATCGGGCCGACATTCCGCGGCCGATCAAGCTGCGTCTCTTGACCGACCTGCACCACGGCGAATCGTTCGAGCGCTTCCTGCACGCCCGCTTCCTCGGCCAAAAGCGCTTCTCGCTCGAAGGGGCCGAGACGCTGATCCCGCTGCTTAACACGATCATCGACACCGCCGCCTCCACCGGCGCCAGGGAAATCGTCCTCGGCATGGCCCATCGCGGCCGGCTCAACGTGCTCGCCAACATCCTCGGCAAACCGTACAAGGAAATCTTCACCGAGTTCGACGCCCACCATCTGCCCAACTCGATGGCCGGCGACGGCGACGTCAAGTATCACCTCGGCTTCTCCGACGATCGCTTGACCTCGTCCGGGCATCCGATCCATCTGACCTTGACGCCGAATCCGAGCCACCTCGAAGCGGTCGATCCGGTCGTCGAGGGGCGCGTCCGCGCCAAGCAGCGCGACTGGCAGGATGAGACGCGCGGCAAGGTGATCCCGCTGCTGATTCACGGCGACGCCGCCTTCGCCGGCCAGGGAATCATTGCCGAGTGCTTGAACCTGTCGCAACTGCAAGGCTACAAGACCGGCGGCACCATCCACGTCATCGTCAACAACCAGATCGGCTTCACCGCCCGCCCGGCCGACCTGCGCTCCAGCCGTTACTGCACCGATGTCGCCAAGATGATCGAGGCGCCGATCTTCCACGTCAACTCCGAGGATCCCGAGGCCGTCCTGTTCGTCGCCCGCCTCGCCGTCAAGTTTCGCCAGCTCTTCCACAAGGACGTCGTCATCGATATGTACTGCTACCGCAAACATGGCCACAACGAGGGCGACGAGCCGGCGTACACCAATCCCGACATGGTCGCCCGCATCGCCAAGAAGCCGCTCTTGACCAAGATTTACGGGCAACGCCTGATCGCGGAAGGCGTCCTCAGCGCCGCCGAGGACGCGGCCATCACCAAGCGGTTCCTGACTCTGCTCGACGAGGAGCAGCAAGAGCTGCGCAAGGAGCCGCACTTCGCTTTCAGCGCCAGGCCGTACCAGGACAAGTGGTCGAAGATCAAGGCTGACTACTCGGAGACGCCGGTGCTGACGGGCGTTTCGGTGGAGGTGTTGAAGAAGGTCAGCAAGGCGCTGTCCACGGTCCCCGACGATTTCGAGCCGAACCCGAAATTGCGGAAGGAGCTGCTGCAAGCCCGCTACGCCGACGTCCACGAGCGCAAGTCGGTCAACTGGGGCGTGGCGGAATCGCTCGCCTTCGGCACGCTCTTGCTCGACGGCACGCCGATCCGCCTGAGCGGGCAGGACAGCCGGCGCGGCACCTTCAGCCAGCGACATACGGTGTTCTACGATCAAGGCAACGAGCGCACCTACATCCCGCTGCAAAACCTCGCCCCCAATCAGCCGACGTTTTGCGTCTACGACTCGATGCTCTCGGAGGCGGCGGTGCTTGGCTTCGATTTCGGCTACTCGCTCGATTCGCCCAACAGCCTGGTGATGTGGGAAGCGCAATTCGGCGATTTTTGCAACGGCGCCCAGGTCGTCATCGATCAGTACCTGGCGTCGTGCCGCTCGAAATGGCAGCGCGACAGCGGCCTGGTGCTGCTGTTGCCGCACGGCTACGACGGCCAGGGCCCGGAGCATTCGAGCGCCCGCCTGGAGCGCTTCCTGCAACTGTGTGCCGAGAACAACTTGCAGGTCTGCTATCCCTCGACACCGGCGCAGTACTTTCACCTGCTGCGCCGCCAGGTCCATAGCCCGCACCGCCGGCCGCTCATCGTCATGACCCCCAAGAGCATGTTGCGCAACAAGGCGGTCGTCTCCGGCCTCGCCGAGTTCACCGAAGGGACCTACTTCCAGGAAGTGATCGACGATGGCAACCCTCACACTCCGCGTGAGGAAAGGCCGCATCACGCGGAGCGTGAGGGCCACGATAATCGCGCCGAGCGCATCATCCTGTGCAGCGGCAAGGTCTACTGGGACCTCATGGAACAGCGGGCCAAGGAAACGAAGCCGGTCGTCATCCTTCGCCTCGAACAGTTCTATCCATTCCCCGTCGACGCACTGCGGCGAACACTGAACAAATACCCGCGCGGCCATGCCGACATCGTCTGGGTTCAGGAGGAGTCGCACAACCTGGGCGGCTGGTTCTTCGTCGAGCCGAGGCTGCGCCTGCTCGGCTTCGACGTCAAGTACGTCGGCCGCGACGACAGCGCCAGCCCGGCCACCGGCTCGCTGGAGATCCACCGCCGCGAGCAGCGCGAGCTGGTGAAAGCCGCCTTTCACGGCACGGCGCCGCACCTGGTGGCAGCGTATAATCCGAGCGACGTATTTGCGAATCAACAACCGTCAGAGCCTGAAGCGTCAGCGAAGGACGGGGTTCACCTTCGCTGACGCTTCAGGCTCTGATGCACCAACCAATGAGTTACCATGCCGGTCAACATCGTCGTCCCGAGCTTCGGTGAATCGATCACGGAAGGCACCGTCGCGCAATGGCTCAAGAAGGAGGGCGACTTCGTCGAGCAAGACGACATCCTTCTCGAAGTCGAATCGGAAAAGGCGACGCAGGGCATCCCATCTCCCGCGGCCGGCGTCTTGCACATCAAGGCGAAGGAAGGCGACAAGGTCGAAGTCGGCGGCGTGATCGGCAGCATCGATGATAGCGCGGAGGCGCCCAAGGCGAAACCGTCCAAAGAGGAAGCGGCCAAGCCCAGCGACGACAAACCGAAGCCGAAACCGGCCAAGGAGGAAGTTCCCAGCCC
>JACXTT010004697.1_pt1 | contig 20205 bp, 18 predicted proteins | sample 9270951 | NCBI WGS metagenome assembly JACXTT01 (sample SAMN15532306, study PRJNA645909) | rock metagenome | isolation source: weathered quartz diorite | place: Puerto Rico | collected 2017-06-21
GCGCGGCGTGCCCAGCCGCGTCCACCGGCTCGTGGCCCGCTCGGCCGCGGCCTCGCCGGTCAGGACGGCGTCGGCGCCCAGCGCCGCGGTCAGCTCGTCGATCAAGGCATCCATGGGTCCGGTCCTCTGCGGTCCGGACCCTAGCCTACGCCACGCCGGCCGCTAGCCGCCAACCAGGACTTCGCAGCCGGTGCCGGCCAGGGCCGCGTCCACCGAGGCCCGCGCGTCGGCAGGCAGGGCGGCGTACTCTTCCCGAAGCCACATCAGGCACTTGGCCTGGTAGGGGAACGGCTGCTGCACCCAGGTCCGGCCGTCGATGGTGGTCTCCAGCTGCTCGGCGCCGGCCTGCACGGCCCTGGCGTTGGCGATCAGCAGCGGCGCGTAGAAGTGCCCGACCTCGCCCAGGATCGTCTTCAGCGTGGCGGGCAGGATGTCCGCGGAGAACCAGTCGCCGTCCTTCGGCTCCAGCCCGGAGAGGTCGTCCACCGCGCCGGTCCAGGCGAAGACCCGCGGCGCGATGGCGGCGGTGATCGCCATCGGCGTGGGATCGAACAGCGCGAGCTGCGTGAGCTGGCCCATGGCGGCGAAGTCGCCCCCGCCCGGCCGCGCGCCCAGCAGGAACGGGTGGAGCGTCAGGTGCGCCTCCATGGCCGCCAGGAAGCGCCGGTAGCTGGCCTCGATCACCGGCCCGGTGACGTCGTTGGAGCCGACATAGCGCAAGCGCGGGATCTGCCGCTCGGCGATCATGGCGCCGGCGGCCTTCAGCTGGACGTCCGGCGTCTGGCTGGCGCGCCAGGCGGGCAGGATGTCGGAGGCGCGCTTGATGTCGGCGTCGTAGCGCCAGCGATAGTGGAACATGGCCTTGGTCAGCCACTCGTCGCCGTAGTCCTCCAGCAGCGAGTCCAGGAAGGCGAGCGCCGGGTCGGCCGGGCGCACGCGCCGCGCCGGATATTCCGCCTCCAGCCGGCGCAGGATCGGCGAGGAGTCGGTCACCGCCTGCAGCGCGCCGTCCGGCCCCGGGAAGAAGAAGGTCGGCAGCAGGCTGACCTTGGGCTTCGGCAGGCCTTCGGCGTCGTGCGACGCCAGGATCAGCCGGTAGGGCAGGCGGCGGTAGCGCAGCACGCCCAGCATCTTGCGGGTGTAGGGCGAGCCGGGCACGCCCTTGAGCGCGATCGGGGCCAAGGTGCTGGCTTGGGAGCTCAAGGGATGTCCTCCGACATTGATCTTGCAGCGGCCGATGATAAAACCGTAATTCCGGTTCGCAAATGATTTCGACTCGGTAGAGTGCGTTGGGTTCTGCGCTGCGGAACCGCCAGCGGCCGATAGAGCCGCGGACGCAAGGGACGGATAGTCTGGGGGCAGGGCGGCCAGAGCGGCCGCGCTGCCGGAGGCGGGAATGGGTGTCGTCGAGTTCAAACGGCCGTCGGACGAGACGCCTGCCGGGGGGCGCGGCGGAGCGTGGCGCCGCCGCGTCGCCGGCCTGCTGCGCGAGCCGCTGCTGCACTTCTTCGTGGTCGGGCTGCTGGTGTTCTGGGCGGCCCAGGCCTGGCGCACGGCCCACGACGTCCACCGCATCGTCGTCACGCCTGAGCGCGTCGCCGACCTCTCCACCAAGTACCGGATGCAGTTCGGAACGCCTCCCAGCCGCGCCCAGCTCGAGGGCCTGATCGACGGCTACGTGGAAGAGGAGGTGCTCTACCGCGAAGGCGTCGCCCAGCACCTCGACCGCGACGACGAGATCGTGCGCCGCCGGATCGCCCAGAAGGCCCAGTTCCTGCAGCAGGACGCCCCGCCGGCCGATCCCACCGAGGCCGACCTCAAGGTCTTCTACGCCGCCCACACCGCCGACTATGCGACGCCACCGCGCTTCAGCTTCAGCCACCTCTATTTCTCCACCGGCGACGGCGGTGATGCGGCCGCCAAGGCCCGCGCGGCCCAGGCGCTCGCTAGCCTGAACGCTGGCGCAACGCCCGAACAGATCGCCGCCGACAGCTTCCCCGACCTCAACGCCTATGCGGCCCAGAGCCAGGCCGAGGTCGCGCGGATCTTCGGCAATTCCCCGTTCGCCGCGGCCTTACCGAGCGCCCCGGTCGGCCGCTGGGCCGGCCCATACTGCTCCGGCTACGGCTGGCACCTGGTCCGCGTCACCGAGGCGCTGCCCGCCAAGGTCACGCCCTATGCGGCGGTCAAGGAGCGGCTGCGCGCCGACTGGTTCGACGACGCCCACGCCAAGGCGTCCGCGCGCGCCCTGGCTGCCGCCCGCGCCCGCTACCAGGTGGTCCGCGCCGACCGGCCGGGCGCCCGGCCATGACCCTGCGCCGCTTCCTCATGGCCCTGCTGCTGGCGCTCGCCGCCGCGCCGATCGCGCACGCTCACGAAGTCCGCCCGGCGCTTCTTCAGTTCACGGAGGACAAGGCCGGCCACTACGACGTGCTGTGGAAACAGCCGACGCTGGGCGACGTGGCCATCCGCCTCGAACCCCACCTCTCGGGTGGCGCGCTGGAGGCCAGGCCCGTCGACCAGTTCGCCGCGCCGGGCTTCCTGGTGAAGACCTGGACGATCCCCGCCCGCCCGGCGCTCGACGGCCAGACGGTGACCATCGAGGGCCTCGACCAGACCATCACCGATGTCCTCGTGCGCGTGACCACCGCCGACGGCCGCCACATCGACGAAGTGATCAAGCCGCAGCATCCGAGCCTGACGCTGGCGATCTCCGCACCCCAGGGCCTGGCCGTCCCGGCCTACCTGCGCCTGGGCGTCGAGCACATCCTCACCGGCTTCGATCATCTGAGCTTCGTCTTCGGCCTGTTGCTGCTGGTCGGGATCAGCTGGCGGATCGTCAAGGCGGTGACCGCCTTCACCGTCGCGCACTCGATCACGCTCACCGCCGCCGCGCTCGGCGTCGTGCATGTGCCGTCCGCGGTGATCGAGTGCCTCGTGGCGCTCTCCATCGTCTTCGTGGCCAGCGAACTGCTGCCGAGGCCCGGCCGCGAGAACACCCTCACGCGCCGCCATCCCTGGGTGATCGCCTTCACCTTCGGCCTGTTGCACGGTTTCGCCTTCGCCGGCGCACTCGCCGAGGTGGGCCTGCCGGCCAATGCCGTGCCCGCCTCGCTCTTCCTGTTCAACGTCGGCGTCGAGATCGGCCAGCTGATGTTCATCGCCGCCGCGGTGCTGGCGATCCTGGCCCTGCGCTGGGTGCGGGCCAATGTGCGCCTCGACCTCAGAGTTCCGGCGCGGCTGCTGCCCGCCTACGGCATCGGCGGGTTCGCCGCCTATTGGTTCATCGAGCGGCTCGGCGCCGCCTTCCCGACATAGCAACAAGCGTGCGGAGAGACGTCATGGGTGCGGACAAGAGCGGGGGTGCGAACAAGAGCGGGCGTGCGGACAAGTTCAGGCTTCTGGCGACCGGTGGAACGCTGGTCATGGCCGCGCTGATCGTCGCGGGCTGCAGCGCCGAGGCCAAGGCGCCGGCCAAGAAGCCCGCCGCTTCGGCCGCCGCCGCGGAGGCCACCGGAGACCGCCACGTCTATTACGGCGAGCTCCACCTCCACACCGCCTGGTCCTTCGACGCCTGGAGCCTGATGGGGACCAAGACCACGCCGGAACAGGCCTATCAGTTCGCGCAAGGCCAGTCGGTGCTCGTCGCCGGCGCGCATCAGAAGCGGGCCTGGCCGCTGGACTTCGCCGCCGTCACCGACCACGCCGAGAATATGGGCGTGATGAACCAGCTCGATGATCCCAAGTCGGCCTTCTCGCTCACTGAACTCGGCAGGAAGATCGCCAAGGATCCGCCGTCGGCCTTCTACATCCTGAAGCACGCGGTCGACACGCACACGCCGATCCCCGGCATCAACGCCAAGCCCGCCATGGCCAGCGCCTGGGACCGCGAGATGTCGGCCGCCAACGGCGCCTACAAGCCCGGCAAGTTCACGACCTTCCTGGCCTACGAGTGGTCGTCGATGAACCAGGGCAAGTACAACCTGCACCGCAACGTGATCTTCAAGGGCGACAAGGCGCCGCTGCCCTTCACCTCGGCGGACTCGCCCAAGCCCGAAGACCTCTGGACCTATCTGGAAAAGAACCGCGCCGCCGGCGTCGAGGCGATCGCCATCCCGCACAACGGCAACGTCTCCGGCGGGCTGATGTACGACTGGAACAACTCCGACGGCCGGCCGATCGATGAGGCCTACGCCCAGCGCCGCGCGCTCAACGAGCCGCTTACCGAGATCGTCCAGAACAAGGGCCAGTCGGAGACCGTCCCCGAGCTCTCATCGTCCGACGAGTTCGCCAATTTCGAGATCTTCGACCACCTGCTGACTCATCCGGAAGAGACGTCCAAGCCGCACGGCAGCTACATTCGCGAAGCCTGGGGCCGCGGCCTGGTGATCCAGCAGAAGGTCGGCGCGAACCCCTACAAGATGGGTGTCGTCGCCGGCGCCGACTTCCACAACGGCCTGCAGACCAGTGACGAGAACGCCTTCGCCGGCGGCCCCTTCGGCATCGACCCCAAGACCACGCTCCCCAGCCGTGAGGACGCCAAGCATCGCCTGCACCTGGTCCCCACGCCGTCGCTGATCGACGAGGAGGCCGAGTCGACGGGCGCGACCCACCGGGATGAGGACATGACCATCTTCTCCTCGGCCGGCCTGACCGGTGTCTGGGCCGAGCAGAACACCCGCGAGAGCATCTTCGCGGCGCTCAAGCGCAAGGAGACCTTCGCGACGTCGGGCACCCGTATGCGCGTGCGGGTGTTCGGCGGCTGGGGCTTCGGCGGCGACGCCATGAGCAAGCCGGGCTGGGTTGCGCGAGCCTATGCCGACGGCGCGCCCATGGGCGGCGATCTTCCGGCCCGGCCGGCGAGCGCCAAGGCGCCCAGCTTCATCATCCAGGCCGCCAAGGCGCCGGACAGCGGCAACCTCGATCGCATCCAGGTGGTGAAGGTCTGGCTGGAGGGGAGCGACTACAAGGAGAAGGTGTTCAACGTCGCGCTCTCCGGCGGACGCAAGGCCGACCCCAAGACCGGCCGCGCCCCGGCGGTGGGCGACACCGTCGATCTGAAGACCGGCAAATACACGAACACCATCGGCGCACCGACCCTGCAGACCGTCTGGCGCGATCCGGAGTTCGAGGCGGGGAAGGCGGCGGTCTACTACGTCCGCGTCCTGGAAATCCCCACGCCGCGGTGGACGACGCTGCTGGCCATCAAGCGCCACCTGCCGTTCCCCAAGGGGCCGCCCACGACCATCCAGGAACGCGCCTACGCCTCGCCCATCTGGTACACGCCGGCGCAGGGGCGCTGACCAGCGCCCTCCTCCCTACTTCCGGAGGTGGCTCTCGAACCAAGCGACCATCTCCTTCATGGCCTCGGTGGCGTAGGCGTCGGTCTTGGCCGGATCGCCCTTGACGTAGAAGTCGTGGTCGGCGCCGGGGAACATCTTCAGCCGGTTTTCGACGCCTGCCTTGTCGAGGGCGGCGTGCATGGCTTCCGACTGCGCGGGCGGCACACCCCGGTCGGCGTCGCCGTGCAGGATCAGGGTCGGCGGATCGCGCGCATCGACGCTGAGGAGGGGCGAGACCGACGCATAGAGCTTGTCGTCGAAATTGATGGCGCCGGACTTGGGTCGGCCCTGCAGCAGCGCGGCCAGGTCGGTGGGCGGGAAGTAGGCGACGACGGCCGCGATGCGATTGCCGGAGCGCTCCAGCGGGTTGGCGGCGGCCGGGTTTCCGTCGTCGGCCATCATGCCGGCGACGAGGGCCAGATGGCCGCCGGCGCTCGCGCCCCACACGCCGATCCGCTTAGGGTCGGCGCCGTAGTCGGCGGCGTGCAGCTTGATGTGGCGCATACCCAGCCGGACGTCCGCCACCGCGTCGGGAACCTGAAAGCGCGGCGCCGAGGCGTGGTACAGCGCGACCACGGTAAAGCCCTTGTCGATCAGCGCCTGATACCGGGCCTGCCGCTGCTCCGGCGGCGCCCACGACGAATTCCAGCCGGCGGACACCATGTTGACCACCAGCGCACCGTTGGCGTGCTTCACCGGCTTGAAGACGTCATAGGTGAGCGCCATCCCGTCACGGTGGCCGTAGATGACGTCGCGGACGTAGGTGGCGGTCTTCAGCTCCGCGGGCGTGGGCGCGCGAAGGGCGTTGCGAGGATAGCCGCTGAGCGGCGGCCCGGGGTCGGCCGGCGGCGGGGTCGGAACCTGCGCCAAGGCGCCGCCCGCCCCGACAGCCAGTATCAAGGCGAGCACGGCGCCCCAGTGCCTGTTCACAAACGCTTCCCCTATTGTCTTTCCCTGGAGCCTAGCCATCCGGAAGCCGCGGCGCCAACACCCAATGCCGCTTCGCCACGCCCCTCGGGTTTCAGCATGTCCGCTGTCGGGTGACCTCAGGAACGTCCGCTGCCGAACGCGGCCACGCAAGCGAATCCGCGCGGAGGGTCCCCGGTCTGGAATGGAATCATCCCGGACCAAGCAGCCGAACAACCATCGCCCGCCAGTAGTCGGGCGGGCCCGAGTCGTCGAACCGCCGGCGCGCCGTCTCCATCCCACACCATCTGGCCTTGCTGGACTCGAACAGGATCACGTCTGGCGCAGCCGCGGGATCTTCATCGAGCGCCCCGGCGGGCACGCGGACCGCGCCGTAGCTAGTGGTGATCGGCGCTACACAGCCACAGGTTCGGCAGTGACCTCGCAGGTTCCCCTGCGACGACTCGAACGTCGCGACGTCACCCTCTCCGGACAGCCAATGGAAGGCGCTGGCGCGCACCTGCAGGTAGACGCCGAACTGAGCGCCCGACACCTTCCGGCAGTTCACGCAGTAGCAACCGACCACGGCTGCGATGCCTGCCTCATCGACCTCGAAGACCACGCCACCGCAAAGGCACGAGCCCCTGACCATGTCCCGCCTCGTGGGTGTTGAATGTACAGCATTGCACTCTATTGACCGGAATTTAACGCATAATATGTCGTATTACGTCAAATACGATGCGGCAGTTCCGCAAAGTTCCTCCTTGGAAGAGGCCAATCCGTGAAGGCCGGAGACGCGAAGCGCCCCTCAGCGGGGCGGCGGGCCAGCGCCGCGCCGGGACGCCAACACGCCACACTGGCGGCGGACGAGCTGTGCACCGTCGACTTTGCGGCTGACCTACTGAAGGTCCACCCGCGCACCATCCATCGCTTCATCCATGAGGGCCGGCTGCCGGCGCGTCGCATCGGCAAGGCCTATCGAATTCGCAGAACCGACCTCGCCGCGCTCGCTGGGCTTCCGAGCGCTCCCTCCGCGCCGACCACATCGCTGACCGCATTCCTGGACATCGCCGACGTCGGCGCGGAGGCAGCGAAGCTCTGGAGGCGAACCGTTGCGACAGCGATCGCGTCCCGCGGGCCGACAGCGCCAAGCGTGGAGCTGATCTATGAGTCCGACGCACGCCGGTTGAAGGTGGTGGTCGTCGGCGCGCCGGCCGCGGCTGTGGCGTTTCTGAGCCAAGCCCAGGCGTGGCTGCAAAACATCCGCAACTAGCTTCCTAGGCAGCTAGGGAATTCGAACAGTCCGGTCGCCACCCATGGCGGACATTCGACGTGTCCGCTCACAGGCGCCCACACCTCCGCTTTCCCCCGTCGGGAGGTCGTCGCTGAGCCGCCCGCGGCTTTCGCGTCACACTCGCAAAATATGAGCCCGGGTTCCGGTTGACAGGGCGCCGCGTCGGATCAATCCTGAATCGGAATTCACGTTCGCGTCTAGACGAACGCCCTGGGGGAAATCATGACCAAGCTCGCCACCATCCGCCGCCTCATGCTGGGCGCTTCGATCCTGGCCATGGGGAGCGCGCCGCAGCTGGCGCATGCCGCCCCAGCCGACGCCGCCAAGGCCGCCGAGGTCGAGACCCTGATCGTCACCGCGACCAAGCGCAGCGAGGACATCCAGGACGTTCCGATGAGCGTGTCGGCGGTGAGCGGCGCCAGCCTCGAGCGGGCCGGCATCGTCAACTTCAGCGAAGTCGCCCGCCAGCTGCCCAGCGTGCAATTCGTGGCCTCCAACAACAACCGCAACACCACCATCCTGGTGCGCGGCATCGGCTCATCGGGCACCAACCCCGGTATCGAGCCCAGCGTCGGCATCTTCCTGGACGGCGTCTTCATGCCGGCCGCCGGCCCGATCCAGTCTAACATCCAGGACATCGCGTCGGTAGAAGTGCTGCGCGGGCCGCAGGGCACGCTCTACGGCCGCAACACTCCGGTCGGCGCGATCAACATGGTCACCCGCGATCCGTCCAGCGCGCCGGAAGCCCAGGTCACCGTCGGAACCGGCAACTTCAGCGAGTTCCACGTGCAGGGCTACGTGGGCGGCGCGATCGCCGAGAACCTCGCCGGCCGCCTCTCGCTGTGGGTCAACAGCCACGACGGCTACGAGAAGAACCTGTTCGACGGCTCGCGCACCAACGACGGTGAGCAGGAGGGCATCCGCGGCCGCATCAAGTGGACCCCGACCGCCGACCTGACCGGCAACTTCATCGCCTACTACACGCGCATCAACGCCGCCTGCTGCACCGGCGAGCAGGTCAATCCGGCCGGCAACCTCGGCATCGCCACGCCGGGCTTCCTGGCCGCCATGGTCGCCGCCGGCCATCCCTTCATCAAGTTCAACACCCTGGACTTCACGGTCGACGACGAGACCCCCGGCAGCGACCTGACCCAGATCTACGGAACCTCGGCGCAGTTCGACCTTCACCTGAAGGGCGGCCAGACGCTGACCTCGATCACCGCGTTCAACGAGTTCTACGACAACATCCGCACGCTCTCGGCCGACGGCCTGCCGCTCGACGTGGGCACCGGCGCGCAGCCGCTGAAGACGCTGAGCTACAGCGAGGAACTGCGCATTGCCTCGCCCACCGACCAGAGGCTGGAGTACCTGGGCGGCATCTACCTGTTCCGCGAGACGGTGGACTACAAGAACGGCATCACAGCCCACGTGGGCGCCAACCGGGTGTTCCCGGGCGCCACAGGCAAGATCACGCCCGGCGACAACACCTTCTATTTCTACAACCAGACCACCAAGAGCGAGGCGGTGTTCGGTCAGGCGACGCTGCACCTGACCAAGGATTGGCGGCTCACCGGCGGCCTGCGCTACTCCAACGACGACAAGAGCGCGGCCACCGCCAGCAGCGACAACGCCGGCGTTTCGGCGGCCTTCAAGGCCTCGTTCCCGATCAATCCGGAACAGCAACTCAGCCGCAACGACCACAAGCTCACCTGGTCGGCCGGCGCGCAGTACGACATCACTGAGGGTGTAATGGCCTACGCCATCGCCGGCGCCGGTTTCAAGGACGGCGGCTTCAACGCGCGGCAGACCGCGGCCAACACACCGCTGGCGTTCAACCCGGAGAATTCGACCACCTATGAGGTCGGCTTCAAGTCGACGCTGTTCGACCGCAAGGTCGTGCTGAACGCCGACATCTTCCGGATGAAGCTGAACGCCTTCCAGGAGTCCAAGCTCAACCCGATCACCGGCATCGGCTTCATCGTCGGCAACGCCGGCGACCGGCAGATCGATGGCCTGGAAGTCGATCTGAAATGGGTTCCGATCGAGCACCTGTCGCTGGCCGCCAGCGGCCAGGTCAACAACGCCAAGTTCACCAACTACACCGCCGCCCAGTGCTACGTCGGCAAGACACCGGACGGCACATCGCCGGGCACCTGCAACTACAATGGCCTGCGCCCGGCGTTCAATCCGGCCAAGTCCGGCAGCCTGTCGGCCAACTGGGACTCGCCCCTGGCGGGGACCGGCCTCGACGGCTTCGTCAACGGCAGCATCACCTACCAGGACAAGCAGTACGAGGACGCCTCGCTCGATCCGCGCTCACTGCAGGGCGCCTACACGCTCACCAATCTGCGGATCGGCATCGCCTCGGCGTCGGGCAACTGGAAGCTCGCCATCTTCGGCAAGAACCTCGGCAACAAGGCCTACTACATCGCCGAGGCGGCCCAGCCGCTCGCGGGCCTGATCAGCGCCGGGGGCACCGCCTCGGCCCAGGGCTTCTTCGGCTGGTACGGCACGCCCCGGACCTATGGCGTCGAGCTCACCCTGCGGCGCTGAGCCGTGGGGTCGCGCGAACGCTGTCGCGTGAGGCATGGACCCCGGGACTGTGGCGAATAAGATGGCGAAGACGCCGCGTACCGAAACGTCGATTCCTTCCGGCCTTGACGCGGATCAACGGACGCGCCGCCCTGTCAGAGGCGGTGAGGCGGGTGGAGCGCGGTCGATGGACCTTGATCAGGGGGAGCGAAGCGAAGCCGCCGACCCGGCGTGGGCCAAGCCTGCCTATCAGCAGCGCAGCCGCCAGCAGCGCGACCGGCTGCTCAAGGCCGGGGAGCGGGTGTTCGCCGAGAAGGGCTTCTGGCAGGCGCACGTGGCCGACATCGCCAAGCGCGCCGGCTGTTCGGTGGGCAGCTTCTATCGCCGCTTCCAGGACAAGGAGGCGTTCTTCTTCTCCCTGCAGACCGACATGGCGGCCCACGCCGAGACCAACATCGCCCGGTTCTTCGATGACCCGGCCTGCCTGACCGATCCGCTGGCCGAGGTGTTCGCGCGCCTGGTGCGCAACACCGCGCGCACCATGACGGGCATCGAGGGCTATTACCGGGCGCTGTTCGAGCTGTCCCTGCGCGGCCACGACGTGTGGCCGCCCATGCGCCGCATCGAGATCCTCGAGGCCGAGCGGATCACCGACCTGCTGCGCCGGCGCGGCGTGCAGATGGACGAGGCGGGCTTCAAGACTCGCGCCCACCTGGCGATCCGCGGCGTCCACGGCCAGATCATCTCGGCCATGCTGCATGGGCCGGGGCCGTTCGCCACCGACGATCCGCGGATGCACGCGGAACTCGCCCTGCTGCTGGTCCGCTACCTGGGCCTTGAGGCCCAGGCCGCCGGCTGAGCCCTACTGCTGCCCGAAGGTGATCTCCGCGCTGCCGGCCGGCAGAGTGATGGTCATGCCGTCCTTGGCCAGCCGCCAGTCGGGGCCGCCCACCGCGTCGACGCCGGCGGTGAAGGCCTGGGGCGTGAACGCCGGCAGGCCGGCCTGGGTCAGGTGGTAGAAGACCAGCCGCTTCACGCCGGCCGCCTTGGCGATCTCGGCGCCTTCCACGGGCGTCGTGTGATAGCTCAGCGTGTCGGCCATGACCGACGACATGCGCGCATTGCCCATGGCCTTGAGCCCGGCGGACATGGCCTTGGTCATGTCGGCGTTCTGCGCCTCGTGGATCAGCACGTCGGCGCCCTTGGCCGCCTCGGCCAGCGGCGGCCATTTGCGGGTGTCGCCGCTGATCACCACGGACCGGCCCTTGTAGTCGAAGCGGTAGGCGTAGGCCGGCTTCACCGGGTCGTGCGCCACCTGGATCGCGGTGACCGTCAGCGCCCCGTCCTGCCAGGCCGTGGCCTTGCGCACCCCGCCCGGGCCATCGACGCTCGGCATGGTGACGACCTTGGCTTTCAGGACGCCGGCCGGGATCGGCAGCTTCACCTCGCCGTGCTCGTGGTGCGCGTTCCGGAAGCCGTGATCGATGTGGTAGGCGAGGTTGAAGCCGTCGGCGACCTCGGTGATGCCCGGCGGGCCGACCAGGGCCAGCGGCGCGGGCCGCCCGGCCACCCAGCTCTGCATATTGAACTCGCCGACCTCGCCGATGTGGTCGGAGTGCAGGTGGGTGATGAACACCGCCCTGGCCGTGGCGATCGGCGCCCGCCACAGCATCAGGTTCTCCGTGGCCTCCGGACCGATGTCGACCAGGTACATGTTCCCGGCCGCCTGGACGGCGACGCAGGTCTTGGCGCGGTCGCGGACGGGCAGGGGACCCGAGGTGCCGCAGAAGGTCACCTTCAGGTCGTCGGCGGCCTGGGCGCGGGCCGGCGCGGCGCGCCCCGCGCCGATCGCCAGGGCCGCGGTCAGGGCGATCAACAGGCGACGTCGCAACATGGGCTTGGCCTTCGGTCCGGTTGGGGTCATGGTGCAGCTATAACCGGAATTTCGGTTCTGGTCTCAACAATGTTCGAGGAACGCCGGCGTGACCCTGACCTACGACCTCTACTGGTCCTTCCGCTCGCCCTATTCCTACCTGGTGACGCCCAGGCTCGTGGCGCTGGAGCGGGACTATGACGTCGCCTGCAACGTGCGCGTCGTCTATCCGCTGGCCGTGCGCACGCCGGAGTTCTTCGACCGCGACCCGCTGTGGCTCAGCTACTTCATGGTCGACGTCTTCCGCGAGGCGGCCTTCCTCGGCCTGCCGTTCCGCTGGCCCCGGCCCGACCCCGTCCAGCGCGACATGCAGACCGGCCAGTACCCCAAGGAACAGCCCTACATCCACCGCCTGACCCACCTGGGCGTCGCCGCCGCCGAACGCGGCAAGGGCCTGAATTTCCTGAACGAAGTCAGCGCCTTGATCTGGGGTGGCGGGACCGACAACTGGCACGAAGGCGACCACCTGGCCCGCGCCGCCGAACGCGCCGGCCTCGACGACGCCGAGCTCAGCGCCGCCGTGGACGGCGACCCGGCCCGCCACGCCGCCATCGTCGAGGAGAACCAGGTGGCCCAGCGCAAGGGCGGCCACTACGGCGTGCCGTTGATGGTGTTCGGCGCGGAGCCCTTCTTCGGCCAGGATCGCTTCGACCAGATGAAATGGCGCATGGAGCAGGCGGGTCTCGCGAAGCGCTGAGTTGGCCGACCCTACGGCAGGCTGATAGACGCAGTAAGGGGGCGATCCAGCCGGCGGAGTTTGGCGGGCCCCACGGGAGACGCTTGATGCACTACAAGGAATTCGACCAGGTCTGGTCCGCCCTCACCGCGCCCGGCGCGCCGTTCGAGGTGGAGGAGATCGAAGTGCGCGGTCAGACGCTGCGCAGCTACAAGAACGTGCCCCCCAACGTTCGCGCGCTGTGGCTGTCCACGGCCCAGTTCGCTGAGCGGGATTACCTGGTCTACGGCGAGGACCGCATCACCTATGGCGAGGCCCACAAACAGACGGGCGCGATCGCCTCGTGGCTGTTCGCCCAGGGCGTGAAGCCGGGCGACCGCGTGGCCATCGCCATGCGCAACTATCCGGAGTGGATGCTGATCTACTGGGCCTGCGTCTCGGTGGGCGTCGCCGTCGTCGGCATGAACGCCTGGTGGGTCGCTGAGGAGATGGAATACGGGCTGAAGGACGCCCAGCCGAAGGTGATCTTCCTCGATCACGAACGCCTGGCGCGGATGCGCGAGCGGCCCGGCATGGAGGCCGGCGCGAAGGTCGTGGGCGTGCGTATCCCCGCCGGCGCGGACGGCGCCGACGCCGTCATCCCCTGGGCCGACGTGGTGGCCAGCGGCGGCGCCCTGCCGGACGTGACCGTCGATCCCGACGCCGACGCCTGCATCTTCTACACCTCCGGCACCACCGGCTTCCCGAAGGGCGCGCAGCTCACCCATCGCGGCTGCGTCTCCAACCTCTTCAGCATGATGTTCGTGGGCCAGGCCCAGCTGCTCGCAACGCAGAAGGCGACCGGCGTCGTTCCCGATCCCGACGCCCCGGTCCTGGTGCCGGTCAGCCTGCTGACCACGCCGCTGTTCCACGTCACCGCCAACAACTGCGGCGCCTACGCGACCACGGCGGCGGGCGGCAAGATGGTGCTGATGCATCGCTGGGACGCGGGCGATGCGCTGAAGCTGATCGAGCGCGAGCGGGTGACCAGCACGGGCGGCGTGCCGGTGATGGCGCGCGAGATCATCATGCACCCCGACTTCGACAAGTATGACACCTCCAGCCTGCTGGCGATCTCCGGCGGCGGCGCGCCGGTGCAGCCGGACCTGGTCGGCAAGATCGACAAGGCGTTGAAGATGGGCCGACCCGGCACCGGCTACGGCATGACCGAGACGTGCGGGATCATCTGCTCGATCGGCGCCGACTTTTACGTCGCCAAGCCGGAAAGCGTCGGCCGGCCGACCCCCGACTTCGAGGCCAAGTGCGTCGACGACGACGGGAATACCGTGGCGCAGGGCGAACTCGGCGAGCTCTGGGTGCGCGGCGCCCAGGTGATCAAGGGCTACCTGAACCGCCCGGAAGCCACCGCGGAATCCATCACCGGCGGCTGGCTGCACACCGGCGACGTGGCGCGGATCGACGAGGACGGCTTCCTCTACATTATGGACCGCAAGAAGGACATGCTGCTGCGCGGCGGCGAGAACGTCTATTGCGCCGAGGTCGAGGCCTGCGTGCACCGCCATCCGGCGGTGGCGGAGTGCTGCGTCTTCGGGGTGCCGGACGACCGGCTGGGCGAGGAGGTCGGCGCCGCCATCGTGCTGCGCCCCGGCCACAGCGTCTCCGCGCAGGAACTGCGCGCGCACTGCGAGGGCCTGATGGCCCGCCACAAGGCGCCCCGCTACGTCTGGTTCCTGGACGAAGCCATCCCGCGCAACGCCAGCGGCAAGTTCCTCAAGCGCCAGCTGCGCGAGACACTGAAACTGGAAGCGGCAGCCTAGGGCCGCGAGCCCCTTTTCCGGGCAAAAATGGGGGGACGGGCATGGGCGGCGTCTATCGGATCTTCGGCTCGGAGATGTCGCCCTATTCGGTGAAGGTGCGCGCCTACGCCCGCTACAAGGCCATCCCGCACGAGTGGATCGCGCGGCGGCCTGAGAACCAGGCCGAGTACGAGAAATACGCGCGCATCCCGATCGTGCCGACGGTGGCGACGCCGGAGGGCGAGGGCGTCCAGGACTCGACCCCGATCATCGAGATGCTGGAGGCCAAATACCCTGAGCCTTCGATCCATCCGGAGGCGCCCGAGCTCGCGTTCCTCTCGACCCTGATCGAGGAGTTCGGCGACGAGTGGGGCAACAAGCTGATGTTCCACCATCGCTGGTACGACCCCGTCGACCAGCAGTCGGCCTCCCTGATCCTGGCCCGTCTGATGATGCCGGACGGGACCAAGGAAGAGGTCGCCCAGCGCCAGCAGATGGTGCTCGCCCGGATGACCGGGCGCGGCGGCTTCGTGGGCTCCAGCGACGCCACCGCGCCGCTGATCAGCCGCTACTTCTTCGAGCTCCTCGATATCCTCGAACCGCACCTGACCGGCCGGAAATACCTGTTCGGCGCGAGGCCGTCGTTAGGGGACTTCGGCCTGGCCGCCCAGCTCTTCGAGTGCTCGGTCGACCCGACCTGCAGCGCGGGCCTGCGGGCGCGCGGTCCGCACGTGCTGGACTGGTGCTACCGGATGAACGATCCCCGAAACGACGGCCCGTTCGAGACCTGGACGGAGCTCGCGCCGACGCTCGAACCCCTCATCGCCTACATCGCCCGCTACTTCCTGCCCTGGTCGCAGGCCAACGCGCAGGCCCTGACGGCGGGCGCGGCGGAGTTCTCGGTCGACCTGCCTGGCGGCGCCTATGTCCAGGGACCTCAGAAATATCACGCCAAGTCCCTGGCCGTGCTGCGCGCCAAATACGCCGAAGCGAGCGCCGACGCCGGCCTTCGCGCCATCCTCGAAACCGCCGGCGCGACGCCCTTCCTCACCTGAGCCGTTAGGCGCCGGCCCGGCGCCTGTGCTTCAATCCCCTTCAGACAACCCAGGACCTGACCTCATGAAGACCCGGATCACCGAACTCTTCGGCATCGAGCACCCGATCATCCAGGGCGGCATGCACATGGTGGGCTACGCCGAGATGGCCGCGGCGGTCTCCAACGCCGGCGGGCTGGGGATCATCACCGGCCTGACACAGGGCACGCCGGAGAACCTCACCAAGGAGATCGCCCGCTGCCGGGAGATGACCGACAAGCCGTTCGGCGTGAACCTGACCTTCCTGCCGGCGGTCACGCCGCCGGACTATCCGGGCTTCGTCGAGGCCATCGTGAAGAGCGGGATCAAGGCGGTCGAGACCGCCGGCAACAACCCGCAGAAGTGGCTGCCGGGGCTGAAGGAAGTCGGCATCAAGGTCATTCACAAATGCACCTCGGTCCGCCACTCGCTGAAGGCCGAGGCCATCGGCTGCGACGCGGTCAGCGTCGACGGCTTCGAGTGCGGCGGCCACCCCGGCGAGGACGATGTCGGCAACTGGGTGCTGCTGCCGCGCGCCGCGGAGGAGCTGAAGATCCCGTTCGTGGCGTCGGGCGGCTGCGCGACCGGCAGCCAGCTCGTGGCGGCCCTGGCGCTCGGCGCGGAGGGCATGAACATGGGCACCCGCTTCATGGCCACGGTGGAAGCGCCGGTGCATGAGAACGTGAAGCAGGCGATCCTCAACGCCACTGAGCTCGACACGCGGCTGATCATGCGCCCGCTCCGCAACACCGAACGCGTCCTGGTCAACGCCGGCGTCGAGCGGCTCCTGGAGAAGGAGCGCACGCTGGGCGACAAGATCACCTTCGCCGACATCGCCCCAGAGGTCGCCGGCGTCTATCCGGCGATCATGAAGAAGGGCGAGATGGACGCCGGCGGTTGGTCCTGCGGCATGGTGGTGGGCCTGATCCACGACATCCCGACCTGCAAGCAGCTGATCGACACCATCATGGCCGACGCCCACGCGATCATGAGCAAGCGCCTGCGCGCGTTCGACGCGGCCTAGAGGAACCCCAACCCATGACCGATCTCGTCAAGGTCTCCGACGCCGGCCACGTCCGCACGATCACGCTGAACCGGGCGGAGAAGAAGAACGCGCTCAGCCAGGCCCTGGCGTGGGCGGTGATCGAGGCTGTCGACGCCGCCGCGCGCGACGACAACGTCTGGGTGGTGGCGATCACCGGCTCGGGCGACGCCTTCTGCGCCGGCCTCGACCTGTCGGGGTCCGAGCCCTACTCGCCGCACACCCCGCAGAGCGCCCAGCTCGACGACATCGGCTGGGTTGGCCAGTTCCTGCTGGCGATCCGCAAGCGCTGCGACAAGCCGGTGGTGGGCGGGATCAACGGCGTGGCGGTGGGCGCGGGCCTTGGCCTCGCCATGGCCACCGACGTGCGGCTGGTGGCCCGGAGCGCGCGGCTGATGGCCGGCTACACGCGCATCGGCGGCTCGCCGGACGCGGGGCTGACCATCACCCTGCCGCAGGCCATGGGCTACGAGCAGGCCATGCGCTTCATGATGGAAAACCGCACGGCCAACGGCGACGACGCGGTCGCGCTGGGCATGGCCGGCGAGGTGGTCGACGACGCCCAGTTCGCCGAGCGGCTGGCCGCTTATTGCCAGGAGCTCTGCGCCTGGTCGCCGATCACCCTGCGCCTGCTGAAGCGCGGCATGGTCAAGTCGACGGAGACCAACGACCTGGAGCAGCAGCTCCGCTACGAGGTCGCCAATATCCGCATCGCCTTCGCCAGCCAGGACGCCAAGGAGGCGCGCACAGCCTTCTTCGAGAAGCGCAAGCCGGTGTTCGTCGGCAAGTGACCGGCCGGGGGGCCATTCTCAGCGGCGTTCCGCTCTTCCAGGCCCTGGACGAGGCCGGCCGGGACGCGCTGGCGTCCGGCCTGGAGGCGGTGACCTTCCAGCCTGGCCAGACGATCTTCCGGGTCGGCGACCCCGGCGATTCCATGTTCATCGTCACCGGCGGCGAGACGGAGATCTTCTTCCACGACAACACCGGCCACGAGATCGTCCTCGAGCGCCCCGGCGTCGGCGACCACTTCGGCGAACTGTCCCTGCTCGACCGGGGCGCGCGCAACGCTTCGGCCCGCGCCGTCACCGAGATGTCGGCCCTGAAGGTCAGCCACGCGGACCTTGAACGCCTGGTCACCGCCTATCCGCAAGCCGGCCTCGGCCTGTTGAGCGCCACGGCGCGCCGCGCCCGGGTGTCGGCTGAGCTGCTGCGCCACACCGCCTCGCGCAACGTCAACGAGGAGGTCGCCGATCACCGCAGCCGGATCGCCCGCGCCGCCGACTGGATCGCCGACTTCTCGGGCTCGATCCCGTTCCTGATGATCCATGTGGTCTTCTTCACCGTCTGGATCGTGTGGAACGAGGTCGTGGCGACCTCTCAGCGCTTCGACCCGTTCCCGTTCGGCTTCCTGACCCTGGTGGTCTCGCTGGAAGCGATCATTCTCTCGGTCTTCGTCCTGCTCAGTCAGAACCGGCAGATCGAGAAGGAACGGGTACGCTCCGACATCGAATACGATGTGAACCTCAAGGCTGAGCTCGAGATCATGCAGTTGCACGAGAAGCTGGACCGGCTCACCGGCGACACGCTCGCGCGCCTGGCCGCCATCGAGGCCAAGCTGACGCGCTAGGTCAGCGGCCGGGCCCGGAAGCCGCAGGAGCCGGCGTCGCGGGGGCGGGCGCCGGCGACGCCGCGGATGGCGTCCCAAGGTACTTCACCAGATAGGCGCGGACCTGGGTCTTTTCGTCCGGCGTCAGCGAGGCGCCGCGGTCGATCATCTGGCCGATCAGCTTGTCCCACTCTTCGGGCGGGCGCGGCTTTACGGTGATCAGGCCGACCTCGTGGCAGGTGGTGCAGGCATTGAGGATCACCGCCTTGGCCGGATCCTCCGGCAGGCCATCGCTGGGCGCCTGGGCGAAGGCCGGGGCGATGAGGCCGATGGAGAGCGCCGCCACGCTCGCTGCAAACAACATTCGCAAGGCCATCTCCAATCCTCTTCGCCGGGCAGAGGTCACCTAGCAGGGAGGACTGCGCGGTGTCTCGGGATTCCGAACCTGCGGCGACGCGAAGTGGCGCCTGCGGTCGCCAGCCTGTATTCGAGAGTCGGATGGGGCGAGCAAGGGTGGACAACCGGTGATGCGTACGATTGCGGCGGGCATGGCCGCCCTCCTTTGCCTTGGCGTCTCGGGCGCGGCCCATGCGGCGGCCGACCCGGCGGCGGAGCGGGTCGAGGCGCTGTGCAACGGCGTCGTGGACGCGGTGAAGCAGGTCAAGGGCGCCGCGCTCCCCGCCCGCGCCCACGCCCTGCAGCCGGTGCTCGAAAAGAGCTTCAACCTCGAGGTCATGGCGCAGTTCGCCATCGGTGAGCCCTGGGCGAAGATGGCCGCCAAGGATCAGGCGGCGGTGGTCTCGGCGCTCACCCGCTACACCTCCGCCCGCTATGCCCAGGAATTCGACGCCTTCACGGGCCAGCGCTGCACGGTGGACCCGGCGGTGACCACCCGCGGCCCCGACAAGCTGGTGAAGTCGCAGATCGTCGATTCCGGCGGCGCGACGGCGGTGAACTATCGCCTGCGCGCCTTCAGCGGCGAATGGCGCGTGATCGACGTCTTCTACAAGGGCGTCAGCCAGCTCGCGACCCAGCGCGCCGACTTCGCGTCGGTCGTGCAGACGGGCGGCGCGTCGGGCCTGGTCGCCAAGCTCAATGAGCTGACCGCCAAGACCCGCTAGACCCTGTCCCGGCTGACTTGAATCAAGTCAGCCGGGCAAAAACAGGGTCGTCGCTAATATCTGGAGCCCTTCTTCTCCGCTCACGATGTTCCATCGTGGGCGGGAAGGGCTCTAGGGACCCTTCGTCGCCAGGCGCAGCAACGCCGGCTGCACGACCAGCGTCACGGTCAGGGTCCAGAACAGCGAGATGAGCAGCAGGACGCCCATGCTGGCCGTGCCCGGATGCTGCGACAGGCCCAACGCCCCGAAAGCTGCCGCGGTGGTGAGCGCGCTGTAGAGCACAGCCCGCGCCAGGCTAGAGGCCAGCAGCGCTCGCTCTCCATTCTCCCAGGCGACCACGAAATAGATGTTGAACGACACGCCGATGCCGACCAGCAGCGGCAGGGCGATCAGGTTCTCCAGATTGATATCCTGACCGAGCGCGACGCAGGTCCCGATGGTCAGCAGGCCGCTGAGCAGGATGGGCGCGAGCGTCAGGACCACCGGCCGGACCCGCCGGAAGCTGACGGCGAGCAGCAGGGCCACGGCAGCCAGCGATATGGCGCCGGCCTGGCCGAACGCGCCCAGGATCAGCGCCCGGGTCTGCGGGACCGCCACCGGGTTACCCGTGGCCCCGGGCGCCACGCCCTGAACCGCGGTGGCGAAGCGCGCGACGCCGGCCTTGTCGGCATGCGCGGCGCTGGGCAGGACCTGCACGCGCGCGCGGCCATCGGGGGTCAGCCAGTCGGCCTTGAGGTCGGCCGGCAGGGTCTCCAGCGTGGCGGGCTGGGCGCTCAGCACGCCCCGCACCTCATCAAGCCCGGTGGAAAGCCCGGCGACCAGCGCACTCTGCAGCCGTGCGCGCCCTGCCGCAGGGCCGTGCTGCGCGGTCTCCAGCAGACCCG